>Ga0272442_10004521_pt1 | contig 19032 bp, 11 predicted proteins | sample SSMForm2O_FD_200262 | JGI IMG/M metagenome (GOLD analysis project Ga0272442, IMG submission 200262) | Marine sediment archaeal communities from Little Sippewissett salt marsh, Falmouth, MA, United States - SSM-Form-2O | ecosystem: Environmental > Aquatic > Marine > Wetlands > Sediment ... | reverse complement strand
GGCGTCAAGGCCGTGGATCCGTTCCACCCGACCTCGGTGGTGGTGTGCCGCCCGGCGGCGTTTGAACGCTACGCCAGGGCGACCGATATCTTGTGGAACGACCCCTATCCCGTCCCATCACGGCCGTTGTCCATGGTGGACGACTGGGTCAGGCAAGGCCGCGCGGTCGCGGGGCCGGACCAGCCTTACTGGACGGTTCTCCAGGCCCACGACCTGCGCTACTGGAACGACTACGAGAAGGCGGTCGAGCGGCACGGGCCGGTCTCGAGGCCGACGTACGAAGAGAGCCGGTGTATGGCCTTCACGGCGCTGGCCGGCGGCGCCAACGGGCTGATCTGGTACTGGGGTCCGAACCGCATGTACCACATGCGCGACGACGCGCCCGCAGTGTGGCAGGGCCTGTGCGACCTGTTGCGCGAACTCAATGGCCTGATGCCGTGGCTCGTGGCGCACCGCACCGCGGCCGATGAAGTGGCCGTGCCCGAGCCCCTGCGGGCGTGGTGTCGCCTGGCAAAGGGCAGGCGCATATTGGCCTTGGTCAACACGGCCAACAAGGCGGTCCGGGCACGCGTCGACTTGAGCGCGTTTCAGACGGACTTGGTGCGGATTCGGGGCGGCGCCGCGGACCAGCGTCTGGATGGGGGGCATCTGCCCGTGGCGTTTGGCCCGCACGAGGTGCAGGTCTACGAATGGGCGCCCGGGCCGTAGCGCGTCCAGCCTGTCCCGACGCGGGTGCACGCGCGGATTCTGGGAGAGACACACTTGGTCGTCGTAGTTGACGAAGTCGAAGCGGTACACCTGGGCGTACACCACGAGACACAGCGCCGCCAGGGCAACGCACACGGCCACAGCGCGGACGCGTTGCGCATGGCGGGACGGCCCGAGTGCATCGCTATCGTGGGTGCTGGTCGTGACACGCGCCACGGTAGCACAAGGAGCCGTAAGGCGACGGACCACAGACTTGTGTCCGGGGCTCCGGACACGGTACAAGAAGAAGACTATCAAGAGACAGCGGATTGACGACCTGAATAGAGGGAACGCGGATTGGGGAGCGACAAAGGAGCAGGTCATGGGGACACGAGGCAGATTCAGTTGGCGCGTGTTGCGGGGTGCCACGGTGACCGTGGGCTGGGTACTCTTGGTACAAGGGGCGGCTGCGGAGCCGTACACGCCGGTGGAGATTCCCACGCTGGGGGGAGCGGCCACCTTCCCTCGTGACATGAACAACGCGGGCCAGGTTGTTGGGAAGGGCCACACATCCGAGGGCGACTATCACGCCTTCATTTGGGATGAGACGTACGGTATTCTAGACTTGGGCACGCTCGGCGGGGAGTCGAGCAGTGCCAGCGCGATCAATGAGCTGGGCCACGTAGCCGGCAACAGCGAGACCGAGTCCGGCGACACACACGCATTCCTCTGGGATCCCTTCAACGGCATGCGGGACCTGGGCTCGCTCGGGGGAGATAGTTGGGCATCGGCGATCAACGACTGCGGACAGGTGGCCGGGACGAGTTGGAACGACGCCGGCAGACTGCGCGTGTTCCTCTGGGACGACGCGAACGGCATGCAGGACATTGGCACGCTCGGCGGGGACTCCGCTAAGCTGTGGGGCGATGGCGCGTACGGTCCGTTGAGCAATGCCGGGAGCATCGTTGGGAGTAGCCGAACGATGACAGGGGTTCCCGAGTCGATCGCGTTCCTCTGGGATCCCGTCGATGGTATGCACAACTTGGGCACGCTCGGCGGGGAGTCCAGCTACGCCTGCGCGGTCAATGACGCAGGACAAGTGTGCGGCGTGGCGCGGCTGGCTTCGGGCCAGCGTCATGCCTTCGTTTGGGACTGCGTCAACGGCATGCAGGACTTGGGCACGTTTGGAGACGGCGATTACAGCGAGGCCGACGACATCAATGGCGCTGGCGAAGTATTGGGGGAAGCCCACACCTGCCATGATACCCACCCGTTCGTGTGGGATTCCGTGAACGGCATGCGGGACCTCGGCACCCTCGGGGGATGGGCAGGCGCTGCCTACGCGATGAATAGCAGTGGGCAGGTTGTAGGAGACAGTGAAGTCGGGTCGCCCGATAGCTACGTATACCATGCTTTCCTTTGGGATCCGGCGAATCCCTCGGGAATCCTGGACCTGAATGACCTTGTTGACCAAGCGCCCTGGGAACTGGAGCGCGCGGAACTACTCAATGATCATGGCGACATCGTGGGGACCACCCAGCTTCCAGCGGCTTACGTGACGTTCTTCCTGAAGAACGCCCGCGTTGCATTTCGTCTTGATACCGAGGGTGAGGGCAGCACGGACCCCCCGAAAGGAGAGCACAACATCGGCCAGGGCACGCGGCTGCTCGTGCGCGCCCTACCGGCGCCTGGCTGGCAGTTCGACCATTGGAATGGCCACCTGAGCGGATTGCCCAATCCGGCCGAGGTCATCTTGACAACCGACATGAGCTGTCAGGCCGTGTTTGTCCAACAAACCGGAACGCAATGCGGCGGCTGGCAGAAGGGGGCCCCTCTGCCGCGTTGGGGCAGCTCGAGTGTTGCGGACCTCGTCCTTCTTGCCCTGGTGGGTGCTTCGCTGTTGTTGGCGGGGCACGTGTCGCGCGCTCGACCGCGGCCCCACTGAGAAGCCGTATCTCCTCACAGGAGGGGCGGCATAGGACACGAGTAGACAATCCAGCGGCTGAGTTGCGCAGCGAGGGGGTGACGGGGGCCGGCTCCGGATGGCGGAGAAGGGATGCCAGGCAAGCATGCGCAAGTACTTACTGGGGCTTTACTTGCGCTCACAGCGCGGGCCGGTTTCCTCAGAGACTGGTCTCGACCTCGAGTTCGTGGATGGACCAGTAGAGGTTGGGCTGGGCGCCGGTCTGCACGATGCGGACGTAGCGCCCGCGCTTGGGTTCACAATTGATCTCGACCAGCGCCTTGTCCCCCTGACCTTCGGCCACGGGCTCGCCCCAGTTCTCCGTGTTGCTGGATACGTAGACCTTGTAGCCGCGAGGGTAGTCGCCGGAGGAGGATGCGGCGTCGAGCACGAGCCGGACGACCTCGAGTTCCCAGCCAAGGTCGATCTGGAACCACATGCCGTCGCGCATCGGGGTGCCGGTGGTCCAGCGCGAGCCGACGTCGCCATCGATGGCGCGTCCCGCTTCGCCGGCCCCGTGCGAGGCCGTGACGGTCAAGCCGCGGTTCTTGGCTTTTTCGAGCGCCAGGGCCACTTCGTCCTTGAGCTCGGCGTCGCCCTCGTACTTTTTGATGAGTTCGACGGAACTCTGGTCGGGCACGTCCGCAAGGCCGCCCAAGGCCATCTTCTTCTCCTCGACCGTGGTCGCCAGCTCGAGCCCCTGCTCGTACATCTGGACGGTATCCGCGGCGGTGCGGTCGCTGGGCACGGTGAGGAGCCGCAAGTAGGCCCGCAAGGCCACGGCGCGTAGCACGTCGCTCGGCCCGCTCGAGGCCACATCGTAGAGGTCGGACAGCGGGGCCGGGGTGCGCCACTCGGCCAGCGCGCGTATGGCGGCCTCGTTGAGCTCGGCGTTGTCCGATTTGAGGTCCGCGCGGAGCGGCTCGAGCGTGCTGTCGTCGCCGAGCTTGCCGAGCACCCGCACCAGGGAGCACCGGCCCGGGATGTTGCCTTCGGTGCCGGGAAACGCCGCGAGGGCGGCGGCGGCGCGCTTGTCGGGCTCCTCGACCCGCTTGGCGATCGAGACCACGGCCGCTTCGGCGTCGCGGCGCACGGCGTCGTTGGCTTCGCCGATCATCAGCTCGACTACGGCGGGCAAGTCCTTCTCGATTGCGATGGTGCGCAGGGCCTTGAAGGACTCGGAGCGGACGTCGTCGTTTTCGTCGGTAGCGCTCTTGAGCAGGGCGGGCACGGTGTCGTGGGCGTAGCGGTCGGCCAGGCAGCGGATCAGTTGGACGCGCATGTGGGCGTCGGCGCCGTCCATGGCCTGCACGATGGCTTGGTCAATATCCTCGCCTTTCAGGAGGGCCAGGCTCGCCAGCGCGGCGTTGGCGAAGTCCTGGTCTTGTGCGGCGGACGCCTTGGCCAGCATGGGGACGACCGAGGTGTCGCCGAGTTGGCCAAGCACGGCGACCGCGGCCAAAAGCACGGCCGTATCGTCGCTCTCCGCCGTGTCCTTCAACACCGGTACGTCGGCGTCTCCGGCGTGCTTGGCGAGTATATCGAGCGCGGCCTCGCGGAGCTCGGCTACGTCGCTGCCGGCGATACGGTTGGCAATGGCGGGCAGGGCGGCGCGGTCGCCGCGGTCGGCCAGGGCGTGCAGGATCAGGAGTTGCGCGTCCGGCTGCATGGTGAACAAGGCGGCCGCGAAGCCCTCGGTGGCCTCGGCGCCGGGCACGGTGCGCATGGCGTCGGCCGCGGCCGCCCGGACCAGGGGCGACTCGTCCAGCAGCGCCATGATCACCGTGAAGACGCTCTGGGGTCCCATGGCGGCGGCCCATCCCTTTAGGGCGGCGGCGCGCGTACGAGGCCGTTGTTCTTTGGCATACAGCTGCTCATAGACCTCGGTGGCCTTGTCGGTCTTGCCGTCCTCGAGCAGTTGGCCGGCACAGGACAACAGCGCTTCGTCGAGGGTCGGAACCTGTTCGGGCGCGGCCGTCTTTTTGACGTCGAGGAGGGCGTCGAGGGCCTTCTTGCCGCCGATCTTCCCGAGGGCGGCCACGGCGGCCTGTGCAAGTGCCGGGTCGGCGTCGGCCACGAATCGCGCGATGTCGTCGCCAGCCCGTTCGTCGCGCCGCTCCCCGAGGGAATTGATGATGCCGACGCGCGTCGCCGCGTCGACCTCGTCCAAGGCGTCTTCGAGGGCCTTTCCGGCGTCCGCATCGGGCATGCGCTCGAGGGCGTAGCGGGCCATATCGGCCGTCTCAGGATCGCGCAGGAGCGGGGCGATCTGGGGCACGACGTCGTCATCGCCGATGCGCCAGAGTTGGCGGCATACGAACTGCTTGCCGGCGAGGGTGGCGTCCGTGGCGAGTATATCGGCGAGCCGCTTGGCGAGGGCCTTGCGGCCCTTGGGCTTGTCGTGGGACTCGATGACCATATCGGCCACGAGACGCAGGGCGTCGGGGCCCTTACCGTAATCGAAGGCCGCGACCTCGGCAAGCACGTCATGCAGAATGCGGGCGTCGAGCTCGGCCTTGGATTTCTCGAAATAACCGGCGCTCAGCTTCGCGCTCGGCGTGGTGTCGGCATCCAGATCGCCCAGGGCGAACTGGATGCCGTCCAAGTAGTGCCGCAACACGGCGGGATTCCAGAACACGCTCTCGTTGTGGCCGAGCGAGCAGTAGAACACGCGGCCCTTGCCCCAGCGTTGGATCCAGGCAATGGCGTAGTCGCCGTCCTTGCGCTTCATGCCGCCCTTGTTCATGTCCGTGTTTTTGGGATCGATGCTGAGCAAGACGCGCAGCCGTTCTCGGCTGTACGGATCGCGAATCTGGTAGATCTCGTCCTGAATCTTGAAGTTGCGCCCGCGGAACGCCGCGTTGAGAGGATGGCCGGGGTCGTCGAGTTGCACGCCGACGGTGTCGCCGCCGCCCCACGGATGACCGTCGAAGTAGCCGCCCATCATCTCGCCGTATTCGGCCCATTCGTACAGGCAGTCGGTGGCGGCGTGGATGCCGATGAGGCCCTTGCCGCCGCGCACGAAGTCCAGCAGGCCCTGCTTGAGCGCGGCGTCGCGTTCGCGGGCGGCCTGCTGGTCCGCCTGTGAGAGGTCGTCGAAGTCCGCAGGCATGAAGACCGGCCCGGTCGTGTTGTTCATGAGCACCGCGTCGAATTGATCGAGGGTGTCCGGCTCGAATAGGGCGATGTCTTCGGTGAGGGTCGCCTCATAGGCCCCGGTCTTCTGGCCCATGAGCTCGAAGGTCTTGGCCCCGATGGGAATCGAGCCGTGCACGAAGCCGCGGCATCGGTTGAATACGAGCAGCTTGTGCGGGGCGGCCGGTTCGGCCGTGGCCTTGGCCGGCAGCGCGGCCTCGACCTTGGCCACCATGTCGGCGTCTTGCGCCGGCGCCGGGGGTGCCATGGCGGCCATGGCGATAAGGGCAATCAGTATGGCGGGTTGGAGAGCCTTGCGAAACATCGTTTGATCCCTCTGTCGGTTGTCCGTTACGTCAGGCGCCACGGGCCCCGCATGGGGCGCTGCAACATGCGGTTGGCCTCGTCATCGTCGATGAAGCGTTCCTTGTCAGGATCCCACTCGAGCGGGCGTTTGATCCAGTAGGCGATGTTGCCCAAGTGGCACACGGTGGCAGACCGGTGCCCGATGGCCACGTCGCAGATGGGCGTGCTGCGGGATTGGATGGCGTTGAGCCAATCGTCGTGGTGGCCGGGGCTGTTGTAGAGGTGGATGTCGTTCGGGGCGAGGGGCTCGTTCTCGAGCCCCGGCGGGTCGGTCTCGATGTAGCCGCGGTTGACCATGACGCGGCCGCTCGTGCCCTTGAACTCGACACCGGCGCGGCCGGCGCCGCCGCCGTGGTACATGATGACGCCGTTGGCGTACTTGTACGTCAGGCGCGGATAGTCTTTGCCGTCCGGCGGGATGATCTCGACCGGGCCGGTCTCGTCCATGCCGAGCCCCCATTGGGCGATATCGAAGTGGTGGGCGCCCCAGTCGGTCATGCCGCCGCCCGAGTAGTCGCGGTAGGCGCGGAAGTTGGGCCAACCGTCGTAGTCCAGGCCGGGCGCGATGTCGGCGTTGTAGGGCCGCCACGGGGCCGGCCCCAGCCAGAAGTCCCAGTCCAGGCCCTCGGGAACCGGCTGTTCGGGCAGATAGCACTCGACCGGGGGCCCGCCCACGTTGACGTGGACGGTGTGCACGTCGCCGATTCGACCGTTTCGGACGAGTTCGCACGCGACGCGGAACTCGCGGCTCGATCGCTGTTGGCTACCGGTCTGGAATACACGGCCGTGGGCTCGGGCGGTGGCGGTCATCGCCTTGCCCTGGTTGATGGTCAGGGTGAGCGGCTTCTCGCAGTACACGTCCTTGCCCGAGCGAAGCATGGCGATCGAGGTGAGGGCGTGCCAGTGGTCCGGGGTGGCGATGACCACCGCGTCGATATCGTCGCGGGCGGCGATCTCGCGGAAGTCCGCGTAGGCCTTGACGCCGTGGTAGCCCTGTTGGCCGAGCTTGTCCGCGTAGAATTTGTTGGCGTGGTCCTGGCGGATCTTGAGTCGCTTGGCCTCGACGTCGCACACGGCCATCACCTGGCACTGGGGGCGGTTCAGGAAGGTGTTGAGGTGTCCGCCCATCTGCTTGCCCATGCCGACGTGCGCGATGTTGATGCGGTTGCTCGGGGCCGTATGTCCGGCGGCGCCGTAGGCCGAGGACGGGATGATGGCCGGCCACGCGGCGGCGGCCAACGAGGCGCCGGCCGCCCGTCGCAGAAACTGACGCCGGCCAATGTGGCTCGCCGTGCGTCTCGATGTGTCGGGATTCGGTTTGGACATGTCACACTCCTTGTTGCGCACTCGACGATCCCCGCAGCCGGCGCCTGTGTCGCCCCGCCAAGCCGAGGCCATTCTACTGGCTTGCGGCGGGTCAAGCAAGCCCAGGTCAAGGGCGCGAAAAGCCTTGACAAGAAGATCAAGTGCGTCTATCCTAATTAGGTATTTGGTTAACCGCCGGGCTGCACATTCACAGCCATATGGTACATAGGGGGCAGGTGCGATGAGCGGATCAATCTGGAGCGGTGAGGTTCAGGAAGCCATTGACGCGGCCAAGACACGGCGCGTGCGGCAGGTGGCCGTTGGCGACAAGACGGTAGCGATCGACGTGCCGTTTGCATCGCCGAGGGACTGGCGGGACCGGTGCATCTACTTCCTCATGGTCGACCGGTTCAGCAACCCGGCGGCTGCGCCGAGACACGCGCCGTGGGACGGGGACCACGGGGCGTTCCAGGGAGGCACGTTCGAGGGGATCCGCCGCCAACTGGGCTATTTGGCGCAGCTTGGCGTGGGCGCCATCTGGTTGACGCCGGTGTTCAAGAACTGCCCGAAGCAGCCGGGGACCTACCACGGCTATGGCTTCCAGGACCTGTTGGCGGTCGACCCACGGTTCGGCACGGAAGCGGAGTTGCGGGCGCTCGTCGATGAGGCCCACGCCAGGGGCCTCTACATCATATTCGATATCGTCCTCAACCATGCCGGCGACGTGTTCGCCTACGAAGGCTTCGGGGCACAGGCGGGGTGGCGCGACTACGCCTACGCGATCAACTGGCGAGACGAAACGGGTGCGGTCCGGCCGGACTGGACCGACGCCCCGGCGGTGTGCCATGCCGACGCGGCCGTTTTCCCCGAGGAACTGCGGCACAACGACAACTTTCGCCGTCAGGGAAGAGGCGGGGAACTGGGCGGCGATTTCGCTTCACTGAAGGAACTGGTCACCGAGCGCCAGGAGACCGACGCGACGCACGGATGCCACTATCCCGTCCGGAACACGCTGATACGGGCGTACGAGTACGTCATAGCCGCGTTCGACGTGGACGGCTATCGGATCGATACGCTGAAGTACGTCCGGCCCGAGTTCGCGCGTATTTTCGGCAATGCGATGCGCGAGTTCGCCCTGAGCATCGGCAAGAGGAATTTCTTCACGTTTGGCGAGGTATGGGACAACGAGACAAAGATCAAGGAATTCATCGGGCGCAACGCATCCGAGCCGGACGATCTGGTGGGCGTCGACGCGGCCCTCGATTTTCCGCTGTTCTCCACGTTGTCCGGCGCGGTCAAAGGGTGGCAAGCGCCGTCCGATCTGGCGGCCCTGTTCGAGGCCAGGAAGGAGACATACCGCGACCACGTCAGTTCGCACGGCGAGGCGAGCCGGTACTTCGTAACGTTCCTTGACAATCACGATCAAGAGAGTCGCTTCTACTATGTCGAGCCCGGCGCGCCGCACCAATACGATGACCAACTCACGCAGGCCCTCGGGCTGCTCTTCTCACTCCAGGGAATTCCGTGCGTGTACTACGGCACGGAGCAAGGATTGCATGGCCACGGGGGCCGCCGGGAGTACGTTCGGGAGGCGCTGTGGGGCAAGCCCGGCGCCTTTGATGACGCGCAGCCGTTCTTCAAGGCCATCCAGGGGCTCGCCGCGGCGCGCGCCAGCATCCCCGCGCTACGCTACGGGCGCCAGTACTTCCGGTCGGTCTCGGGCAACGGCATCGACTTCGGCCGGTCGTATACGCGGCCGGGGGTGGTGGCTTTCTCGCGGATTCTGAGCGGGACCGAAGTCGTCGTGGTCGCCAATACGAGCACGGCGGCCGGCTGGCGAGGTCACGTGATCGTGGATTTCGCGCTCAATCCGCCGGGCACGGCCCTGCGTGTGCTCCACAGCAACAAGGCCCAGGCGACCGCACCTCCCGGCGCGGTGACGGAGAGGCCGGCCGCGGAGGTGCGCATCGACGGCAGGCAGCCCGGCGGCCCAATTCGCACCATCGAAGTCGACCTCGAGCCCATGGAGATCCAGATTCTGGGCACGTGAGCACGCCTCGCGGGCGCCGCCAGCGGCCAGGAAGAGCAACCGGCCGGGCCCCTCGGCCTTCGGCTACCCCTCGCCGGCGGGGTCCGACGGCCTTAGGGCCACCTCGATATCGAGCGTGCCTGCGGTGCCCTTCTTCCCGATGGCCACGCGATAGTGCGTGTCGCCGCCGCGGAGGGGCAAGGTGTCGATTCGAATGGCGCAACCCTCCGGCGCATCGAGCGTGACCGTGCCTCGCGCCCCCGTGATGGTCACGGTCTGGCCCTCGCGCGCGCAGGGCAACTTGGTCTGCCAGTAGAACTCGACCCCGTCGCCGGCGGCCAGCTCGTACTCGTCGCGGATGACCAGGCGGTCGGGCGTGGGCGAGTCCCATCGGCGCAGCCACTTCTTGTAGTAGCCTCGCCAACCGGGCGTGGCGTCGATCTCGGCGTGGAAGGCCGTCTCATCTCCGTCGCCGACCGGTTTCACATCGACGCGGATGGGACGCTCTGGGTGGGCGCGTTCGGCCGTTCCCACGGGGGCCAGCATGTTGTGCCGCTGGCACTGCTTGTACTGGTGGTGCATGGGGTCCTCGTAATCGCAGATTCCGAGGTCCATGGCGAACGTCTCGCCCGCAAACTCGAGCACGAAGCTTCCCTTGTCTTCGTGCGTGTGGTCGGCCCCGGCCTTGTGGCCCATGACGAACAGCTTGACGAGGTGCTCGCCCAGCTTGCGGGTCGAGGCCATGGGGCCGGTATCCGGCAGGGCGACAAACGCGGGCAGCGGCGGCCCGGCCTCGGCCAGAGGCGCTCGCCCCTCGCGGACGCGCTGCTTGTTGTACATGGCGGTCCAATGGCTACCGGGCATGAGCTTGACGAGGATCTCGAGGGCCGAGCTGGAGAACTCGGGCCCGGCGTCGCAGAAGGCAATGACGTCGTCCGGCGTGGTGGAGGCCACCAGCGCCGCGAAATCGGCGGTCCGTTTCAACACCTCCGGCACCACCGAAAACAGATCGAGGCCCCGTGCGCGGGCGTAGTAGCTCAGGGCCTTGTAGTTCTCGCGCGCGGTCGGCGCGAAGTAGGACGGCCCCTCGAGGTATCCCCCGTCGGGCAGGATGACCGTCTCGAGGTTGTCGACGGCGTCGCGGTACGCCAGGTCCGTGTACGGTTTGACGCGCGGCCACTCGCGCTCGAGAACCAGGTAGGAGCACATGCGCCCGGTGTTGAAATAGGCGAGTTGATTGCAGTGGAACACGTATTCGTGCCGCCACGTGACGTAGTTGATCGGGCCGACGCCCTCCTCGGCGAGCCGCCGCATCAGATACGTGCGGCCCGTGTCCGTGAAGATCTCGCCGGCCACGTCCAGGATGTACGCGATGTCCTCCGCCACGTAGCTGCGCCGGAACGCCCGGTCCTCCCACGGCCCGCCGGGAAAACACGACATGAAGCCATGTTCCCAGTGTTCGGACATGGCCAGGCTCAGGGCGAAGCGGGCCGCGGCGCGGAGCGTGTCGGCGTCTTTCAACACCAGTCCGGCCAGGGCCAGTCTGACGTTGCCCGGAAGGGGGGCCTGGTTCGCGTCCCTCGTGCGCCCGGAGGCGTTCACGTCGCCGCCGGTCCGGACAAACTCGTGAATCCCTTTCTCGAACGCCATACGGCTCGCAGCGTCGGCCGTATCCATGAAGCGGGACCGGCCGGTGTCCTTCACGGATTCGTCGTGCTCGCGGCGGTATTCCTCGAGCTCGTCGATCGTCAAGAAAATGCCGTATCGCGGCGCGTAGTCAAGCGCGGCGCTTTCACCCACGAGGTACTTGTCCCATCGCTTGGCCGAGTAGTCCCACCGCTTGAGGTAGTCCTCGAGGAGCGGGGTGTTCTGTAGGCCCAGCCAACGCAGCCAGCCCCCCGCACCGCCCGGATCTCGCGGCTCGAGCGCCAGCGTCACCGTGTCAATCCTGCACGCGCCGTACAGCTCGACGGCGAATTCGGTCTCTTCCCCCAGGGCCGGTTCCGATACGAAGGCGCGCTCCCCCTTGTCGGTGAGCGCCGTGATCCGCACGACCGTGTTCTTCGGGGGCGCCAGTCTCACCACCAGCCGGTCGTATCGGCGGCAGTCCACGTCGAAGCGCCTGGACAGGCGCAGCGCCGGGCCGGCCGAGGGCTTCGAAGCCCACTCGAAGTCCACCGCGGCCCAGTTCTGTCTAATGGCGAGGCCGTGGGCGGCACCGTCATCCACGGCCCATTGGTCGAATCCGCTCAGTCCGGGGGACCAGAACGGCTCGATAATGGCCTCCGCCACATTGATGGGAAGGGGGGCGATCGGGGCGTCGTCGGCCTTGGCCGCCACGATGGCGACAACGGCCAGTGCCATCACGCACACGCGCCAGCGTGCCGAGGCCGCGCCCCGTTTTCGTAGCTGCTGTTTGTGCGTCACGGAATCTCCTGTCTGGGGCGTCCGGCGCACGGGCGATGTTGTCCTGCCGCCGCGCGGGCGCTAGAGGTAATACACGGCGATGACGAGGGGCGCGAGGAGGAGGTAGATCAGGCCGTCGAGGAAGCTGTTGCCGAACATGGCGGCGAGATCGTCGACGTAAGCGTCGAGACCTTCTCGTAGGTTGTCCCAACGATCCATTGGTGGTTCCCCAAGTTCGCCCTGCGTTGGCTGGCCGTCATTATGGCGCCCCGGCCCGGGGACTTCAAATCTCGGCGCCGCGCGTATCTGGGTGTTGACGGATTTCCGTAGCGCGCAGGAGCCAGGCGTCGCGGAGCCGGTCGGGCAGGTGACGGAGACCGAGCTTAAGGCGCCCGACCGCGGCCCGCTTGCGTGGCTTCAAGGACACGCCTCTCGAACGGTGGTGCTGTGTCTGAGCCCGCGGATCAACAAGACTTGTGCTAGACTGACTGCCGGTGCGTGGAAGCGAAGGGGATGGAGGCCCCCTTGCGATAGACCGCGTTGGGGCGTAGGGCAAGAGGGCGGTGCCCCGGTTGCTCAAGGGATTCTAGGGAGGACTCGGAGATGGGCTCGCAACAAGGACCTCAGAGCAGAAGTATGATGCACGCACTAGGGAGTGTGCCCCTCCGCACGCGGCTCTCGGTAGGTTTCCTTCTCGCAGTCATCATCCCAGGACTGACCGCCGCCGCCATCGGAATCCATTTCATCAACAGAGGAATCGTCCGACAAGCGCAAGACAAGGTCCGGTTGGACCTCAACACGGCCCGCGAGGTCTATGAGGGGCACATCCGCGATATCAAGACCATTCTGGAATTCTCCGCCATCCGCCCGTCTATCTGGAAATCGCTGGCAAGAGGCGACCAAGCCTTGCTGGAAAAGACCATGCTGGGCATCTATGAAGAAGGCGGCTTGGATATCCTGAACATCACCGATGCCGACTTTCGGGTGGTCTTTCGATGCCGGAAACCGGGACTATCGGAAGACTGGCAGCGCGACAACGTCACCGTTACCAAGGCGTGGGAATCCGGCGAGTCCGTAGGGGCGACCCAGATTATGACGCGTGACGAGTTGCTCGCGGAAGGGGATGACATGGCGCAGCCGGCCCTCATAGCCCTACAGCCGACACCCCGAGCCAAGCCAACGGACCAAACCGAGTCCACTTCGGGCATGCTGATCATGGCCGCAGTCCCCGTCCTCGATGAATCCGGTCAGAAGACAGGCGTGATCTATGGCGGCCGTCTGCTCAATCGGAACTACGGCATTGTGGACCGGATTAAGGATATCGTCTATCAAGACGAGGAATACGAAGGCAGAGACGTTGGGACCTCGACCATCTTTCAGGGCGACACAAGGATTTCGACCAATGTACGCACCGAGGGCGGGGAACGGGCGATCGGCACGCGCGTCTCGGCGGAGGTCTATGACCAGGTTCTCGTGAACGGGAGGAGGTGGGTGGACCGGGCCTTCGTGGTGAATAGCTGGTACATCACGGCCTATGAGCCGATAAAGGACCTCTTGGGCAACATCGTGGGCATCCTCTACGTCGGGATCCTCGAAAAGCCCTTTGACGATCTCAGACGCAGGGTCATTGGGGGCCTCCTGAGCGTCACCGCGGCGGGCATCGCCCTGGCCCTCATCGTGTCCTATTTCCTGTCGCGTAGCGTGTTGGCCCCGATCGCGGACCTCGCCCATGGCGCTGAGCGACTTGCCCGAGGGGAACTCGACCACCGCATACCCGTTGGGTCGCTCGATGAGATTGGACAGCTCTGCGGGGCCTTCAACGCCATGGGAGAATCGCTCCTTGACCGGGACCGGGCGCTGTGGGAGAACACCCAGCGTCAGCTCATTCACTCCCAAAGACTGGCCTCGCTTGGCCGTCTGGCTGCCGGGGTGGCGCACGAGATCAACAACCCACTTACGGGCGTGCTGACCTTCAGCAGCCTGCTTCTCGAAGAAGAGGACCTGTCTGAAAAAGCCAAGGAGGATCTGCGCATCATAGTCGAGGAGACCACACGGTGCCGAGGGATCGTGCGCAATCTCCTGGATTTCGCCAGAGAGACCCCGCCCGAGAGTACTTGTGTAGACTTCAATGAACTGCTCGAAAAGACGCTCGATATCGTTCGCAACCAGAGCCTTTTCCGGAACATCGAGATCGAGGAACAACTGAAGCCCGACTTGCTCAAGGCCCCCGCCGACGCGGACCAGATGAAGCAGGTTTTCATGAACTTGATACTGAATGCGGCGGAGGCCATGCCCGATGGCGGCAAGCTCACGGTTTCCACCAACTACGGGGCGGACCACCGGTTCATCAAAGTCACCATCCACGATACCGGCATCGGCATTTCGGAGGACGATTTGGAGCGGATCTTTGACCCTTTCTTCACGACGAAGGCGGTCGGCAAGGGAACAGGTTTAGGTTTGGCCGTGTGCTATGGTATCGTGCAGGCGCACAAAGGCACGCTCACGGCGACCAGTCATGTCGGGAGAGGTTCCACCTTCGAGATCAACCTACCGTTGACGCAGGGATACGACTCCGATGATCCATGCACTTGACGTTGACCCGGCCAAGTTCAGTGTCCTTGTCATCGATGACGAGCCGGTGGTCTTGAGAAGCTGCTGCCGCATCTTGACCAAGGCCGGCTACAGGGTGACGGCTATCCTGGACTCACGCGAAGGCCTCGATAAGGCGCTCGTAGAGGGCTTCGATATCCTGGTGGTTGATCTGATGATGCCCGAGATTGACGGAATGGAGATCCTCAAAACAGTCAAAGAACAGCGTCCCGATACCGAGGTCATCATGATTACCGGCTACTCGACCGTGCAAAGCGCAGTCGAGGCCATGAAACTCGGGGCGGTGGATTATGTTTCCAAGCCCTTCAATCCGGGTGAATTGAGCGTGGTGGTTAGGAAGGCGGCCGAGAAGCGAAGCCTGATCCTGCAGAACCGCTATCTGCTCGAAGAGCTTCAAGACAAGTACCGGTTGGACAAGCTGGTCGGGCGCAGTCCTGGGATGCTCGAGGTCTTCCGCGAGATCCTCAAGGTGGCCCCGACCTCCGGCACCGTCGTCATCTACGGAGAGAGCGGAACGGGCAAGGAACTCGTGGCCCGGGCTATCCATTTCAACAGCCCACGCAGGGAGGGCCCGTTCATTGTGGCCGACTGTTCCACCCTGGCGCCGGACCTCCTCGAGAGCGAACTCTTCGGCCACTTGAAGGGCGCCTTCACCGGCGCGGACAGGGACCATAAAGGTCTGTTTGAACTGGCCGACGGCGGGACCCTCTTCCTGGACGAGATCGCCAACGTCAGCCACGAAGCCCAAGGGAAGCTTCTGCGGGTCCTCGAGTCGAAGGAGTTCAAGCCGGTGGGCGCAGAGAAATCCAGAAGCGTGGATATTCGACTCATCGTGGCCAGCAATCGGAATCTCACTGAGATGGCCGCGCGGGGCGAGTTTCGAGAGGACCTCTTCTACAGACTCAACGTGGTGCCTATCTCGATCCCGCCACTGAGAGAGAGACGGGAGGATATCGGTATGCTGGCGGCCTGCTTTCTCGATGAATTCAGGGCCGTGCACGCTAAGGACATCACAGCGTTCGCGCCCGGCGCTCTTGAGCAGCTCACGGCGCACTCCTGGCCCGGAAACGTTCGAGAGTTGCGAAACGCCGTCGAGAGACTGGTCATCATGGCCGAAAGCGCTACGATAAGCCGGGAACAGGCGGCGCTCGTACTCGGGCGCGGGCCTACCGGAGCTTCGCCCGCGCAGGACCTGAACGGGCTCAAAAAGGCCAAGAAGATGGCGCGAGAAGAAGCGGAAGGTCAGGTCGAACGCGCCTTCATTCTCGGCGCTTTGGAAAAAAGCGATTGGAACGTTTCCCAGGCGGCGCGCGACACCGGCATTCAGCGAACCCATCTGCACGCGCTAATGAAAAAGCACGGAATTCGTGCGAAACGCAGCAACGCCTGACATCCGGGCCTTCACCTCAGAAGTCATTGGCCCTTCTGCGAGTGCCCGTAGGTGGAATTCGTGTCCAACAAACGCGGTCTTGGTCTTCCTGGCCGTCCTCAGGCGCTCCCCCTTGCTGCCTCTCCTCGGTCCGCCACGCTCCGCGCGTCGAATCCGGCCCCTATCGGCTCCAACAGAAGCTCGCTTCGCTCTCCTGTCGTTTCCCTGATACGGAAGGTTGGTCAACGCGGCCTCTGCTGAGACACACAAGTCGCCCGCTCGCGAGCTGTCGCAGCGCGTCTCCCACGGTTCCGTGGGCGCCAATGTGGATTCCGATGCCGCGATCTCTCAGTGCGGCGAACCCTTTCGGAGGAAGGCAGCCCGATATCACCACATCGACATGCGCTTCCTCCGCTTCCCGGACCAATCCTGTCACGGCGCCCTGCGTGCCGCCGAAGTCGTGCGCGTTGTCCAGTGAAGTGAGCCGACCGGTGTCCGTGTCAACGAAAACAAGGAACCGGGAACGGCCGAATCTCGGATCGACCTTACCCGCCAGGCTAGGGAGCTGCGTTGTTGTGGCCACTTTCATCGTCGGCCCTCCGTTGGTGCGCGGACGCTGCGAACTGAACCTCTACCCTTGATTGACAGACGCAAGAAACATGCCGTAAGGCGTGTTGTCCAGGCAGGTTCCATTGCGCTCGAGCAGTTCGCTCGCTCTGAAGGAGATACACGGCCTGCGGACGCCACACGAGGTGCGCCCTCCCTCTACTTGCCGGGCCAATGCGTACGTTGCCGGACGACACCTGTATGCGCTAACCGTACAGGTGGCGGCCCAAGATGCCGTCGGATTGCTCAAGGCGCCTGCAGTTCAACGTGGCGTTTCGTTAGGCCCTCCTTCGGGAAGTGCATCTGCCTTCTTCAGCGTCTCCAAGGGGGATTCCTTTGTTCATCGGCGTCCTTCGTGTTCGATCCAGCGCGGGGCCTACGCCCGGCGCAGACCCTCTGCCCAAAACGGTGGCACGCATTATGCACTCGGTTGGGTGGAACACGAATCGCACAGACAACGGAGGAAAGAACGATGCATGCCCCGACAAAAAGAGCTCTTGTGATTGATGATGAACCGGTCGTGCTCAAGAGCTACAGCCGGATTTTGCGCGGCGGGGGAATGGAAGTGGAGTGTGCCGCCAGCGGGGACTACGGCCTGGAACTGGCGTCAAAGAACCGGTTTGACGTCCTGTTGCTTGACCTGAAGCTCCCCGACGTGGGCGGCATGGAGATCTTGCGTCGGGTCAAGCAGGCAAGGCCCAGCGCCGCTGTGGTCATGGTCACAGGCTACCCATCGGTCGAAACAGCCGTGGAGGCCATGAAGCTCGGGGCCTGCGACTATGCCGTCAAACCGTTCTCTCCCAAGGAGCTCAGGGAAGTCGTGGCGAGAGCGTTGCGCCCCCGGAAGCGACAAGAGCGACCGCAAGGGGACCATTTCGGTGTCCATGCCTATCTGGCCAGGAAGTCGTTGGAGCAGCGGGAGCAACTGCGTCGGGAGGCAGCGCCACGCAGGGCGGCGGCCATTCAGTCACGTCTCGCCCGCCCGGTCAGTCAGGGCCGCTCATTGCGCACCGTGAACCGCCAGGGAAAGAGGATAGCCATCCTTGGGACGGACGGCGCCTTCGGGCCCGGTTCCGAGTTGTTCTCGAACCTGGTTGAGGCCCTGAAGGAGGCGGCTGCCCCGGTCACGGCGGAATACGGATATCGCGGGGTGGAAGGCAAAGAGATTCTCCACTACCTGGAAGACAACGACAAGGTCATCGTGCTCACACAGGCCGGCCCGGGCGTGCGCGCAGGAGAAGTGGTCAAGTTCCCAGCCAATGGGGCCGGTGAGTCCGCAGCGAAAGCTCGGTTCGACCTGCCCCCGGTCACCTCTCCGGAGGCATTCAAATGGGCCAGCGCCATGGGTACTGAGTCCGACTTGGTCGTCATTGGCGTCGGGCCCCATCGGCAGAAAACGGTATCTCAATGTCTCATGGCCTGCAACAAGGGCTGAGCGCTTGCCAGGCGGATTCGCCAGAATTGCTTCGCCTGGGTCTCCGTCGTTGAGGCCCTTCTCGGGCGCCGGTTCACGACGAGTTTGGCAGGAGGTCGCGGTAGCAGAAGTGTGTGTCGCGAACGACGGTCTTTCCCCGCGTGAACGGTACGGCGTCTTTGAAGATCGGCCCGAAATACACGAATGAATGATACTCGCCGTTCTCGCCGCAACGGTCCACTTCGCGCGGAAGCTCTTCGAAGAACGCCGCGTCGATTTCTCTTCCGGCGAATTCCTTGTCGAGAGACCTCAGGTCAACGCAGGTCACCACCGCTCTAAAACCGGGCTTCAGGAAACTCGCCACGAGTTCGCGAGTATCGCGGCCCCACAGAGGAAAGACGCCAACCATGTCAACCTTCGCCAGGTTCCGCTCTCGGTACTTCCTTATGTCCTCCAGGTACACGTCCCCGAACACTACGGAACGGATGCCCTGTGCTCGATACTTCTCCAGGACTTGCCGCATCTTGCATTCGTATTCCTCGTTGGTAACACGCTGAGAAATCCGCACTTCCTCCAAAGGGAGGCCCAAGCTGTCGGCCTGTTGCTGAAGCAGGCTTCGTCGCACACCGTGCATACTGATTCTGTCGTAACCGTCCGTTACCGTTGTCAGCACGGCCGCGACCTCATACTCGTGGCTCTCGATAATCTCGTACAGCGCAAGCGCGCTATCCTTTCCTCCACTCCAGGCAACGAGAGTCCTTCTTGGCATGCCGAGTGTCCTGCTTCGCGTACCGGATTCCTGGAACCTTCCCCGCGGCGACGGATTCACGCGCCGAGTCTAGTGACAACATAACGGCCCACGCAAGTCCCGATTGCGCCTGGCCTCGAAACAGGAAGAGAGAACCACGGGCCCGTTGGCGTGCAGGCTGTTGACGGGTAGGCCCGGTTACCACTTGGGGGAACGCGAATAGCGCCCGATATCAACGGTCTTGCTTCAGTGAATGGCCCAAGATGCCCTGCGAACGGATGCGGACGGTATTCGAGAGGTTTGCGGCGCCGCCATCCATACCGCGGCAGGCTCGAAGGCCCATGGGCGTCCCGGCGGCGGGCGATCCTCCTGCCGTGTCGTCCTGCACGTGCGC
>Ga0272442_10004520_pt1 | contig 19032 bp, 11 predicted proteins | sample SSMForm2O_FD_200262 | JGI IMG/M metagenome (GOLD analysis project Ga0272442, IMG submission 200262) | Marine sediment archaeal communities from Little Sippewissett salt marsh, Falmouth, MA, United States - SSM-Form-2O | ecosystem: Environmental > Aquatic > Marine > Wetlands > Sediment ... | reverse complement strand
GGGCGCACCCTATCCCCAGCCCCGAAGGCGGCGGAAGAGGGGAAGGGGCGACCGTGCGGGTAGTGCACAAACCTCGGCTCCACCGAGGCAAGCTCGGTGGGGGCCGGGAGCAGCCCCCAAGCGCCGGCAGCTCATGGGCGCCCACAAGAGCAAGCAGCCCGAAGGGGCGGCAGAACATAACCGGCGGCGTGAGCCGCCGGAACGCTCCCTGTCGCCCGATCCCCTTTGGCTACCTGCCTCCCCCGAGGGGCTCTACTCCCTCCGCCAGACGGAACCTGTTTTCGGCGAATGCCACGGCGCTGCGCGGCATGCCGCGGATCGCGATTGCCCCCTCAATCCCGTCGCGGGGATCGGTGATGGTACAGCCCGAAACCACCACGTCCGAGCAGCCGTGAAGAACGATGGCACGGTGCCTGGGGTCCACATCGGGGCGCATGGTAATGGCGTTGTTCCGCACTGTCACATCGCGGAAGTTGTGGACACCGATGCCGACGCCGTCGCCCTGGCGGATGGTGTTGTCCTCAACCAGGATGGGGCCGCCGCCGGGGGCGAGCGGTCGAGCGAATCCCATCCGGTAGAGCTGAATGGCGGCGATCCAGCAGTCGCGGAAGAAGTTGTTGCGGAACACCTGGCCGGAGGGCACCGGCCCTTCGCCGAAGCGGAAGCTGTTCGAGGCGTGGACGCCGTAGGCCGTGTCCTCCACCGCGTTGCCCTCGCAGACCACGGGCGTGCGGACGAGGATGGCGGTCTTCATCTGGCTGCGGAACTGGCAGTTGCGAACGACGGCGGGGGAGGTCTTCTTGATGTAGAAGCGCGTCGCGCGCTCGCGGCCTGCGGCCTTCGCATCCACAATGCCCGAGAGCGGGCGGGCAACGGTGATGCGCCGCTGGTGGCTGCGTATGAACTGGACGCTCGCCACCGCCACCTCGTCCACAACCGCCGACCGCACGGGGTCGTAGACGAGCAGCGTGTCGCCGGCGGCCACCGAGGAGTCGTAGTACGCGATGTCGCTGTACCTCGTGCGGAACTCGGTGTCGGAGAGCGTCTCCATCACGTCCTCGGACATGGTGGAGAGGTTGATCGAGTCGTCGAGCAGGCCCTCGAACTGGCAGTCCTCGATGACGGGACCGGCCTTGTTGTTCTTGCAGTGCATGCCATCGGACGCGCTGACCATCAACCGCCCGGAGCCGGGCTTGTAGGCGATGCCGATGTTCCGCAGCACCACGTCCTGCGTGCCCGTGAGGCGAAAGCACATGGCCGGCGAAGCGTACAGGGCGATGTTCTCGAGGGTGCAGCATCGGCTCAGGCGCACCTGGAACGTGCCCGCGGGGTTGGTGAAGAAGACTCCTTTGTTGCGGGGCTGGGTGCCGATGACGAACCGCGAGTCGGAGAAGCCCTTCGACGGGCGATAGACAAGGGGGAACACGAAACGCTCCCCCACGCGGGTCTGGAGGATGGCATCCTGGTGGCCCCTCTTCGCGTTTCCGCTGATGGCATAGAGCCGCTCCTCTGGGGCGACGGGGCGGACGGCGCCGATGTAGGACCACTTGTGGGTGTAGCGGTGGTGGCCTCTCTCGATGAACGCCCCGTGGCGGCCTGGTGCGGCGTCGGGGAGGGGGAAGCCGTGGTGGATGCGGACGACGATCTCCTTGCGCTCGCGGTCGACGCGCACCACGTCGCCCTGGGTGAAGGGCAGCGGATCGAAGTCGACGGTGAAGTTGCGGAGCGCGATCCCCTCGCTGGCGAGGATGAGGAACGCCCGGTTGTCGGGGTGGAAGAGCAGCGTGGCGCCGTGGCCGTCGAGCGCCACGTCCCTTGCCCCCTCGATGGCGATGGAGCACCAGCGGTCGTCGCGCGGGCCGATCCGGTAGACCTTCGGCTCGAAGTGCACCGTGACAGGCTTGCCCAGGCGGACGGCCGCATCCACCGCCCTCTGGATGGCCGGCCCGTCGTCCGTTGTCCCATCGGCTGCGGCCCCGAAGTCGCGGACGTGGAGGGATTCCATGCGGGCGCCGCTCCAACACGAGGCCAGGCCAAGGGCGAGCAGGACGGTCGCGATTCGCCATCCGTGGGTCATCGACATGCTCCGCTGGGGTCGTACGAGGCAAATCCGCCTCGTAAGTGGCCCGTGCTCCGCGTCGCGGCACGCCCAAACGAGTTTGGCCGTGGCACCCGCTCTGTCTGGAAGCGTTTGGGTGCCACGCTCAAGCGAAGCTTGGGCGTGTCCTGACCCCCCAATAAACGTCACTCACGGCGAGCCGGACTTCTGCGAGGCGGCGCAGGCCTCGGGGCTGGTGTGGCCCACCGGGAGTTCGAGGGTGGCGGGGGCCAGGCCGTTGGCCTCCGCCCTGATCGCAGCCACTCCCGGCGTGCGGCCGGCACGCACCACGAGCAGGGCCCGGCCCTTGAAGGCGCGGCGGCACTCCGCCTGCCACGGCTCATCGCTGTTCAGGTTGCCGTTGTCCACGCCCGCGTTGGTGCCGGCTCCCGTCACGGTGAAGCGGATCTCGTGGTCGGCGTCGGGCACGCGGAGGCCCTGGCTGTCGGTGACCAGGACGGCGACGTGGGCGAGGTCGAGGCCGTCGGCGTCGAGGGAGAGCCGGTCGGGCCGCAGGACAATGCTCGCGGCCTCGCCGGCAGTGGTGAGCTCGTGCGCGGCCGCCAGGTTGCCTGCGTTGCGGGCCACGGCCTTGAGCGTGCCGGGCTCGAACGGCACGTCCCACTCCATGAGCATCTCGGGGCAGTCGGCCAGGCGGCGCACGCCGAGCGAGCGCCCGTTGAGCAGAAGCTCCACCGTCTCGCAGTTCGTGTAGGTGGCGAGCTTGAGCGTCCCGCCCGCCGGCCAGTTCCAGTGCGATGCCATGGGCTCGGACGCCCACTTCACGTCGCTCCAGAGCGCGCGGCTCCCGGGGCGGGTGTCGTAGACGGCGACGTGGACCATCGGGCGGCTGGAGTAGGTGGCCTCGATGTAGTAGGAGATGGGCTTGCGGAAGCCGCACAGGTCGATGGGCGCATAGGCCCAGCCCTTGCGCGGCCACGCACCCGCCTCGCCGATGTAGTCCACGCCCGACCAGTAGAACTGGCCTACGGCGTAGGCCTTGTCGTAGGAGAACCAGGCTTTCGCGCCGCCGTGGGTCCAGGCCTCGCTCAGGAGGAGGATGAGCTGGGGGTACGTCTCGTGGTCGCGGGCGAAGAACTCGGACATGTAGTTGGCGCTCACGACGTCCATATGGAATGCCATCTCGGCGGGCTCGCAGCCGGGGTAGCGCTCGTCGTCGAGGCGGACGCCGCCTTCGCGCGCGGGGAAGAGCGCGCAGGTGACCTTGCGGGTGGGCTCGTGGTCGTGGACGAAGCGCACCATCGCCTCGAGCTGATCCACGCCGTAGCCCTTCTCGGCCTCGAACTGGTGCTCAGCCACCTCGTTGCCCACGCTCCAGAGGAAGACGCAGGGGTGGTTGCGGTCGCGTGCGAGCCAGTCGCGGAGGTCGCTCCGCCAGGTGTCCTCGAAGGGTGCCATGCCGCCGTTGTATTGCGGCGTCCACTTGTCGAACGCTTCGTCGAACACGAGGATGCCCATGCGGTCGCACAGGTCGAGCAGGGCGGGTGCGTGGGGGTTGTGGCTCAGGCGGACGGCGTTGCAGCCCATCCGCTTGAGGATGGCCAGCCGCCGCTCGATGGCGCGGTCGAAGGCCGCCGCGCCGAGGCAGCCGAGGTCGTGATGGATGTTCACTCCCTTCGCGATCACCTTCGCGCCGTTGACCAGGAGCCCACTGTCCGGATGGAGGGTAATCTCGCGGATGCCGAAGGGGGTGCGGTATGCGTCCTGCTCGCCCCGCTCATCGCTCAGCGTGCTCACGGCAGTGTAGAGCTGCGGCGTCTCGGGCGACCAAAGGCGAGGCGTCGCGACCTCGAGCTCCTGGTGGAACAGGGCGGTCTCCCCTGATGCCACGGGAGCTCTCGCGACGGCCTCCGCCACGGTGGCACCCACGGAATCGAGGATCGTTGTGTGGAGCTCGCAGAGCCGCCGCTCCGGGCTCGCATTCGCCACCTCGGTCTCCACGGCCACGGTTGCGGCGTCGCCCGTGATCCTCGGCGTCGTCACGCGCGTGCCCCACGGGAGCACGTGCACCTCGCCCGTCGCCACGAGCCAGGCGTGGCGGTAGATGCCGCTGCCCGTGTACCAACGCGACGTGCCGGGCACCGAGTTGTCCACGCGGACGGCGAGGACGTTCTCCTCGCCCTCGGGCCGCAGGTGGGGCGTGAGGTCGAGGTGAAAGCCGAGGTACCCGTTGTAGCGCTTGCCGAGATGCGTGCCGTTGAGCCACACGTCGGGGGCCATGTACACGCCCTCGAACTCGACGAAGGCTCGGCGGCCGGCCATGCCGGCGGGCGTGGGGAAGCGCTTGCGATACCAGCCGATGCCGCGCGGGCGGTAGCCGTTGGCTCCGCCGCCCTCCACGTCGGGGTCGAACGGCCCGCGGACCGACCAGTCGTGGGGCAGGTGCACGATCTGCCACGAGGCGTCGTCGAAACAGGGAGCTTCCGCACCCTGCGGATCGCCCTCGGCAAACGCCCAGTCGAAGTTCAGGCGCGTGCGGACGCGCGGGCCGCGCGGCTGCGGGGACTCATCAGGCATCAGGGATTCCTTTGACCCGAAGCACCACGCCACGTCTGCCACTGCTTCAGCACCGTGCCGTCGGGCCGGCACACGCGGATCCACGCGATATCGATATCGCCCGGCGCCGTGCCGGGATCGAGCCGCAGCCCCACGAGCCTGCCCTTGACGGGCAGCGCCGCCTGGTAGTCGTGCCACGCGCCGTCGTGGTGGAGCGGGAACACCACGCTGCGCGAGCGATGGAAGCGCCTCGCCTCGGGCGTCGTCCAGAAGGCCTGCGCCTGGCCCTTCGTGGCCAGCTTCATCCTCACCTTGAACACCACGGGGCCGCTGGCCTGGGGCACCTGGGAGGTGGAGAAGTAGGGGTCGCCGCCCGTGCTCTGAACCCGCAGGTTCCCGCCACGCACCGCCAGGCTGCACGTGCCGCCCGCCCGCCAGCCCGCCACGTCGGTGAGCGCGTTCGGGTTGTAGCGCGGGTTGGCGACGGGCACGACGGCGCCGATGGCCTCGAGGTGCTGGCTGATCAGGGCGTTGAGTTCCTTCACTCTCGCGGGCTGGGCGTCGGCCAGGTTCGTCGTCTCGCCGAGGTCGTCGCGCAGGTTGTAGAGCTCGAAACGGTCGGCCTGGTCGGGGCCGTCGGCGTAGAAGCGGATGAGCTTCCAGTCGCCCTTCCGCACGTAGGTGCCGGGCAGGTTGCCCGTGGCCTTCACGTAGTGGGGGAAGTGGCAGAACACGGTGTCGCGGCCGAGCGGCTTGCCCTTCAGTGCGGGCACGATGCTCATGCCGTCGAACCGCTGGCCCTGCTGGGGCTTCAGGCCGGCCATATCGAGGAGGGTGGGATGGAAGTCGATGCTCGCGATGAGGGCGTCGCTTTGCGTGCCGGGCTTCACGGTGCCCGGCCAGATGACGATGCACGGCTCGCGGGTGCCGCCCTCGTAGATCGTGGCCTTGCCGCCTCGCAGGGGCGCGTTGCTGGTGATCGGGCAGTCGTAGGGGTTGCCCTCCCCCCGATTGCCCTTCCAGTGCACGCCCCCGTTGTCGGAGAAGAAGACGATGATCGTGTCGTCGGCCAGGCCGAGCTTGTCGAGCGTCCCGACCACGCGGCCGACCCCCTCGTCCAGGCTCTGAATCATGGCGCCCATCACGGGATGCCGCTGGGGGTTCTTCGGGTCGGCTTTGGCCTTGTACTTCTCGATGAGCTTCGCCTTCGCGTCGTAGGGCGAATGCACGGAGAAGCACCAGTAGGTGATGAAGAAGGGCTCCTCGCGATGGGCGCCGAGAAACTTCACCACCTCGTTGGCCACGCGGTCCTCGATGTGCTCGCCGGGCTTGCCCTTGAGCTTGGGGAATCGCCAGGGCGCCACGTAGCTGCCCGCCGGCCCGGGGCCGGGCCAGTGGGGGAAGTCGGCGTCGAAGCCCTGGTGGAGCGGGTCGTACGGCTCGTGGCCGAGGTGCCACTTGCCGAAGTGGGCGGTGGTGTAGCCCGCCGCCTTGAAGGCCTCGGCGACGGTGAAGTACTTCTGCTCGAGGCGGGTGACGCTGCCGCACGTGAGGGCCTTCTGGGTGGGCGGCGCCTGCTCGCGGAGCTTCTGCTCCAGCACCACCTGCCGCAGGTGGCAGGCGGGCGTCGTGATGCCGATGCGAGCGGGGTAGAGGCCGGTCATGATGCTCGCGCGCGTCGGCGAACACAGGGGGTTTGCCGCATAGGCGTTGGTGAACCGCATCCCCCGCTTCGCCAGGGCATCGATGTGGGGCGTCTCGTAGAAGGTGCTGCCGTAGAGGCTCGTATCGTGCCAGCCCAGGTCGTCGGCCATGATGAACAGCACGTTGGGGCGTCGGGCGCCCCGAGCCGCGCGCGGTGCGAGGAGCGCCGCTGCGCCGCCGCCGAGGGCGCGAAGGAAGTCGCGGCGGGTGGTCGTGCTCATGCGTGCTTCTCCAGGGAGTCCTTCTCATACCACGCCTCGATGAGGCCTCGCAGCCGCCCCACCGTCTCGGCCTGCTGCTTGGCGAGGTTCTGCTTCTCGTGAGGATCGGCCTTCACGTCGTAGAGCTCGGGCTTCGCGGCCTTGGCCGTACGCGGGCCGGGCACGATGAGCTTCCATCGCCCCTCCACACACCAGAGGTATTCGAGGCTCGACCGCGGCTTCGTGATGTCCACGGCGTCGTGGGAGTAAACCGCCCCGAACACGGCCTTGCGGCCCGCCACGGCCTTCGCGTCGAGCAGGTTCACCCCCTGCATGCGCGCCGTGGGCTCGAGCCCGCACGCCGCCAGGATTGTGGGGGCCAGGTCGACGCTGCTCACGGGCGTATCGTCGTCCCGCCGGGGCTTCACCCGACCGGGCCAGCGGACCATGATGGGGGTGCGCAGCCCGCCGTCGTAGCGCGACCGCTTCGAGCGCGGCGCGAACCCCCGCGAGTTCGCCTGCTGGATCCACCCGTTGTCGCACACGTAGAGCACCAGCGTGTTCTTGCTCAGGCCCCGCTTCTCCAGGGCGTCGAGGAGTTGCCCGCACGTCTCGTCGAACCACTCACACATCGCCCAGAAGCGCGCGATGTGGATCGACGGCGTCTTGTCCTTATACTTGCTCAGCAGCCGCTCGGGCGGCGTGTGGGGCGAATGGGGCATGAACGGCGCATACCAGATGAAAAAAGGCTTGCCACCCGCCGCGTCCAGGAAGTCGGTGATGGGCTTCATGCCCTTGCGGCCGATGGTCAGGCCGGCGTCGCCGTGGCGGCCGCCCCGCTTCGGGTCGCCGTGGGTCATCCCGTGGGTGAAGCCGCCCCGCTTGTGATTCCCGAGCCACCACTTGCCCGTCTGCAGGCTCAGGTAGCCCTTCTCGCCCAGAAGCCGCGGCACCGTCGCCACGCGGTCGATGTTGGCGATGACCTCCCCGCGCAGCTTCAGCCGCTCCGCCCCCCACCGCGGCTTGCCCTTCACCGCCGGCGGATCGTTCGACGTCACCCCGCTCTGGTGCGGATGCAGCCCCGTGACCATCGACGCCAGCGACGGGCAGCACAGCGACGCCGTCACGTAGCCGCGCGTGAACACCACGCTCTCGCCCGCCAGCCGGTCCAGCCGAGGCGTGCGAATCGTGGGATGCCCCATGAACCCGTAGTCGCCCCAGCCCTGGTCGTCCGAAATGATCAGCACCACGTTCGGCGGGCGCTCCCCCGTGGCCTGCGCACCGACGGCAAACCCCGGCACCGCCAGCGCCCCCACCCCCACGGCAGCCCCGCGCAAAAACTCGCGACGGCTCGGATGACTCATAGCTTTGCCTCCTTCTCTGGTGCGCCCGCATCGCGGGCCTACCCTTTCAGCCCCGTGAGCGCAATGCCTCGGATAAAGTAGCGCTGAAGCGCAAAGAAAACCACCAGCACGGGAACGAGCACCATCACCGTGGCCGCCATCAGCAGGTTCCACTGATTCGCCACCTGACCCATGAAGCTCGACAGCCCGAGCTGAAGCGTCCAGTTCGACTCGCTGTTCAGGAAGATCAGCGGGCCCATGAAGTCGTTCCACGCCCCCATGAACGCGAAGATGCCCACCGCGATCATCACGGGGCGCGAGAGGGGCATGACGATCCGCCAGTAGATCTGGAGGTTCGTCGCACCGTCGATCCGCGCCGCCTCGATCAACTCCCGTGGCAGCCCCAGGAAAAACTGCCGGAACAGGAAAATCGCAAACGGCGATCCGAAAAACGCAGGCACGATCAGCGGCTTCAGAGTGTCCACCCAACCCAGCTCGCGGAACAGGATGAACACGGGGATCAGCGTCACCACCCCAGGCAGCATCATCGTCGCCAGCACACCGTAGAACACGATGCGGCTGTAGCGCACGCGGCAGAAGGCGAACGCATACGCACACAGGCTCGACGACACCACCATCCCCACCACCACGCCCCCCGTCACCACCACCGTGTTGAGCAGATAGCGGAAGAAGCGAATGGCCGTGAACACCGCCGGGTAGTTCTCCGGGTGAAGCGTCGGCGGCACGAAATCCCGCAGGCGCTCCAGCGGCAACACCACCGCCCGATCGTCGCACAGGCTGCTGCGCACCAGCCACGCAAACGGCAGCAGCATCGCACACGCCAGCACCACCAGTAACGCATAGACGACGGCACGTCCCAGCATCGAGCGGCGTTTGCCCACCGTGTTCATCCCTCGCCCCCCGCGTAGAACACCCACCGCTTCGCCAGGCGAAACTGCACCACCGTCACCACGAGCACGATGGCGAACAGCACCCACGCCATCGCCGCCGCGTAGCCCATGCGGAAGTAGCGGAACGCCTGCTCGAACAGGTAGAGCACGTAGAACAGCGTCGAGTTGTCCACCCCCCGCCCGCTCATCACATACGCCTGCGTGAAGATCTGGAACGACCCGATGAACCCCATCGTCAGCGAGAAGAAAATCACCGGCGTGAGCATCGGCAGCGTCACGTGGCGGAACTTCGAGAGCGCCCCCGCGCCATCGATCTCCGCCGCCTCGTACAGATGCTTCGGGATGCCCTGGAGCGCGGCCAGGAAGATAATCATCCCCCCGCCCACGCCCCACACGCTCATCAGCACGTAGGCAGGCTTCGCCAGCACAGGGTCGAGCAGCCACTTCGGATCCGGCAGATCGAAGAGCCGCAGGAAAGGCCGCAGCAGCGTGTTCGCCAACCCGATCTCGGGATTGAAGATCCACCGCCACAGCACCGCCATCGCCACCCCGCTCACCACCGCCGGCAGATAGAAAACCGTCCGCCAGACCGACAGCCCCCTCACCTTCTGATTCAGCACCACCGCCAGCAGCAGCGCGCACACCGTGCCCAGCGGCACCGCGAACGCCGTGTAGAACAGCGTATTCCAGAGCGCCTTGGCGATGAGCGGATCGGCGGCAAGCATCTCCCGGTAGTTCGCCAGCCCCACCCACTGGGGCGGGCGGAAGATACTATAGTCCGTGAACGACAGCACCAGCGACGCCACGATCGGCCCCGCCCCGAAGCACAGGAACCCCAGCACCCAGGGCGACAGGAACAGCCAGAAATCCCGCCGATCCTCACGAGCCAGCGGCGACAGTCGGCGCCTTCGTCCAGCCATCATCCACCCAATATCGCATTCCTGGTACGGCCTGAACCACCGAGCCAGAGATACCAGAAAGGGCGGATTCCCGCAACCGAGTTAGAACAGCTTGCAATGGGCTGTGGGGGCACTATACTATCATGGATAGTGGAGGAAGGGGCCCTTAGCTCAGTCGGTCAGAGCGGCGGACTCATAATCCGTTGGTCGCAGGTTCGAGTCCTGCAGGGCCCACCACGAAACAGTGCCAGAGCGTCCGTCGTGGAGCTCTGGCACTGTCTGCATTGGGACCGCGGAGATGGGCTCTACGTCAACTCCGCGGCCACGAAGTCCTCGGTGTCATCCGGCCAGTCGGCGGGCTTCCTCTCAGGCCACTTGAACTTGTTCCCGCCATCCTGCCACTTGAGCGACTTCAGCTCGCACCAGGCGAAGCCAAAGGCATCGCCCGCGTTGTCCGTGACCACTTCGCGGAGGCTGGCCTTCGTGATGCACCACGCCACCACGTCGCTATCGATGAAGCTGTCCTCATAGACCTTCCCGTCCTTGATGCCCTTGACGGTGAAGCTCTTGAGAAGGACCTGCCCCGTGAAGTCGGCCGCCTCGTCGGGAAGCTCCATGCCCGTAACCCCGAGGAGCAGGCACGAGCCGTCCATCCCGCCCGTCTGCAACTTGGAGACGTGCGCCCGCGGAGGTGATGGCCGTGTCGCGGGTCCGGCCGGTGACGATGAACCTGCTGAGTGCTTTGAGCTTCGGATCGACGCCCTGCGTGAGGTCGATGGCGGCGCCGTCGAGGTCTTGCCTGACGCTCATGGACTTCACGCTCAGTGCATCGAGGTCGGCGCAGAAATCGAGGCCGGTGGCGATGCTGCCCACGGCACCTGCGATGGTCCGGGTGCCCTTGGGCACGGAGCCGGCAATGTTCGGTTTCCCCAGGCTGCCATCGAGGGCCGGGCTGGACAGGAGCGGCCCACCCACGTGCGCCGTCCGCTTCTCCTTGCCGGCCGCCGCGGCTGTGTGGAGAACCGTGCCAGCCGCACGGAACGTCCAGGCGTCCTGGCCCGTCGTTGCATCCATGGCGTGGACCACGCTTCGTAGCGTGGCGACGAAGGCCCTGCCACCCGCCACGACAGGGTGCACCCCGGCCATCAACCCTTCATCGGGGAAGAGGCGGTACCACCTTCGCTCGAAGGGCGGGCGGACCTCGGTGGTCGTGGCACCCGAGCGGGCCACGTCGTGCCCCAGCATCGGCCAGTGGGCTTCCGCTGCCAGCGCAAGCGCTGACGCCCAGAATCCGAGGGCAAAGCCAATCCGCAAGGGGTTCTCCTTTGACCCCATCGTGGCGGTGCCTTGGCGTGCCGCAGGAGCTGCAATGGGTCGCGTAGCGGCTCCCCTTGTGGGGAGTGGCCACTGTGGCGAGGCGCGGGTTCACGCTGTGCTCACGTGGTGTGCCTCATACCTCCTACGTGCACTGTCTCACGAAGTCAGCCCGATCAGGGAGTTCTTGCCCATGCCGCAGGCCGCGGCCTACTGGATCTGGAGCGTGCGCGCCGCTATCTGAGTCCTGCCGGTGTCTATCTTCTCGTAGGCACACAGCAGCTTGCCGGCGCCGTTGCCGGCCAGGGCGGGGTTGAGTTCCTCTGCCGCGCTCGCAGCCACCGCTACACCATCCTTATCCAGGGGCTTCCAGCCGTCCACGCGCCTCGCCATGATGTCTCCGTTGACCAGTTCAGCGCCCGTCGCGCCCCCGGTGTGGTAGCGCTGCCAGACGGCGACGCAGTATGGCCCATCCGCGGACAGCGCGCTGCCGCCATACGGCCAAATGGTCTTCCCGATTCTCGAGAAGGGCGTGGGGACTCTCTTCTTGCCCAGGCTCGTATCCAGCCAGTTGGCCGGAGCGACTACCTTGGGTTCGCGCTCAGGGTCGTAGTATCTATCCGACGGCGAGTCGCCGGCCAGCATGCCCTCGGGGGTTATGCTGTAGCCGATCTGGGCGGCCGGCCCACTCCAGCCCCAGAAATCGGGAACGGTCCGCGCGCTCACAAGCACCCAGCCCTTCCCAGGCACGCCGCAGACGGAAGTGTAGTATGGCCTTATATGCGCAGCCTTCCTCTCCGATGACAGGATCTTGCCGGCTTCGTCCATGCGCTGCATCTTGAGATGCTGGCTTGCCCGGGCGCCGCCTCTGGAGACGTCTACGCAGACCAGCAGGTGGTCCCTGCCGTTCCAGGCGATCAGCGGGGTCGCGCCCTGGGTCACGACCACGGGCTCGCCGGCGGCGCCGTCCGGGCCAACGCGTCTCGCGAAGACCTTCGCAGCACTCTCTTCGCCCTGGAACCCGTGCCAGACCACCAGGAAGCCCTCGTTGTCGGCGGCCACGTCGGCCACGGCCTGCGTCCGCGGACCAGCGGCGATGGCTATGGGCTGGGCGTCGAGCACCTTCCCGTCCGGTGAGACCCGCGCCCCCAGGATGTCGCAGTCCTTCTCGTTCCGCATGTCCTGCCACACCACCAGGAACGCATCGCCGAAGAAGGCCACGCGGGGATTCTCCTGCACGCCCGTCTTGCAGGGTGCGATCTCGATGCCCTTGGCATCGGTCGCCTTGCCGTCGAGGCCCACTCGGACGGCGCAGATACGCGAGTTGCCCCCATCCCCATGCCAGCCCTCCTGCCAGGCGACGAGGAAGGCACCCTTCCCGAAGGCGACGGCAGGCCTTCCGCGCTTGGCCTTGCCGGGACGGTCGTCGGACATGAGGACCACCTCGTCGCCGACATCGATCCGTCCCTCGCCTGCCGTCGCCCGAGCACCCATGATGGCCAGCACCACGACCTCAGTCGCGAACAGCAGTCGGCGACCGGCATGTTTCACTGCTTGGCCTCCTTCCTGCTATACGCCCGCCAGACTCCCGTGTTGTTCCAAAAGTTGTTCACGAACACTCCGCCTTTCGCGTCGAAGCCGATGGTGTGAGGGTAGTGGGCCTCGAACTGCTCCCCCGGGATGCCGAGGCCGTTGTCGTCGTACCGCTGGCGTTTGGTCTCTGGGCGCTTGGCGCCGAAGACCGTTCGGACCCAGCCGTCGCCGTCCAGTTTCAGCCACCGCAGGCGCAACGGGTCCGCGCAACTGATCCAGAGCGCATTGTGGAATGCATCGTAGTGCCCCAACATGCCCGAGTTGCCGCCCACGTGCGTCAGGGCCGGCCCGTCGGTCTCGCTGTGGTAACGCTTGAATACCTCGAGTTGAGAGGGCGACATTGTCTTCATCGCCTCCCGGTTCACGCCGCAGATCCGGGTCAGCAAGCCGGTCTTCAGGTCGCACTTGAGGACGACATACCCGTCCTGGCCGTAGTAGTCGCTGATATAGAGCGTATCGTCGTTCTCGCCGAGGCTCAGCAACCCGCTGCCCATGGCGAAGTTCAGGAAGTACTGGCTGGCGTTGTCCGGGCGCTTGAGGGGCACGGTGGAAACGACCCCGTTCTCGATCCGGCGCAGGCGGCCGCTGCGCGGCATGCTCTCGAGCCAGTAGAAGGTACCCCGGGAGTTGCAGACCACGCCACGATCGAAGGACTTGAAGGTGGCCTGTTTGGCCGGACCGTCCTGTTGCTTCTCCTTTGGGCCGGGCGCCTTGTTGGGGATGCCGGCCACGACCTCCACCCAGCGCGAGCCGTCGGGCTTCTTCACCACCTTGCGCAGGCAGTTCGGGCCGGTGAGGTACAGAGCCTTTCCCTTTGGGTTCCAGATCGGGCGGCCCGCCCGGCACTCCTCCATCGGGCCCTCGACCCGGCCGTTCCTCTCCATCACCAGGCGAAGCGTCCCGTCGGGAGTCACCTTCACCAGGTCGACCAATAGAGAGCAGTGCCCCATCGTGCCGCAGGCCATGTACACCGTGCCGTCCGGCATTGCCAGGGCCTGCTTGATGTTCCTCAGCCCACCGACCTCGCGTGCCGGCCCCTGGTAGATACGCGTTCCGGCAGTGCTGTTGCCGGCAAAGCGGTCCACCACCCAGTCGCCGATGCTGCCGTCAAATATGATTCCTGGCAGGTTTTCCAGGTCTGGAGCCGCCAGAGCCGGCCGCTTGCCCGGCTTCTCGCCTGCCGCAGTCTGATTCACAAGCATGCCGGCGCCAAACACGATCGCCAGCGCCCCAGCCGATGCAGCCACTCTCCTCATCTGCGGCACCCCCTCGAGTTTTCTACACGTGCGCTGGTCCAGCGTGCCAGGCGGACCCTATCCCCATCCCTTCGAGAAGTCAAATAGTCTCGTGTCACGTTCGAGTCCTCGTCGGCGGGCCACTTCTTCAGGCGCGAAACGGAGCAGGAACTGGTTGACACGGACGGTCGGTCTCGCCTCCCACTGACACGCCAGTTGGTGGCGCAGGCGCTTGCCGTACAGTGCCCACCGTCTAGACGGTTCATCATGCCCCACGCTCTCCAAGGCGGAAGAGACGGATATAGGCCACGTGTCGAGCCGAATCCGGGTCTTCCCGACTCCGCATCCGGCCTCCGCGTTTCCACGTCCTCAAGGGCATGGCCCCGCTGTCGGGTAGCTTCCGCATGTTCCGCTTGCCGAAAAGGCCGTACATGAAGGCGGCCACGGCTTAAGGAGGGGAGGGGGCACCTGCACGCCGTGGCCGGCCGGCTGTAGCGCCGACATCCCATAGTGTACCATTCCAGAAGGGTGAGTCAAGCGCGACCCGCTCGCGCCGGCCGCTTGCCGAATCTCCCTTTGGAACTCCGCGTCGTTCAGGGCGGCTCCGCGCTGGACTCATTCTCTCAAGGGCTACTTCGGCTCAACGTGTAGCACTTCCTCCGAGCGGACAAGCGTCTCGAGGCGCCGGAGCGCTTCATGGGTGGGAATGTCCCGCGAGACGCGGCGGAACGTGGCGCGCAGCCGCCAGCCCGACCGCCAATAGCGGTCGTCGGCACGGAGATGGAACAGGCCCCCCAACGGCCCGTTCGTCGGGTTCTGCCAGCCGGGCAGGTCCGCCAGGTCCAGGCTTCCGGCCGGCCCCAGCGTGCCCCCTGGCAGCGGAACCCGCACCCGCCAGATCTCCTGCCGGTCGAAGTACCACACGTTGGCGTAGCGGAAGTGGAATGTGACGACGGCATCGCCGTCCAGCGGGACACTGTGCTCGCGGGATTCATTGCGCAGAACAGCGTGCAGTGCGATGGTGCCGCCCGGCCCGACCGAGGCCTGTGAGCTCGCGATCGAGAGCTTCAGCCCCTGCGGGGCCGCGGCGTCGTCTTTGCGTTGTGGCCCGAGCCCGATGTGCCACGCGGACGGCGCACGGGCGTAGGCTGGGAGCGGCACGGCCACGCCCCTCCCCAAGGTCGGCGACCCGTCCAACGCCTTTCCCGATGCATCCAGCACGGGGTTCGCACTGATCGACTGCCGTTCCCAGGCCGCCTCGCCGCGGTCCGCCACCTGCCGGCAGCTCAGATCGAGGCTGCGGCCCCAGGTCAACGGGTGGCGCCAGTCGGCCCCGTTGCGCCAGAAGAGATTGTGGTCGGAGCGGAAACGTGCGGCAGCGAACTGGTCGAGTGACTCCTTGCCCTTGCGTTCGGCCAGAAGGAACAGAGCGGCGTCGCAGTCCGTGAAGACGTTGTTGACGATGGCCGTATCCTTCGCGAGGCCTTTCACCTTCCGCATGTACACGCCTGCACCACACCGCTCGAACACGTTGCTGACCACGCGGTTGCCGACCGTGTCGCCGGCCGAGAAGTAGACGCCCCGCGCGCAGTCGTGGATGCGATTGCGCCAGACGAGGTAGCGGCCGCGGTCGGTCTTGCCGGCGCCCGGCCCGCTCGAGCGTTCGCCAGAAGGGACGATGCCCTTGAGGACGTCGTAGATGCGGCAGTTCCGTACGACCGTCTCGCGCGCTGCGCCCTTGGTGCCGACGCCGAGGCCGCCGTTGAAGATCTCGCAGCGGTCCACGAAGTTCGGCCCCTGGTCCCCGCAGTCGATGCACGAGACGACGTGGGAATTCGAGCCGTGGTCGCCCCAGTAGAAGCAATCGTGCACGACGCAGTCGCGAAATGCCGAGCTTGAGCACTGAGAGATGTAGGCGCCGTAAGCGTTGTCGACGGAGTTGGACACACCTGCCACCTCGCAGCGGGCACCAACGCAGTGGTCCGCTGAGATGACCAGGCCCGTGGGCTGGCCGTAGAACAGGTGGAGCCTCTCGACCCGGAGCCATGGCTTGTTCAGGTTCACGATGCCATGCTGCGATGCCTCGATGCGATGGTGGTCAGCGGAATCACCACCACGCGTCCATAGGTACACCCAGCCATCCTGTTGGGTCCACCGGCCTGGCGCGCGGACGGCTTCGACGGGCGGGTCCTCGCGCTTGCCGCGTTCGCGCGGGTGCACGAGGCGCACGCCATCCTCGAAGAGACCCTTGACCTGCCGCGCCGGCGCCTTGACTTTCCACACGTTCCCCTGGTGCCGCACCCACCCAATGAGCCGCGCCGAGCCGAGGAGCGCAACGTACTCGTCCTCGTGCGCCGCAAGAGCGATAGGCCTGTCCCTCTCGCCGGCGCGTGGGAAGCGAAGCGTAGCAGTCAGCCGGTACTCGCCGGCGCGCAGCACCACCCGGTCACCGGGCAGCGCCTTGGCGAGGCCCTGCGCGATGGTGTGGAACGGCTTGGCCTCCGACCCGTCTCCCGCGTCATCCTGCCCGTGCGGCGCCACGAACCAGTCGCGACCCCGCGCCACGGGGGCGCCGGCGAGGAACAGGAGGGTCGCAGCCACAACGGATAGTCTCGGCATTGGATAGGCTCCACATGGAACTAGCCCGCATTTCTCACCAGCTCTGGCCGCCAGTGGCCCCTTCTCGGCTCAGGCGGCGGGCACAGCCGAGGTTCTTCATTGGGCTTGGGGTCAGCTCCGTTTCGCGACACCTGCTGGATCCAGGCTGCCTGACCGCGAGCATCATGACATTCTGCCTCAGGTCGGGCAAGTGCCAGTAGGATCAGAGACTGTTCCCTCCCACATAGGAAGAAAACAGGCTTCCTCGAGCGCGAACTACTCGCCTCGACGGAAGCACTGCAATCCCGGGCTCGGGGGAGCCACGGGCGGTGGGGTTCGGTGGCTGGGCCTCAATGGCGTCGGGGACCGTCCCGTGCGACTGTGCTTCCTGCTTCCGGCGGCGCCTGGGGGGCCGTCCTTGGGGAAGGCGACCTTCTCAACGTGGCCCTCGCCCTGCGCCTGCTCGAGAAGCATCCGCAGCACGGGGACGCTCTGGTCGATGGTCGGCTTCGCCCGCTCCTTGCCGTTCGGCTTCTTGAGCAGCGCGCCGCTCTTGAGGAAGCAGCCGACGGCGTCAGGGCGGAGCGCCTTGAGCGCCTTCCCCTTTGGTCTGGCCGCGCGGCGCGCCCGGAGGACCTCCTATAGCACTTCTTCAGCCACGAAATCCCCCGCATCATCCGGCCAGTCGGTGGGCTTTCTCTCGGGCCATCTGAATTTCTCGCCGCCATCGAGCCAGGTGAGGCTCCTGAGTTCGCACCACGCGAAGCCGAAGCGCTCGGAGGCGTTGTCCGTCACGACCTCGCGGAGGCTGGCCTTTGTGATGCACCACGCCGCCACATCGCTGTCGATGAAGCTGTCCTGGTAGAGCTTGCCGTCCTTGATGCCCTTGACGGTGAAGCTCTTGAGGAGCGCCTGGCCCGTGAAGTCGGCCGCCTCGTGGGGCAGCTCCATGCCCGTGACGCCGAGCAGGAGGCACGAGCCATCCATCCCGCCCGTCTGGAACTTGGCGACGTGGCCCGCGGCGGTGATGGCCGTGTCGCGCGTCCAGCCGGTGACCACGAGCTTGCTGAGGGCCTTGAGCTTCGGGTCGATGGCCTGCGTGAGGTTGATGGTGACACCATCGAGGTTGCGCTTGACGTTCATGGACTTGACCGAGAGCGCATCGAGGTCGGCGCAGAAGTCAAGGCCCGTGAGGATGCTGCCCACGGTGCCCGCGACGGTCCACGTGCCCTGGGTCACGGAGCCGGCGATCTTGGCCTTGCCGAGGACGGCCTTGGGGTCGCCCGTGCCGTCGAGGTCGAGGCTGGCCTCGAAGTCGCCCGCGATCGCGGTGATGCCTTTCTTGGCGTTGGCCTTTCGGCCCTTGGTGGTGAGCTTGGCGAGCGAGGGGGCAACGAACGTGTCGGGCGTCGCATCGGTATCGAGCCAGTCGAGAGCGGTGAAGGCCTTGACGGGAGCGCCGGAGATGAAGGTGAGGTCCTGGATGTGGCCGGCGACGAAGGTGATCGGCTTGTCGGCCGCGGTGCCGCCGAGGGTGATGACGTGTTGATCCGCGATATCGCCAAGCTTGGTCTTTCCCAGCCACTCGTCGACGGTGAGGTCGCCGAGCAGCGCCGTGTTCTTGGCCACGAGCTGTTTGAGCGCTCCGTGGACGATGATGTCCCAGACCGATGTCTGTCCCTTCGAGGTGATCTTCAGGCTGCTCTTGGCGTCGGTGCCGGTGACGGTGATGAAGAGGATGTCGCCGGCCTCGCCAGGGGCTACGCCCCGGGTGACTTCAGCCGTGCCCGCCTTGCCCAGGAGCGCCACGGTCACGGGGTCGCCGTCGGTATCGGTAATGGTGATCTTGCTGGTTCGGGTGCCTGCGGTGAGCACCTGGACATCGTAGGCGGTCTGGGTGGTGGCGTCGGCGGTGGCCTTGGCGGCCTCGCGGTGGCCGACGTTGTCCGTGGCGATGGTGTGGAAGGCGTAGGTGTGCTCGAAGTCGCCCGTGAAGACGGCGGAGGTCGCCGTGGTGTCGTTGAGCCAGATCGCGGGGTCGCCGCCGTCGGTGGCCACGTAGACGTCGTAGAAGGCGATGCCGGAGCCGCTCGCATCGTCGGTGCCGCCCCAGGCGACGGTGAACGACGAGCCGATGGTCTCGGCAGCGAGTGGGTCGGCGCTGCTGGTGGGCGCCCCGGCGTCGAGGGTGTTGAGCCAGGGGGCGTCCTTGGGTGCGGGGTGGGCGGCGAGGTCGCCGAGGTAGTCGAACTCGACGAAGGCCTGGTTGGTGATCGCGGTCCCCGTGGGGAGGCCGGGCAGGAGGTCGACGGTGAACTCGACCCAGCCGAGCTCGTAGCCCGTCGCGGGGTTGTAGGGGGGGAGGAAGCCGGCGAAGGGGTCGTCCGGATAGTCGCCGGTCTCGGGGTCGACGCAGCGGAACCACCAGACGAGGGCGCCGTCGGTGTCGCCCGTGAAGTCGGGGATGTCGAGCTCGTAGCCGGCCTTCACGTCCACGGCGATGCTCATCTGGGGCTGGAGGTCCACGCGGGTGTCGATGGCGGTCTGGCCGGCGAGCGGCACATCCCAGTCGAGGAACCCGAAGCGGGTGAACTGGAAGGTGCTCAGGTCGAAGATGGCG
>Ga0272442_10004519_pt1 | contig 19033 bp, 12 predicted proteins | sample SSMForm2O_FD_200262 | JGI IMG/M metagenome (GOLD analysis project Ga0272442, IMG submission 200262) | Marine sediment archaeal communities from Little Sippewissett salt marsh, Falmouth, MA, United States - SSM-Form-2O | ecosystem: Environmental > Aquatic > Marine > Wetlands > Sediment ... | reverse complement strand
CAATGTGGATATGTGGGTCACAAGACGAGCGAGTGTCTCTACCCCCTGGGGAACTCCGGTTAATCTTGGTCTGATCGTTAATACTTCAAGTGTCGATATCGTCCCACGAATTTCTCCGGACGGCTCCATTCTGTATTTCGCCTCCACACGACCCGGCGGGTACGGAGGATACTGGGGTGACATCTGGCAGGCGCCTATTCTACCTATTGTGGATTTCAATGGCGACGGAAGGGTCGACGGTTTCGAGTTTACGAAATTAACTGACTACTGGGGTGAGTACGAGCCCTCATGCGATATTGGACCCACACCTATAGGTGACGGCATCGTCGATGTCGAGGATATGGTCGTATTGGCGGAATACATCGGCATGGACATTGACGACCCCACACTGATGGCCCACTGGGCTTTAGATGAAACAGAAGGGAACATAGCTCACGACAGCGCGGGTCAGAACGATGCGGAAGTCATGGGCGAAGCCACGTGGCAACCCAGTGGTGGAGTGGTAGATGGGGCTTTGCTACTCGATGGTGTCGATGACTGCGTGGCCACGGAGGCCGTGCGTGATCCCTCCGAAGGACCGCTGAGTATTGTTGCCTGGGTCCAAGGCGGTGCCCCAGGGCAGGTCGTAATATCACAGATCTTAGGAGCGAACTGGCTCATGGTGGATTCTTCCAGCGGTCACCTGATGACGGACCTTAAAGAATCCGGGCGGTCCGGCAAGGCTCTATTGTCAGACATAGTCATCACTGATGGCAACTGGCACCGGGTCGGACTGGTGTGGGACGGAATCAATAGAATCCTGTATGTAGATGATGTGGTGGTCGCCACCGACACGCCGTCCGAGCTGGTCGGATCCAACGGCGGCCTGAATATCGGATGCGGCAAGAATCTGGAGTCGGGCACCTTCTGGTCGGGCTTGATTGATGATGTCCGAATCTATTGCCGGGCCGTGAAACCTTAATATCTATCTTTACTGAGCACAGTGAGCAAGAAGGTGTGAGATGTATATGATCCTTAGCAGAATAACTATGAAGAGGTCTATCCATTTAGCCTTGGCAGTCTGCCTGATTATAGGAGGTCTTTCTAATAAATTTACTTCCGCAACCATTGTGGCGGAGTGGGTCGAGCAGTACTCTCTTATTTTTGAGGGCCAGATCGTGAAATATATTGCTCAGCCCGAGGCTGGATATGTATTCAGGATTTTAGAAGAAAAGAAACCGATCTTAGAAGTCAAAAGTCTGGAAAAAGAGAACAATCAATCTGGACTCATAGTATTGCTACCGGGTGCACGCCCTCTAAGTCAGTCAGATCAAGAGAGTATCTACGTCGTGAATAGTCTGGAATATGGTAGCCAGAATATAAGCAATGTATGGATATCCTTAGACCAAACTCCAGTAACATATAAGGCGCCACTATTCTCGTGTAATGGCGTTACAATAGCTGTTGTTCCAGAGATTGTCGTCCGTATTGAGTCTGAAATCGATCTTGAGCAACTTTCGGTGTTTTGTCAATCCTTGAATCTGGCCATCATCAAGCCCTTGGAATTTACTACAAAGGAATATCTTATTAGCGTGCTGGGCTCGAGTGCCAAAGATGTATTTGAGGCGGTGGAGGCCCTTAATCGGGTGGAGGGAATTGAATGGGCCGCTCCCAATACAGCCTCCGAGATCGAGTTTTGTGGGCAGTTCTTTCCCAATGACGAGTTCTTTCCGAAGCAGTGGCACCTGCATAATACCGGCCAGTCGGGCGGTACGGCGGATGCCGATATCAACGCTCCCGAGGCGTGGGAGATAACGACAGGAGATCCCAACATCATTGTGGCTGTTATAGACAATGGTGTGGATAGCAACCATCCGGACCTGATCCCCAACCTGGTACCGGGTTACGATATCTTTGAGGACGATGATGCGCCCGATCCGGATCCCAACAACTGGCATGGTACAGCCTGTGCCGGATTGGTGGCAGCTCGGGGTGACAATGAGATCGGCGTCACTGGCGTGGCCTATACCTGTAGTCTGATGCCCATTCGTATCCAACACGGAGATGATCATCTGCTGGTTACGCAGACGATGTATGCCAAGGCCCTGCGTTGGGCGGCCGTACATGGGGCGGATGTCCTCAGCAACAGTTGGTCTCTGAAGGATGAATCGCCCCTGCCGATCCTGCATTCGGCGATTTTGGATGTAACCCGACTGGGCGGCCTGGGTCGTAATGGTAAGGGATGTGTGGCGCTCTTTGCAGCAGGCAACTACTCCGGTGAAGTCCGATGGCCGGCCAAGTATGTGGAGGTTATGGCCGTGGGTGCTACGGATCACAATGATGTCCCCACCGGGTATTCGGACTACGGTCCTGAACTGGATATCACGGCCCCGGGCGGTGGAGGCGGATTGTCACCGGGCAAGATCTGGACCACGGACCTATGCGGGCCGCTCGGGTACAATGAGTTAAACGAAGATCCCAACCTCTGGGACTATACCGAGGGGTTTTCCGGCACCTCAGCCGCGACCCCAATTGCCGCGGGTGTCGCGGCCCTTGTGCTCTCAATAGAACCAAACCTAACGAACGAACAGGTCCAAGGCTTTGTGACCTGTTCCTCGCGCGATCTAGGCGATCCGGGTTGGGACGAACACCATGGCTGGGGCCGGTTGGATGCTCGGGCCGCTCTGGACACGGTCCTGGCCAAACGTGCCGATTTGAACGACGATTGGAAAGTCGATGAGCAGGATCTTGCTATCCTGAATGCAGCCATCGATACCAATGACCTCTCAGGTGACATTGCCCCGGTGAAGCGGGATGGCGTTGTAGATGACCGGGACCTGGAGCTTCTCAACCAGTATTGGCAGGTTAATATCCGGGAGCCGTTTTTACTAGCCCACTGGGCTTTGGATGAACCAGAGGGACACATAGCTCACGACAGTGTCAGCCAGAACCACGCCGAGTTATTTGGTGATCCAATATGGCGACCCACGGAAGGTGTGGTAGGCGGAGCCTTGAAACTCGACGGCGACGACGACTTTGTAGGTACGGAGTACGTGCTCGATCCATCTGAGGGACCGTTTAGTGTATTCGCCTGGATCAATGACGGCGCGCCCGGTCAGACAGTGGTCTCCCAACTCTGGGGCGTAAATTGGCTCAGAACAGATAATTTGAGTGGTTATCTTTTAACCGAACTCAGAGAACCCAGTCACACAGCCCAATCCCTGATCTCGGAAGTCATCGTCACGGACGGCGACTGGCATCACGTTGGCTTGACTTGGGATGGTACAAACCGAGTTCTATATGTTGACAATGTTAAGGTCGCAGCAGACACCCAGTCAAGTCTGGCGCGGAGCGTTGAAGGTCTAAACATAGGCTGTGGTCCGGACATGATGCCGGGCACTTTTTGGTCGGGTCTGATCGACGACATCCGCATCTACAACCGAGCCGTGAATCCTTAAGAAATCGCAACGTTTTTTCATTACACCCTAAGAGGACAGAAAGGCAGGTGTCGTATGAGTTGGTTGAATAGTAACAGAATAAGATTTGTGGTCGTTGGACTTGTGGCCGCGATAGTCTCCAGCGGCGGAAGGGCGAAGGCGGATTTCACCTTTGGGACGCCGAAACATGTGGGGCCACCGCTCAGCAGTAATAAAGGGGAATGGGGCCCTTGTATCTCAGCCGACGGCTTGGAATTCTACGTTTCCTCCAACCGGGATGGTGGAGTCGGGGGATACGACCTCTGGGTTTCCAAACGCGCTACGATAGACGATGAGTGGTCAGAGCCTGAGAATCTTGGGGAACTTATTAACAGTCCCGAAGAGGATGGAAATCCGACGCTTTCCGCGGATGGCTTAGAGTTGTACTTCAACTCGCCGCGGCCGGATGGCTTGGGTAGGCAGGACATCTATGTGACGACGCGAGCGACAAGGAGCGATCCGTGGGGGCCGGCGGTGAATCTTGGCCCGCCGGTCAATACTCCGGGAAATGATTCCGCCCCAAGCATTTCCGGGGATGGATTGGAACTCTACTTTAATTTTAGCGATCCGAATCTGCCCGATGATGATCCTGCCCAGGGATTCTGTGTGACGAAGCGCGAGGCGAAGGATGCTCCCTGGGGAGAGCCTGTTAACCTCGGTCCTGTGGTTAATAGCTGGCCTTGCATGTGGGAACCTGAAATCTCCGGGGATGGACTTCTCTTGATGTGGAATGACTACTGGAATTGCGAGCCTCGGCCGGATGGTTTCGGCGAAACGGATTTATGGTACAGCCGGCGCGCGACCAAAGACAGCGAATGGAGCGAGCCCGTGAATCTCGGTCCGTCGATCAATACGCCCTTTGATGAGGGCGGTCCGGAAATATCAGTGGATGGATCGATGTTGATCTTTGCCTCGAACCACTGCGGTTCGTTGGGGAATTATGACTTCTGGCAAGCGCCGATCCTTCCCATCCTGGACTTCGACGACGATGGAAGCCTTGACATAAACGATCTGCTCATGCTCGTTGAGGCCTGGGAGACGGACGATCCGAGATGCGATATCGGCCCGATGCCCTGGGGCGACGGCGTGGTCGATGCGGCGGATTTAGATGTCTTGATGGACCATTGGGGCCGGGACGTGAGCATTGATCCTGTCGAGCTGATGGCGCACTGGGCATTCGATGAAATCGAGGGCATGAAAGCTTACGATAGCGCCGGCGTCTATGACGCCAATCTGATGGGAGATCCCGTTTGGCAGCCTGAAGGCGGCATGGTCGGCGGTGCGATCGAGTTGGATGGGATCGGTGATTACGTTAGCGCGTCCTTTGTCCTTCCACTTCCAGATCAAGCATTTAGTGCTTTCGCCTGGGTCAAGGGCGGCGATCGAAACCAGATTATTATCAGCGAATCGGGGTCGTATGGGTATTTCCTGCTCCAGGCCGACTTCAAAGCCGGCAATCTGATTACCTCGTTCCAGGCCGGTTTTGGCAATCACTTGTTCTCCGAGACGCCCATTATCGACGGACAGTGGCATCACGTCGGTTTCGTATGGAATGGCTACCCCTCAAATCGGATTCTATACGTCGATGGCATTGAGGTGGCTCGCGATACGTTACTGGAATGCTGGGGTACTGGGGGCATTACCGGTGGACGCGGTGTTTACATCGGTGCCTCCTGGGGTCTGGATACGCACCGCGACTATTACTGGAACGGCCTGATCGACGACGTTCGGATTTATGAAGGGGCACTCAGCGCAGAGGAAATCGCGAATTTGGCGCAGTAGGCCATGTGTCGATGGCGTCTCGCCCTCGAATCGCGGGCAGGGCCTGTCCCGAGCGGAGCCGAGAGAATGCCCGCGACACAAAACAGGACGGCAGGGAGGCCAACCGGGCCGGCAGCTTAGACCACTGCCGGCCCTTGTTCGATTATCCGAGCCATAAAAAATCGGTCGAAAAAGAAAATATCGCTTGACTCAGTATGATGTATGCTGTATTATATATAACAAACATATAAATAGAATAACAGAATATAGGACACAGGATTCAGGAGACTTTGCCATTTACGATTTACGATTTATGGTTTTTTCTTTTTCTTCCGCGAGATCCTTCGGCTTCGCTCAGGACGTCGTCTGCGTTTATCTGTGGTCTAATTATTGTGTATGCGTGGTGAGTTGAAAAAACAAACCCAATTAGCCGGCCTTCGGCCGGAAATACGACAACTCCGGTGAAGTTACCGGATGTCTGTTGCCTGGTGTTATCCCGGAAATTCTAAGCTCTAAATCCTAAACCATGAAAAACAAACCCAATCTTTGCGTTCATTGCGATCCCGGCGGTAAACGAAAAACAGCGCTAAAATGTTCAAAAAGTGCTTAAAAATGCACAAAATTCTTCATAAATTCACAAAAATCCTCAAAAACCGTGCCAAAATTCGTATCACGTATCTCGTATTTGGTATCTCGCAGGTCCGACTTGAAAAAACAAAGCCAATTTGACTGCATTTTGTTATCTCCGCGGTCTCAGCGATCTCGGCGGTAAATTGAAAACAAAGCCAATTTTATTGTTGCCGGAGTATCTCCCCGGCTCGGGCGAAACCGGTTTGGCCGCTGTTGAGTACGGGGATGCCAAATACCTTCACAGGATCGGGAAAGGAGAATGAAAATATCGACATAGATAACTGAGCTAAAACGACAATATCTATTTCATCCCGGCTTAGAGCGCTACGAATCGTTCGAGCGATGGCCTGATTGTGTTCGGCGATCTTGCCCTGGCCCAGCAGTTCGAATGCTTCTTCAATGGTGGCCCCGACGAAATCGACGTTCTTACCCAGCCGGTCGGCCGTTTCTTCGAGAAGGCTCTGCGTGCTCTTGACCGTGGGGCCGTGCGTCGCGACGACGAGGATTTTGCCCTCCGTGTTGACAGCTTGTTCCATCATCGCCTCGTCGATCTGGATGACGGGCACGCCGAGCGGTTTCATCGTCTTACTTACTTCTCTGAAGGCGCGGTTCATCGTCGAGCAGGAGATCAGAACGGCATCAACTTTGTACAAATCGTAAAGGTCTTTCGCGTATCGGCAGAACAGGTCGATGTTGATTTGAGGTGGGCACGTACGGCCCTGATTGTGGGCCTGCATGAAATTGAGCTGCACAGCTTCGTTGCCCACATTGATGATCTTGACGCCCGGGAGCATCGTTTTGCCGAAGTAGTTCGACCAAAGGCTCGTCCACGATGCGCCATTGACGACGCCGAGCTTTTTGCCGGACAGTTTGGGATCGAGCCCTTGCTCGGGCGTCAAAATGGGAACGCCTGTCACTCTCATATAGTCGCCGAACAGGCGAATCGGATCGACGTCAAATGCCAATCGTGACATAGTTTCATCTCCTATGTGCGGGATTTTGAGATCGTTCGTTCTGCCATTTGCACGACGTCGTCCGACGTCATTTCATAATGGGCCAGCAGATCGTTGACGTGGCCGGTGTGAATGAAGTCTTCCGGGTCAGTACCGATGGTCCCGACGGGAACTTGCCGGCCCGCCCGCGCCAGATATTCGGCGACGAGTGAGAACAGCCCGCCGCTGACGCAGTGATTTTCGAGTGTCACGATGGCCGGGACGTTCGAGGCCATATCGCAAAGCAGATCGTTATCGAAAGGTTTAAGACTCGGGTGATGATCGAGCCGGACGCCGTAGCCTTTTTGGTTGAGCTTTTCAGCGGCGATTTTGGCTGTTTTAATCATGTAGCCCGTGCTGACCAGGCCGATGTCACTACCCGTATTCGAGACGGTGACACCTTTGCCGAGTTTGAATTGGTAGTCGGGTCCGATCTCGTTGTCCTCCACTTCGCAACGAACAATGCGAATATAGAAGGGGCCGGGTGTTTCGACCGCGGCGTGCAGGATTTGCCGCATCTCCTCATTGCAGCCGGGCTCGACGACGTGGAGATTCGGAATACGAAGGAGCAAGCCGAGCTCCTTGTCGCTTTGATGCGTCGCTCCGGCTTTTCCCGTAAAGAGTCCTACGTAGGCGCCGAGCACCTTCACGTTGCATTGACCGTAGGCCACGGAGATATACAGTTGATCCATGAACCGGCGACAGAAGGCGTCGAAGGTGCAGGGGAAGGGGATGAATCCCTCCTGGCTCAGGCCCGCGCTGATGCTGATCATATTTTGTTCGGCGATGCCGACTTTGACGAGCTTGTCAGGGTGGTGGTGCTCGAAGATATGCAGGCCGCTGCTGCTCCGCAAATCGGCATCGACTGCGATGATGTTCTCGTATTCATCGGCCAGGTCCGCCAGGGCATAGCCCATCTGGTATCGCATCTCTTTGGTTTCGTTGCGTTTGGGTATGGAAAACTGTGCCATTTCTTACCTTCTTTCACGCCTGTTTTTCGACAATGTGATCCGGATTCTCATGCAAGGGCGGGACAATCTCGATCGCGCGACCGAGGGCCTCGTGAAAGGCCTCCGGAATTCCCAGCCGGCGGCCGTCACGCTGCCACAGTTCAAGCAACCATTCTTGTGCCGCTTCGACCGTGCGAGGGGCGCTCGTATGCCAGTTCGGATTGTATTGACACATTTGAATGTCTTTGCCCTTGATCGTATTGAGAATGATCGCATTGGGTTTGCCGCGTCGCTGTGTGTGCAGCGTATTGAAAAGAGCGATCAGCTCGGCAACGTTATGTCCGTTATCGACCTGCCAGGATTGGAGATTGAAGGCCGCCAGCTTTTCGGCCAGCGGTTCGATGGACATGTCCGTCTGAACAAATCCTTTGGCCTGGACCTTGTTGTAGTCGATGATGAACACGAGATTATCCGGGCGATAATGTCCGGCCGTCATGAAGGCTTCCCAGACGGAGCCTTCGTTGCACTCGCCGTCGCCGATGAGGACGTACACCATACGATCGCCTTCGTCGGGACCATGCCGCCGAATGCCCAAAGCCCGTCCGACCGCGACGCCCGGAATCTGGCCGAGCGAGCCGCCCGAGATTTCGATGCCGGGAGTCATCGTGCTGTCCGGGTGACTCTCCAGGTGAGAACCCCAGGCGCCGTAGCGCGTCAAATCATTAATCGGGAAGTATCCGACCAGTGCCAGAGCGGCATACAGACCGGGACAGGCATGACATTTCGATAGATAGAAAACGTCACGCCCAGGCCACTTGGGTTCTTTTGAATCATATCGTAGAACATAGTTGTACATCACCGCCAGTAGCTCGGCTTCCGAGAAGCTGCCCCCCGGATGTCCTAGGGCGGCGCAGGTCATCGAATACACGGCGTAGCTGCGAATCAGATAAGCCATCGTCTCGGTTTGCTCGATGAGACCGGCGAATGGCTTGTGATGCGAAAACACCTCGTGAAACCGCCGGCTGTTCGGTCTGAAAGGTTGCCAGAATTGTGTATAATCGAGTGGTTCCATATTTTACCTGTTTACAATTTCTTTCTTTACGAAAAAATGTCGTGTCATACCTCATGGCCAGTTTGGAAGTCTGACGGGTTTGCGAGCCGGGATGAAACCGCGGTTGTCTTTGAGTTCGGCCGTGTGCAGTTCCTCCAGCGTTAGATAGAACTTATCTACGTTCGGCAGTTTGATTTGCTGTTGCCCGCCTGCCCACGCATCCGGCAGTCGGACGACAAGGTCTTCGGCTTGTACCGGCTTTTTGTAAATAATGATGGAGAAACTCCTGTCGGGCTCGACGGAAAGCGAGCCGCTATGAAGCACATAGGGATGCAGGTCGATGACGTCTCCGGCCTTGATGTAGAACATTTGGACTTTCGCCGGCTCGGCGATCACGCCCTCGAAACTAAAACGCAAATCATGAGGGAGCATCACGCCATAGACGATGTCGGTCACGGCGTAGATGTATTCGACGGCTTCGGCGTGACACTCGAGCTTGTGGACGTAGCCCCGGGTGTTTTGGCCGGTCTCGAAGATCGTTTTGAACGCCTGAACCGGTTCGTCGTTCCCGGCGGATATGGCGGATATCGCCTGCCCAAGGGACATGTGAGCGCCGAACGGTTTGAAGGCGGGACCGTCGGCGTGACGAATCATCAGCTCGCGATTTTGGCCCGATCCGAAAAGCTGACGATGCGATTCCAAGAGCGCCTTCAGGGCCTTCGGGAGCGCCTGCCCGGAGTTGGTAAAACCGCGCAGTGCCGTCTGAAGAAATTGCTCTTTTTCGATGCCTTTATATGGACCGTCCATGAGGATTCTGCGCCAGGTCTCTCTGAAGTCACCACCAAAACATTTGACGATTTCCAGTTGTGGAGCAACTTTAAGCAGTGACAGCACCCTTTGTTTATTTTCAGCATGTTTTTCAATTTTCTGTATTAAGTTATGGTTTTCTTCACTCGTTGCTGTAGCAACGAACAAGAGACAGAAACAAAGACATATACACATATATTGTTTGAGACATCCGTTTGCCGGTGATTTTCGTATATCATACATTTCAACGCTCCTTTCACATACATGCGGCTACGCTAACGGCAGAACCACTGCCAGTATCAGGGAAACGACGACGGCCACCAAACCCATGATCGCCAACTGGAGGGTCCAGGACTTGAGACCTTCGGCTTCGGTCAGACCCGTCATTTTTACGAAGATCCAGAAACCGCTGTCGTTCATCCACGAGCAGATCATCGAGCCGCCCCCGATAGCCGTGGCGAGGTACGCGGGATGGTAGCCTAACGAGTCCATTGAAGGGATCATAGCCGCGACCATGGATGACGCCGTGATCATGGCCACCGTTCCGGAACCCTGGGAAATCTTCATGACCGAGGCGATGATCGCACCGAGGATCAGCAGCATCAAGCCACCCGTTCCATCAGCCCCCCCCTGGCCGAAGAGCTGTTTGATGGCCGGGCCGACCTGCGCCGCCTTGAGCATTGCACCAAAGGCGCCGCCGCCGCCGGTGATGAGAATAACAATGCCGCCGCTCATCAGAGAGCCTTCGACGAGTTTGCCCAGTTGGGTCAGCGACAGCGACCGTTTGGACTTGAGCATCCACATCGCAATCGTCGCGGCCAACAGCATCGCGAGGTTGACGTTGCCGAGCACGGCGACGACGTCGGCAAACGATCGGAGGGAAGACCCCTCGGTGGCGGTCTTCGCAAAAACCGAGACGATAGTATTGGCCGAGACCAGCCCGACGGGAAGCAAGATGGGCATGAGAGAGAGTGACAAAGCCGGCAGCGCGCTGTCGGCGAAGGGTTCGGGCTCGGGTTCGCCCGAAGCCATCGGACGCATCTGGATGTTCATGGCTCGATCGCGCCAGCCGGCGAGCAACATCCCGACGAAAGACGCGGGTAAGGCCACCAGGGCGCCGGCGATAATCATCACGCCGATATCGATGCCGAGGTTCTCAGCCATAAACAAGGGTCCCGGCGTGGGGGGAACCAGCGAGTGGGTGATCACGCCACCGGCGGCAATCGCAAGGGCGTATTTCAAATAGTGCTTACCGGTCCGGCGGGTCATCGACCGGGCCAGCGGCACGAGAAGATAAAAGACGGTGTCGAAGAACACGGGCACCGACAGGACATAGCCGCTGGCCATCAGGGCCGTGGCGCTGCGTTTCTCACCCAGCAGCGAGAGAAAACCCCGGACGATACGGTCGGCGGCGCCGCTGTCCATCATGCACCGGCCGATCACCACGGCCAGCGCGATGACGATACCGATATCGCCCGCCGTTTTACCGAACGCCTGAGCCACCCGGCTGACCTTTTCCGCCAGAGGCCCCGGAGCAAGCAAGCTCACGACGAGCGCGGCAGTTATCAGGGCGATAAAGGCATTGATTCGCAGCACGACGATCATGCCGATAACGATGGCCACTCCAATTCCCAGAATCAACAATGGATGCATCCTTGTTCTCCTTCAGTTCCTTGGATAATGTGCGAGTTGCATGATTTTCACGAGTTCTTTTCTGAGATTCTGCAAATGCGTTCGCATCTGCTTTCCGGCTTGAGCGGGCCGCTGAGCGCACACTTCCCGGACGATCCGCTCGTGCTCGACGGCGGACTTTTCGATGCGCCCTTCCAGAGCGAGCATGCCCAGTTTCATTTGGTGCCATTGCGAGTTGAAATTTTCAATGATTTGCCGGGCGCGTTTATTGTGAGCCATTGTAAACAGCAGGGCGTGCAGTTTGCGATCGGCAACGAGCCATTTGTTCAACCACGCTTGTTCCTTTCGTTCGCTGCCGGGACGCAACCGGGCCAAACGCTGCATCTGGTTTGAAATCTTGTCTAATTGCTGGAATTGGCTCCTCGATCCCCGCCGGGCGGCCCAACCGGCCACGGCGCTTTCGATCTCTATTTTCAAATCGAAAATGTCTTCAATTTCGCTCACCGTGAGCATGTACACGCGCTTGCGCCGGTTTTTCGTGATGATCAGGCCTTCCCCCTCCAGCTCGTGAAGGGCCTCTCGAATGGGTGTGCGACTCAATCCGAGGTCCTTCGATAAAGCCGTCTCCGTCACGGCTTGGCCGGGCCGAAGCTTCGCGCTGAGAATCAGGGCCTTGATTTTCTCGTAGGCCCTATGTTTTGCACGACCGTTCTTCATGACGTTTTATCCGGTTGGTATATCCAATCCCGTCCCGTTTGTTGCATGGCCTTTTTGAGGAACTGGCGTTCTTCCAAGCTTTCTCGAAGCTGTTTTTCAATGTGATCCGGATCAAATTTCCTGAGAATAGATCTTTTAAGCTCTTCCCGAATTGAGGCATATTCGGCTCGATGGGCAAGATTGTCCCACTCTTCCGGGTCTTTTTCAAGGTCGAAAAGCTGCTCGTCATGCTCGTGAATATAGATGTATTTATACTTGCCCTTTCGGATCATAAAGCACGTCGCATACACGCCTTCAGAATGCATCTCCGAAAAAACCGCACGTTGAGGTCTCTCCCTGCCGTCCAGAATGGAAATCAAACTCTCACCGTCGATATCGAGACGCTCGGAGGCCGGAACGCCAGCCAGGTCCAGAATCGTCGGTGCGATATCGATCAGTGAGACAGGCGTTCGGGAGACGTGGCCCTTATGAGCGGCGTCCGGCCGGACTATGACCAAAGGCACACGGGCGGATGGCTCATAGAAGCATCGTTTCTGAACCATGTTCTTCTGGCACAGCATGTCGCCGTGGTCGCTGGTGAAGATAATAATCGTATCATCCACGAGATTGTTTTGGTTCAACTGATCGACCAACTCTCCGACTTTGTCGTCGATGTACGTGACCAGCGCATAATAAGCCCGCCAGAGTCTTCGGAGCGAAGAAGGTTTTTGCAGATCGACCTTATCCACACCGTGGTGCCGGTTGAGCCAGCGGTCCATCGCCGAATGTCTCTTCTCAAAGTCCGGCGGCAGTTTGGGAATCTCGATGGATTCATCTTCGTACATGTCCCAGTATTTCTGTGGGGGCCAAAATGGTTCGTGCGGAAAGTTGAACGATACGCAGAGAAAGAACGGCTGATAGGATACATTTTGCCGCTTCTGTGCTCCCTTCCGAGCCAGATACTTCAAAGCTTCACTCTGGGCGCGCTCGTCGAATTCGAGGTTTCTTCCCGAACGCCCCACGTGAACGGCGCTGCCGAGATAGCTGCGGGCGTGGGATCGTGGAATCTTGTGATCTCGCGACTTCGTCCAGGAGAAATCCGTGGGGTAGATATTGGGCAAAAGGCGTTTTTGAAAACCGTGATATTGGTCGGGTCCCACGAAATGAATTTTACCGCTCAGGACCGTGTCGTAACCTGAGAGGTTGAGATAGTGACACAGCGTCGGCTGATTGCAGCCCAGCGGGGCGGCATTGTCGTAAACTCCGATCTTCGATGAATACCTTCCCGTGACCAGAGAGGCGCGGGCCGGGGCGCACAGTGGACAAGGGCTGTAAGCCGCATCGAAACGAACGCCTTTCTCAGCGAGCGCATTAAGATGCGGCGTCTTCACAACCGGATGCCCATACAGTCCCGTCAACAGCGGATTCATCTGATCGGCGATGATCAGAAGGACGTTGGGTTTTTGTGAGCTTCCGCGTTCATCACTTCCGGCTGAGTGACCGGGGGCTAACGATACGCCTGAAATCAAACCGCTGGCTAACTGAATGAAACGACGTCTATTGAACGTCCCGATCCGGACATCTTTATGATCGCACATTGATTCTTAACCTCTCAAATCACACAACACACTGGTAAAATTTGTATTCTATTATTTTATATATTGTATACAATAGTTGAATCACGTCAAATCCATTTGTCGGGTTTCATGGCCGGACATCGGCCTTTCTGCACAACGGCGCGGGAATAGGCTTGTGTGGAAGGGGGATTTCTCTTGACTATCAGACGAAAAATTTGATATAACTAAAAGTAAATCAAATCGATGGATGATAGGTAGTCATTGAGATGTTATTTTCCAATGGCCGCCGATATGTAACGCGTGAAGGTTAGGAGGTCATATCTACTCGCAGACGAACGTCTTGAGCGAAACAGATGGTCCGTGAACCGCTTCATCGGGCCAAGAACGATGATTATCATTTCCGAAATATCAATCCAAATGAAAGGAGGATTATGATGTGTAAAAAAGTCATCATGTTAATGACTCTTGCTTTAGCGTTAGCCATGCTTCCGGGTTCCGCCAAGGCGGATTTAACGGCGGGTCTCGTCGGATACTGGCCATTGGATGGAGACGCTGAGGATATGAGCGGCAATAACAACCATGGCGAGGTTATTGGCAACGTCATTCCCGCCGCCGACAGATTCGGTGCCCCGGATTCCGCCATGAACTTTCCCGGCAGCACGAGCGATTACATCGACCTGGGTCAGCCGCCGATATTACTGATTAAAGGCGCAATGACTGTCGCGGCATGGGTGCGGGCCGAGACCATGATGCAAAACGGACGTGTCCTTGCTAAACAAGGCCCCAGCAGTGGGAGATCATGGTCCATTCAGCTCGAAAGCGCTGGAGGATTCGCCCGCTTTGATGTGGGTGTCAATCCGACGGAAAGAATAAGAGCAGACTCCGAACCTTTGTCCTTCGGTTCCGACGAATGGTTTCACATGGCGGGTGTTTTTCGTCCCGGCCAGACGGTGGAGCTTTATCTTAACGGTGAGCTTACCAAGAGCGAACCGACCACCGAAACCATTCAGTGGATCGAAAATGACCTGCCGATCAACATTGGCCGGCGCCCCCAGCCGGGAACGCCCTGGGAAGGGGATATCGACGAGGTGTATATGTACAACGTGGCTTTGTCGCCGGAGGATGTGCGAGACTTGACGAACAGCGGCGCTTTATCATTTCCGAAAGCCCGAGCGCCCAGTCCGGCCGACGGCGCCGTCCATGAGGATACGTGGGTCAACCTGAGTTGGACGGCGGGAGATTTCGCCGTTTCGCACGATGTTTACCTGGGGGAGAATTTCAACGAGGTCGAGGAAGCGACGCGAGATTCCGATCTGTTCCGAGGCAACCAAACCGTGACGTTTTACGTGGCGGGTTTTCCCGGATTTGCTTATCCGGACGGCCTGGTCGGGGGAACCACGTACTATTGGCGAATTGACGAGATTAACGAGGAGGATCCGGACGGCCCGTGGAAAGGCGATGTCTGGAATTTCACGGTTCCACCCAAAACCGCCTATAATCCGGATCCGGCCGACGGGGCCGAATTCGTCGGCCCGGATAACGTGACCCTGAGCTGGACGGCGGGTTTCGGAGCCAAATTGCATACGGTGTATCTTGCCGACGATTATGATGAGGTCAACGAAGCGACTGTCGGTTTCCCGGCGGGTAGTACGTCCTACAAGCCCGGCCCGCTCGAACGAGAGAAGATCTATTACTGGCGGGTCGATGAGTTCGACGGCTTCGAGACCTATAAAGGCCCTATCTGGGCTTTTACGACGCCCGGCGCCGCCGGGGCGCTGCAGCCGGCAAACGGCGCCGTGGATGTTGTTCACGCGCCGATTCTGACCTGGACGCCGGCGGAAAATGCAAGCTCGCACCAGGTCTATTTCGGTATGGATAAAGACGCTGTCAATAATGCCACGTCGGATTCGCCGGAATACAAGGGCGGCAGAGTTCCCGGATCGGAGAGCTATGATCCGGGGCAGCTCGACTGGAATGTGACTTATTACTGGCGGGTGGATGCGGTCTATAACGGGGATCCGGATCATCCGGTCAAGGGCCTGGTCTGGAGCTTTACGACGGCCGATTTCCTCGTCGTGGAAGATTTCGAGAGCTACACCGATGACGACACCGCGGGTGAGGCCATCTGGCAGAGCTGGATCGACGGATTCGGCGTCGCTGACAACGGCGCGCAGGTGGGCTATCTGCTTCCCCCGTATGCCGAGCAGACGATTGTCCACAGCGGCGTTCAGTCCATGCCCCTGATTTATGACAACACGCTCGGCGTCCGAAATTCGGAAGCGACGCGGACCTTAACATCGCTGCGCGACTGGACGACAGAGGACGTGGCAGCACTATCGCTTTGGTTCCGGGGCAGTCCGACCAATGCGGCTGAACCGTTGTATGTGGCGGTCTCAAACGTTGCCGGATCGCCGGTGATCGTCGCCCACGATGATCCAACCGCCGCGAAGAAGAGCTTCTGGTCGCAGTGGACGATCCCACTGCAAACCTTTGCCGATCAGGGCATGAACCTGACCAACGTGGATACCCTTGCGATTGGTCTGGGCGATAAGGCCGGCATAACAGCGTCCGGTGGAGTGGGAACATTGTATATTGACGACGTCCGGCTGTATCGATAGGGATTGATGTTTTTCGATTGAAAGGACACTCTCAGTGAAGACGCGTTCATCAATTGTGAATCATCGATGGAACATCGGCCCTCTGGTCGGATGATCACCCGGAACGTTATTTAAATCGATATGATGGAGGACTGTTATGTGTATGAGAATGATGTATATTATCTCCCTCGTTATGGTGCTGAGTGTGGCCGGTAGCGTCTTAGCAGATCTTCTTGCTCACTGGCCGCTTGATGAGGGTGATGGGACCGTCGTTCACGATGTCGTCGGCAATGTGAGTGACGGACTTTTAGATGGTGACGCCGGTTTCGTCGTAGGACACTTTATGCACGCGGTGTCTTTTGACGGCGACGGAGACAGCATCCGATGGGAGGATGATAACGACCTCCTGGATCCGGGATCGGGCGGTTTGACGGTGACGGCATGGCTCAACCAAGGGGATGGAACGTCAACGCATGCGTATGAGTTTGTGGTCAGCAAGGGCAATCGGACATCCGGAGTGATCGGCTGGTCGATTTGGACCGAGTCCGACAGCTTATTGGTACGGTGTAATTCCGACGGGACTTCCGCACAGCGGGCCTCGCAACGTTTCCAGAATCTGCCTCCGAAAGAATGGCATCATGTGGCTTTGGTCATTGATCGCCAGGCGGATCAGATACGGGGTTATCTCAATGGTAACAATGAGGGCTGGATCGCTGGCGGTGGAGGTCCGTCCAGTGACAGTCTGAGCGGCTGGGGGGATATCGACTGTGACGTTCCTTTAGTGATGGGTCAGAGAGACGATGGCAACGGCACCCTGCTCGGCATCGTGGACGATGTGCGGATTTATGACCATGCGCTGTCGGAAAGTGAGATTATGGATACGATGACCGGCGTGGTATGGCCGTATGCCTTCGGCCCTGAACCGAAGGACGGCGCCATGCATCACGATACATGGGTCAACCTTTCCTGGAAACCGGGAGGGTACGCGGTTTCGCACGACGTCTATCTGGGCGATGATTTCGACGTCGTGAATGAAGCCGACCGGAACTCCGACGCATTCCGCGGCAACCAGACAACAACGTTTTATGTCGCCGGTTTCCCGGGATTTGCCTTTCCCGATGGCCTCGTTCCTGGGACGACCTACTACTGGCGCATCGACGAGGTCAACGAGGCCGAGCCGGAGAGTCCGTGGAAAGGAGAGGTTTGGAGCTTCTCGATTCCACCTAAGACGGCTTATGATCCCGATCCGGCCGACGGAGACCAGGTCACCGATCCGAATGCCGTAACGCTCACTTGGACGCCGGGCTTCGGTGCGAAGTTGCACACCGTTTATTTCGGCGAGGATTATGAGGGGGTTGAGAATGCGACTGTGGGCGCGCCGCGGGGAGGAGCTGATTATGCTCCTGGTCCGCTTGAACCGGAAAAGGTGTATTACTGGCGGGTCGATGAATTTGATGGTGCCGGCACGTATAAAGGTGACGTATGGACCTTTACGACGCCGGGGGCGGTCGGAAGTCCACAGCCGGCCAACGGTGCTTCTGATATCACGATGGCCACGATCTTAAGCTGGACGGCGGCGGATAACGCCGCATCGCATGAGATCTATCTTGGGCTGGACAAGGACACCGTGCGCAGCGCCGATACTTCTTCGCCCGAGTACAAAGGCGCCCAAGCGCTCGGCGCGGAAAGCTATGACGCCGGATTGCTCGAACCCGACACGACGTACTATTGGCGAATCGACGAAGTGTATGCTGGAAATACAGTCAAAGGCCCGGTCTGGACCTTCAAGGTCGGTGCCTATTTATTAGTCGAAGATTTCGAGAGCTACACCGACGATGACGCAGCCGGAGAGGCGATCTGGCAGATGTGGATCGATGGTTTCGGTATCGCTGACAACGGTGCGCAGGTGGGCTACCTGATGCCCCCGTATGCCGAGCAGACGATTGTCCATGGCGGTGTCCAATCGATGCCGCTTCTCTATACCAATGAAGCTGGCGTGACGAACTCGGAGGCGTTGCTGACCTTAACGTCACCGCGCGACTGGACGATGGCCGGCGTTGGGGAATTGTCACTTTGGACACGGGGTGGTTCAGCCAACGCGGCTGATCCGTTGTATGTCGCCATCTCCAACGCCGCCGGCGCACCCGCCATAGTGGCTCACAATGATCCCGGTGCAGCTACGTCGAGCGCTTGGAAAGAATTGCGGATTCCACTTCAAGCATTTGCCGATCAGGGGATCAATCTGACCAACGTGGATAAGCTTGCGATTGGCCTGGGCAGCAAAGGCGGCGCAGCCGTCGGCGGTACAGGCACAATATACATTGACGACATACGGCTATATGAACGATAAGAAGAAAGTGATTTTTAATGGTTGACTCAAATCTAACTTTATTTAGGAGAATCACGATGTGTAGGAAATCATTCTTTATTGTTTCTATTGTTTTCACGATAGGTCTGACGCTGACAAACACCACACAGGCTGAACTCCTGGGCTGGTGGAGATTGGATGAGGGATCCGGGCTTACCGTCAACGATAGTTCCGGTAACGACCACCATGGTACGATACAAGGAACACCCGAATGGGGATTCGGCCCACAGGGCTTTGGCGGGGCACTGGATTTCAGCCAAACCCAGGGAGCCTACTGTGGTGTTTTCGATCCGACCGGTGGAACGGGAACGTTTACTCTTACTTTTTGGTGCCTCTGGGATGGATCTCAGAGCATACAGCATTTCTGTACGAAGTCAAATGGATGGGGTGCAACAACCGCGATGTTCCAGATCGAGGTTAAAGGAGGCCACAGTGATCCGGCGCGTGTTAACAGGCTCCACCTTGCGTATCAAGGGGCTCCGCAGGCCGTGCTTCACGTGATCCCCCAAAACGAATG
>Ga0272442_10004518_pt1 | contig 19033 bp, 5 predicted proteins | sample SSMForm2O_FD_200262 | JGI IMG/M metagenome (GOLD analysis project Ga0272442, IMG submission 200262) | Marine sediment archaeal communities from Little Sippewissett salt marsh, Falmouth, MA, United States - SSM-Form-2O | ecosystem: Environmental > Aquatic > Marine > Wetlands > Sediment ... | reverse complement strand
TCTTGATCCTCCCCCCGTAGGCCATGTTGGAGTGAACTTCGTACTCGTTGCCTTCCACGTGCCACCGATACCCCCGCATCGTCAAGGCACGGTTGTCGTTCGTTGCTGAACCGTCGGAACAGACAAGCCCGGTCGTCGTGGGCCGAATCACACCTTTGGGGAAAACAACCCTGTTGAACGAGCAGATCACGCCGTCGCCCGTGAACGCGATCGCGCTTCTTCCCGAGCAGTAGACATGGTTGTCGCGAATGATGAGTCCTTTACGGAACCCGTGGGGATGGGTCTCCGGCGTGCCGTTGGCGTGACCGGCACCGACCGCGCCGATGCCGAAGAAGTTGGCGTAGATGCCGGGCCTGTTGTCGTAGTCGAACTCAACACCTTCCTCGATCGTGACCGTCTCGTACGGCTGACCGTTCCTTATGCGGAAGCCCTGACTCTTGCCGTCGAGCACCCGAAGCAGGGCGTACGGCTTCACCATGAAGTTGTAGTCCGCGCTCTTCGCAATACGGTTGTTCGCAACGAAGAGGTCCCTGGCCGCGAAGACATGGATGGCCGCGCGGTGGCGATGGGTGAAACGCTGGTGCAGCTGGTGGTGGTACTCCACGTTCGGCACCCACGGGTCGGCCGCGGCCGTGTTGCGCATCAGGCAGCCGAACACAATCCGGTTCGTGCCCGTCTTGTGCCCTTCCTCTTCCTGGAGGTAGATGTGGCAGAGGTCCGTAGCGATGTTCACCACCCCGCAGTTCGCCGCCGTTGCGTCCTTCGTGCGGATGCTTTTGAACGCAACATCTATCGGCGTGCCGCTGCCCTCCATTGACGGCCTGTAACGCGGGAACACGAACTTCGTGCCAAGGGCGTATTTCTCGTTCTTCGCCGAGCAGACACCCTTCGGGGATTCGCCGCGCAGAATCACGCCTGCTTCGAGGTCGATGTGGTCACAAAAGCGGTATGTGCCGGCTGGGAAATAGACAACGCCCCCGCCCATCTCGGCCGCGGCTGCCTGCGCCTGCGCAACGCGATCGTCGTCGGATCCCTCGAAGTCCTCGATACTGACGACCTTGCCCCACGGAAGGGCTTCCGTCCACGCGGGCACCGCCTCCGGAGTGTTGGCATAGTGCGTCGCCACGGGATTGTCGGTCGGAACACCCGGCGTCGCGGACACCCGCGGACAGATCGCCTTGGGCGCGGCGGCCCGCTCCGCCGTCACACACCCCACCATCGAGACGAGCGCCAACACCGCGGCCCATCGGATTCCCATCGTCATCGCTGTCCCTCCTTGTCGTTCGTTTGTTTCCCGATCACCACTCGGTCCCCATCGAACCGTACCCCTTGCTCGCCCACGAGCACCACGGTATCCAAGCCGGTTCCGCTGATCTGCCGGACTTCCGGGGCCGTGCCTTTCTGCAGTGTCATGATCACGAAGAAGCTCTTACCGGCCGCGCCGGTGGCGACGATGCCGGCTTTGAATCTCTCGGGCGCAACGCCACGGCGTGTTTGCTTCTTCCCGGACAGTCGTGCAAGCAGGGCCGGGCCCTCGAAACTTCCCGGCGCTTCGATCTGCGTCGGTTTCGGCCCCACGAACACAGCCTGCAGCGACGCGTCTCCCTGCCGAATCGTGAACCGGTCGGCGTCCGTATTGACCTGTAGGTCCCCGGCACGTTGCCTCCCTTCGGGCAGATGCCAGAGCCATTTGCGTTCCCTGCCGCCGCGGATCTCGTCGACGATCACGATCAACGCCGGGGCGCCGCAAGCGCCGCTGTAGTCGACGGCCACCGCGCGCTGTCCCGTGATCTTGCCGGGCGGAATCGGGTCCGGCGGCCAGATGCATACGTGGTCATGGCCCCGGCGCTCCTTGCGGTACACCATGTCGAGATCGATGGAGACATGACCGGACCCGTTCGGTTCCGCGTCCCAGGACGTGACACGGCCCGAAGTCCCGTACTCGCGCCTGAGACTGATCCCTATGGTATCGTCGTATGGCAGAATCGGCACGCACTGCAGCCAGCGATACGGCGTGTGCTTGCTGGGACTATCGGCTGTCCAGTTGTACCCGAGCCCGTGAAGCCGAATGCCGCCCGCGTCGGGCTGACCGTGCGCCTTGCCGATTTCCTCGTTGGCATAGACCTGGAGGACAACGTCCTGCTGGTTGCTATAGGCGTTGCGGAACATGTAGAGTCCTTTGCCGGTCGCCTGCCAGGTCTTCGGGAACGAATCCTCCGGATGCACGGCTTTCATCGACGGCTTGCCGGTGACCGGGTCCAGGGGGTAGTTGAGCAGCGTCCAGATTGCGACTCCGAGCCCTTTCCCGCGGACAAGACTCCGCAGGGTTTCGGGGTCCTCTTCGTCCACGCCGGTCAACCGGTTCCAGAACCAGAGGATGTTTGGCTGGTACTGCGAAGGCGTGAACGCGAATCCGGCGGCGATGAAGTTGATTCGCGAAGGGTGCGGCGGTACGTTGGCGCCATTGTACGATTGGGCAAACGCCCTGGGCAGACGCCCCTTGCGCTCATGAAGAACACCCGTGGCCAGGTTCCGTGGCAGCAAATGCGTGATGTCCGGATGCGGGGTCAGCGTCTGGCCGAACACGTTCCAGCACACATGCGCATAGCGTAGCGGAGTAATGGCGCCGTGGTTATACACCTCGCCTTCGGTCTGGAAGCCGCCGTCGCCCAGCATCAACCGATGGTTGCGATACATGTTCTGCAGGCTGGTCCGGTAGATGTCGACCTCTGCGCCGCTCATGCCTGTGGCCCGGTGTTCCGCCATGTCCAGCTCGTGAAGCAGCCGCGCGCCCTTCGCCTTCTCCGCGGCTTCGGCCGTGAGGACGTCGATCTCCGCCCGGTAATCGGTTGCAAAGCGAACCAGAACGCCCGCCGGCACGGCGGTCTCCCGGTCGCCCCAGAACGCCAGGTACAGCGGATAGCTCGCCCGCTCCAGGCGCACATAATCGCCGTTCAGCACCTGTTCACCGCCGATCCGGCACACCGATTGTCCCTGCGGAGGAAGGCGAACACGATAGTAGCCTTCCGAGGCCGCTTGCAGAACAGTGCAGAGCCCCATGCTGACCCCGGCCCCGCCGGAACCGTCTTCAGGCCATTCGATGGACGGCCAGGGGAAGACTCCATCAGCGGTCTGCGGAACCCCGGGCGCCGGAGATCCGAGCGAAAAGCGTTGCTTGCCCACGGCGATACCGCTGCCGGCAACGGTGGCATCGGATGCTGCGGCGCTCATCTTCTCGATCAGTTCCGATAGCGGGACGGGCAAGTGAATCGGGCCGGTCCACAGCCAGCGTCCTTCCCTGCCGGTACGCGAAACGACGAGTCTGGGAGCATCCCCGGCCGGTTCTTTGGCCATCGGCGCCGGCACGACCACGCGCATTCCGCCCGGCGCCGCCGGCGCCTGACCGGGATCCAGCCAGAGAGCCAACGGCATCACCGATCCGCCGGCCACAATGGAGTTGAAGTAGTTGCAGGAAGGGTGCGTGTTCGCACTAGAGCTGAACTTCCCCATGTTCGTCGCCACCGCCTCCCCGGCGTTTACAAGGTACTGTCTTACCTTGTTTCGGAAACCGCCGGGCCAGGCGTCGTAGCACAGATCGTATGCGTAGGCGATGTTCGCGAACCGGGTGGCCCAGATGCCCCCGAGGCCCCTGAACCCGAAGTCACGCAGCTCCATTTCGCTCTCGACCATCGGGATGGCTTCCAGGGCGTAGCGGGCGTCTCCGGTGATCTGGTAAAGAATGCCTCTGGCAACATGCGCATAGGATGTCGATGCATGTCGCACATAGTACTTCGCCGTTGCCAGTTGTTCGAAGACCTCCTGACCCAGCGGCGTGTTCAATCGCGCGCGCAACCTCGGCAACCAGTCACGCCGAAACAACAGGCGCGGATGTTCTCCGGGTTCGAGCGGCCGGAACCCGGCCCGCAGGCGCCGGCGCTTCGGTTTGCGGGTACATGTCGCCACTCCCTTGATCGGAACGTTCCGATGCGTGCCCCTGTAAGCGCCGCGGTATGACCCGTCCTTCCGCCGCTTCAGTTCCACGTCATATTCGCCATAGCCGCCCACCAGCCAGGGGTCGTTCTTGACCATGACCCGCAGCTTCCCGGTCAGCCCGGTCGGACTCATCTCCAGATGCTCCACACGTCCAAAGGTGGCACTGTTGAAAAACGCCCCTGAATGCCCATTGACCCGATCCCAGCCGTTGCTCCGCTTCACCAGGTCGAGCATGAGGTTCGCGCGCCATTTCGGCACATACTTGACGTTGCGCGGCGTCTCTTTCTCCGCGGGGGACATCTTCACAAAGGGAAGATTCGCCTGGCGCCTGGCATACGCAGAAGGCGGATTGCCTCCGTAGATGCCCCTGTGCAGAATCAGAGTCAGCTCCAGTTGCTGCGGCGCCGGACACCGCGTCGTGTCCAATGGGGGCAGAGCGCTCACGTACTTCTTGAAATACTCGGACGGATCCCGCGCACGAATCGCCGTAACCGCTTCGCTCACCCCGGGCCCGCCGATTCCTTCGACCGTCCTAAGCCAGAGCCCCGCCTCCCGACTGGTGGGCAGCAGGGGTCTCGACTCGACATACGCGCGAATCGACGCGAGGCCGGCACGACCCAGGCCGGCCAGCGCTTCGGCTCCCGCCGCCTTCATGGGGAGCCGTATGCAGGGCTGTAGAACGGCTCCAGCCAATACCGGGACCGCCGGCCGCCCCAGATGCCGGAGCTGCTTCACCGCGCGATCTAGAATCGTCGGATGCAGCGGCTGGTCATCGGGTCCGACGGCAATGTCCAGTATCGGCACCAGAGCGTCCGCTACTGCCGGATCGTCGATCTTCGCACAGAGGTCCAGCATGCGGCCCAGCGCAACGCTCCCTTCGGGCCTGCTGGAGAGTACGGATGGCAGAGGCTTCAACCGAAGGGCAGCCGCCAGGTTGGTTACCGTCGACCTGTCCAGGTCCGCCAACAGCTCGCCGGCTCGTCCACGCACGGCAGCGTCATCGTCGCACAGGCCGACCGCCAGGCCCTGTGCGCCGGCGACATCCTGCCAGGCGCCCAGCGATTCCACGGCCGCCACTCTGACGCTCGGCTCTCTTTCCTCGTCACGGTCGAGAGCAGACAGCAGCGCGAGTCGCGCCTCGCGATCCGGCATGCGGCCCAGGGCCACCGCCATCAGCCGGCGAACCTCCGAATCCTCCTCTTCCGGGAACGCCGCAACCAGCTTCTCGACGGCCGCCGAAGATTGCTTGCCGAGGCTCAACACTTCGGCGGCTGTACGACGCACCGCCAGGTCCGTATCCGTCAGTGCAGCGGCCACGGTCTCATACGCCCATTCCGTTGCCACCCGTTCCAGGGACTGCAGTGCAGCCATTCGTACGTCGGGCGCTTCGTCACGAGTCCCGAGTACCAACACCTGCACGCTTCGCGTGTCGTCCGGATCCACGATATCACCCAGCGCCTTGAGTGCCGCGGCGCGAACAGCCGGATCCTTGTTCTTGTGTCCCAGCGCCGCCAGCAGATCAACGGCGGCTACATCCTTCTGCTCGCGCAGCGTCCGCACCGTCTCTTCGCGCCGGGCGGGATCCTTCAGTGCGGCCGCGATCTCCTTCTGCGACGCCAGCACCTGCATGGTCCGCGCGTCGCCGGACGTGGCACCGGAGACAAGGGCATAACGGACCAGGAGAGCAACCAATGCGGTCGCGAGCACCACGAACGAGCCTATGACAAGCTTCTTCTCTGCTGTTCCCTTCATTCCGATCCCCTATTGCTGCCCGCCGCAATCTCCATCTCCACCAACCGGCGATAATCGATCTTTACGACCGCAATCCGCCTCAATACACGATCGGCGACGAACAGCCGGTCGCCGCACGCGCTCAACGAGTAGATATACGAAAATCCCAGCCCTGCCGCGGGTTCGCCGGCCGCGGGCACGGTCTGGGCATTGCCCCATCGGCCCACGCGCGCGATGAGATTGCCGTTTGCGTCCAGCACCTTCACATGGAAATGATCGACATCCGCGCCGTATATCCTGTCGGCTCCGTCAACCGCAACCAGGTTCGCCGGCCAGATGCAATGGCAGCCGCCGCCGGGAATCGAAGAGAAACCGCGGTGCGCCCACAGTTCGGTTTCCGTGTTGCGCACCCCGCCCGAAGCCGGGAACTTCACAAGGTAACCGATTTCCGACTGGTGCCGAATCGTATGCTCGCCACGCCGCCACCCCATGTTCTCGTACTCGGCCGCCTTCATGGTGCGGAACGGGAAGTCGTGCACCACCCGCTGGAACTTTCCCAGACATAAGTCCATGGCATAGAAGTTGCCTTGTGAATCACGCGCCGCCCCGCCCGCGGAATGCCACAGGAGACACAACTCCGGCTCCAATACGCTGCCGTCCGGCCCATACTTGCGAATAACGCCATTGAAACCCTTCTTCGGATAGTATCGCGATTTCATGCCGATTCGATGGTCCCGTACATATAAAGACCCGTCCGGATCCGAACCCAGGAATTGCCCGCCATAGTGGCCCGACCACGGGCCCAGCTCGAGCGGCTGCTTCCGCAACCGTGCATCGAAGCAGACGTGCTTACGGAGGATCGTGCCGACCAGGACACGTCCTTTATGCGGATCGGCTTGAAGAGACCGCAAGTGCGGTATCTCGACCTCGTGCCGATCCGACCCGTCGAACAGGCAACTGACGAGCACCCCGCGGGCATCGTCCTTCACCAGAAGCCGGTCCGGCGCCATCACCGCCATGGCGCCGGGTTGTACGATCGCCCCGGAGCGAACTCCGCCGGCCTGTAGCGGCGCCGAGGCGCCGTCGCCCTGATCGGTGTAGCGAGTGAGTCGGCCGCCCGCACCCTTGCCCGCGACCCAGAGATGGACGGGATCGGCGGCGTCATCTACGGCCAGGTGCAGGCTGTGCGGATCGACAGGCTGCAGCCACGCGACGTCCGGCTGCACCGGGTCGCCCGTACATTTGATGAGAAACCGCTCTTTGCCTCGCCCCACGAGTGAGGTCAGCAAATAGCAGCCGTGCGCGCCCGCGCGTACGTTGTACAGGTCTCTGAACGAAACCGACTCCCCTTCGATCGGAACCCCACTGAGCGCGCCGAGCCAGCGGCCGTTCGCGGCATAGATTTTCAGTCGGCGCGGATACCCGTCGACCACCAGGATCCGGCCCTCCGCGTCCACGTCCATCGCGCAGATATCAGGGAAAGCGTGATCATTGTCGACCCGCGGGTCCGGCGTGTTGCGACGGCGCAGACCGCCCGCCGCGATCGTCTGTCCGTCTCCAAGGCTAAAGCGAGGAGCCGGAAGCCCAGACTTCCCGTTGTATGTGAAATCGGCCGCCGGTTTGCCGGTCGCCAGATCGACTTTCACGATCGTCCCCATCCAACGCGGATCGTTCAGCGAAGTATGGGTGCCGCTGAAGCCCACTTTCCGGTCGGCCCGCCATGCCAGATAGCCATGCCCCTTGTCGTCGACCGCAAACGCCCCGAAGCACTCCAGAATGCTCATCGTTTGCAGGAACCAGAACCGCTCGAGATCGGGAACGCCGAACACGCGCCACGCCGCGTCCGGGGGCGATGCCAGCGACCGCAGACCCGTCCCCACTTCCGCGAACCACCCCCGCCCTTTGGCATCGATTCGGAACGGAAACCCATGCAACCTCCTTGGATAGGCATAGTACGGCCAGGGACGAGGCCGCGTGGGTACGGTCATACCGTCCACCGAACAGGCGAAGGGGTAAATGTCTTCCAGCTTGGCGTCGAGTGCGCGCGGGTCCGAGGGATAGACCATATCCACGTAGCGCCCTTCACGATCCAGGCGAAGGATGTTCATGTCGTAACGCCCCCCGGAGTCCATCACCACATAAACCCGTCCCTTGGGATCGACATCCAGACCAATGATGGAAGACATCAACTGGGAGGGCGCGTGCAGCAGGAAACGCTCAAACCGCGGCACGGCGCCAATGCCGACCTGGATTCGTGTGCCGGCCGGCGCGGGGCGGCCCGCGGCATCTAGTCCATCCCAACGAATGGTCTGCGCCAGGTTCGTTGCCGCGAACGGCGGCGGCGCGTTCGTCCCGAGCACGCCGCAGCCCAGATGCCGAACGATTGCGCCCTCACGGTCAACCGCGCGCACCAGCACGTCGTCCGCGCGATCCAGTGCGAAGCGGATGATCCATTCGTTCCCCTCGCGTGACACGGTCGGCGGCTCGGCAAATCGCGCCGGCTCGCGCGGATAGGAATCCGCGTCGAGCAACACGCGACGCCCCTCGGCGCTCGCCTCGCCGCCGTCGCGTCCCCACAAAGGCGAACGGTCGCGGTTGGCCGTGCAGATGGGATTCGGCTTATGCTTGATGCCCTGCTCGAACCATTCCGCGTACAACGGCGGCGGGCGATCACGCAACGACTCCACGAGAAACTCGTCCAACGCCGCTACGCCCTCGTCGCCGGAGGCCCGCAGCACATCCACTCCATTGTCCTTCGCCACGGGAAGAAGTCGACTGTCGACCTGGCCATCGGGTGCGAAGAGAGCATACCGGGCGTGCTGCGTCTTCCGATGCCCGCGCACCCGTTTCAGCGTTTCGTCAAATACGTCCGCCGGCTCACGTCCGGCAAAGGCGCCTTCCCTGTCGACGTGCCGCTTGCCCGGCAGAACCACCACGGCCGCAACCTCGCCGAGCCGCAAATCGTAAAGGCTACCAAACAGTGCCTTGCGCAGTGCATAGACGCCGGTGAGATCCGGCTCGCTCTGCTTCAACAGCCCTGCCAGCTCCGCGGGAACTTCCCGCCGGGCAACGGCTGCCGGCTGCAGCCGATTGACAAATCGCCAATCGCCGTGCCGGTCCTGAAGCGCGGACACCACCGCATGCCCGCCCTTTCCGGCATCGCCAGAACCGGCCCATCCAAGAACCAGCACCACATGCCGCCGATCCGTGCGAGGATTCCTCGTCGGTCCGGCCCACCCATGCAACGTCATAGACAGAACAACCACCACCAAGCCAGTCAACAGGACTCTGTTCATCTCACTTCCTTTCATCTCACTTCCTTTTCTCAACAACAACTTGCGCACCGATGCGACCCGTAACCGCAGAAGTCAACGGTCAGCGGTCACGTATCGGCGGCCGGAACTCCTCGTACCACTCCGGACTCCTCGTACGCTACCTGCCGGCCGTGAACACCAGGAACTCGCCATCGCGTTGCGTCTCCACCTTGTTGCCGTTGACGACGACCTTCATCCGGGCGCCAGTCGGCGATTTCAACCGCATCGCGGTCAGCTCGCCGGTCGCCGTGACGGTGTCGCCGGCGATGCGCAGGTATGCGTGGTCCCGAAACGTGAAACGCTCTTCCCCGCCTTTCAGCGTGATCGGTTCCGTCCCGTTCCGCGCGTAGCTGAAGAGTACCCGGTCATCGATAGCCGTGCCTTCCGCGCCGCGAATCCGCAATGCAATCCCGCGTTCGGTTTCCGCAACGGACTCGAAGCCGGCGATCCGCGTTCCGCTCCCGCTGCCGATGGGCTCATACAAGGTCACGAAGCGCGTCGACGGCGCACGGCGCCTGACCAGCAACGTGGTCATCGCACCCCCGACATCACGGAAAACGGACGTATTCTCCGCGGCCAGCATCCGTATGATCACGCCGACGCCGTTGGGTTGTCGAGTATGGTGCGACCATGGATCGGCGCCCACGACCCGCTTCCGGACACTCCCGAGATCAAACGCGCCGGCCGCCATGCTCTTGCGGTGGCGACGCGTCCATTCTTCCGACAGATCCCAGAGCTTGCCGCCATTGAGTTCATCGGTCGGCTTCCAGGTTTCCGCGGAAGCGTGTACCGGTTCGCCCAGCGGGTGGCTCATCCAGTCGTAGACGTGCTCCTCCTTCGAGGCGAGATCGAACAGATCCACCAGATAGTCGCCGGTGAGGAAGAGCGCGCGTTCGGCATCGACACCGGGATACAACGCCCGGGGTGTCTTCGTCACAGCGCCCGTTGCCGGATCGGTTCTGGTTACGACGTGCGGTTTCGCCCGCACGGCCACAAACTTGACGGGATCCGAGAAGGCGCTGCGGATCTGCTGGTTCCGGCACCCTTCATTGCCGTCGTCGACCCACTGAATCTGCCGGTTATCGACAACCACGCCGTTGTGACCGCGCACTGTGTCGATCCACGGATGGCCGCCGGCATAGCCGCGATGCGGGCCGAACGCGCGGCGACCCAGCATACTCCGATTCAAGGCGTGGTATTGCATGATGATGAAGCAGTCGTGCACGTAATGCACGTAGTACATGCCGAATTGCAGGGCCACCGCCGGCGCCGGTCCTTCCCAGTACGCGGGACCTTCCTCGTGGCGCAGCATCGCGAAGCCGCGTTCCCACGCCACGTAGGACGGCGCCGGGGGCGGGGTCACCTTCGCTACGTCGATGGGCGGCGTGTAGAAGTACACACTCGGATAGTACTTCCGTTCGCCGAAATTGCGCATCTGAGCGAGGAAGTAGTCGAAACCGTCGTCGGGCCATTGCCGGTGAGCGATTTCGAACCACGAGGGGCGACGCAGCTTCCCCGGGACGCCCGCCTTGATGCGGACCGGGTTCGGCTTCTTTACCCTGCGAGGCGAATTGGAGTATGGATTGCCGTCGGCCGTGTAGCCGCAGGCCAGGAGGGAAGCATCGGCATCGCCCATGTGGATATGCGGGTAGAACGGCCGCCCGCCGGGAACGTCGATCCGCGGCAGACCCAGACGCTGCAAGCCGTTCATGTACGAGCGCATGGTTGCGCCGCCTTCCGGCCCCGCCGGCGGCACGCCCGGCGTGGACAGCCCGACATAGCCGTACCCCAGTTCGTCGAGCCCCAGTCTCTTGAGACTTTCGCACCACAGCAGCATGTTCCCGATACTGGCCGGCTGCTTGCCGAACTCTTCCATGTAGAAATGGTCGTCGCCGATGTATTCGTCCAGATACCACTTCCAGCCGCCCACCGAATGGAACATCCTCCGGATGGCCTCTTCGTCGCGCAGCGCGACGGCCATCAAGTGCGTGCCCATGTTCCGAATCCACTGGATGTTCGGCAGCCAGCTCGTGCGCGTGTACGTCCGGCGATAGTCCTCGTAGATGTGGAACTTGATGAAGACGCGGAACGTCTTCTCCACGGCCTCCCGCTCTTCCTTCGTGAGCAGGTCATAGACGGCATCATACCGCAGCGCATCCGCGTGCACGTCATAGGCCCGGCCACCCCATCTTGGCTCCCAGCCGCGATGGCCCCGCCCCCTGATCGGGTGGCTGCCGACGATCTGAAGCAGCTTGGCCTTCTCCGTCCGGCCCGCCTCGATGTCACCCATGACGACGTAGTTGAACATGTTCGGCCACAGATCGAGATCCTTGCCCCACTCCATGGTGAACTCGTACTGCTTTCGGGTCTCGGGGTCGGTTTCGATCTTGCGTCGCAGCGCATCGGCCTCTTGCCGTGTCCAGACCATGAACGGATGAGGCACATCCAACACCTTGCCCCACGGTCGATCCACCGGAATCCGGGTGGGCTCCGTCATCGGCGCATCGCGGGACTTCGTGGGCGCCGCGATGTATCCTGTCACCGCGTGCGACTCTTCCGCGGCGCCGGACCGCACCGTCCACGTTCCGCCGATTTCGTTCTCAAGAATGTTCGCATCGAGCGTGTAGGTGTGCTCGGCCACGCCGTCGCGCTTGATCCGAAACGTCCCGGTCACTTTGCCGCCATTCAGGTGAATGCCGCCGGGATCGAAGAAATCGGCGAGCGGAATGCCGCTCTGTACCCCCGGTATCCAGCACACGCCACCGATCGACTTCCCCCCGCGCCGCGAGAACGCGATCATGAGTCGTTTGTCTTTCATGTCGCCAATGATGCCGCGGCTGCTCTCGATTAACACCTCGCAGGAGTCCGTACCTACCGGGTCGGCGCCGTAGGCATGCACAGCGGAAACCAGAATCAATCCGAAGACTCTTGCGAGCACGGGCAATGCCAATGTTCTTAGTCCCGTCATCCACAGTTCCTTTCGCCGGACAATGCCGCGATCGCGTTCGATTCGCGCAATCAGAGATTAGGGCAAAAGATTAGGGCGAAAGATCAGGGGGCAGTTCGCCTCACCTCTTGCGTTAGCCATCCAGATACATCTGCAAGGAGCTTTGATAGACATCAAGCCGCTCATGAGGAAAGCAACGCTCCATATTCCCAGCCCTGATCTTTCGCCCTAATCTTTCGCCCCAATCTCCCGTTCTCCCATGCTCCCGTCCATTCCGTCGTCCGCTCGCGTCCGCCCATTTCCCCTTCATCGAACTGGGATCAACGGGTCTGCCGGTTGTTTTCCTTCGGACCATTTCCGATCAGTACATTCTCACCGTCGAAGCGTACCTTCTGGCCGCCTACATCGACCACCGCATCGAGGCCCTCGCCCTTCTCTACCTTTACCTCGGGAGCGGGGCCTTCCTGGAGGGTCATGATAACGAAGTAGCTCGATCCGGCCTCGGCTCCGGCGGCGATGGGCACATCCACCGGCGTGGGCTCCGGCTTGTACTTTCGGTCGGCCTTCCGCTTCTTCTTGTCTTCCTTGGTGAGCTTGCGGACATGGATCGTGCCGGGTGCGCGGATCTCCACGTCGCTGGGGGCTACAAAGGTCGCCTGCAGTGTGGCCTCGCCCTGTTTGATCGCAAACGTGTTCTTCCCCGTCTTGACCGCGGCATCGCTACGCCCCGGCAGGTTCCACAGCCAGAACCGCTCCGGGCCACCCTCGATCCGGTCTACGAACGCGAACAGCGCGGGGGCGCCGCTCTTGCCGCTGTAGTCCGCCGCAACGGCGCGCCGTCCACGCACGGGCCCGGGTTCGTGGGGATCCGCCGGCCAGATACCCATTCCGTCGTGTCCACGCGCGCCGCTGTAGACGAGGTTCATGTCTATGGATACCCGCCCCGATCCGTCCTTCCGGGCCTGCCATGAAGTCACGACTCCGGGCGCCCGTTTCATACCGATATCGGGCGGGAGGACCACCACGTTCTGCAGCCACCGAAACGCCGTGCCCTTGCCGGGACTGTTCAGGATCCAGTCGTAGCCCAGGCCGTGCAGCCGAACGCCGCCGGCGTCGGGCTGACCGTGGCCCTTGCTCATCAGCTCGTTGGCATAGACCTGCAAAACGATGTCGCTCTTGTCTTTCCATTGATTGCGAAACGCATAGAAACCCTTGTCCGTGGCCTGCCACGTCTTCGGGAACGATTCGTTGGGATGCCGGGGTTCGATGGCGCACAGGCCCGTCCTGTGATCCAGCGGATAGTTGACAAACGTGTAGATTGCGTCCCCCAGTCCTCTGCCGAATATCAGGTTGACGTAAGACTCAGGGTCGTTCGGATCGTCAACGCCCGCCATCCGGTGCCACAGCCACAGCATCGCCGGCTTGTACTCGTCAGGGGCGTATGGGAATCCGATCGGAACCCACTTCGCGAAGTGGTTCGCCGACCCGCTGCCGTTGAAGCTCTGCGCGGTCAGCTTTGGCGGGCGGTCTTTCCTGGCGCTCTCATGGAAGACGCATTGCCCCATGTACCGCGCCACGGCGTGCGTTACGTCCGGATACGGGGTCAGCGTCTGACCGAACACGTTCCAGCACATCCCCGCGTAGCGGATCGGATCGATGGCTGTGTGGTGGTAGATTTCTCCCTCGGACTGGAAACCGCCGGTGCCCATCAGGAGCCGGTGGCTGCGGATCATCTGCTGGATCGTTCGGTTGAACACGTTGATCTTCCACCCATCCATACCCGTCGCCTTGTGTTCGGCCATGTCGAGATCGTAGACCACCTTCTGCCCCCAGGCCTTCGATGCGTCCGCCGCGGCCAGAATCTCTACCTCCTTCCGGCTGTCGGTTATGAACCGGAAGCGTACTCCCACGGGCACGACCATGGAGTCATCGCCGGTGAATGCAACGAGCAGCGGATAGAGCCCCGCTTCGAGCTCGACGTAGGCGCCGTGAGGCAGCCGGACACCGTTGATCAAGCAATGTGCGCTTCCCTGCCTGGGCAGGGCCACCTTGTAGTAGCCGGCGCGGGCATTTTGCAGCACCGTGTGGAGAACCATGCCTACACACGAACAGCCCGGCTTCTCCAGTTTTGCCCTGGGCCAGGGATAGACGTCGCCACCGCGCCGGACATCGCCGGGCGGCGGATGGAAGGGGAACTTGCTGCCGGCGATATCGAGGATGGTGCCTTCCCGGATCGGTACGTCCGGTCGTGTAGCCGCTTCGACGAGTTCATCCACGGTCGTGGGCAGGTATATCGGCCCGGCCCACAGCCATTGCGCGGGCGATTCGCCGGAACGCAGGGACACGACAGGCGCGCCGGCGGCCGGCGTTCCCTCAAGCATGGCGGGCTTCAGCAACCCGGTTCCGCCCGGCGGCATCGGCGCTGAGCCCGGATCCATCCAGTAGCCCAGCGCCATCATCGCGCCGCCTCCCACGATCGGCGAGTAGTAGTTGCTGCAGGGGTGTGTATTGGCGCTAGAGCTGAACTGACCCATATTCGTGGCCGTCGCGCAGCTGCCCCGCACGAGGTACTGGTTGACCTTTGCGCGGAATGGCGCCGGCCACGCGTCATAACAGAGATCATAGGCCAGCACGATGTTGCCGAATCGGCCGCCCCAGACCTGGCCGAGCCCCATGAATCCGAAGTCACGATCCTGCATTTCGCGCTCGACCATGGGAATGGCCCGCATGGCGTAGGCGCGATCGCCGGTCAACTGGTAGGCCACGCCAAGCGCGACATGCGTGTAGGGTGCCGATTCGTGCCGCCGAACGTATCGAGCCGTGGCCATGCGCCGGAACGCAGCGCGGCCGAACGGTGTGTTGAGTCTCGCCCGAAGTCGCGGCAGTTCGTCTCTGCGGAACAACAGGCGCGGGCGCTCGTTGGGCTCGACAGGCCGGAACCCCGCCCGCAACGGCTGACGTTTCGGCTTCTCGACACAGGTGGCGATTCCTTCGATCGGGACATCCCGGTACTTGCCCTTGTAGGTGCCGCGGTACGTGCCGTCTGCCAGTCGCTGGAGCGAAACCGTGTACTCGCCGGCGCCGCCCAGAACCCATGGATCGCGGTACATATGAGCCCGAATCCGTCCCTCGATGGATTCGTCGGTCACGTCCAGGCGGTCTACCTTAGCGAACATGATGTGATTGAAACAGCTCGGATGGCACATCACGCGGTCCCAGCCGTTCTTCAGCCGCACTAGATCCATGGCCACATGGGCCCTGCCCTTGGGGACGTATTCCTGGATTGCGGTGGGGCTCCGGTGTTGGCTCCGGCTTTTCACGAACGGCAACGAATTCTTGCGACGCGCAAATGCGTAGGGCGGGTTGCCCGTGTACGCGCCTCGATAGAGCACCAGACTGAACTCCTGTAACTGCGGCGCCGGCAACCGTTCGGCGCTGGGAGGCGGCACCGATTGTGCCAGTGTCCTGAAGACAGTCACCGGATCGCGCGACCGGGTCAGCGCGGCAGCGGCAATGGCTGCCTCTCCCCCGATACGTTCGAACATGCCTGCCCAGATGCGCACTTCCTCGCTGCTGGGCAGCACCTTGGTAGCGGAAACGTAAGCCTCCACCACTGGAACGGCCTCGGCACCGATACCCGCCAACGCTTCCGCGGCTGCACTCTTCAGCCTCAGCCGAGCGGAGCTTTGCAGCACGGCTTGCGCCAGCGGAGCAATGGCTGGACCACCCAGAGATGCGAGCTGAGACACCGCGCGGTTGCGAATCGAGCGGTGGGCGAGTTGCTCGTCAGTGTTGACCGCGATATCCAGGATCTGCACCAGGGGCGCCGCGGCTTCCGGTCCGCCGAGAGTTTCGAGCACATCCAACATGTCTTCAAGCGTGGTGTTGCCCCGAGAGCCGCGCAGTGCGTTGCGCACCACGCCTGACTCCAGCGCCGCGGTCAGGTTCGTGATCGCGGATGCGTCGAGTTGGACGAACAGAACCTTTGCCTGTTCTCGGACGCTATCTTCACCGTCGCACATGCCGAGGGCCAGGCCCTGCGCGGCGTAGGTGTCGCTCCAGGCGCCAAGCGATTCGACTGCCGCGCGTCTCACGAGCGCTTCACTCTCGCCGTCACGGCCGAAGACCCCAAGCAGGGCGCGGCGAGCCCCGCCATCCTGCAACCGACCGAGGGCGAGCGCCAGAAGGCGGCGCGTTTCAACGTCTTCTTCTTCGGAAAATGCCGTTACCAGCCTTGCCACGGTCTCGGAAGAGCCTTTGCCCAGGCTGAGTACCGCTGCCGCCGCGCGGCGCACTGCCACGTCCGTGTCCGCCAGCGCACCGGCAACCGCAACATAGGCCGTATCCGTCGCAACTTGCCCCAACGAGCGTATCGCCGCAATTCTCGCTACGGGTTCAGCATCACGGACCCCGACGGTCAGTACCTGCACTCCACGCATGTCTTTAGGATCGACGATGCCGCCCAACGCCGTCAGCGCAGCGGCGCGTACTTCCGGGTCCTTGTTCTTTTGCCCCAGCGCGGCCAACAGATCCAGCGCAGCCACATCCTTCTGTTCCCGTAGCCGGCGGACCGTCTCCTCGCGTCGCGCCGGATCCTTAAGGGCGGCGGCAACTTCCTTGAGCGACGACGCGGTTTCCATACTCTGCGTGTCGGCCGCAGTCACCCCACGTTGAGATACGCGATACACGCCAATCCCGAGCAACACCGCCATTGCCAACGCGATCAGCGCAAAGGCGCCAACAACCCATCTCTTCTGTTCATGAATGCTCATGATTGCGCATCCCTTTCCATTGCTAACCTGTGTTTGACGGCGTCACGACGACGGGCGCTCCATGCGGCTCGGCACTTGCCATTGGTCGCAGTTAGTGCCGAGCGCCGTTTTGGCCGATTCGGAAACAGCCGTGAGCTCGGCCGGGACGTCGTCTGACAACACGACATCGCCTGCGGCGGCATTGCCCACGGCCTGTTCTGCGTTGCGAGCCCCGACCATGTGCCGCTACCGTATCCTTCGGCGGTGTCGATGAAGGTGATGCCTGCTTCAACCACCGCGCGTACAGCCGCCACCGAATTGCTCCGGTCCTGTTTCCCCCGGTTTGGTCCGCCACTGATTCCCCAGCATCCCTGGCAGATCACGGAAGCATCGATGGCCCTATGGCCCAGTTCTCTGTATTGCATGGCTCCCTCCCTCCGTCTCTACCGGTCGTTCTCCTTCCCCTCCATCATACCAAGGCGTATCCGCTCTCCGTCGAACGCCACGGTCTGCTTGCCGATACGGGTGGTTGCGTCTTCGTATGCACACCTTGGCGCAGAGCCGTGCTGCAGGGTCATGACGACGAGGAACTCGACGTCCTTGCCGCGCGCCGGCACGAGAATGGCACGCCGGCGGAATTTCCCTTGGCTGTGTCCCCCGTGGTAGTTGATCTCGTGAACGTGCCGGTACTCCACCACCGCCGGTGCCGCGCCGACGGGACGGACCACGGTGCCGTGAAGTGTTGCGCCGTCATCGGCCTCTATCACGAAGGTGTTGTCCGCGACCGTGATCGTGTGCTCAATCGGGACGGCCATCTGCCATGTATTGCTGCCGGGCGTTCCCGCCAGACGGTCCGCCACGGCAACCAGGCACGGCACGCCGGCCGCCCCGGAGTAGTCGACGGCGACGCTGCGCGTCGCGCGGATGCCGATATCGGTCGGATCGCCGCTGCGCCACCGTCCCTTCCGGTTCCTCGTCTTCGGAACGTGAAGATAGACCTCGTCCATGTTGAGCGACACGACGCCCGAGCCGTCGGCGGCCGACTGGAAGTGCGTTGTCCAGGCCTGTGGCGAATGGGCGATGTAGTGACCGTCCACATCGACCATGTTCTGGTAGAGAGAATAGTCGGGCAGACTGCGTCCGGAAGCGCCGTTTCCGTAGCCCTGGCCTCGTACCGCCCAGTAGTGGCCGAGGCCCAGAATGCGGAACGTGCCGCTTTGGGCGGCCGACCAGGTGCCCCCCGGGGCGTTGCTGTTTGCCCAGAGCTGCACGACACAGTCCTCGCCATCCTGCCAGCGGTTACGGAACACATAGCCGCCTTTCTGCTCGTCAACCGTTACCTTCGGCATGATGTTCCCGGGATGCAGTTGGCGCTCCTTTCCCGCCAACTCCCCCTGGATCACCTGCCCGGCCCTCTCTCCTCGGGAGAGGGCCGGGGTGAGGGGGTAATTCACAAACCGCATCACCTTCGACAGCCCGTCGTGCGTAGCGACAATCCCGTGCGGGTCGTTCAGCTTGCCGGCGTCCGCCAGCGCCATTGAGCGTTTCCAGGTGTCGAGCACGGCCGGGCGCAGCGCGTCCGGCACAAAAAAGAACGCCCGCGAGAACAGGTCCGCGTCCATCGCACCCCCGCCCACGTTGAACGACTGCATCATTGCGCCTTCGTCGGAGAAGACGGTGCGCGCCGTGCATAGCGCCATCATTTTTCCGAGCCGATCGGCGCCGTCCATGTCGAGCCCGAAGACATTGCGGAAGCAGAGCGCGAAGGGGATGCCCAGCCGTATCGCGTGCCGCGTGTAGGCTTCGCCCTCCTGGTTCCAGCCGTAGTCGCCGAGCCCCTTCGTGAAGTAGCCCTCGGCCTCGTGCTGGGCCTGGCGCAGTCGCCGGAGTGCAACCAGGTTCCAAGGGGTCTTTGCGCCAACCGCGGCACGCCAGTCACTGCCGCATTCGGCATCCGCGGCAACCCCCGCGGCGCGCGGGCCGTGCCAGGCCATGGCGTCTTCCTTCGAGACCTTGACGAAACGGCACCAGAACACGTGCGGCTCCCAGCCTCCGACGGGTTCGTTCCATACGCGCACGAGCAAGGGGTAATGCCCGACGTCCAGGCGCACGTACTCCTTAGGCCGTATGCGTTCGCCGTTGAGGTAGGCGACCTGCTGCCGCACGCCCTTGGGGTTCTTGTTGCTTTCGAAACGGAAGAACCCGGCTTCAGAGACGTGCAACACGCAGTACAGGTAGTTTGCCACGAGATAGCGCCTGCCCGTCACCTTGCGGAGATCGATCGCGCCCTTGCGGAT
>Ga0272442_10004517_pt1 | contig 19035 bp, 13 predicted proteins | sample SSMForm2O_FD_200262 | JGI IMG/M metagenome (GOLD analysis project Ga0272442, IMG submission 200262) | Marine sediment archaeal communities from Little Sippewissett salt marsh, Falmouth, MA, United States - SSM-Form-2O | ecosystem: Environmental > Aquatic > Marine > Wetlands > Sediment ... | reverse complement strand
GCCGAGCGGATGCCCGCTGGCGGGGTGATCTTCTTCTCGACCAACTTTCGCAGGTTTCGTCTCGACGAGGGGGCCCTGGTCGCCTTGGCCGGCCGGGAGATCAGCAAGCAGACGGTCCCCGAGGACTTCCGCAACCGGCGGATCCATCGCTGCTGGCGGCTCGTGCGGACGTGAGGGCCCGGCGCGTCAGCGGCGGGGCGGTGGCGGTGGCGGGGGTGCCTATTCGCTCTTGTGGAACAGCATGCTCGGCGAGACCGGGATCGGCTTCGCGCCGTTGAGGGCGCAGGACAGGTCGAGCGTCATGCGGTTGGCCGCCTGGAAGTACTCGACGGTGATCTCGTGGAGGCCCTTGGCCAGCGGGATCGAGCCGTGGTCTTCCCAGGGGTCGCGCCCGCAGAGGACGTCCAGTTCGATCACCGTTCGCCCGTCGATGCGCAGGCGCGAGCCGTCGTCGGACCGCAGGCCGAAGCGGACCAGCCCCGTCACGGGTACGTCGAGGTAGCCGTCGAATCGGACCGCGAAGCCGCCCCGGGCCGGCGCGAGCGGCGCGAGGCTCAAGTCCTTCGTGATGCCCGTCCGCGCCGGCGCGAGCCGGTCCATGTTGGGCAGGCGCTTCCACTGGCCGTCGTAGCGGCTGAAGCGCAGGCCCGGCCGGAGGCCCGCGACCTTGCGAGCGGGCAGGGGTTTCATCCGGGTGAACGTGACGGCCATGGGCGCTCGGGCCGTGCCGTCGGCGGCGAATGCCCGGAGCGTCAGCGTGGTCGTCCGGTCCAGGCGGACGGGGTCCCGCCAGGGCGCCGACGAGGCCGTCGGGTCCGTGCCGTTCGTGGTGAAGCGCAGTCGCGCGCCGGCCTCGAGGCCCTCGGCGCGAACCTCGACGGTGTCGGTGAAGATCCGCGTCGTCGGCGTGACAACGGCGAACGTCTTGCTCGCGGCACGGGTCCGGCCGAGCCGGAGCGTGACCGTCCGGTCGGCGCCGGCTTGGAAGACGAACCGGCGATGCCCGCGTGCGGCGTTGGGTAGGGGTTTGGCCGAGGCGTGCAGCAGTTTTCGGCCGGCGAGCCAGGGCTCGATGACGAGCTGCTTGAGCGGGCAGTCGCGGACGGAGACGGTCTTTCGCAGCCCGTCGGGCCGGCGGTCGAGTTCGACGCGGACGCGCACCCAATGGGTCCGCCCGTTTCGCGTGACGGGCACGAGCGTCTGGCAGAAGCTCCAGGACTCGGGCAGGTGGTCGCGGACGGTGAAGGTCTCGTGGGGGATCGAGTAGCTGACGCCGGCCAGTTGCCGCAGCAGCAGGTCGGCGAAGCAGCCCGCCCAGTTGTAGTACTGCGAGCCCCAGGGTTTGTGGTTCGGGTCCCAGCATTCCGGCGCGACGGGGAAGTCGAAGTCGCGGCCCATGCCGCGGAGGTGGCTGAGCGTGCAGAAGACGGCGTCGGCGTCGCGATGGTGGCGGAACATGCCCTCGACGGCGAGCCACGTGCTGATCGACGAGACGGCGAAGACCCCGTTGGGGGGGCAGTCCGGCGGGCGGATTCGCAGGGCGACGGGGCCGAGGAAGCCCGTCTCGGTGTTCATCACCCACCGGTCGCATTGGGCGTCGACCCACTCGTCGGGCATCTCGCGGCACATCATCGAGGCGAGGTGCCAGATGTCCTTCCATCGCGAGCCGCGCGGCGCGTAGAGGCCGGGGCGGTACTGGGCCCACGGGGCGCGAAACGCCTTGAGCATCCGCGGGTGCATCGCTTGCCAGTGCGCGACGTCGTCGTCCCGGCCGAGCGCGCGGGCCATCTCGATCAGGCACGCCAGCGCGTTCAACTCGATCCCCATCACCGGCTGCGGGCCGGGCGCGTCGTGGTATAGCGGGCGGAAGAGCTCGTCGTAGGCCGACCGCAGGAACGCCCGGTCGCCGCTCTTGAGGTACAGGTCCCAGGCGAACTCGACCGCGCCGACGAAGTTCATCCAGACGCCCGGCGAATGCCACGCGACCCCGAACGTATCCGGCAGGGCGTTGTTGGCATTCTTGAAGGGCACCATGGCCTTCCAGGAAAGCACGTTGCCGAACCCCCACGCGTTCTTGTCCACCACCCACGAGGCCATCGCCGCGTAGGCCCAGGAGTCCCACAGGTGCAGACCCATGAAGTTGTTCACCGCCGTCTGCGTGTGCGGATAGGCCTCCTGGCCTCGGCCGGTGTGCCGGAAGTACATGAAGTAGAGCGACCAGAGCTGGTAGTACGTCCGGACGACGGCCGGGTCCGAACAGTCGAACCGGGGCACCTGCCGGTTGAGCAGCTCGTTGAACCACCGCGTCTTGGCCGCCAGGGCCGCCGCCGGGTCGGCCAGCACCCGCCGGGTGCGCTTCAGGGCGTCGGGGTAGTCGTCGCCCATGGCGTAGGTGACGGCGACGGGCCGGCCCGGGGCGCACGCCAACGTGAACGAGTACACCTGGCGCCCCTCGCCGTCGCGGAGAATCCGCCGCGACCTCGCCAGCGGCTCGGTCGACGAGATCACCACGCTCATGCCGTCGTACATCATTCTGCCGACGACGGCGGGGGTCTTCCAGTCGAGCTTCGTCAGGATCGTGCCGCCCTCGGTGACGTGGATCGCGTTGCCGGTTTTGTCGAACCGCCCCTTGGCCGTGCGGGCTTGGCTGAACCGCCGGCCCGGCGCGTCGCCGTCGAACGTCGGGAACCGGTCGATGTTGACGAAGCTCCGCCCGGTCAGCTCGATCGTCAGTGCCCGATCGGTCGTGATCCGCGTGCAGACGACGTCCTCGAGCGAGATGAACTTAACCTCGGTGACCGTCGCGCCGCCCAGCGCGTAGGTGCAGGTGACGCGGTCGGGGCGCCAGACCATCGACGTCGGTCGGGGGCGTTCGAAACGCATCCCTTCGATGCTTACCGTCCCCACCGCCCCGCGGACGTGTTTCCAGAAGTCCCACCCGAACTTGTCGTGGCCCGTGCCGCCGGGGCCGGTGGCGATCCCGTACCCGCGAGCCCGCCCGTCGCGGAAGAACGGGTGGGTCAGGCCGATGGTTTCGTGCTCGCGCTGTCGCCAGGCCGCGTCGAACCGGCCCCCGATGTAGTACATGTGGTTGCCCGCGAGGAACGCGTGCTGGACGCCCTCGATCTCCCGGGCCAGCAACCGGCAGCGGTCGATCGGCGCGAGGGCGTTGGTGGCAAGCGTCGCCAGGCTCAGCAGGATCCACGATGGTGTCACGGGCGGCTTCCTTCCGGGCAGCGTGCCCGATCGTATCGACCTGCGCGTCTGGGGACAACCGCCAGAAAGCGGCGGCGTCGGCCGAGACGATCCGGTATCCTGTGGGCCATGGACAAACAGAAGGCTCCGTACGGCGCGGTGGTCCTGGTGGCGGCGGTTTGCCTGGTGGCGGCCGGGGCCGAGACGTCGCCGACGACCCGCCCGGCGGCCCTGCGGGGGCTCGATGCGTTCTACACCCAACCTGTGGTGGTTGACGGCCTGGTGATCGCCGGCTCGTCGAAGGTCTCCCCCCGGGCCCTGCGGGAAGCGGCGCACCTGGTGCGGCGGTTGCTGGCCAAGCGGCCCGATGTGCTCCGGGCGCTCGTGCGAAACGGCGTCCGCGTGGGTGTGATGGCCTCGACGGAGATGACGCGGGACATTCCCGAGCACAGCCGGCTGAGCCCGTGGTGGGACAAGCGGGCCCGCGGGTTGGGGGGCAACCCGGTGACCTGCGGGGAGGAGAACCTGCTGGCCTACCGGGGCGACCCGTACGCGGGGGAGAACATCTTCATCCACGAGTTTGCGCACATCATCCACGGGCGGGGGCTGCGGTCGATCGACAAGACGTTCGAGCCGCGCCTGCGGGCGCTGTACGAGCGGGCCCGCGCGTCGGGGCGGTTTCGCGGGTACGGCATGGTGAACATGAGCGAGTTCTGGGCCGAGGGCGTCCAGTCGTGGTTCGACTGCAACCGTGCGGGGGGCTTGGCGGTGGTCGAGGGCGACGCGAAGGCCCCCCGGCAGATCAACACGCGCTCGGGCATGCGGGAGTATCTGCCGGAGTTCGCGGCGTTCCTGGACGCCGCCTTCGGGCAAACGACGTGGACGTACGTACCGGTGGCCCGGCGGCTGGGGCGGGCGCACCTGAAGGGCTACGACCCGTCGTCGGCGCCGACATTCCGTTGGCCGAGGGCGGTGATCGAGGCGTTTCGGCGGATCGAGGCCGACAAGGCCGCCCGTCGGCGGGCCGATCGGGCGAAACGGCTCAAGGCAGCGCGGTAGCTTTCACGCGGCGGGATTATCTGGAATTGCGTGTAACCGGCCCGCCCGGCCGGGCGTATTCCTGGGGGATGTGCGCAGTGACCGGCATCGGTCCGGCGGCGGATGGCGATTTGCCAGGGAGCGGTCAATATGAAAGCGATTCGACTTGGAGCGATGGGGCTTCTGGTGGTTCTCGTGGCGCGGCTGGCACTGGCTGCGGATGCGCCGGCGTCGCGACCGGCGACTCGGCCGGCGAAGGTGCCCGAGGTGCTTCGCGGCGCGGTGGACCCGCTGGACGAGGCGGCCGAGCGTACGCGGTTCTTCACGACGGCCGGGGCGGACAACGAGTTGAGCAAGGAGGAGTTCGCCGCCGGGCGGGGCAAGAAAGGGGGGTTCGTCCGGGCGTTCGACACGTGGGCGGCGGCCTTGGCGTTCGACAAGAACGCGAACGGTTCAGCCGACTGGTTCGAGGCCCGCGCGTACCGGCGGAACCTGCGCGAGCGCGTGCTGGCGGCGTTCGACGCGAACAAGGACGGCAAGCTAGCCGGCGCCGAGCGGGACAAGGCCAACGCCGCGCTGGCGGCCGGTCGCGTGCCGGCGGGAAAGGCCTCGCGACGCGGGGCGCTGACCGGCGCGCTGGACCCGCGGACCGTCGCCAAGCACGACGCCGACGGCGACGGGCAGCTCTCGCGCGACGAGCGCCGGGCGATGTTCCGGGCGCGGGCCGAGACGTGGCGGGGGGAGATGCTCGCGAAGTACGACACGGACAAGGATGGCAAGATCGGCGAGGCCGAGCGAAAGGCCCTGGTCGAGGAAATGACCCAGCGATGGCGGCAGCGGCGGTTCGACGCCGACGGCGACGGGGAGCTGTCCGGCGAGGAAATCGCCGCCGCGGACGCGGCCGAGGCGCGCATGGAGGCACAGAAGAAGGAGTGGGCCTCCCTGCGCGAGGAGATGATCAAGAAGCACGACGCCGACGGCGACGGCGAGTTGCGTGGCGAGGAGCGCCGCGCCGCCTGGGGCGAGCTGCGCGACCGGTGGATGACGAAGGCCTTCGACGGCGACGGCGACGGGAAGCTCTCCGAGGCCGAGGCCGCCGAGAGGCAAGAGGCCGAGGCCCGCATGAAGGCCACCTACGACCGCTGGCAGGTGGACTGGACGAAGAAGTATGACGCCGACGGCGACGGGACGCTCTCCGACGACGAGCGCCGCGCGGGCTTCCGCAAGGAGGCCGAGCAGCTTCGGAACCTGTGGCAGAAGCAGTGGGACACCGACGGCGACGGGACACTCTCCGACGAGGAACGCCAGGAGATGCGCACGGCCGTCCGCCGGCGCGGCCAGGAGCTTCGCAAGGAGCTGGACGCCGACGGCGACGGACGCGTCACGGGCCCGGAGATGCGAGGCTTCCTGGAGAAGCTCCGGAAGGTCTACGACACCGACGGCGACGGCGTGCTCAGCCCGGACGAGACGCGGGCGATGCTCCAGGACCAGATGCGTCGAATGAGGTCCGGCCCGGGCGGGCGGTAGCGAGTCGGGCTACCGCTTGGATCCGCCGACCGAGATCAGGTGGCGGAGTGTTCGCAGGTACATCACCCCGTCGGCGACGGCGGGGGTGGCGAAGCTCTTCTCCCCGAGCGGGACTCGCGCGAGCAGCTTGAAGGTTCCGCCGGCCGCGACGACGACCACCTCGCCGGCCTTGGAGATGCAGTACAGCCTTCCCGCCACGCGAACGGGGGAGCCGTAGAACTTCCCCTCGACGCGCTCCCGCCAGATAAGCTTGCCCGTGCGAACGTCCAGGCAGGTGACGGTTCCCCGGTCGTCCCAGCAGAAGACTCGCCCGCGGTGGATCAGGGGGGTGGGCACGAGCGGTACGGCCCGCTTGAGTTCCCAGAGAACTTTCGGCTCGACGCCGGCGGCCCGGGAACCCGGGCGAATCGCCACGAGCAGGTCGCCCTTGATGCCGTAGCCGTACGAGCCGATCACGATGCCGTCGCCGGCGACGGGCGAGGCGACGCAGCGGTCGCGGAACACCTTGGGCACTTCCCAATCGACGCGCCCGGTTCGGGCCTCGACGGCGGTGATCCCGTGGGCCGTGGTGGTGAAGATGAGCCGGTCGGCCTCGCCGGGCGCGCGGGATACGCAGGGGGTCGACGCGGGCGTGAGCCCGCTGCGGCGATCGAGCTTCCATCGTGTCTTGCCCGTGCGGCGATCGACGGCGACGAGGAAGGCCTTGCCCTTCTGGTCGTTGCCGAGCACGACGAGGTCGCCGACGACGATGGGGCTGGTGCCGTGGCCGTGCATGCTCTCGAACGCCCCGAGGTCGCGCTGCCAGCGGTCCTTGCCCGCGTGGTCCATCGCTCGCAGCGTGACGGACTTCGGGCTGGCCCAGGCGACATAGACGCTGTTGGCGTCCAGCGCCGGCGTGGCGGATGCGTAGTGGTTGTCGCGGTGCAGGTGGTGTTTGCGCCCGGCGAACTCGCGCCGCCAGCGTTCCCGGCCGTCGGCGGTCGCCAGGCAAACGACGATCCGCCGGGCCGTTCGCTTGTCGGCGCAGGTCAGGAAGACGTTCCGCCCCCAGACGACGGGCGAGGAATAGCCCTCGCCGGGCAGGGCGACCTTCCAATTAACGTCCCGGTCGGTCCAGGTCACGGGGAGGCTGTCGTCGTCGGATTGCCCCGCGCCGTCGGGCCCGCGGAAGCGAGGCCAGCACCCGCCGGCCGAGGGACGCCCCGCCGCGAGCAGGGCCGCGACCAGCAACGCCGCTCGAAAAACTCTCTGTCTGTCGGACTGTTCGCCTCTCGATGCCATGGGTCGACCGAAGCCTGGTGAGATCACGGGCCGCGCTGCCGCCGAGAGTATACAGCCCTGGCCGTCGCCCGTCACTGGGCTCGCACGGGCTCAGGGCGCCGGGGCGGTGGTCGCCGGGCGGTGGCGTCTGAACAGGCGCACGCCCTCGGGGCGGAGCGTGACGGTCCGCGTGCCGTCGCCGCGGTAGAGCAGGTCGTCGGCTCCCATCTGCCGGAGCGATCGGTAGACCGGCGCGGTGTGAGCGGGGGGGGACCAGGGGGTGGTCCGCCGGCAAGTGGCGATGGTGAGGCCTTCGGCCCGGCGGAGGACGACCGTTTCGCATTGGGAGGCGAGCGAGGCCATGAGGACCGTTCCGGCCGCGGAGGCCGCCAGCACGGCGCCGAGTCGCCAAGCCGGTCGGCGGACGAGCAGGGCCGCACCGAGGACGACGCAGACGGCCACCCCCGCCAGGAAAAGCGATCGTTGCAGCCAAGCCGGCCAGACGCAGAGCAGGTCGGTCCACGGGTCGTAGGCTGGCGGGTCGATCAGGGCCGCGCGGGCACGTTCGACGAGGTCCGCCGACTCGGTGGTGAGCGTAGCGGACAGCTCGCGGAGGCAGGACAACCGATCGCCCTCGCCGCCGAGCAGGCGGACGACGTAGGCCTCCTGAACGGAGACGACGGGCAGGTCGACGGCCACGGCCCGCGCGGTTCCGGGGGCGATAGTGACATTGCGGATGATGGTGGGCCCGCCGGCGTGGCGGCGGAGGCTCACGGCGCGGACGATCCCGCCGAGTTCGCCGTCGGCGTCGGAGACGGTCAGCTTGGCCGGCAGGAAGCCCTCGGGCGTGGGCGCCGAGGCGGGCACGGGCGCCAGGCGCACGGCCGGCTCGCCGGGGGCGGCGCCCGCCAGGGCCAGGACGCCGAAGACAATCCCAAAGCTCGCGCGGTCCATGGCGTTCCCCGGTTAGGTGCCGGCGTCGGCGGGGGCCGCGTCGAGAAGGCGCTTGGCGCGGAGCAGTTCGCCGACGGACCAGGCCTGGGCGACGCACCCGCGAGGCGTGTGGGGCGCATCGCCGTCGAAGATCTCGCTGACGGTTCCAAGCCCGGCCTCGGCGAGGTGGGGCTCGAAGGCCGAGAGCCACTCGGAGGCCTGGGCCAGGGCGAACGGGCGGGCGCGGTGCACGCGGAGGTACGCCTCGATGAACGGTCCCATAAGCCAGGCCCAGACCGTCCCCTGGTGGTACGCCCGATCTCGGGACTCCCACGATCCCCCGTAGCGTCGGCGGTATCGCGGGTCATCGGGCGAGAGGGTTCGCAGGCCCCGGGGCGTCAGCAGGTGGTCCTGGACGACCTGGACGACGGCGGCCTGTTGTGGAGGCGGCAGGGGCGAATGCGGCAGGGAGACGGCGAAGATTTGATTGGGCCGGAGGCTCGCGTCGCCCGTGCCGTCGGTGACGCAGTCGTAGAGGCAGCCGGCGGAGTCGTTCCAGAAAACGCGGTTGAAGGCCGAGGCGATCAGGGCGGCCTGCACGCGGCAGTGCTCGGCCAGGGCGTCGTCGGTGCCGGCGGTGCGTTCGGCGACGATCCGGTGGACACAGTGCCACAGCGCGTTGACCTCGACGCACTTTCCGTGGCGCGGCGTGATTGGTTCGTCGGCGAGGGAGACGTCCATCCAGGTCAGTTGGGTCCGGGCCGAGCCGCCGAGGAGCAGGCCGTCGGCATCGGCGTGGATATCGAACCGCGTGCCGTTCTGGTAGGCGCGGAGGATCGCCCGGGCGGCGGGCAGCAGTTCAGCCAGCCAGAAATGCGTATCGCCCGTGGCCTGGAGGTATCGTTCGGCCGCGACGATGAACCAGAGGGAGGCGTCGATGCTGTTGTAGTGTGCGGCGGCGGAGTAGTCGTCGAAGCGGTTGGGGACCATGCCCTCGGAGACGTGGGCGGCGAAGGTGCGGAACACGTCGCGGGCGCGGTCGAATTGGCCGGTGCTCAGCAGCAGTCCGGGCAGGGCGATGAAGGTATCTCGCCCCCAGTCGGCGAACCAGGGGTAGCCCGCAAGGATCGTCCAGGCCGCCGAGGCGCCGGGGAAGTGCCGCTGGACGACGAAGGCATCGCTCGCGACAGCCAGTCGGCGGCTCAGGTCGTCGCGTTCGGGCCCGAGGCCGCGGACGATCCCCGCGAGCCGGCGGCGTCTATGCGAGACGGTCTCGTCGAAGCCCAACGTTCTCGGCTCGCCCAAGCTGGCGACGAACTGGCATCCCTGGCCGTCGGGCAGGTCGAGGAGGAACTCTCCCGGTGCGTAGAGGTCCTCGAAGCCCTCCTGCCCGCGGGCGAGGTCGGCCCGGTAGTGGAATCGGTACCACCACTGGGGGTTGTTTTCGAACCGTCCGGCCGGGGCGAAGAGGTACAGTGGTGGCAGGGGGCCGGACCGGTCCTGCACGACCGCGCCGGCGCCGTGCGTATGGAAGACCATCTGGTGGTCGTGGCGGAAGGTTCGCAGGTGGTGGAAGTCGCGTAGGGCCACGAACGGCGTGAGACGCAGGGCCGCGTCGGCTCCCCGGACGGTGTAGCGGATCGAGACGGTGTTGGCCGACTCGGCCAGGACGATCTCCTTGGTGACCTCCAGGCCGCCGACGTCGAAGACGAAGGTCGCCGCCACGTCGTTGCGGAATTCCACCAGCCTCGTCGTGGAGTCCGGGCGGACCGTGTCGGGGAACTCGATGGTGGCCAGGTCGTGGCGCTCGGTGCCGACGAGGACCTGCTCGGCGACCTGGGCCAGGGCGACGATGCGGCCCATCGGTGGTTGGGTGGCGGCCACCAGCAGCCCGTGGTAGCGGCGCGTGTTGCACCCGGCCGCCGTGCTCGACGCGTACGCGCCGATGCGGTTATGGGTCAGCCACTCCAGGGCCAGCAGGTCCTTGCGTGGAGTTTTCCGGCCGGGCACGGTGAGCGGCTCGGGCAGAACGTCGTCATCGAGCATCACGCTCTTGGTCTCCATGGCACAGGGATCGTATCGGCATGCGGGGCGGTGGGGTTCCAGGAATCTTCCGGCGCATTGAGTTAGCCGATGGGAACGGGTTCCCGGGCGGGGCGTCGTCGTGTCGATCCAGCCAGCTCGGGGCGGATCACGGGTCCCAGTACTTCTCTTGCGCTTCGACGTCGTCGGGGTGGATCTCGTCGGGATCCATCAGGAGCACCTTTCCGCCGGCGAACAGCACGTTGCACTTGCCGAAGTGGCGTGCGAAGGGCAGGGGGCCGTCGGGGTCGTTGGCGTCCGGCTGCCAGCGTTCGACGAGTTGCTCGCTTCGGTCGCCGCTGGTCTCGTCATAGGGGGACCCGGCCGCCAGGAGCAGGTTGTAGTCCATGATGATGATCTTGTTGCCCTCGCCCGCGTCGATCTTGCCGGCCACGCTGTTCATGCCGTAGTTCGACGCCGACTCGCCCGCGACGGTGATCGACTGGCCCGCGTGGCTCTTGAGCGTGTTCGGGAACAGCTTGATCCGGTCGGGGTCTTCCGGCGGGCCGAGGAAGAGATAGTGATCGTACCCCGTTTCCCCGTGGACGATGGTGACGTGGATGTCCAGGCCCTGGACCTCGACCTGGAAATTCAGGTCCCAGAAGTCCCGGTCCGGTCCGCTCGACCAGGCCATGTCCTCGAACGCGAAGTAGTACTTGTTCGGGTTGTCGTCGGGGACGTACCCCGGGTGGTTGTAGCCGTGGCTCTGCCGGCCGTTCTGCTCGGCCAGGGTCCGGAAGGTGTCCCACTGTGTCTGGGAGAGCTTCCAGACGAACTCGCCCTCGCCCTCGCTGAGGCAGACGCTCCCGGCGAAGTTCCCACCGGGGTAGACGTCCATGTAGTAGTTGCCGAGGGTGGCTTTTCGTCCCATGGCGGCCCCGTCGTCCTCGGGGCAGTAGAAGACCTCGACGTCCTGGGAGACGTACGGCAGGAGTTGGCCCTGCCACTCGCGCGTGCCCAGGCCGTTGTTCATCGAGTGCTGCTGGCGGCGGGAGGTGCAGACCATCGCGTAGGCTTGGCCGAGCTTCTCCAGGTGGCTCTGGCAGGCGGCATTTCGGTAGACGGCGAAGATTCCTCCCAGGTACGGCATGGTGATCGACACGATCAGGGCGATGACGGCAATGACGACGATCAACTCGACCAGGGAGAAAGCCTTTTTGGAATGCGGCATGGCTCTACCTCTGTTCTTTCCTACGCATGTATTCATAGAATCTTGGCCAGTTGGCGCGGAGTAATGCCAAGGCATTGTTTCTTTCGGCCAGCGAGCCGGTGGCGCTGTACCCGTATCGGATTCGCATGATGTTCCGAATGGCCACGCCCGCGGCGGCTCGGAGGCGGACGGAATCGCTCTCCATGGCTTGGATAAGGAGGGGTCCGGCCTCGTAGTACCTCATGGCCCCGAGTGCTTCGGCCGCGGCGGCCCGGACCTCCGGGCGTTCGGCGGTGTTGCCCAGGACCGACATCAGGAACTTCGGATCGCCCTTGTCCTTCAACTGCCCGATGCCGGTGATGCCGGCGTGGCGTTTCTTCCAGTTCGTATCGCGGGCGGCCTGCTTGAGGCGTGGCAGGTGTTTCGGGTCGGGTTGCCGGGCGAGCTTCATGATCTCGCGGTAGGTCTCGACGCGAGCGGGGGGTGCCGGCTTGGCCCGACCAACCCCCTTGTCGCCGGCAGGGATTGGCTGCTCGCCCACGTGGTCTTGCTCGCTCTTCTTGGCCGGGGGCGCGTTCGAGCGGCCACAGCCGCACAGCACAAAACACGTCCCGCCCATCACGAGCACGAGGGCAAGGGGCAACAGCAATCGTGGATTCCGTATCCGCATGGTTTTCCAGATGTCCAACTGGTTTGTCAGGGGTTCCAGTACATCTCTCGGGTTTCGTCGTCGTAGATCGTGATCTCGTTGAACGTCATGGCCTTGACCGATCCGTCGCAGAAGAGGGAGTTGGCCTTGCCGCCATGGCGGAAGAAGGCGGGCACCTTCCGGTTTCGGATCATCTGGGTTGGGAAGATCTCCTCGTTCTCCAACCACGGGTGCGGATCGTCGTAATCGGATCCCTTGGCGACCATCAACTCGTAGTCCAGCGCCAGGAGCTTCTTTCCGCCGGGGTGCAGCATGTTGACCACCGAGTTGAGTCCGTAGTCCGTCGCGGCGAAGGACCCCTCGATGGTCAGCGTCTTGTGGTGCTCGTTCTTGAGGTTCTCGGCGATGTATTCCTTCTCTTCGCCTCGGCCCATGCACAACGCGAAGTTGTACCCGGCGCCGCCTTGCTCCGGCATGATCTCGAGGGCCATGTCCGTGATATGGACCCGGAGCATGATGTCGTAGTAGTCTTTGTCGCCGCCGCCGTGGTGGCCCTGGTCCTCGAAGACAAACCAGTAGGTGCTCGGGTCCTCGCCTTCCACGTACCCACTATAGTCATAGTTTTGCCCGTGTCCGTCCGTCTGGACAAACTCGGCGTACTGCTCTGACGACAGCCGCCAGACCCACTCGCTGGAGAAGTCCTCGTCGAGAGGCACGTCCCACAGCCAGGTGTCGTAGTCTCTCGCGGCGCCGCTGAAGACCTCGATGTAGATTTCCTTAAGCTTCTCGCGGGCCATCTCGCCCGAGCCGACGTCCCCGTGGCTCTCGGGGCAGGTGAAGACCGAACTCTCGCCCGAGAGGTACGCCGTCAGCAGGTCGATCTGCCAGGAGAAGGTCGAGACGCTCCATCTTGTCTCGCCGTAGCTGATGCCCCGATTGGCCGCCCGCACGCTGAAGGCTTGGCCGATCTTCTCGAGGTTATGCGCGCAGGCCACCGTCCGTTGGATCGCGAAGATCTTCTGGAAGTACGGCATGATGCTGGCCGCCAGCAACGCGATGATGCCGATGACGACCATCAACTCGGTCAGCGTGAATCCTCTTCTGGTTCGGGCAGGCATAGGTCAATTCCTTCCGCCCTTGTGCTCCAAGTGGGACTTGTAGAATCCCGGCCAGACCGTGCGGATCTTGCGAATCACGCGTTGCCGGTTGGGACCGTTTGCGCGGAAGCCCATTTTCAATCCGATGATCCGGTCGAGAGCGGCTCCGGCACGGCTGCGAACGCGCGCATCGGGATCCGCCAAAGCGTCCATCAGGGCCGGTCCGGCGTTCCAGCACTTCAGTTGTCCCAGCGCCGTGGCGGCCGCGACCCGGACCGCGGGAGACTCATCCGTCCGCAGCGCCTCGATGAGCACCCTGGTATCGGCCTTGGGCCCCAGGCGCCTGATGCCGACGACGGCGGTTTCTCGTGTGTCGTCGTTCTTGCTGGTCAGGCCCTCCTTCAGCTCGGCGAGCTGTTCGGGCTTGGGACGCTCGGCGATGCGGGCCACCCGCGCATGCGACGGGCCGGACTTCTTCTTGGACGGACCGGCTGAGGGACGGGCCATGAACTCGTCGTCAGAGCCACGGTAAGAGGCTCCGCCGCTTCCGCCTGTGTCCGTGCCGTCGTTGTTCGCATCCCCGGGCTTCTCGGCCGGGGTGCCCCCGTCGTCGCCCCCCTCGATTGCCACCTGAACCGCCTCGTCATCCGATGACCATGGTAGCCCGTGCAGCGCCACGTACAGAACGCCGGCCGCTGCCAGCAGCCCGACCAGGAGGAGCAACCGCTTGTTCTCAATCCACGCCAACCCGCCGCTCCATCAAATCGAATACCTCGTACCATCGACAGTGCTGTGAGCCCGCCGAGAGACACGAGCCCTGCGGCCGCGCAGAAACCTCAACCACCACAGCCTGGTGCCCTCTCACCTATACCCATTATCGGACTGGGGGGGGGCGATGTCAACCGATTCGGCGTGTTCTGGCCGTTGGACGCCGGCCGGGCCCTAGACGCTCGGTTGGGCCGAGGCGATGCGCCGCCGGAGGCTGTCCAGGATGTTCATGTAGTTGATGTAGGCGTCGTAGGGCGACTCGTAAGGATTGAAGTACTTGTGGACGTCGCCGTCGGCGAAGTATTTCGTGCACATGTAGTAGAAGTGGTCGGACGTCTGGAGCGCACGCCAGTCCCGGCAGAGTGCGTCGTCCTCGGTGGCGAGGATATCCTCGGCCAGTGCGTACACGTCGTGCAGGGCGTTGGCCTGCATGCTGTTGCCCAGCCAGGCCGAGATATCCCTCTCCGTGTCGGCCCAGGAGATCATGTGCGGGACGTCCATCTCCCCGGCGCTGGGATAGCGGTCGACGGCCTGCGAGATGGTCAGGAAGTCGTTCTTGCCCGTGGCGAGCACCTTCGCGGGCAGGGCGCGGAGGAACTCGAAGATGCCCGTATCGGCCCACTGGTGCTCGCCGAACGTCTCGTAGTCCATGAAGAGGTTGCAGACATAACCGTTGCCGTTGATCCGGTCGATCCACTCGGTGAATCGTTCGGCCGTCAGGGGCCACTCGGCCCATGCCCGGTTGCCGAAGCGGAACGCGATGTCGTCGCTCAGGCGGTAGTTTTTCATCAGCATGCGCAGCGTGGCGCAGTTGGGTGGGTTGTAGAGGAACGTCGGGCTTCGGTAGCCCAGGACGTGATCGGCCCCCTCGGTGAGGATGGCGTCGAAGCCCATGTCCTCGACGGCCTTGGCCACGTCGTTGTTGTAGGTCAACTCGGTGTTCCGGAAGGTCCGGGGCGTCTGGCCGAACAGCGACTCCATCAACTCGCCGTGGAGCCGCGTCTGACGGATGAACTCCTCGCGGTCGTACAGGAACGCCAGGCTGTGGTAGTACGTCTCGGCGATGAACTCGACGCACCCGGTGCGGGCCAGCGCCTGGAAGCAGTCGAGCACCTCCGGCGCCCACCGTTGCCATTGCTCGATCACCGTGCCCGTCAGGGAGTAGCTGACCCGGAACCTCCCCTCGTGACGATCCACCAGCTCGCGAATCAGCCGCGTTGTCGGAAGGTAGCACTTCTCGGTGACTTTTCGGCAGATCTGCTCGTTATGGCGGTCGTCGAAGTAGGTGGGGGCGCTATCGAAGACGCTGTACCGACGTAGCCGGAAAGGCTGGTGAACCTGAAAATAAAAGACCACCGATGCCATGAAGGTATTAAGAGCCGACCAGCAACCGTCCCGTCAAGGCAAAACTCCCCGACGGGGGCAATTTGCCGGCTTGGGCCGCCTTTTCAACTCGATTCGGACTCGATGAGTTCTTCGTAGATGCCTTGGAGCTTCTCGGCGCTGTCCCGCCAGGAGAGCTTTCGCAGCTCGATGTGGCCGTGCTGGCGGAGCGCCCGTTGCAGCGGCGTGTGCCGCAGGACCGCGAGGATCTTGTTGGCCATCTCGTCGATGTCCCAGAAGTCCACCTTCAGCACGTGCGTCAGGACCTCCGAGACCCCCGACTGCTTGGAGATGATCACGGGGACGTTGTGGCTCAGGGCCTCCAGCGGGGCGATCCCGAAGGGCTCCGAGACACTTGGCATCACGTACAGGTCGGCCATCTTGAAGATCCGCGCGACGCTGTCCCCTCGCAGGAAGCCCGTGAACGTCACGTACCGTCCGATCTTCAGGTCCGCCACCTCCCGAACGCACTGGGCGATCATGTCCCCGCTGCCGGCGACCACGAACCGGACGTTCTGGAATTTCTCGACGACCTTCTTGGCCGCCCGAAGGAAATACTCCGGGCCCTTCTGCATCGTCACCCGACCGAGGAACAGCACGAGCTTCTCGCTCTGCTGGATCGGTTGCATCTCCCAGTTGCTGCCTTCCGGAAGGGTGACGGCGTTGTAGACGACCTCGCACTTGGCCGGATCGACCCCGTACCGCGCCGTCACGATGTTCCGCGTCAGGTAGCTCACGCAGACGACTCGTGCGGCCCCGTGCATCCCCGTCCGCTCGATCTCGTAGACCTGCTGGTTGATGTTCTCGCCCGCCCGGTCGAACTCGGTGCTGTGAACGTGCACGACGAGGGGTTTGCCCGTCGCCGCGGCGACCGCCAGGGCCGCCGGGTAGGTCATCCAGTCGTGGGCGTGGATGACGTCGAACGTCTCGTGTTCGGCCAGCTCGACCGCCAGCCGGGCGTAGCGATGAATCTGGGCCATCAGGTCGCCGGCGTAGTGTATGCCCCCCCCGTGGACGAACGTGCCGTCCGCCGCCGGTGCGGGCTCCGGCCCGGCGGGCGCTTCGGCGGCCGGGGCGGCGTCGACCCGAGCCGGCGGGGGCGAAGATTCCGGCTCGCCCGGGACGAGCTCTTGTCCCTGGACCCGCGTTCGGACGGCCTTCTCGAAGCTCGCCGGCGTCCCGTACGGCTGGAGCACCGCATCCACGCGGTGCAACTCGACCTGCTCGAACTCCGTCGAGACCACCCGTTGGCCCGGGGGCGCGTCGAGGGCCATGCCCGCCGGCAGGTTCGCCGGGCTGCGAAGCTCGACGTGGCTGGATGTGTCCGCGGGAATCGCCGTCGGCAGGACGAAACAGACGCTTACCCCGATCTCGTCCAGACCCCGGGTCAGGCCGTAGCACGCGGTGCCCAGACCCCCGCTGATGTGCGGGGGAAACTCCCAGCCAAGCATGAACACTCTCATCGTCTGCGTTCCTGGTATGGAGCCGCACGTGCGCCGAGGGAACCATCTACGCGAACAGCGCGGGATATTATAGTCGGCCGTACGCCCAGGGGAAAGGAATTGCCGTTTACGGCGTATCGAGTCTTGAGAAGGCAGATGTCCCCGGGGCCTGGCATGGCGGCGCGGGGACTATGCCGGGACCTCCAGTGAGCCGATGATCTCCCGAATGCTGGCGATGCCGTGGCGGTCGAGGTACGCGGCGATTCCGTCGCGGATGGCGGTCAGGCAGGCGGGGTCCACGAACAGGGCCGTGCCGACCGCCAACCCCGTCGCGCCGGCCAGCAGAAACTCCAGCGCGTCGTCGGCGTACTGGATGCCGCCCATGCCGATGATCGGCACACCCGCCGGCCGGGCCACCCGGGTGTAGACCCGGTGGACCATGTGGACGGCCACCGGGCGGATCGCCGGGCCGCTGAGCCCCCCGGTGACGTTGGCCAGGATCGGGCGGCGGCGCTCGACGTCGATGGCCATCGCCGTGAACGTGTTGATGAGGCTCAGGGCGTCGGCCCCGCCGGCGACCGCGGCCGCCGCCAACTCGGTGATGTCGGTCACGTTCGGAGACAGCTTGACGATCAGGATGCTCTTCCGGCAGACGGCCCGCAGCGCGGCGGTGATTGTCTCGGCCTGGCGGGGGTCCACGCCGAACTGGATTCCGCCGGCCTTGACGTTCGGGCAGGAGATATTCAGTTCCACCCCGCGGACGATCGCCACGTCCTCCAGCGCCTTGGCGACGGCCAGGTAGTCCTCGACCGTCGTGCCCGCGACGTTCACGAAGACCGGCAGGTTCAGTTCGGTTAGCAGGGGGACCTTCTCCGCGAGGAAGGCGTCGAGCCCGACGTTGGCCAGCCCGATGGCGTTGAGCATCCCCGCGCGGGTCTCGACCACGCGGGGGTACTCGTTGCCGGCCCGAGGCCGCCGCGTGATCGACTTCGTGACGAACGCGCCGAGCCCGCCGAGGTCCACGAAGTCGGCGTATTCGTCGGCGTACCCGCACGTCCCGCTGGCCGTCATCAGCGGATTCGCCAGCCGAACGCCGGCAATGTCCACGCTGAGGTCGGCCGTGGTTCTGGCAGTTGCGTCGCTATCCATTGTCTGATCGTGCTCGCATTCGCTCTGGTCGTCAAGTCGCCCCGGGATTATAGTCACATCGGCCCGGCGGGAGAAGACTCCCTTATCTCAACATTGGCCGGTGCGCCGCTTGCATCCGGAGTGCAGGTCTCGGACAATGGGGCACCGGGAGTCCAGGCGGCATCACGAAACCGGCGGTGGAGCCCTGACCGTGTTTCTCGAGCGAGTTCGCATTCGGAACTTCAAGTCCCTCAAGGACGTCGAGGTCCGCCCCTCGGGGCTGACGGGCCTGGTGGGCCCCAACAACGCGGGCAAGACGAACTTCGTGATGGCCATGAAGTTCCTGGCCGAGGTCCATCAACACGGGCTGGAGACGGCGATTGTCCGCGCGGGGGGGATGGAGAACATCGCCCTGCGAAAGGTCCGCAGGTCCAAGTCCCCCGTGGCGTTCGAGGTGGAGGTCCGCGCCGAGCCGAAGGACCCGCTTGTGGCGGGCCTGTCTCGTCCGGGCGACTCGCGCGGGTTGCGCATGTCCCATCGCTTCTCCTTCAAGGCATCCGGCACGGCCATCCGGGCGGACTTTGCCGTGGTGGAAGAGACCTTCACGCTCTCAGGCCCCGGCGAGGAGGATCTCTACGACCACGGGGAGTCGTTCCTCGAGGTTACCAGGGGCTCGGACGGCCATGTGGGGCTTGAGGCGAGAGGTCCGTCACTGGTCAGTTCGGAGGACTACCGGCATCTCCGTCGTCGACTGGCTCGGCTGAGCAAAGCCGGCGGGGACCGCGTGCCCGAGTTGGGGCAGCAGGAACTGCTTCTGGACTCCACCTACGCCCGAACGAGGCTGACCTGGCTCTTCTCGCAGTACTTCGCCCGGATGGGCATTCACCACTTTTCGGCGGACATGGTCCGGGCGTCCGGTACGCCCACGCCGAATCCCGTACTGGCCCTTTCGGGAGGCAATCTCCCCGCGCTGGTCGACTGGCTTCAACGCAGACGCAAGAGGAGTTGGGCCGGGGTACTCGAGGGGATGCGCGACATCATCCCCGGGCTCGAGGACATCAAGGTCGATATCCTGCCGTCCAAGACGCTCGGGATCTTCTTCGCCGAGAAGGGGTTCGGGCGTCCTTGGCGCATCGACGAGGTCTCGGACGGCACGGTCCACGTCCTGTCCATCCTGGTGGCCCTGGCGGACCCACGAGTATCCGCTGTCGTGATCGATGAGCCCGAGAGCTCTCTGCATCCCTGGGTCATCAAGCAGTTGGGCAAGCGGCTGGGCGTTTTGGCCAAGCGGAAGACCGTCATCCTGACGACCCAGTCCCCGGTGGTCGTCGATCTGCTCCAGCCGTCGGAAACCTGGATTGTCTCGCGTCGCAGCGGGAAGAC
>Ga0272442_10004516_pt1 | contig 19039 bp, 16 predicted proteins | sample SSMForm2O_FD_200262 | JGI IMG/M metagenome (GOLD analysis project Ga0272442, IMG submission 200262) | Marine sediment archaeal communities from Little Sippewissett salt marsh, Falmouth, MA, United States - SSM-Form-2O | ecosystem: Environmental > Aquatic > Marine > Wetlands > Sediment ... | reverse complement strand
ATTGAGGTAACCGCGGTTAAGCGGAACGGCGTGTTGGATGCTGAGGGAATGATTTCCACTTACGAGAACGGAAGCCACCACCTCGAGTTCAAGAGGATAACGCCCGGCGAGCTGCTCGAGCTGGGTGTTAAGGTTTGAAGAACGCGGGACTGAAGGAATTGCTTGAGCGCGCTAACGCAAGGCTAAGCGCGCCCATGAGCATGCACGGGCAAGGCGACCAGCCCGTCCACCACAAGTCAGAGTGGACAGTAAAAGCCTGTTATTTGGAGGAGTTAGCTGCTGCCCTGGAAGGAAATGAAGAAGTTCATTCTTTTGAGGTGTTGGAAGACAACGGGGAAGAAGCAAGCATAAGAATCCATGCTGAAACCCAGGTTGAGGATTATCACTGCCTAGCCAGTTCAGGCGAAGGCTTGGGGGAGTGCGAGGTTTACGCTGTTTTCAAGCCGTGTAAGAAGAGCTTGAGGGCAGTAAGCGACCTGCACAAGGCGGGTGCGAGGATTGTTAAAACGCACGAGCACAAGAAAAAGCGCTCAGCGCTTGGATTGACTGGAGCACAGTGGAGCGCCTTGTGGCTCGCGGTGCATTACGGCTATTATTCTTGGCCTAAGAAGATTACGCTTGAAGAGCTCGCTTCTAAGTCCGGGGTTTCAAGGATTTCTTTCCAGGAGCGCTTGAGGAAAGCAGAGGAGAAAGCGCTCCCTAAGCTGCTTGGCCCAGTGTTCCGGCGCGAGATGAAAAAAGGCTGAGCCCAACTGTTTTTAACCTTCGCTGAGAAATCTATTGGCTATGCCCGAGCTAGTTATAGTAGGTTCAATGGCCTTAGATGACATCAAGACGCCTTTCGGCGAGGTTAAGGGAGCGCTAGGGGGCGCTGCCACGTACGCTTCTGTAGCCGCCAGCCTCTTCGCTAAAACCGGTGTTGTCGCGGTCGTTGGAAAAGACTTTCCCGAGCAGCACCTGCAATTCCTGAAAGAAAGGAAAGTAGACTTGTCAGGCGTGAAAGTCGCAGAAGGCAAGACTTTCAGGTGGAGCGGTTACTACGAGTATGACATGAACCACGCGCACACCCTGGACACGCAGTTGAACGCTTTCGCAGAGTTCAAGCCAGAGCTCACTCCAGAGTTCAAGAAAACAGGTTACTTGTTCTTAGCAAACATTGACCCCGAGCTACAGCTAAGCGTTTTAGAGCAAGCAGAGAACCCGCGGCTAGTGGGATTAGACACGATGAACTACTGGATAGAAAACAAGAAAAAACAATTGCGCGAGGTAATCTCCAAAGTGGACGTCTTGTTCTTGAACGAGGGAGAGGCAAGGCAGTACTGTAACACCCCAAACCTTGTGAAAGCAGCCAGGATGCTGCAGGAAGAAGGGCCGAGGACCGTGGTGATTAAGAAGGGAGAGCACGGGGCCCTCTTGTTTAACCACGAGGATTATTTTGCCGCGCCGGGCTACCCGCTAGAAAAAGTGGTGGACCCCACTGGCGCTGGTGATTCTTTTGCAGGCGGGTTCATGGGGTACGCGGCAATGGATGGCGTTGGGCTTGAGAAAATGGACGTGCGCCGCGCGGTAATGTACGGGAGCGCCGCCGCTTCCTATGACGCAGAGCACTTTGGCTTGAACAAGCTGCGTGAGATTACAAGAAATGATATTGACGAGCGCTTCAAGCGCTTTAGGGACATGACGTTTTTTGATTAAGGTGATTTCTAATGGATTTTAAGGTAAAGGATGAGGGGCTCGCAGAGCAGGGGAAAAAGGACATTGACTGGGCTGAAGCACACATGCCCGTGCTTAACCTGCTCAAGAAGAGGTTCCAATCCGAAAGGCCGTTCGAGGGCTTGAAGATAGCTTGCTGCCTGCACGTTACAAAAGAAACCGGAGTGCTAATGCGCACTATGATGGCAGGCGGCGCTGAAATGTACTTGTGCGGAAGCAACCCTCTTAGCACGAACGATGGAGTAGCAGCAGAGCTTGTTAAGGAAGGCGTCCACGTTTTTGCGTGGAGGGGCCAGGGCAACGAGGACTTTTTCTGGAGCCTTGACCAAGTGCTGGAAGTAAAGCCAGAGATAACTGTTGACGACGGCTCGGACTTGACCGTGCAAGCACACAAGAACAACGCGTACCCATGGGCTGGAAGCGAGGAGACCACTACCGGAGTAGTACGGCTGCGCGCGATGGAAGCTGACGGCGCCTTAAAGTTCCCTGTTATCGCTGTTAATGACGCTAAGACCAAGATGATGTTCGACAACAGGTACGGGACCGGGCAGAGCACTATTGACGGGATACTGCGCGGGAGCGCTATCCTAATCGCTGGAAAAACATTTGTTGTAGTCGGCTACGGCTGGTGCAGCAGGGGAATCGCCAAGAGAGCACGCGGAATGGGAGCGCACGTTATCGTGACCGAGGTTGACCCCGTGAAAGCGCTTGAGGCACACATGGACGGGTTCAGAGTCATGAAGATGGCGGACGCGGTGAAAGAAGGCGACGTGTTCGTTAGCGCGACTGGGAACAAGCACACTATCACAACCGAGCACTTCAAGGCAATGAAAGACGGCGCCTTGCTCGCTAACTCCGGTCACTTTGACGTGGAGGTTGACGTGAAAGGCTTGCGCGAGATGGCCAAGTCAACAAGCAAAGCAAGGCCTTGCGTTGAAGAATTTGTTCTAGAAGATGGGAAGAAGCTTTACTTGCTCGGAGAAGGAAGGCTCGTTAACCTCGCGTGCGCAGAAGGCCATCCCTCAGAGGTAATGCAAATGAGCTTCGCGAACCAAGCGCTCTGCGCAGAACACATTGCAAAAAACAAGAAGAACCTCGAGGCCAGGATGCTAAGCGTCCCTCCCGAGATTGACGAGGCAGTCGCCAGGCTCGCCCTGGAAGCTAATGGGATACGGATTGACTCGCTCACAAAAGAGCAGAAGGACTACCTGTCCAGCTGGGAAGAAGGAACCTAGTCACCCAATGTTTTCCTTGTGGTACGCGCCAGAATAAGTTTCTTTAGCGTGGTTGGTTAGCTTAACAAAGACGAGCTGCAGCACTCGCGAGTACTTCTTCAGTTTTATTCCCTGAGGGTTATCCACGATTAGGAGTGACTCGCTCCTGCCCTCATAACCCGGGTCCCAGACCGCGCACTCTATAGAAGCACCGCAGCGGAGGAGGGAAGAGCGCGTGAACCCGAGAGCACAGCAATCCGCAGGAATCTTGACTATTTCCGAGTACACTATCTTGTAAGCGCCTTTTGGCAAGTGAAGCCACTCGTCTGAAGGGAATATTATCCTCTTTGTTTGCGAGAGCTCGCGCTCCTTGTTATCATAATCGATTTTCCCAGGAGAAGCAAACTCGTGAACCTCTTTGAGCGTGAGGTCAACGCCGCATGGTTGAAATTGAAGGGGGGAGAGAACGTTGGAGACAACGTTCTGCTCTTGTAGCTCGTTTCCTGTAAGGATCAAGCTATAACGCCTCTACTCTTTGACTACTGTCTCCAAAGCGTTCTTGAACTTGTCAACGAGCTCCTGCTCGAAGGGGAACCCAATGCCTCCCTTGTACCTCTTGTCAGGGGAGTTCGCGGGGTACCAGCCCTTCGAAAGCGAGATAAACACGTTTCCGTTCGGGGCCTTCTTCTTAGAGACCTCGATGAAGTTGTTGGTGCCATAGTTAATGGTCTCCAACTTAATGGTCTCGTACTTCTCCCTTCCCCTGGAATCCTCCCTCGCGGGAGCCGCTGGAGCAGGCCTCTCCTCAGGAGCCTTTTCCTCAGCCGCGGGCTGCGGTTCTGCAGCCGGGGCAGGTGCCTCCTCAGTAGCCGGAGCGGGTTGCTCTTCTACAGGGGTTTCCATTGGTTTGTTTTCTTCTGGTTTGATTTCTGCTGGTTGTTCGTCAGCCATCTCATATCACCTTTCTTCGTTTTTTTGTATAAGGTTTTGTGAAACGAGCTACTTGCGCTCGTCTTCACCATAAACAATGGGCTCGGACAATGTCACGTAGTCCATTAATTCTTCTGGTTTGAAGAACCTAGCTATCTCCTGCTTCGCGGTCTCCAAAGAGTCCGAAGCATGGATAACGTTTGACTGGATGCTCAAGCCAAAGTCACCGCGAATCGTGCCCGCAGGCGCCTTGCCGCAGTCAGTGGGCCCGCACATCTCGCGAACCTGGTTAACCGCGTCCTTGCCCTCCAAAACCATTGTGAGGACAGGGGTCTGGCAAATAAATTCAACGAGCCGGGGGAAGAAGGGCTTGTCCTTCAAGTGAGCGTAGTGCTCCTCGCACTTTCCCTGGTCAAACCTCATCATCTTCGCTGCCACAATCTTGAAACCCCTGGTTTCAAAGCGAGAGAGAATCCTCCCGCACAAGCCACGGGTTACCGCGTCGGGCTTTAGCATCACGAAAGTCCTTTCCAAAGCCAAATAAAACACCTCTTAGGGGGCTTTAAACAACTGACTCCTCAACCCACTTCAGCTTTCTTGGGTTGCGCTTGAGCTTCAGCTTGTTCTTGCGGCACTTGCTAGAGCAAAAATGGAAGACGGAGCCATCCCTCTTCACGTAAATAATGCCGGCGCCCTTCTTGATCTCCTTGTTGCAAAAAGAACAGTTCATTCATAACACCTTTAACGAGCCTTAATAGACTTGGCCTCACGCTCGGTCTCAAGCAAAATGAGCTTGTCACCGCGCTTGACAGGGCCCTTGACGTTCCTCCTGATTACCCTGCCCTTGTCACGCGGCGTGCCGCCGTCAATGACCTTGCAAAGCACCTGGTAAACCTCTCCGTAAATCCCTGTCTTGCCAATAACTTGCACGACTTCTGCTACTGCTTCTACCATTATTGTTCACCCTTACTCCTTCTTCTCCTCTTTCTTGGGCTCTTCCTTCTTCTCAGCAGACTTCTCTTCCTTCTTCTCTTCTTTCTTTTCTTCTTTAGGCTTCTCTTCTTTCTTCACTTCAGGCTTTTTCTCTTCTTTCTTCGGCTCTGCCTTCTTTTCCTCTTTCTTTTCAGCCGCTTTCCTAGCCTTTTTTCCAGCAGCGCCTATCTTAGAGAGAATGTCTCCCAGGACTTCTTCACCGCTGCCCGCTTTTTCTATTGCGATTGCAGCGCAGCCAACGCCCAAGCCCGCGCTCTTACCGAGCTGGAGCTTCGCGTCAACAAAAACGTACGGGACCTGTTTTTCCTTGCAGATCATTGGCAAGTGAATCACTACCTCAGGCGGGTCAACGTCACTAGCGATTACTACGAGAGCAGCAGAGCCCTTTTCAATCGCTTTAGTGGCCTCGTTCATGCCCTTCCTAATCCTGCCAGTGTCCTTAGCCATCTCAATAGCCTGGTAGGCCTTCTCCTGAACTTCTTTCGGAGTCTCGAAATCTACGTATCCTCCTTTTGCCATTCAAATCACCTTCCCCCCTTGCGGGGTTCATCAAGCTCATTTTCCAACAGCAATAAAACCGTGAAAAACAGCGTTCTACTATTAAGCTATATAGACTTTAAAAGCCTTTACTCGAAAAACCCGCTTAATTCCACCGGATTCCAGAGTATGAGAAGTCACAAGCCGAAGAATGGCCTTCATGCTTCATTACTTTAATGTACTTTACCCCACTGTAACCGCATGAGAATGACTCATTATAATGCGCGCCGTCTGTGCTCCTCCATTGCGCGCTGCACCCCAAAGTAAAGTCCTCCGGGTTAGTTCCGGTTGAAGAGCAATTGACTCTCACACCCAGCCCATAACAAGAGGTCCTGGGCCCATCCTCTATTGCAACATCAAAGTAAACATTATTCACTGTAATGCCTGTTGCTGAGACAGTGTGAATAAACTCGGTACAGCTATCCGCACCACCCGGGCAATCCAGCTGGTCGCTGTTTGAAGAAGGACAGTCCGCGGAACATGAAGTAGTTGACTCCTGCTCGTTGCAGTAGCCATCCCCACAGAAGTAATCATCACAAGAGGTGCCGCATTCCATGTCATCGTGGGTAGCTCGGATGCAGTAACCTCCCGAGTACGCTCCGTGAGGACCGCAGTCATCATGGAGCCTGCAGTACTGGCAACCGCAAGTGCCTGTAATGCACCACGAGTTATCATAAGCAGAGCACACTTCATAACAATCGCATGCGCTCCCATAAGGCAAGGTGCGGTAGCCAATGCAAGAGCCAGACGTGGCATCCTCGCCAGTGCAAACGCAGTTCCCTGTCCCGCACTCGTCACCCGAGTCACTGCACCCGCAGCCTTCCTCACCGCAATCAGCAACCACGCACTCTACATTACAGTACTCGCAAGTCCCGTCCGGGCAGGTTTCGCAGCCAGTGCAAACATCTGCCGGAGGCGGCGTGTTAGTCGGAGTTGGGCCGGGCGTTGGCGTGTTAGTTGGAACAGGAGTAGGAGTAACAGTAGGAACAGAAGTGGGAGTATTAGTTGGAACAGAAGTGGGCGTAACAGTAGGAACAGGAGTGTTTGTCGCTGGCGGGATTGTTGGCACGTCCCCAACCTCTGTCTCAGGAGTGTACGCAAGCTCTCCCTGAACCATGTGGCTCATCCCAGTCTCCGGCTCCTCGTACCAAACATAAACCTGGCCATCATAATGCGGGCCAGTGTAAGGATTGCCTTCAGTGTTCCTGCAAATCACGTTACCATGCGCAATGAGCTTGTGCTCGGAAGGCTCGATTCTAACATTAGGGACATTATTAGGGTTTGAGGGCACAGTGGACTCCTGCGTGCAGTAAACCCCTGTCACGATAATGGGCTTGCTTGTCCCCTGCCCCAAGTCAAGGACAAACGCGCCCCCCTCCTCTAACCGGAAGTCATGGGCCACAAAGCCCGCTGGCATCCCCAGCTTGTTAGGCGCTGTAGCATAAGGGTTCAAAACCCCCAAGTAAAACAAGGTGCCAATGACCACCACCATAATGATAATGGCCCACCCGTAAGTTAGCAAAAACTCCATCGCGGATTGCCCGCGATGTCTTCGCGGGGCGCTACCCGCGAACTCCATGGCACTCTGCGCGCGGCAAAGTGACAGCTTTTTCCGCAAGGAAAATCCCATGGCCGATTGAGCTCTTGACATCATATTCATCCAAAACCATCCTCAATAAACAATTCCTATGAGCTCTTGCTAGTTTTTAAGCTTAATGAACAATCTTTCAGGATATTTCAACGCACTCAAGCAATACCTGGTCACAACGCCAATCAGTCCCGTACTGCATACAATCCTCAATAGTGTTACCGCAAGTCACTAACTCGTAATAACCATTGCAGTACTTGTAGCCCGCTGGCTGGCCCTCGCAGCCACCCCGCCACTCATCTCCGTCGCAGTCGTTCTCTCCTTGGCACTCGCTAGTGCATGTTCCTGTCTCGAGGTCAACGCAAGCGTTAGCCCCGGTTCCACAGCAGTCCACACCGCAGTTCTCGTGGTTCTCAGAGCAAACATAGTTCACAGGGTCATCAACCAAATCATAATCACAAGTGCCGTCACCGCAGTAAGCGCCAGAGCAGCCTGTTCCAGCATCACAAGTCCCTATCCCCGAAGAGCACATTACTAGCTGGCTGCAGCACGTCAAGTGATAATAACAGCCCTCGTTGTCCCCACAAGTAGTAAACCCAGGCGGCAGGGAGTAGCCACTGCAATACTCTGACACTCCTCCGTTACACCCGTACCATTCATCACAATTAGAGTCGCAAGAGCTGGTAAGAGGGTTCACGCAAGGCTGTGCCTGGCTGCAGCAGTCCTGCGGGCAGGTGGCAGTATCCTCGCCAATCCCTGCCTCGCAAGTACCGTCACCGCAAGCGGGCGTGGGAGTGACAGTGGGAGTTGGGTAAACACTGCAGCCGCCCTCTCTCAAAACCTGCCAATCATATCCTGCCAGGCCATCACACTGTGCGATGTCAAGTGGCTCGCTCTCAGGAATAGAATTATGGTCTATCGCCCGGTAAGTCGTGCCATCATCCCCAACATAGAACGGGCGGCACTCGCTTTCAGAAGCATCATAGTTAATAGCATATGCTGGTAAGCACGCGGTGATGCTCGACCCATCCTGGAAGTTTAACTCAACCGAAGACTGGCCGTATGCCTGCATGTAATCCGCGGGGTTGTTGCACATGCGCAGGACCAAGTAGCCTTCTGCAGTGTTCTCGTCAACGTAAGTCTCGCCATCGTCCAAGTGCCCTAGCTGGTTGCCTGGCGAGTTATAGTTGTCCAGCGCGGTCATAATGGAAACAGAAATGCGCGGCGGCGCTGGAGAGTACTCCGGTGGCTCGGGGTGGTAGACAACGCCGCCAGTGCCCGCGAGGTTGAACGTCCCGTAAGCAGCGCACGTGGGAACAGGAGTCACTGTCGGGGTCGGCGTCGGGGTGTAAACGGGAGTTGGTGTTGGGGCGCAGCTGGAAGTGCAGTCACCGCACCAGGCATTATTGCACCCGCAGCAAGAACTGCAGACAGGGCTGCTGGTAGTCAAGTAAGCTTCACGCGTGCAGTAAACATCGCTGAACATTGGCTCGCCAAGAATAGTGACATTATCAAAATCAACGTAGCGGTACCAAGAGCGGACTTTAATCCCTGTCTGGAATTCCTCGGACCCACCACCCGCATCAAACCTGCCCGCGACTGCCATGTTCTTGAGCTCGATTCCTTCCCCGGAATTCATGTCAACATAGATTCCAACAGCGCCCGGCGCGTTCGTGCCTATCGTGTGCCCGTTCCCCTCAACCGTAATCTGCTGGGCGGAACCAGAGTCAAAATGCAAGCAAACCCCGTTAAACTCCTCGTTCATGAGGTCGTCTGTTAACTCGTAGAGCACGTTGTCCTCGGCTCCTGAGTAAACCCCGCAGGAGCTGACTGGCGTTGGAGTAGCGGGAGCGTAATTATTGCACCTGTCGGAAGTACAACCGAATCCGCAGTCAAGGCACTTATTCGACGCGCTCTCGCAAACATTGTCTTGCCTATACGCCCTCGCACCATTCGCGCAATAAATGTCATAATAAGAGGTATTGCTGCGTATAGTGTTCCCAAGCAGCTGGACTCCTTCACTAGTACTATTAACAATTATCCCATGGCTTCCGTCAACATTGGTGATATCATTGCCGGAAACAATAGTATCTGTAACACTTTCTAGCCTAAGCGGTCGCTTAGAGTAAAGCGTGTTACCGGAAATATAGCTGTTAGAGCCAGTAACCCAAACAGGAATGCCAAGCGAGTAACCCGTAAAGTTAACCGTGTTCTGTGACAAAGTGCAATTCCCGCTCTCGCATTTAATACCATAGCTCAGCTGGTACTCAGTATTCTTAATATTGCAGTTCTTGATTACGCTTCCCTCAGCCTGTGAGAGAATACCAATGGCCCCATCCCCGATTATGCTATTGCCTTGGCAGTCAAGCGTTACATCCGGGGCGCTTATCGTAATGCAATTGCCGTAAGAAAAGGATAAGCCAGTGTGGACGAGGTAACTCCCGCTCTCTGTTATCTCCTTGCATAAGTAAATCCCCGCGCTCGGGGTGGGGGTTGGAGTAACCGTTGGCGTTGGAGTAGGGGTCTGCTGGCTTGGCGTGGGCGTTGGCCCTACCTCGCCAGGGCATAAGACAATGTCGTCAAGGTACATGGTCTTAATGCTTGACCCGCCTAAAGCCATTACCCTAAACTCAAGGTAAATGTTTTCTCCAATATAATCTGACAAGTCCCTTGAGTAAAGCGTCCAATCCGCGAGCTTCCCTTTGAAAATACAGGTTTCGCCCAAGCAATCACCGCAGTCACCACTGAATACTGAGGTCTCATCCCATGTCTCGCAGGATCCGCCTACAACACAAACACGCGATTCCAATCCAACATAATATGAATATTGCGAGGAGAAAGTGGACTTGTAGAAAAGGTTAAGGGTTGAAGCTTCTGGGGTTACAACAAACTGCGGCGTCTCCAAGTGCTCCTCGTCCCCGCACTCAACACTAACTTGTAGAGAGCAATACCCGGAGTGAACATTAGCCACGTCTTCAAAGTGCCCGTCCAACAACGGGCAAACGACTGTCGCAACACCCGTGTCACCCATACAATAATGGCAGTCCTCGTAATACGCGTACCATGGCGCGATTTGCCTTGACTCAAAGTCATGCAAGCGCACCTCGCCATCACACCAAGGAGAAAGAGGAATAGCATCAGCGTTATTGCATGTTAAATAAGTGCAACCTTCACCGCAGCTACCGGCACAAGAACTAAGAGCACCATCGCAATTATTCCCATCACGGTATGGTGAGTTGCCGCTGCAGTACAAGTCAGACTCGCTGGAAGTAATAGTGTTCCCGAGCATGGAAATGCCTTCCGCACTCCCGTCAGAGTAGATTCCCCTATTACATCCCGTAAGCGAATTGCCTTGCAAGACAGTATCAGATGAAGAATCAAGGTAAATGCAAGGCGCCTCTGGCGCGGGAGTGCCCTCAAGGTTAAGCACGCCAGTGTCCGCGTCAATAGTGTTCTGCGAGATGTTGTGCCCGGTTCCACCAATCAAAAAGGACTCTTCAAAAGTGCCGCCCACAACAGAGTTGCCAACCAGCGAAACACCAGAAGAGGAAACCTCGATAGCGTGGTCGAAAAGGCAGCCGCTCAACCCGTCTTGGCTAAGATAAGACTCTACCGTGCAATCGATAACTGTAACGTTAGAGCCGGTAACGCGTATTGGTGTGATGAACGGGTTTTTTATGTGGTCCGAGTAATCCATGCCCACAGAGGGGCCGCCGTCACAGCGTAAAACGGTTCCCGCCTGGGAGCAGTCAAGAACCACGTTGTCCGCGCTAATATCAAAACAATAACCGGAATACGAGGGGTAAATCGTGCTCGCTAGAACCATGTAATTCCCCGGCTCGGTGATATCCATGCAATCATTGATTAGGATTGGTGTGGGCGTGGGGGGCGCGGGAGTAGCGGTCGGGGTTACCGTGGGGGTAAGAGTCGGAGTCGGCACTCCCGGAGGCAGTGTCGGCGTGGGAGTGGGAATCTTGAAAACCCCGCCCTCTGGAGTGTAAACAATACGCCCCACTACCCTGTGCGTGATGCCCGTGTCCGATTCCTCGTACCAAATGAACACTTTTCCATCATAGTGCTGGCCAGTGAAAACGCTTCCTTGGGAGTCAAGGCATTGTACTGTTTCCGCTGAAACAACCGCGTGGTCGGAAGGGGCTATGAACACGTTAACTGAAGTGGGAGTAGGGTTTTCTTCTTGCGAGCAAGCTATCCCAGTGATTATTACTCCTGAGCTGGTGCTGTGCCCTAAGTCCAAGTAAAGCAGTGCATCATCAGTAATCCTGTAATCATAAGCAGTAAAGCCAGCGGGAAAATTCGCCGCGTTAGGGGTTGAAGCATAAGGGTTTAGGACACCATAATAAAACAAGACCCCTATGACCACGGCCATGATAACCAAAGCCCAGCCGTAAGTCATCAAAAACTCCATCGCGCTTTGAGCGCGATGTGTTCGCCGGGCGACACCCGCGAACTCCATGGCACTTTGCCCGCGGAGCTTCGAGGTAAAAAAGTCTTTAATCGAAGGCATGAAAACAATTAGAATACAGCCATTTAAAAAAGAGCGTTAGATAGGGTTAGGGGGGACAGGAAGTGGTACAACTCGCACCGGAACAGCTAACTGAATCACAGATGTTATCCCCACCAGTTTGGGCGACATTACAAGCAATATCCGTGCTACCAGCATTATTGCATGCGATATTGTTTTCAATGGTGCATCCTGAGGAATCTTTAATGTAAATTCCATTTCCCCAAACCGCGAGGGTATTATTCGCGGTGTTATACGTTAGAATATTATTACTCGCGGAGTTTCTTAGATAAATCCCGTAATAACCACTTAGAGTGATAACATTACCTGAAATAGTGTTTACAGTAGACGAATCAACCAGAATGCCATAACGGCCATCAGTAATAGTATTGTACCTAATAAAGTTACTACTAGAAGAAGATTCTACGTTGATTCCGCGATCATAATAGGTTGAAATGTTATTCCCTTCGACAATATTGCTATTCGAATGGGAGATAGTAATGCCTCTTGAGGTCGAGTTTAAGAGGGTATTATCAAGTACGTCGTTATCATTTGAGTAAGATAGCTGGATAGCATAACTATTGTTGAAAGCGTTATTGTTCTCTAATGTATTTCCAGTACACGAACTTATCACGGCAAAGCCACTGCTTGAGTGATGGCTTGCGTTATTGCCGAATAAATTGTTATCATCTGCCGCGTCCTCTAACTTAAAGCCCTGACCACCATTAAAAAGGGCATTATTGCCTGAAAGATTGTTCCCAATACACCCATCATCTAAATGGAAACCGTCTTGGGTGTTAGAGTCAGCAGTATTGCCTGTGAGAACATTGTTGACGCTATTGCGATATATGTAAAACCCTTTAGAGCCACTGGAAGATGCAGTGTTACCAGTAAGCGTGTTTGCAGAGGATGTATCAAAATAGAAGCCATGATACGTGTTGTGCTCTGCAGTATTCCCAGTAAGCTGGTTCCCACTGTTAGTAACAAGCTCAAAGCCATATTGAGTATTATAGTTTGCGCTATTGTCAGTGAGAACATTATCATTTGAACGAATACTAAAACCAGTAGTGAACTGGGTTACATGACAATCATGTACTGTTACACCATCTGCACCGCTGTACAACTCAACTCCAGTAGCAATACCCAGGCCAGTTATGCTATTGCCCTGACAATCTATAACCGAACCAGCACCCCCAGGCAAAACCCTAATACAAGTACTCGGAGCAGTAAGAGAAGACTCAACCACATAATTACCAGGGGATTCTATAAGAGAACCGGTTGGCGGCGGCTGGCTCCAATCACAAACACTGATTACAAGAGGCTCGGGAGTCGGAGTCAAAGTCGGGGTAGGCGTTGCAGTAGGAGTTGGGGCACCACAGCACATTCCAGGCACGCTGTAGACAAATGTGCTATAGTAGTTGCAGTTGGAGCTTCCGGAAGCACATTCTGTGGTTCCAGGCGGACACCCATCTGACTCGAAATCAATGTGGCAATCGCAACCGGGGTCTGGGCACAAATCACAGCAGACGCCACCCTCTCCTGCGTCATCATTGTAACAAATAGGGCCAGGTGGGCCCGCGCACTGGCCAGCACCAGGGTCATAACACCAGAAATTAATTCCAGGCTCTGGAGAAATATCTGGCGGAACACACTCACACCCATCAGGACAAATAGGTGTCGCAGTGGGCGTAGCAGTCGGCTCCGTAGTAGGCGTAACAGTCGGGGTCGCGGTTGGAGCTGGAGTGGACGTGAGAGTGGGGGTTGGTGTTGAGGTTGGTGGCGGTGCGCCTAGTTCAGGGGAAGCGCAGATTTGGCCGCTCATCACTTTTACTTCTCCTGTGTCTGTTTCAGTGTATTGTATCCAAATCTTGCCTGAGTAGTAATCGGAGGGGTTAAGGCCGCTTACTGGGGCGCCGTCCGAGTCATAGCATTGCAGAGTCAAGGCCTCTGAGCCGCCGGGGGAAATCCTGGAGCCAGTGAAACCCGAGCCCCATGTCCAGGAAGGGTCTGCTGGGCTGCTTGCCTCCTGAGTGCACTTAACATTAGTTATTTCTATTGGGTGGCCGAGTGACTGCCCGAAAAGGATAACTGATTCCCCTGTTTCAGAGTAAAACGCGTGCTCGATACAAGTAGCGCCCTGCTGGAAAGAGCAAGAGCCCGGGACGTCAATTTGGCCGGTGTCAGAAAACCCTACCGCGAACAAGACCGCGACTACAACTAGAAGGACGAGTATTGCCCAGCCGTAAGTCATCAAGTACTCCATGGCGCTCTGCGCACGCTTGGAATCCAGAGCTGCAATAAGTTTCGAAAGCATTAAGCCACCTTTTCCCAGGAATTAATGGGGACCGAAACGTATATTAAGCTAATAATGTATAAGACCGAGCAACGGTGAATAAATGTTCGACGAGGATGAAGAAGAAGACATTGAATGGGAAGAAGAGGATTACGAGGAAGAGGATGACGAGTGGGAGTAATTGATTGCTCTCTCTTTCCTAGTTTTATTTTTCCTGTTTAATCCCGTTAAAAACGCTTATTTCATGCTTTTTCTGTTAAACAAGGGGCTTAGAAGCGCTCACGCGCTAAAGCAAGCAAGGAAAAAAGGGCTTTAGGAAAAACTATTTAAATCCGTGGCGGTTAAGTGTTGCCCGCTGTTCATTTTTGTTTCAGGGGTGAAACTCTCATGGCTGAATTACCAATTGCTGCTGTTGAAAGGCTCATTAGAAAGGCTGGCGCCCCGCGCGTTAGCTCAGGCGCAGCTAAAGCGCTCAGGGATGTTTTAGAGGACATGGCTTACAAGATGTCCACTCGCGCGGTTAAAGTGGCGAAGCACGCGGGAAGGAAAACGGTTACTGAAGAGGATATTAAGCTGGTGCAGCAGACGCAGCCTTAGCTAAACCCTCCATTCTTTTTCTCTTTGCTTGGTTTCTTGGAAAACTAGTTTTGCTTTATTGCCTGCAGTCCACGCACTCGACAGCGAGCATGATGTCCTCTGGGGTGATGGTCTTGCGGTTTGCGTGGCGCGCGAAAAGCATTGCCTTCTCGATTATTTCGGATGCCTCGTCTTCCAGCAAGTGCGTGAGGGTTTTGCCAGCGTCTTCGCTGACCCTGCGCGCTCCTGCCGCTCTTATGAACTGTTCTACATCCAAGACTGGTAGTTCAGCCATCCTATTCACACCAAAAAAGGTTTTTTCCAGAAACGTTTTAAAAACCATTTTACGCGCTCTCGGAGGATTAGTGGAAGTGGGCTGAGCGCGTGTTTTTTTGGCTTGCGATAATGTTTAAATAGGTTCGGAACAAAACAAACAATGCGAAAAAAGACCAGGCGGATTTTATGGGCCTCTTGGAAATGTTACTTGGACAAAACGGTAAGGACAGTGCTGTCCTCGAAAAAAAGCTTGACGAGGTGACTCGCCAGCTTAAGAGAATGGAGAACAGCCAGAAGACCTATTCACAGGCGATAGTGAAAGAGCTAAAGGACTTGAGGACGAATAACACGCTAAGCAGGGAGGAGGTAATCAAGCGCGTTGAAAGCCTCCAGGAAAAGCTGCAGTTCGCTACAGAAGAGTACATTGCAACTGACGAGGACATTAAGCAGATGGTCAGGAACTGCCTCAGGTCAAAGGCAAAAACATTTAACGAGATACAGAAGGAAACAAAAATCTCGCCGCAGACGCTGGCAAAGTACTTGAAGATGATGAAGAATGAGGTTGAGGAGTACAACGGGGTTTACCGGGTCGTGATGTCCTCCTCGATTGTTTATGCTAACAAGCTCGGCACGGAAGACGAGCAGGACCAGAGCCTCTTCGATCTCGTAGAATCAGACGCGCTTTACGGTGAGAAGAGGTAAAAACTTTTTTTATTAGAGTGCTTTCGGAAGAGAGCGCAAGCCCGGCTTTTTCTTGGGCTTTTTCTTTAGCTTGTAAGCTCCAGCCAAGAGCAATAGCAAAGCAGGTAACCCAAAGAGAATGGGATCACCCAAAGAAAAACCATCTTCCTTCTCCTCGCTAACTTCTTTAACCGGGGGAGTGATGCTGAGAAGGGACTGCACGCGCTTTGAAACATGCCTTGAAAGGGCTAGCGAGTCCGCTAGCCTGCCCTCCGCGAGCGCTTGGCCTGCTTCAGCGAGCTCGGAGTCAAGTGAAGCTAGCTCTTCAGCATACTCTTGAGAGCCCGGGGCGAGCTCTTCGAACTGGTTGACTGCGAGGTTGGCTTCCTCAAAAGAAGCCAAAGCAGAAGACTGGAGGGAAGAGAGGAAAGAGCCGGCGGATGCAACAAAAGCTTCAAGCTCGGAAACGGCTTGCAAGTGGTTGGCCGGGTTAAACTCCAAGCCCGCTAGCCGCTCTGCCTCCTCCAAAAAAGAATCGTTTACCAGGCCGCTTGCAGAGCGCTTAACGGAAGAGTTAACGGAAAAGGAGAGCGCGGTGCCAGCGCGTGAGGCAGTTTCCTTAAAAGAGCTCATCGCGGACTCAAACTCCTGCTCAAGCCCTTCTTGCCCAGGCCCTTCCTCTTCTGCGAAATCACGTTCAGAAAAAAGGGGTGTTGGCGTGGGAAAAACAGTGGGAAACGGGGTTTGGGCAATGGTTGGAGCGGGCTCTCCGAGCCCTTGCTCTTCGAGAACTGGCTGGGGGTTTGTTGAGTCAAAGCGAACCCAGTAATCAAGCGGCTTGCCTGCATCTAGTGAGGGGACAGTCCAGTAAAGCCAGGTAATGCCGGCGAACTCTTCCTTCTCAAATTCGATTGGCTCTCCCTTGAGGCTCACGCGCAGTGTTCCAGGGATTAGTCCAGTGGAGTTAAAGAAGAACGAGATTGGAGCCTGCTCTAATGCCATTGCGTTTGACTTCACGCGCACAAAAACAACGGACTCATTAGTTGAATTGGTTTTTTCAACTGACTCAAAGCCAGTAACTCTTACGGAGTAAGGGCTTGGGAGGGAGTACGTTAGTTTCACGGAGCACTTTCCCTCACGCGCTCCTGAAAGCAAGACCGCATTATCCTCTCCAAATTGGTTAACCGCGCTAACAAACCCGTTTGAAGAGGTCGCGGAAACAACTGAAGCGCCCGCGGGAAGCTGGAAGGCCACCTGCAGCGAGCCGAGCGCGTGGAAAGACTCGAAAGATGCTTCTGAGCTCGCAACAAGCTCTTTTTCTGACAAGAACAATTGCTCTTCAGAAAAAACAGGTGAGGAAGATGAAACAAGAGAGCAGTTTAAACCTGCTTTGTGAACCGAGCCGCTCAAAGCAGAAGCTAGCCCCAGACTAATTGTACTGTCAGAAATCTCGGCAGACTTAATGCTGCTAGTTCCCTCAACCAAGCTAGCTGAATCAGGCGAAAAAGAAAGCGGCACAGAGAAGCCTATTGGCGAAAGCGTGGAAAACGGGGAATCGTTTTCTGTTTCAACCAAAAGAGAGCAGTTAGAGCAACTGCCGGCTACGGCAACTGTAATAGAATGGCTAGCGCGCGCGTTTTGCTCTAAAACTGCTTTGAGTATTTGGCTTGATGAACTCTCAAAAGCTTGCTCGATTTGCGAGTACGCGGATTGGATTTCCTTGTAGTTTCCCAAGCACTCGCGGGGTGAGAAAACACCAGCGCGAACGTAACTTGACTCGATTTCTGCAAAACTGTTTTTGAGTGAGGAATACTGCGAGAGCTTTGCAGCAACCGCGCTATGAGCGCTTAGGTAAGAGAGTTTTGAAAAGAGCGCTAGCCTGCGCGCTGGAAGATCAGAAAACGCGGCGCTGGCCTTTTCAAAAACCCCTTGCTCCAAAGAAGCAGTTGAGTCAATTATTAGCCGGAGCCTCTGGGAATCAACGCTTGTTAAAACTGATTCGTAGTCCTCTAGAAGCGAGCGCTCGAGCCCGCAGTCCAAGCCATCCTTTTCCGCCAGCGTAATAGCCTGCTCAAGAGAAGCAAGCGAGTCCCTCGCTTGCTCAAGCAAAGAGGCCTCCTGCAAGCTTTCAGGAGATAAAAGCAACCCTGCTTTTTCTAGGTGCGAGTGCGCGCGGTAAAGGTTTAGCACGCGCAGGGGCGCGGGCAAGAGAGCGGCGCCTGCAACAAGATTAGAAGCGTTAGCTAGCTCGCGCTCAGCCAACTCAAGAGCGTTTTTTTCCGGGCGTGTTGAAGGGGAAAAGGAGGCGGCGAGCTCTTCCACTGAATCGAGCTCTTCAGACACCATTTGAAAGTAAAGCCCGGCATAATGCTGCGTGTCCTCCCTGATTTCTTGGAGTGATGATTCTGCTAGCGCGTGCTTTTCGCTTGCATCATCAAGCTCTACCAATGCGAGCGCGAGATAGTTTTGCTGGTAAGATGCTGCGAGCGATTGCGAGGCGGCGAGGTTTTTCCCGGAGCCGTTGAAATCATCCAACAGCAGGCGTATTGAATTCATTTTTTCGCTTGGGGCGAGCGCGATTGACTGCGCGTAAAACGAGCCTGAAGAATAACTTGAAAGTGGCTCCAGCTCGAAAGCCGAGATTAGCGAGTAGCCCTCCTCACTCATTTGCTCCAGCTGGCCCCTAAGCCTCGCGCGCTCTGAGTCAACAAGAGAATAGCGTGAGGAGTACGCTTCTTGCATTGAGTCAATAGAAGCAGATGCCTCGCAGTAAATTGAAGCAGACTCGGTTAAAGCGTTCTCTCCCCGTCCAACAAGCGCGTTCATTGAGTTAGCGTAAGCTAACGGGTCCGCGTAATTCGTGTCACAAAGCTCCAGCATGTCATTGAAATAAGTTAACTGCGTGAAAGCCTCATTGTAATTCTCGCTGTTGTCCAAGCTGGCTTGAAGGGAGTAAAGCGCTTCCTTTTCTGGCCCGTGGTAGCCTGAGTAGCCAGCTCCGGCGAACTCCAGCCCCCCTACTTTTTCTCCTGCAGCAACCCTAGCCGCTTCAACCGAGCTTGTTGCTTCAAGCAACGCGTCAACCGCCAAATCCGAGTTAGTGCAGGCGATTAAGGACGCGTCGCCGAACGCACGGGCGGCCGCGTTGCAAGGGGAGTAAGGGAACTGCTCGAAAAGGTGGAAGTTATCGTTGTTAATGAGCGTGCCTGGAACGCATAAAGGCGAATCAAAAACAGTTCGCGGTGGCCTGTAGCCAATCAGCTCTTGCTCGGGCTCATAAAAAGAGAGGCGGGTGTCAACCAAGTGAACATCAAGTATCGGTAGGAACAGGGCTTGGAAAGCGGATTTGCGCGCTGCAGCCAGTTTCCCTGTTGAGCGCTCAGCAGCCGCAATCGAATAGCCGAGCCCATCAGAGTACTCCAGTGAATAGAGCCCATCAAAATCTGTTTCGCGCATGCAATCCACATCGTCCAAATGAAGGGACTGGTAAGTTGACAAGCACACCGTGTTTATGGGCGTGCTCTTGTAATGCCAAAACCGGTTGTAAGAAAAAGGCAAGCCCGCGGAGCAGAAAAGCGAGAGAAGAACTAGGAAGAACAAAGCGCTCCTGAGCGCGAGGGAAACCAGAGAACCAGGCAATTGAACCGCCTCCTAAAACTTAAAACAAGCAAAAACAGCTTCTTTTACTTTAATAAAAGAATAAGTATTTAAGTATT
>Ga0272442_10004515_pt1 | contig 19039 bp, 8 predicted proteins | sample SSMForm2O_FD_200262 | JGI IMG/M metagenome (GOLD analysis project Ga0272442, IMG submission 200262) | Marine sediment archaeal communities from Little Sippewissett salt marsh, Falmouth, MA, United States - SSM-Form-2O | ecosystem: Environmental > Aquatic > Marine > Wetlands > Sediment ... | reverse complement strand
CAGAAAGGAATCAAACCACCAATACTCACAGCCCATAGAAATTAAAAAGAACACACCGTATCTAATATACAGTATGGAAGATATCATGATTTACTTTAATGATCAAGTAGTATTTAAAGAATATCGCGGGCAAGCCGCATCCCCGCATCCATACCAGTTCTCAGACGGCGGTCATTCGTGCTACCCTGAACCGATGGAAGACCACATCATCATCGAGGGGGCCCGGCAGAACAACCTGAAAAACATCAGCCTTAAACTGCCGCTGCGGAAGCTCATCGTAGTGACCGGTGTAAGCGGGTCGGGCAAATCCTCTCTGGCATTCGACACGGTCTACTCCGAAGGCCAGCGCCGCTATTTCGAGACTTTTTCCGCCTATACCCGTCAGTTCCTCGACCGGATGGACAAGCCGCAGGTCGAGCGGATCGACGGCATCCCTCCGGCCATCGCCATCGATCAGACCAATCCGGTCCGAACATCCCGGTCCACCGTCGGCACAATGACCGAGCTGAACGACCACTTGAAGCTGCTCTTCGCCAAGGCGGCCCGCCTCTACTGCGGCGCCTGCCATAGGGAGGTGAACAGGGACAGCCCGGAGTCGGTATATGAGGCCCTGACCAGGCGATTGAATGCTGCTGCCCGCCTGCTCGTCACGTTTACCATCAATGTGCCGGAAAATTTTTCCGCCCGGGAAATAAAGGATATTCTGCGGCAACAGGGCTACATTCGTTTTCACCGGGAGCGGGAGGATCTTCTCGAAGTCATCCAGGACAGGACCGTTTTTTCCCCGGAGAAGAAAGCGGGGATCGTCGAGGACATCGAACAGGCCTTCCTGCACGGGAACGGTAAAGCCGAAATCCACGTGGCCGATGAACACGGGAATATCCTGGAAACACTTCGTTTTTCCCGGGACCTGCACTGTCCCCACTGCGACATTCACTACCGGGACCCGATCCCCAACATGTTTTCCTTCAACTCTCCCATCGGGGCCTGCGAGACCTGCCGGGGTTTCGGCCGGACCATCGGGATCGACTACGACCTGGTCATTCCTGACAAGACGAAATCTCTTGCCGAAGGGGCGGTAAAACCCTTTCAGACGAAGAGCTACGAAGTGTGCCAGCAGGAGCTGATGCACTTCGCCGCCCTCCGGGGTATGCCGACGGACCTACCCTGGGACCGCCTGAGCGGGGAGCAGAAGGAGTGGATCATCGAGGGTGAAGGCGAATGGGAGGACGGCGTCTGGTACGGGATCTCCCGTTTTTTCAAATGGCTCGAAATGAAGAGCTACAAGATGCACATCCGTGTTCTTCTGTCCAAATACCGGACCTACCACACATGCCCGGCCTGCGGAGGGGCCCGGCTGAAGCCTGAAGCGCTGCTCTGGCGGCTTAGTGGTTCAAAGCCTGGGGACGGGACCGAAGACAGGACCGGGGGCCGGATCGGGGCCGAAAACAGGTCAGGGGACGATACTGGAGACAGGGCCGGCCTTAATCTGCACGAAATAATGCGCATGCCCATCGACAGAATCTCCGATTTCTTCGAGGCCCTCGAGCTCCCATCCCCCATCGATGAGGCTGCCGAAGTAGTGCTCAAGGAGATCAGGACCCGGCTGCGGTATCTGGTGGAAGTCGGCGTAGGATACCTCGCCCTGGACCGTCAGTCCAGAACCCTCAGCGGCGGTGAAGTGCAGCGGATCAATCTCACAACAGCACTGGGAACCTCCCTGGTCAACACCCTCTTCGTTCTCGACGAACCCAGCATCGGTCTGCACTCCCGGGACATTTCGCGGCTGATCTCGATCCTGAAGCGGCTCCGGGACAGCGGCAACACCCTGATCGTCGTCGAGCACGATCCGGAGCTCATCATGGCTGCCGATCTGGTGGTCGATCTGGGACCTGCCGCGGGCGAAGCCGGCGGTACGGTGCAGTTCCTCGGATCACCGGCGGAACTTGTGAAGAAGGGCCGCACCCTGACCGCCGACTATCTGTCAGGCCGGCGGAGGGTGCTGCCGGATCATTTTCAAGATAGCGGGTCCGGAATAAACGGTCACAACATCACCGTCCGCGGCGCCTCGGAACACAACCTCAAGACCATCGATGTCGCCTTTCCCATGCGCGCCTTCGTCTGCGTCACCGGCGTGAGCGGGTCGGGGAAATCAACCCTGATCCAGGATGTCCTCTACTACGGGCTGCGCATGCTGCAGCACTCGCCGGTTGAGCAGCCCGGAGCCCACCAGTCCATCGAAGGTGCCGGCGGGATAGACGAAGTGGTCCTGGTGGACCAGGCCCCCATCGGCAAGACGGCAAGATCCAATCCGGTCAGTTACGTCGGCGCCTTCGATGCAGTCAGAAAAATTTTCGCCGAACAGCCCCTCGCCAGACAACGGGGGTATACAGCCGGGACCTTCAGCTTCAACTCATCCAAGGGGCGCTGTCCGGTCTGCGGCGGCCGAGGCTTCGAACACGTGGAGATGCAGTTCCTGAGCGATGTCTACCTCCGCTGTCCCGAATGCAACGGCACACGGTACCGCTCCGATGTCCTGGATGTTAAAATTCTTCCGCCCAGGACCGGACCTTCTGCCGGCCGGGTCGAAACCGAAGAGAACGATCACGGCATCACGAACCCCGGGTTCGAGCCGCTGTCCATCGCCGGTATTCTGGAACTGACCGTAGACGAAGCCTGCGGGTTCTTTGCCGATATTCCCGCTGTTTTCCAGGGCCTTGAACCTCTGCGTCAGGTGGGGCTCGGATACGTACGGCTCGGCCAGCCCCTGCCGACCCTCAGCGGAGGCGAAGCCCAGAGACTCAAGTTGGCCGGCTATCTCAGCACAGCCGGGAAGAACCGCCGCAGAAACCCGTTCGTGAAGGGCGGAAAAAAGAGGTCCAACGGCACCGGCGGCGATTCTGATGCTGACGGGCCTCACACCCTCTTCCTCTTCGACGAACCGACGACGGGTCTCCACTTTCACGACATAGCCGTACTGCTGGACGCATTCCGTCAGCTCATAGATGCAGGCAACTCACTGATCGTCATCGAGCACAATCTCGACGTAATTCAATCCTCCGACTGGATCATCGACCTGGGACCCGAAGGAGGCCGGCAGGGCGGTGAGATCGTTTTCCAGGGAACTCCTGCTGAACTGGTCGAAAGCGGGAAAGGCTACACCGCGCTGGCATTGAGAAAATACCAGTCGCCCCGGAGCGGGACATTGGAAAATGCCATAGAAGCGGCCGACCACGTCCCTGCCCTCGCTATCAGCGAAGAAATCCGGATCCAGGGAGCCAGGGAACACAACCTGAAGGACATAGATATCACCATTCCCCGGAACGTATTCACCGTCATCACCGGAGTGAGCGGGAGCGGCAAGAGTACCGTTGCATTCGACATCCTCTTTTCGGAGGGACAGCGGCGCTACCTCGAATCCCTCAACGCCTACGCCCGCCAGTTCGTACAGCCGTCTTCCCGGCCTGAGGTGGACAGCGTTGCGGGAGTGCCGCCGACAGTGGCTATCGAGCAGCGCACCAGCCGGGGCGGCTGGAAGAGCACCGTGGCCACGGTGACCGAGATCTACCACTTCCTGCGGCTGCTCTTCGTCCGTCTCGGAACACAGTACTGCCCCGACTGCGGTATTCCTATCCAACCGCAATCTTTGGAGGAGATCGAAGCTGCACTTCTCCGCGACTATTCCGGGAAAAAAATCGGGATCGAAGCGCCCCTGGTGCTCGCCCGCAAAGGCTACTACACCGATCTCGCCCAGTGGGCTGCCGGCAAGGGCTACCCGCATCTCCGCGTGGACGGGGAACTCCTGCCGACGGATAATTGGCCCAGGCTCGACCGCTACCGTGAACACACGATCCTGCTTCCTGTCGGGGAGATCATTCCGGAACCCCGGATGCAATCGCAGCTCCGCTCCCTGCTGCGGACCGCCCTGCAGATCGGCAACGAGACCGTCTATATCACGGCCGCAGGGCTAAATACTCCCGTGTCTGATGCCGCCGGGGCTACAGCCCAAGGCTCGACGGCCTCTGGATCGGCTGCTTCCGGCTCTACAGCCCAAGGCTCGACGGCCTCTGGATCGAAGCCCCCCGGTCCGGCTGCTGAATCTGCGCCGGGGCCGACGACACCTTCGCTGGCTGAACCCGCGGTGTTCTCCACCGCCAGGGCCTGTCCCTCCTGCGGCCGGAGCTTCAACGAACTCGACCCGCGGCTTTTTTCCTACAATTCGAAACACGGTTGGTGCACGGTCTGTACCGGCACCGGACATGTGTATGAAGATGAGGACGATAACGGCCGGGAGGAGTCTGAATTGCGGGTCTCGAGCGCCGACGAAGAAGCTATCCTCTGCCCCGCCTGTCACGGCGCCCGGTTGAAGCCGGAAGCCCTGGCGGTACAGTTCGGGGGCAGGTCCATAGATGATTTCAATCGAATGACAATCGGGGAAGCCCTTGATTTTTTCCGGGCGTACCGTCCCGAAGGCCGCGAAGCGGAGATATCCAGAGACGTAACTGCCGAGCTGATTACCCGCTTCGAATTCCTGGAAAAGGTGGGACTCGGCTATCTGACACTCAGCCGGGCAGCCCCGACGCTCAGCGGCGGCGAGGCGCAGCGGATCAGGCTGGCCGCCCAGCTCGGTTCCAACCTGCGCGGGGTCTGCTACATTCTGGATGAACCGACCATCGGCCTCCACCCCCGGGACAACGACATGCTGATGCGCACCCTGCGGGAACTCGAAGCCAAGGGCAACAGCATCGTAGTGGTCGAACACGACGAAGCGACAATCCGGCAGGCCGATCACATTATCGACCTCGGCCCCGGAGGAGGGGTCCACGGCGGCCGGCTCGTTTTTTCCGGATCCATGAAAAAACTCTTAAAAGAGTCTGCTTCGGAGACCGCCCGGCGTCTGAAGAAGCCCCTCGCCCACCCCCTTTTCCTTGAACGAAGACAAACCGCTGACCGGGAACAGCCCATGCTGCGGATCGAAGGGGCCTCCGCCCACAATCTCAAGCAGATCGACGCGGACTTCCCCCTCGACTCCCTGATCGTCATCACCGGTGTGAGCGGCAGCGGCAAGAGCACTCTGGCGAGAGATGTCCTTTTCGCGAATATTCAATATCTTATTACTTCCGGGAAAAAACGCCATCGTGATGGCCGGAAAAGCAGAGGGAGCCGGGAAAAACAGGCTTCGTCCGTCTCCATCCGCCAACAGCAGGAACTCAAAGGCTGCAGAAACATCTCCGGCTGGGAGACCATCGCCCGGGTCCTCGAAGTTGACCAGACCCCCATCGGTAAAACACCGCGGTCCTGCCCGGCGACCTACGTCGGTTTCTGGAACAAGGTCCGTTCCCTCTTCGCCTCCACGCCGGAAGCCAGGGTCAGGGGCTACACCGCCGCGCGGTTCTCCTTCAACGTCGAAGGAGGACGCTGTGAGGAGTGCTCCGGCCAGGGCATGAAAAAAATCGAAATGAGCTTCCTGCCGGATGTCTCCATACCCTGCGAGGTGTGCGGAGGCGCCCGTTTCAACCGGGAAACCCGGGAAGTCACCTACCGCGGAAAATCAATCGCCGATGTTCTGCAGATGAGCATCGAAGAGGCTGCCGATTTTTTCCAGGCCATCCCCTCCATTCACCGACCCCTCGAACTCCTCAACGACATCGGCCTCGGATATCTGACCCTAGGCCAGCAGAGCCCCACCCTGAGCGGAGGAGAGGCGCAGCGGATCAAGCTGGTCAGCGAACTTTCGAAACAGCCGGTTCGCCGCGGCCGTCCTGATACTTCGGCAAAAAGCAACCGTGGTTCGCAGGACAAAGCAGGCAGCGCCGCCCGCACCCTTTACGTCCTCGACGAACCGACCGTAGGCCTTCACATGGCGGATGTGGAAAAACTTCTGCGGGTCCTCCACCGGCTCGTGGACGCCGGCAACACCGTGGTCCTCATCGAACACAACCTCGACATTATCGCCGAAGCGGACTGGATCATCGATCTGGGCCCCGAAGGCGGGGAAGCCGGCGGCCGTATCGTCGCCGAAGGCCCGCCGGAGAGCATCGCCGATCACAGCATCGGAGCTCATAAAAACGGCTCCCGCAGAACCAGCTCAACACACAAGAGCGCACAAAAAAACGGCTCCCACACCGCCCGGATCCTGCATGAATTTCTCGAGGAGCGGAGTTCGGAGAGATGATCCTGCTTGTCTGGAGGTCCCGGTATATACTATATATTCCGCTTAGAATTTGAACTCCACCCCGGCATGGGCCGTTACGAACTGCAGCTCCTTATCGAATATGGAGTGCAAATCGGCCCCCGCTTCCAGCTGAATATGCGAGCCGATTCTGTACAGCACACCCGATCCGACGTTGGCGCCCCAGGCCAGATCTCCCGAGTCTTCGTAATACATCCCGGGACCGGTCTGGACGTATGGAATCACTTTTCCCCGGAGGGGGAGCAGATACCTGATATCCAGATTGGTGCTAATGTTCCAGTAAGCCTGCCCGCCGGATGATTCCGGGAACCAGTTGATGCCGCAGAACAGGGCCAGCGCGATTTTGCTTGTAATGTACCGTTCGTAATCGCCGAAGACGGTGAACCCGGTCCCGTAGGAATTTGCCAGGTTGCCCAGCGGTGTTGCCGTTCCGGCGTGCAGGGAAAACCCGTTGGGCCAGAAAGGAATCGGCCGTATCCGGGGTGTGATGAGGGCCGCTCCGTCCTCCGGAACTCCGAGAATGTACAGGTTCTCCCCAACTTCCACCGCGCCGTCGAGTTCGTATTCCCAGTCCACCACTTCGCCGATGTGGGTCACGATGTGGCCGAAGGAGCCTGCGGACGCCAGGGTACGGTATTCGTTGCCGTTGATAATGACGGTGTCTTCGGTATACCGGAGGCCGTGGGCGGACCACTCGATGGTACCCTGCTGGCGGTTTACTGTCCCCGAAACGGTACCTATCGGGTCTTTATCCGAAGGATTGACATGGGGAGACTGTTTTTCCGGTTCGATCTGCCGGGGCGTAACGAGAATCAGGTAGGTGTGCCCGTCATCACCGGGAGGGGGCGGTCCGAATCCCCGGGCACTCACCACGGCAGCCTGTGAGAACTCGGAGGCGTAGCCGAAGTTCATGTTACGGTAGGTACTGCGGGTGACGATGTTGGCATTGCCGGTGGAATCGATCTCCAGGAGAATACACTGATGGGTATTGCCCGAATAGTCGGTGTAATCCTGACTCGGCCGGTCGATGGTCCACTCCACCTCATAGGTGGCTTCTCCGGGCGTGCCTCCCGCGGCGGCTGGAACGTCCTGCACCGGGGTTATGGCCTGCCCGGCAGGCGCGGCAGGATCCAGACCGGCCGTAGCAGGCAGGTCTCTCCAGTCAGACGGCCCCGGGATGCCCCATTTTGCGATCCTGAAACGTACCCGCACATCCTCCGCCGGTATTGTTTCACTGTAGTCCGGATCCAGCGCCGTTTCGCGCTCGGAGTCGTTTTTCACCGTCGCGAAAAAGACATTCGTCACGCTGGCGGGTTCCGTGTCGGGGAGGAGTATGCGGCTAACCGGGTCGTTGTAGGTGCCGAAATCGCTCCGCTCGATATAGACCCCTTTGAGAACGGCGCTGCCCGAGGCGTTCCCCCGGCCCCACCACTCGGGGTTGAAATCATGTGTGAAAACATCATCGCTGAAATCAGGAACTCCCATCGGCCAGGCGAACTGAAGGTCCGTCGGCTCCTGCGGGGCGGGCGGAGGGGGCGGCATAGAATTTACCTTGCAGATGTTGAAGTAGATCTTGAAATAGTCGCTGAAATCAACCCAGTCCGCCGTCACCGCCGATGTCGGAATCTTCAGCTCGATATCCCAGGCTTCGTGGGAGGCATAGGTGTACGATTTCATCCGGCCCTCGATACCGACGGCGGATACCTCCAGGGCACTCAGCTCCTCCGGCCATCCGGCGCTGTCTTTCCATATCCTGATCTGCTCGAGCTCCTGGTTGTCTCCCGCCGTATGCCCCGCGCCGAAGGGAAAAATAAAGATCTTCCGGTCATCCGCGGGGACCTGCGCGCTCTCATTCGGCCTGAACGCCAACACGATAAGATCATCGGGGTCGAAGCCCTGGTCTTTTTTCACCTCGAAGGATAGATAGAGGTACTCTGCGTTCCTGTCCTTCAGAGCCTGAATGGCCACGTCGGCGGGGGCGGCACCGAGGTTGTAGGTGATCCTGTGGCAACCCCTCCACTCCTCCGGCTGTATGTCACCGTCTATCGCGGGGGGCTGCGGAGCATAGGGCACCCCGCGGTGCGGAGGGAAAGAAAGCTCCTGGTCCGGAAGCGCGGCTACGGTAACTTCAGCGGTATCCGTTTCGTTATCCGCGAAGGTGACCGTGAGCCCCACTTCGTACTCGCCGGTCAGGAAGGTGTGTTCGACGCTCTCCTCGCCGGACCCTGCTACGGAACCGCCGTCGCCGAAGTCCCACGCGTAATTTGTGATCCCGGCCGCCGCGCCGTCCCCGTCGTATTCGAAGGTCAGTGGCAGCGGCGATGTGTCCCGGCTGCTGCCGATGATGTGGATGCCCGTGGGCGGATGCGGCGTGGTGCCGCCCTCTTCCACGGTGACGGTCACCTCATCGCTGTCCGTCTGGCCTACGTCGTCGGTGACCGTGTAGGTAACGGTATACGTCCCAGCGGTACTGAAGGTCACCGCCCCCGGATCCTCAACGCTGCTGTTCGTTGCCCCTCCGTCGAAATCCCAGGCATGTCCGAGACTCGCCGTATCGTCGTCCGTCGCCGTCCCGGCGAAAGTGACCGAGTCGCCTTCATTGATGGTTTGGTCTGAAGCGGGGCTTGAAATCGCGGCGGTCGGCGGAATGTTGAGGTAGACGTTGTTCGTCGTCGGTGGATCTTCATTACCATTCTGACTTTGAATACTAACGCCGATGGAATTCGTCCCCGACAAACCGGAGATTTCGAAAACGCAGTCTTCATCAAGTTCAAAGATACCTCCGAATGGGTCATCTGGCTTTTTCTCTAGGGCAAGAGTATACACAGTGCCTGATCCTGTTACATCGATCAGGTAATCAGTGGTTTCATCACTGTAAGGAAGGTTAATAGCAAATATATTAGTTGCACTGTAACTACCAGGACCCGAAATGTCGAAGCTCGTCGGAATATCGCCGTTCGTATTTATGGTCAGGATAACAATATGGGCGGAAGTGAAGAGGTTACTGTCTCCCACTATGGTGTAGTAAATCGGGAAATCCGTCTGATCCTCCCATGTATGGCTTGTCTCCTGCGTGCAGACTCCCTGGATGATAATAACAATAACAGCTGCAACCAAAAATAACCTTTTAAGATTTATCATACTGACACCCTCATCCTATTCAAATTGATATATAAACGCAGAACCGGTCTCAGCCAGTTCACCTGTATCACATTGCGCGCCGACGACTAATGTGTCACCGTCAATTCCGAGCGCGTTGCCGAACGTCTCATACGCTCCGGCCTTTAAAGAAGTAAATTTGTCAAAGAGCATCCACTCGCTGTCAAAGTAGAAAAACAATGTAAGCGCCCCGGAATCCGTTCCGTTCGAATCAGCCTTTGCAGAACCGACCAGGATCCAGTCTCCATACACCGCGACATCACCGCCGTACGAATCAAGATTTGTTTTTTTCGGATCTTCCAGAGATTGACTCAGGGAGTAAAAACCGCCGCTTCGATTAAATACATGCGCAAAGCCGCCGTTACCTAAAGAACCTACTGCAAGTAACTCTTGCCACTGGGAAACGGTTGTACCGAATTGATCGCCCGATTGCCCATTTGGGGACACGATCGAGTCATCTTCCTGGAAACCGGAAGTACCCCAGGTTCCGTCTATGTTATTATAAACATATACTTTACCTATCTGATCATGTCCCGGAGCGCCAACAGTTGCATATAATCCGTCAATATCCACACTTTTTCCAAAATCAGGATTAAAACCAAAAGAAGGTCCATCGGATTTCTTCAGTTCTATTCCTTTTCCAGCGTCTCCGTAATCCCAGTCGGTACCGTTTCGTTCATAGATATACGCCCTTCCCTCATCCGAGTTGTACCCAGGCGCTCCAGCTATGGCATAGTCTCCATGTATTGCTACAGAATATCCAAGCTCATCGTTGTTTTCCTCACCGATTACTTTTTCCTGCAAGGTACATGTGCTATCGGTATTTATCTTATAAATATACACAGCGCCCCTGAAGGGATTGCTCCCATCGATACTGTAGCCCTGCGCGCCGACCACGAGGTATTCGCCGTCAATATCAACCGAGCATCCGAAGTACTCCCATAAATAGCTTGTCCCGTAATCGCCGTACAAAGTCGTTTTATATTCCCACAGTGATTTCTTGCTGTTCCATTTGTACAAGAAAGCGGCACCCTTGCTGTTTCCCATATCATCATTCAGCGGGGATCCGACAATCGCATAATCCCCCGAAATAGCCGCGGAGCGTCCGAAATTATCGTCTGCAGCGCCGCTGTCCGGAAGCAGCTGATCAGACTCAGTCCACTCCGCGGCGCCGCTGATGGCCTTATATGATTGCCGCATCAGCGTATCCTCGCAGGCCGTGAAGATCATCACTGCCGCGGCAATTATCAGAAGGACGATCAGGGCCCCGGCCTTTTTCCTGTCTATCAAGTCATCTAATTTTTTCATCACTCTTCCTCCCATACAGGGGCGGTTCGTGCACCCGCGGCATCCGATGCGCGTCCAATGCCGGCGTTTCCTTCCAGGTCGAGGTAGGAATATCTGGCGGCGAGATCTGGAGAGACGTCCTTGAGCCTGGTGTAGGATGTCGAGGCTTCTTCGTAGTTGCGTAATTCGTGCTGGACCCGGGCTATGCCGAGGAGGACGGTGGCGTGGTTCTCGCGGATCCGTCCAGCCCGGCGGTAATAGTCATAGGCTTCATCGTATTCTCCGTCCAGGAATGCGAGCATTCCCAGGTTCACCAGGGCCGGCAGGTATTCATTCCGGGCCAGGATTTTTTCGAACTGTATCTGCGCCTCTTTGGTCATTCCGTACCGTGCATAGAGCACGCCGAGCTTGTTCAGAGACCTGAGATCTCCGCCCGTGCGGCTGATCTCCGTCTTGATCTGCTTCTCGCGGTTGAAGATCTCCGTCTCCACGAAGCGTCCAACCTCATCGAGGAAAACCGGCAGCAGATCATCCGCGGCGGGCACCTTGATGGCCGTCTGCTCCTCTCCGGCATAGCCGACCGCGTTGTAGGTGCGCCAGGATTGGCGGATTGGAATCAGTTCGGTCTGTCCCGTCTCGAAGCTTTTCCGCCACTCGGCTGCGCCCAGCTTCCAGGCCCTAACGAACCCCTGGTCGACGGCGGTGATCTCAACCGGAAGCCAGACCGTGCCGTCGATGTCGAGTACATCCTTCTGATCGTTGAAAAACCCGCGCCCCTCCTCAACTGACATCCCGGTGGAGAAAGCCATGTAGATGTGGCCGGGGATGGTAATGAAGGCTGTCTCGATTCCCACCGATTCGAGCAGCGCGGAATAGAGAATCGAGAGGTCGTCGCAGTCGCCGGCGCGGAATTCGAGGGTCTGCCGCGGGAACTGCAGGTAGTCGACCATGAAGGTGTTTTTTGACAGCTCCTGGTATGCGCTGGATGGATCGATTTCATACTTCATACCGTACACATCGAGGGCCTGAAAGAGGGCGATAGCCAGCACGATGTTCTGGTTCAATGCGCCGCTCACGTTCTCCTTGACCATGCCGGACACATTTTTAGAAAAACGAAGCACGTCCGGGTTCTTGGCGGTCACGAAGGATGCCGCCTTGGCGGTGTCGTCCCAGGTCATGGCGTTGCGGTCGTACAGGCTGAGGGTTTGGGAATATTCATTGGCGTACCGGGTCCCGTCGCTTTCCGATTCCACGGTGATGCTTGCGGAGACTTTGGTTCCCTCGGTTATCCCGAGAACGCTGTCCGTGAACAGGGCGTAAAGCGGGACCTGCCGTTCTTCACCGGGGCCGAGTTGTTCTGCTTCGTAACAGAGCTTCGGATTGTCCATGTACTGCTTTACGAAGAGGGACACCTTCAGATTCTCCACCGTACTATTGCCGGTATTGCTGAGAACAGCCACCCCGAGGGGATTCTCGTCGTAATATCCGTAGAAGACCGGGAATACCCTGTTCAGCTGTATATCCAACAGATCGATATCGCGGTTCGAGGGAATGCCCAGCCCCCCCGTTTTTCCCCCTCCCAGGGAGACCGTGCCGCCGAGATGGAGCATGAGGTCCTGTGCCAGACCCAGGAAGGTGCGGTACGATGCTTCCAGTCCGATACTGAAGCCAGGCAGGAGGCGGTAGGAAGCCCCGACTCCTGCGTACAGATAGGGATTGGTGTCGTTCTGTTCGGTGTCCTGGTTGGTTACACCGTAGTACCAGCCGCCTCCGGCATAGGCCGCGGCGGTGAGGTCTTTCAGAGGTTCTACGGACGTTCCAGCCTGCAGGCCGAGATGCGCGATCGACAAACTGCGCGGCTCGAATACCGGCAGGGTATCCACCGGCAAGAAATCATACCCGGTCTGCAGCCCCAGGGACAAATACGGCATCAGCAGATAATCAAGTGTGATCGTTCCGCCTCCGCCGAGCTTGTAGATATCCGCGTCTTCACCGACGGGGACCGACAATCCCGGCTTGACCAGCAGAGACAGCGGAGAATTCGTTGCCTGGGAAAAAACCAGCGGAGTGTACAACAGAAGGATGCCCAGACATGTGATGAAAATCCTTTTCATCTTTCACCTCCATGTGAGGGTCGACCATAGGCTCATATGCCACGGTCAGTATGTCCGACATTGTCGGATGAGCCGCCCGAATGTATGTGGTTCCCGGCCGGCTCCGGAGTTTTATCTACTCGCTTCTGTTCAGCAGCGGCTGCTGTATGGTGGAATCAGGCAGGATTGACAGGATCAATAGATTCTCCATCATACTTTCATTTTCTATAACACGTTGTAGAAGTATAACATGTGCCTGTTCTATTGCGCAAATATTGTATTGACAAGTTGAATTCTATCGGCGCCGGACCAGCAGAACGCCCCGACTTTTTTCATACCGAAATCTTCCCCTCGAACTCATCTGCAAGGAGGTCCATGTAGATCTCGTCGTAGTACTGTCCGCCCACCAGCACGCACTCCCGACGCCTGCCGATCTCCTTGAAGCCGACCTTCCGGTAACAGTGCTGTCCAGCCTCGTTGAAGGAGCGGACCCGCAGGTAGACGCTGTGGAGGTTGAGCAGATTGAAAGCGAAGTCGAGAAGGAGCCTGATGGCTTCGGTGCCGTAACCCTTGCCGCGGTGCTTTTTCTCCCCGATAAAGATCCCGAACTCACTGGTCTTCTGCACCAGGTCGGTATTGAGGAGACCGCAATTGCCGATCAGTTCATCGCTTTCTTTCAGGACAATCGCGAAGTTGAATCCATCCCTCTGCATTTCATCCAGGAGGTCCTTCTCCCGCCCCAGAGAGATGACTTTCGTCGCCAGTTGAAGATTGAGGGTTGTCTCCAGATCGTTTAGCCACCGCGTATAGGTCTCCGCATCTTCGGGATTGATCGGCGACAGATAGAGTCGTTCGCCAACGAGTTTACGATAATAGGACATACTTCGGCTCCTTTCGATATTTTATCAGAACTGTACACCCCTTCCTCCGGATCGTGCAACCTGTTTTCAGTGTCCCCGAAACGGTACCTGGGTAAAAGTAAAAAAGAGAATTCCAACCTGATCCTCTTTTCCCGTCTCTTTCCAATCAATAATTTATTGACCGGTAATTTCAACCATGATACGTTACCTTCAGGTGAATAAACTAAGGAGAGACAATATGTTAAAGAATGGTGAGCAAATCAGGCTGGTTTCAAAATTCATCGGTTTCAGTTTAGCTGTAGCTTTTATGATTACAGCAACATCCTGCGCTACGAGCGGGATCCTTGGATTCGGCGATCCCCTGGCGACTGCGAGCTATGTCGACAAGGCCGATACGGATGCAACGGAACGGATTTCTTCATCGGAAGAAGAGATAGAAGAGCTGAAAGCCGAAATTGCCGTACTGAAGGCCGAAGTGGACAGACTCAGCAGGATCAAAACCGACATCGATGAAATGCCGAGAGAGATGCTCCGTCAGCTGGTGGAAGCTCTTGAGTCCTATCTCGAGTCGTATGAGTAGAAGCGGAAAACAGGTACCGTTTCGGGGACACTAAAAAAAAATTTATCCACCCAACCTATATCTGCATCCCTCCGTTCAGCGGCAGGTCCTTCATATCTATCGGACAGACAAGTCTGCTGAGGATAAAAAAGGCCGCCGCTGACAGAACGGACACTCCCAGGAACACCGGTACATATCCGATCAGCCGTATCAGCCCTCCCAGGATAATCGGAAAAATAACAATGCTGAGATTGAGGGTACCGACAATACCGGTGTAGAGGATGCGGTTCTCCTCGGTCGACAGCTCTACTATCACCGCCTCCTGACTCACTTTGCGGGCGCTGATCGAAGCCCCGGTGAAGAGAAAGAGACCGAGATACACCGGCAGTGGAAGTATCCATCCGATGAACAGCGCCAGGGGAGGCAAGAGAATTCCAAGCAGCGACCATATTCGCAGGATACCCTTGAATCCCGCCGGTTTCACTACCCGCGGCCAGAGGAGGCTGGCACTCACCATCCCCACAATCTGGATAAAAAGAAGATTCCCGGCTACCCGCGGATCGAGGGTGTACCGGTGGGCTGCCAGGGCAACGTAGAACGGCGTGAGGGCGGTGTGAAAACCGATGAAATTGATAAAAAAGAGATAGACCCGCAGGTTGGCATCTTTTTTCAAAACAGCCGGAAGAGTCCTCAGAGTTTCCAGGTAGCTTCTGCGGCCGCCGCTTTCAACCGGTTTTTCCCGGATCATCCAGAACCCCAGGGTCCCAATCAGAAGAATGCCGGCCGCCGCTGCAAACAGGGTGCTGTACGTGGCCGGATATTCGAGGGCTGAGAGTATCTGACGGGCCGTGACTGCCGAGATCAGTATCCCGATGCTGGCGATGATCTGTTTTCTGGTAAAAAACCGGGTCCTCAGCTCACCCTGGAAGCTTTTTCCCGCCAGATCGACGTATGCCATTCCGGCAAAGGCCCCGCTGAGAGTAAATAAAAGCAGTTCCCCGTATATTACCAGGAGGGCCTGCAGTACGGTGAAGTGCCGGACCATCATCACCGTACCAGCTATCAGGGCCAGGGAAAGCACCCGGAGATGGATACCGAGCAGAAGGGCCGGTTTTTTCCGCCGCTGCCCGTGGAGCAGCCCGGCGAAGTTGAGCTGGGCGACGAGGGGAACCCCGATCATGATAGCTGTCACGATTCCTACGTGGATCTCGCCTCCTCCGACCTGCAGAATCATGGCTGGAATGACCGAGTTCACCTCGGTGAAGGTCACCGTTATCGACAGGAAGACCGCGTGCCATAGGAAGGCACGGTAGTTGCGCCTCGATTCATCCATAGGTAGAAAATATCATATTTCAGCCCAATATTACAGCCGCGGTCTCTCCGGAAGAATTTTTCCTGCTTGCGGATCCCGCTTTTTTAGCCTACCATTTAATCATCATCTTCTGATCAGCATCCCAAATGGGCCGTCGCGCTTTCCGGAAACACGGATCATGCGTTGTACAGACAGTATCGCAGGTGGGGGTATATCAATGATTAAGAATACGTTGGCGAAATTTGTTCCAGCCGGTCTGATTTTCGTTCTGATAATCGTACTGGTCGCAGGTCTGATGGTCAGTCTGCTGTCCGCATGTGCAACCCCGGCTCCGGGCGCGGGGTCCGAGTCCGCCGCGCTTGAAGACAGCGGCATCCCGCGGATTGCGGTGATTCTTCCAATTGCCGAGATTACCGAAGAGCCGGTTTCGGCCGATGTGATGATCGGAATCAACCGTCTTGCACGGGAATTCAACGGCACGATTTACGGCCGGGAAGAAACGGTTGAATTCGGCGATGAGGTCGGCTTCACCATCCTCGTCACGGAAGGACTGGACAACACCCACTCCAATATAGACGAAGTAACGGAGAGGATTCGCGGATTCGATCCCGGTCAGTACGATCTGGTCTTCGGCGCAGGGTATCATTACATGGAGCCCTTGAGGATCATTGCCGAAGAGGAGCCTGACACCCTGTTCGTGGCTGTCGACAGCTACGGCGATTCCAGTGAGTACGAGAATTACATGATCCTCGAGTACAGCACCGCGAACGCCGCCTTTCTGGCAGGCGCGGTCGCCGCTGAACGCTTCCCCGGAGAGCGGTTGGGATTCATCGGCGGGATGGACCTCTCCTTCATTAACGAGGAATTCCTGGATGGTTTTCTCGCCGGCGTCGATTACATGGACAAACAGAGCGGATCCCGGACCGCGGTTCTCGTCGATTATGTCGACAACTTCGGAGACTACGATACGGGCTATGCCATGGCCGTCGAAATGTTTGACCAGGGAGTTCGCTGCATCTACCAGGCCGCCGGATACTCAGGTTTCGGAGTTCTCGATGCCGCCCGGGACCGGGGCCTCTGGGCCATCGGCGTGGATACCGACCAGGGTCTGGTAATGGCCCTTGATCAGGCCCCTTATCGCCATATTCTTTCATCGACGATCAAAAAATGGGGAAACGGGGTGTATCTGGTAGGCCGGGAATTCCTCACCGAAGGGAGACTGCCCAGAGGGACCCAGGTCGTCGGACTGGCTGAAGACTGTGCGGACCTCGCAGTTAATCCTTACAATGCTCCCATTCTGGGCGATCAGCTCGACACCATAGAGGAGCTCAAATCCATGTTCGTTGCAGGACGGGAACCGTACGCCGCTTCATCCGTTCCCCGGGAACAGAATGTGTGGAAGTCCCTTGAAGAAGCGCAGCCGGCCGTAGAGATCCTGACGATAACCGTGAACGCTCCGATTCTCTCACCCGAAATCCCCGCCCACTATGGACCTATCCTGCAGGAGGCGATGTCCACCGAATTCCACCAGGTGGGGCTCTACCGGGTCATCGACAGCCAGCAGGTAGACAGGCTGTTGGCGGAGATCAATTTTTCCCTGGACGGAGTGTCCGAGGAAAGCACCCGCCTGGAAGTCGGGCGCCTGGTAGCCGCGGAAGCCATCGTCTTCGTCAATCTCGGGGGAATCGGGGAAAGCGTCAACATCGACTTCAAACTGGTGGACGTCGAGACAGGCCTTTTGATAGCGGCATCTCGAGAGACATATCCGGATTTCGAGATTCTGCTCGACAATCTCCTCCCTCTGATCCGACAGCTGAAGTAAGTATAGCGCAGGCAGCTCATGCAGGAAACATTCATTCGCTTCGGTATATTTTCAGGATTGTTATTGATCTTTTCCATACTGGAGAGCGTCTTTCCCCGCCGGGACCGGGTCTACAAGCGGCGCCTCCGGTGGCCTCACAACCTGGGAGTCCTCGCAATTGGATCGCTTGTAAGCCGGCCGGTACCGGTTCTTCTCCCCTTCAGCGCCGCGCTGCTGGCCGGACAGAACAATTTCGGACTCTTCAACACGGTGTCAGTTCCCGGCTGGGCGGCTTTTATGCTCACCATTCTGATACTCGACCTGGTAATCTACTGGCAGCATAGGCTTTTTCACATGATACCGCTCCTCTCCCGGGTGCATCGCATGCATCACACCGACCGCGATATCGACGCGACCACCGCCCTCCGGTTTCACCCGCTGGAGATCTTTTTTTCCATGATCATAAAGACCGCTATGGTCTGGATCCTGGGGGCCCCGGCTGCGGCGGTCCTCGTGTTCGAAATCATCCTGAACGGGACCGCGATGTTCAATCACGCGAATCTCTTCATCCCGCGGAAGATGGACAGCGCGATCCGAAAAATTCTGGTCACCCCCGACATGCACCGGATCCACCACTCTGCCCGTAAGAATGAGCGGAACTCGAACTATGGATTCGCACTGTCCTGGTGGGACCATCTCTTCAGGTCCTATACCGACGTTCCGGCTGACGGCTACGATGGCATGACGATCGGTATAAAGGGATACGAGGACCGGAAGCACCAGGGGCTCCCATGGATGCTTGCGTCTCCCTTTCTCCAGCAAAGTCAGCCTGCCCGGCAGGATTGATTTCCCCGCGTCGATTCGACACTGCTCTTCTCTGCTCCGATTGAGCGGCCGCAGGCACCTATCCGCTTCTCTTCATCTGTGATAAGATGGGATGAAATCACTTATCTACCAAGGAAATATATGGAATTCAGTGAATCTAATTTTTCTCAAAAAGTATTGACCGGAATTGAAACTGCCGGTTTCAGCGACTGTACGCCGGTGCAGGAGCGTGTTTTCGAAACCGCCCTGCGGGACAAACGGGACGTCATGGTCCAGTCACAGACAGGTTCCGGCAAAACCGCCGCTTTTCTCCTCACCATCTTCGAATTATTCGAACGGGAAAAAGATATACCCCACAAGGCGCTTATAATCGCCCCCACCAGAGAACTGGCCGTTCAGATCGAGCAGGAAGCCGAACTTCTCGGCACCCACCTGGAGAACAGGATCGCCTGTCTGTACGGCGGGGCCGGCTACAAGCAGCAGGAGAGCAAGCTCGCCGACGATCCCAACATCATCATCGGTACCCCCGGCAGACTGCTGGATTTTGCGAACTCAGGCAAGGTACGTCTGGGGGACGTGGACATGCTCATCATAGACGAAGCCGACCGGATGTTCGACATGGGTTTTCTGCCGGATCTGAAAAAAATTCTGCGCAAGACCTCCAAAAGCAAGCGCCGTCAAACCATGCTGTTCACCGCCACCCTCAGCACCCGGGTGACCCGTCTCGCCTGGGAGTTCATGAACGAGGCTGAAGAGATCGTCATCAACCCGGACGACCTTACGGTTCAGGAGATCAACCAGGTCCTCTACCACGTACCAAGCGAAGAGAAGATGCAGCTCCTGCTCGGTATTCTGCGGCGGGAAAAACCCCGGAGCGTACTCATTTTTACCAATACCAAGGACATGGCCGTGAAAGTCTCGGCCCGTCTCGCAGCCAACGGATTCCAGGC
>Ga0272442_10004514_pt1 | contig 19042 bp, 23 predicted proteins | sample SSMForm2O_FD_200262 | JGI IMG/M metagenome (GOLD analysis project Ga0272442, IMG submission 200262) | Marine sediment archaeal communities from Little Sippewissett salt marsh, Falmouth, MA, United States - SSM-Form-2O | ecosystem: Environmental > Aquatic > Marine > Wetlands > Sediment ... | reverse complement strand
CAATAGCACAACAGCGGATAGAAACCCTCTACAGACTAGCACAAGACACCATCAAAACAGAACCAGAACAAGCCAAAAGATACACCGCCCTCCTCAGACGAATCGCCCAAAGAACAAGAACCAAAATTCCACCCCACATAAAACACGGCATCTGCAAAAAATGCAACACACCCCTCATCTCAGGATACAACTCAACCACAAGAATCAATCAACGAAGAGAACCCCACATCACCACCACATGCCACACATGCAAAAACATCACCAGAAGACCCCTAAGGAGCAAACCAAAATGATAACACTCATCAGCATCGGTCTCAACAGCCACATGGACCTAAGTCTCAAAGCCATACAGGCAGCACAGGAAGCCGACAAAATATACGCAGAAACCTACACCATGAAACTCGACACCACCATCAAGGAACTAGAAACAACAATAGGAAAACCCATAACCCCCCTCAAAAGAAACGGACTAGAAGAACAAGCCGACCAACTCCTCCAAGAAGCAAAAACCAGAAACATCGCCATACTCGTAGGAGGAGACGCCCTCAGCGCCACCACCCACATCAGCCTCATACTAGACGCAAGAGACGACGGAACCGAGACACAGGTAATCCATGGTAGCAGTATTTTCACCGCCATCACAGATACAGGGCTCAGCCTATACAAGTACGGAAAGACAGTAACCATACCCCTCCCAGAAAAAGGACCCGTGGACACCGCCATCCGCACCATACGAGAAAACTATGAACACGGACTCCACACATTGTTGCTGCTTGATCTCAACATGGCTGAGGAAAAATACCTCACCATTCCCCAAGCAATCCAAAGACTCCTAGACACAGGAGAATTCAACCCCGACACCCTCCTAATAGGAGTAGCCAGACTAGGCAGTAGGTTCCCAGAGATAAAAGCAGACACAGCCACGGAGCTAATTCGACATGATTTTGGTGAGGTTCCACACGCCTTGATTGTTCCTGGAAGACTCCATTTTCTAGAGGAAGACGCATTGGAAGCCCTAGCTGGGTGCCCTAGAAAAGTTATCCAGAGCCATAAGCCAATAGGCGAGACGGATAGGCTCATCGATAAATATTCAAAGGGCTGCAGAAAGGTTCTGGAAGAACTAGAAAAACATCGCCTACCCGCATCCATCACAGAGAAACAGATAGATGAGCTTCTCAAACACACTGAAAACTATCTAGACGACGCAGAATACTACCAAATAGATAAAAAACCCGTAGCCCTCACAAGCGTCGCATACGCCGAAGGGATACTGGACGCCCTAAAACTTTTAGGCATAGTGGAGTTCGAGTGGTAGGATGACAACAACAGTACTAGCAGCAGGAGTATTCGACCTCCTACACTACGGCCACATCAGATACCTTGAGGAAGCCAAAAAAACAGGCGGACCAGACGCCAGACTAGTCGTAATAGTCGCAAGAGACGAGACAGTAAGACGCCAAAAAGAATCGGGACCAATTATCCCAGAGGACCAGCGGAGAGCAGTCATCGAGGCACTGAGAGTCGTAGACGAGGCTTTACTCGGTTTCGAGGACCTTGACCTAGACCGGGTGCTCCAGCAGGTAAAACCAGACATAGTAGTAGTTGGCCATGATCAAGAGGCTATCAAGAATCAGGTTGAAAAGATCAACAAGGCAAGAGAAATGCAGATCAAAATAGTACAGATATCCCAATTCGGGGAAGACGACCTCAACAGCAGCAGCAAGATCAAGAGTCGGATCGTCGAAGGGGCAAGAAAGATACCTTAACCTTATCCCCATCAGCCAACTCCAGCTTACGCCGCAAATACTCTGAGGAGATAAGCTCCATTATCCCATAATCATGGATACTCCGCTCAGCCACAATCAAGGCACACTCAACCTCATCATTGATAATGCAGGGGAAACAATGAGCAGCCCCAAAGCTACGCTCACCATCCTTGAAACCCTCAAGCCGGATATACTCCCCACGCTCAAGCCGCCTACGCCGGTCATAATCCTCCTCAGAGATCTTTACATTCAATGTACCCGGGAAGGGCTCGAACCCAAGCTTCTCAACGATCTGCCTATGATACCCTTCCTTACTGATATAATAGGCGCCCTCGAATAAGCCGCTGATTACCTCGCCCTCAAACTCGATGGTCTGGGCTTCCTTTCCCTCAAGATGCCATTTAAGCTCCTTCAACACGACATCCAGCTCATCCTGACCCATCCCCGTGATCCTGATCTTACTGCCTTCACTGCTAATGGTCCTCTCAAGCATACCCTCAGACTCCAATAACTGCAGGTGCCTTGATGCGCTCTGCTGACTCCCACCTATCTCCTCACTCAGCTCAGTAGTGCTGATCTTGACTGCTGTCTTGGTTGCACCTAATCTCATCAGAGTATAAAGGGTGAACCACAGATGTGGCTTGATACGTGCTGTCAACTTGAATAGACATCTAGCTAAAAACAGGTATTTAACATTTTATGAGTAACCAAAAAAAGGGTTAGCCCTTCGCCACAGCGATGGGCACACTCATCATAACCTTCTCAGCCAGACCCACATCATGGCTCACCTGAGCAACACGATGAACATCCTTGTAACTATCAGGGCTCTCCTCCTCAACGATCCTGCCACTAGCCGCCTTGACCACAATGCCCTTCTGCCGTAGATTATTAATGATATGTCTGGCATCAAACCTTCTCCTTGCACCCGATCTACTCATTACCCTTCCGGCGCCATGAGCAGTGCTGGCGAAGCTTAACTCTTCACCCTTCTCAGTACCCTTCAACAGATAACTTGCAGTACCCATGGTACCCACGAGTAATACGGGTTGGCCTGTTGCCTTGTAATCTTGAGGAAGGTCCTTGCGTCCCGGTCCAAAGGCGCGGGCAGCACCCTTACGGTGAACAACGGTCTGCACCTTTTTCCCGTCAACAGTATGCTCCTCTTTCTTGGCTGTATTATGGGTCATACCATAGACTAGCTCCATTCCCATATCCTCAGCGCTGCGATTGAGTATGTGCTCAAAAGCGGTTCGTACCTGATGCATGATGATATGTCTATTGATGAAAGCCCAGTTGATAGCGCAACTCATAGCCTCATAATAATCCTGAGCCTCACGGCTATTCAACGGAGCACACGCGAGCTCCCTTGCAGGTAACCGGATACCATATTTCCGGGTGGCCTCCTCCATCACCCTGATGTAATCGGTGGCAACTTGGTGTCCGAAGCCTCTACTACCGGTGTGGACCCAGACTATCACCTGATCAGGATCGGTTATACCATAGACCTTGGCTGCCTTCGCGTCAAAAACCTCAGAAACCCTTGCGATCTCAAGGAAATGATTCCCAGCCCCAAGGGTACCTAGCTGTGATGCGCCCCTCTTCAAGGCTCGTGCGCTTACCTTGTCCGGGTTTGCCTCCTTCATGCAGCCGCCTTCCTCGCTGTGACTGAAATCCCTGTCCCATCCATAGCCCTTATCCACAGCCCATTGGATGCCCTCTGATACTGCCCGTGCAAGCTCGTTTGTACTTAGCCGCATCTTGCTGCCTACACCTACTCCGCATGGTACGAGCTTGAAGATCTCATTGATGAGTGCCTCCTTTACAGGACCCACTTCTTTGAATGTTAGATCTGTTCTCATCAACCTAACGCCACAATTGATATCATAGCCGACACCACCGGGGGTGATTATTCCTTCCTCGGCATCAAATGCTCCCACTCCTCCTATGGGGAACCCATACCCTTGATGACCATCAGGTAAAGTAATACTATATTTTAATAAACCCGGGAGCTGCGCGATATTGACGGCCTGTGTAAGGGTCTCGTCTCGCTTCATAGCTGCGAGTAGCTGTTGATCAGCGTATATCCTCGCTGGTACCCTCATATATTTGCTAAATGCGACGGGTACCTCCCAGATATTGTCCGTTATCTTATCTAGGGGAAATTGCATTGTTCTCACCCTTTTTTCGCATGGGTTAAACTAATAAGGGTTTATTGGCTTCTACACCAATATGGATTGGCGGGTAGTAAAAAATATACCAATGCAACAGGTCCAGACACGAATAGTCACACTAAATGAAAAATACGGCAGCCTCAGCCATCTCCACGAGGAATTCGCAAAAGGCAGGATGCCCCCAGGCACCTTCGATGAGTACATCGAATGGACCAACATGGACCACGCCCTCAGAGCATACCAAGAAGGAGAAGACTTTGAGTACCTAGCAGAAGAAGACCTACGTTTGGAGGAAAAAGAGTATAGCCTATTAACTCCAAGACGCCTTGAGTTGCTGGATTTTCTCGGTGCTGAACCTGTCTCAAGCATCAATGATTTGGCTGAGAAACTGGGAAGAGACGTTAAAAATGTCTATACTGACTTGAAGATTCTGGAGAAACTTGGATTTATCTCCCTCAGACAGGAAGGTCGCAGCCTTGTCCCAGAGCAGATAGTCTTCGAGATCAATATTCTCCTAGGTTAACCATTAATTATAATATCTTAGAGTCTGATATTCACGGGATAAATATGTCTGCACCAAAGCCATGCATGGCTGACCTTACACTGATCAACGGCAAGGTCATCACAGTAGACGAGAAATTCTCGATAAGAGAAGCCGTAGCCGTAAAAAACGGTCGCGTGCAACACGTTGGATCCACAGTGGAGGTAAAGGCTCTGTCTGGACCAGATACCAAGATAGTGGACCTAAAAGGAAAGACAGTGATGCCCGGGCTTTATGATAGTCACATACATGTTACTGGGACGGGGTCCGCGTTGATGATGATCAACTGCCGTACTCCTCCGATGTACAGTATTGAGGATATGAAGAAAGCTGTGGGAGAGAAGGTAAAGGAGTCAAAACCCGGTGAATGGGTTCTAGGTAGGGGCTGGGATCAAGCCAAACTAGCCGAACACAGGAACCCGTCACGTTATGATCTTGATGAGGTTTCCCCAGATAATCCTGTTGTCTTGACACGAACTTGTGGGCATCTTCTTGTGGCGAATAGTTTGGCGCTTGAGATAGGCGGGGTAAGCAAGGATACACCTGATCCAGTTGGAGGCAAGATTGTAAGGGATGAGAACGGTGAACCTACAGGGATGCTGGAAGAGGCTCCTGCCATGAATCTGGTTCGTCAACACATACCACCAGACGGTATACCCAAGTATATGGAGCAGATAAAGACCGCATACAAAGCCTTCAACAAGGCGGGGATAACCAGTGTTATTGACCCTGGGACCACAGAGGACCAGATGATTGCATATCAACTTCTAAGGGAGCAAGGCGATGTGACGGTCAGGACTAACTATATGCTTAGAGCTATGGATGGGAACGAGCCCATCGAGAAGAGTGTTGAACGCATTGAGAACTTCCCCATGATAACAGGGTTCGGAGACGAGCTTCTCAGGTTTCAGGGATTAAAAATACTCATCGATGGTGGTGTAGGGGGTAGAACCGCTTTGCTGAGGAACCACTATGAGGGTGATCCTGAGGATTATGGGTTATTGACGGTTCCCGTCGAGAATCTCCAGAAACTGGTAGACGCTGCTAACCTGAGGGGTATGCTTTGTGGTATCCACTGTGCCGGTGGAAAAGCCATGGACATAGTACTACAAGCCTACAAGAACACCAACAAGATAAAACCCATAAAGGGAAGAAGATTCTACCTCATCCACGCATATCAGCCTAGCGAGGAGAACTTCCAAGACTGCAGAGACATGGGAATCGCTGTAGCCAGTCAACCCAGCTTCCTCTACTATCTAGGCGATAGCTATCATGAGAACGTAGGTGATGAGAGAAGCAAGTGGCTCAAGCCCCACAGGGCATGGATCGATGAGGGAATAATGGTCGCATCAGGCACAGATAGCCCCGTTACACCATTCCCGCCATTCGTGAGCCTCTGGACTAGTATCGCTCGTAGAACCGAGCTAAAGAATACTCAGATGGGTACAGAGCAGAAGATAAGCAGAGAAGAAGCCATCAAGCTCTACACCATCAACGGCGCCTACCTGACATTCGAAGAGGACCTCAAGGGTAGCCTTGAGCCCGGAAAACTAGCTGATATGATCGTTATAGACAGGGATGTCTTGACCTGTCCTGAGGATGATATCAAGGATACCAAGGTTCTGACCACCTATCTAGGTGGCGAAATAGTATTCGAGGCTTAAGCTTCATACTCTATTTCTATACCGATCTCGTTTCTTCTTAAGAACCCGGGCACAAAGGGTGGGTTATATTGCATTAGAACTGGTGGACCCTTGGCTGTTAGTTTATTGTCGTTGAGCCATTTTTGGAGCTTGTCCGTCTGTTTCTTTACCGAGTCTCTCCACGCAAAGCCCCTGAACCGGATCGTAGTCATGTATTTTTCTGGAATCTCGCTTATCTTCACTTTCGAATCCGTGGGTACTGGCATAGTTTCCATTGTGTATTCTGATGGAGCTACGAATGACATATCGTCTGATGTGCTGATGACTGGGCTGGTCATGGCGATCTTTTCTGAGGTGATGACTGGTGAGGTCATCTCGATCTTTGATTTTGACTTATTGCTGCCAGTGATATATCTGAAGAGCCGGTTAAACCCAGAGCCCCCCATATTATCAGTAGTTGCGACTATCATCTTGTGGTATCTTCGAATCTCAAACTCTCCATCACTTTGAACAACATCGTATTTTGCTGTCTCGACCATTACTTGAGCCTCTCCTTGAACTTTTTCTCTACCTTATCTAGCTTTGGGGCTATCACGAATCGGCTGTATCCCTGATTCTTATTGCGTTGATAGTAGTTTTTATGGTAATCCTCTGCCTCATAGAATTCCTCTAAGGGCTCTAGCTTGGTAACGATTGGTAAGTTGAATATATTGGTCTCCTTCATCTCAGAGATAAACGCCTCAGCGGTTTTCCTCTGCTCCTCGCTGTGATAGAAAACTACAGATCTATACTGTGTGCCAACATCCGCCCCTTGCCTGTTGAGCTGCGTTGGATCATGCATGGTGAAGAATATCTCAAGAACTTCACGATATGGGATGATTTCTGGGTCGAAGGTGACCTGAATAACCTCAGCGTGACCCGTTGTACCGGTCACAATCTGCTTATAGGTAGGATTCTTTACATGACCCCCAGAGTAACCCGGAACAACTTTTTCCACGCCCTCAATCTCTAAAAAAACAGCTTCAGTACACCAGAAGCAGCCGCCTCCCAGTGTAGCAAGCTCATAATTTACCATATACTCACGAAGGAAGCGCATTGTTTAATGGTTGCTTGTTTCCCCAATCCATTATTTCAATGTCTTCCAGTAGTCCCTATCTCCACAAGCCTCTATAATGGAGTCAATATCCAGTAACTCCTCTGGATACGGGTTGAAAAAAGTCTGATCAGCCAAGTATTCCTTGTCGGTCCTGATTATCCATGATTTCATGATGTCCACAGGGACGATTAATGGCGTTTTCCCATCTCTATAATTCTGGAGCCTATGCAAGAAGAATTGCTTCTCCTCTGATTTCAGATCATCAGAGAAATAACCTAGACTGTTCTTCAACACATTAGTATAGGTTCTACAATTTGGAGCCCTCTGCAGAGCAGAGTAAAGATGAGTCTCGAATTCATTGAATACTTCTTGTTCATCCCTTTTCTCGTGGTTAGCCACGATATTACCAAGCTTCCTCATCTCAGCTTCATTGTAAGCCTTTAGTTGAACCTTATTTCTAGTATGAAAATCTACCAGAGCCCCCATCTTTTTTATTTTCTTGGTCTCTCGGAACCCAGCCAAGGTGTAGAGCTTCCTCAAGAAATGCTCTCTTATCCTACTATGTTTGAGCCTTAGGTCCTCTTCAACTGCTAGATGCCCATACTTTTCCTTGATTTTCCCTGCGAATAAACCAGAACCACGCCCAATGGCTGGCGACCTTTCAATTGAGCCATATATCTTTACCCGAGTCAATCCACTGCTGGGGGAACCACTTCTCAAAATAAATCCATCTACCTCGCCAAGATTGCTTAAAAATTGATCAGAAAACGTATTCATTTTTTCCGTGAAATCCATTTTTGTCGCTGGCTGAAGCAGGCGAATCTCATCACCTTGTTTCACTAGCCTGAGGGTATCCCTAGGTACCCCTAGACCTATCTCAACCTCTGGGCAGACGGGCACCGCATCAATGTGCGGTAACAGTCCCTTGACGAAGTCGCTGCTTATAATCTGCCCATTATACCTGACATGCTCAAACTCTATGCATCTGCTTATCACTACACGAGGTCTTGGCCAATTCAAAATAATCGGTAATAGCTCAGGTATTCCCCTTTAAAAACGAATCAGCCTTTAAGGAATATTAACTGTGGCGTCTTACCATTATTATGCCAAAAGTAAAAGTAGGGGAGATTGCTCCAGATTTCACTCTACATAACCAAGATGATGAACCAATATCTCTCAGCGATTACACGGGAAAATCCAATGTGGTTCTATTTTTCTACCCAAAGGATTTTTCACCGGGATGCACCTCACAAGCTTGCCATTTCCGTGATAATTATGAGGATTTCACAGATCTAGGCGCAGTAGTAATAGGTATTAGCGGTGATTCTGTTGAGTCGCACAAGAAATTCCTCGATGAGTATCTTTTCCCATTCACATTATTGAGCGATAAGGGAGATGTCGTAAGAAAGCTATACGGTGCCACGAAAGGGTTCGGATTGCTACCCGGAAGATATACATTCATAATGGATAAGAACGGGGTAATACAGCATATTTTCACTAGCGAGACCAACATGAAGAAACATACAGATGAATCACTGAGAATATTAAGGCAAATTGGTTAAGCCCAAGGTGTCTGTATGGCTTTGTGTAGAAAAAGAAGCCCTCCATACCCCACATTGATGTAAGGATAATACCAATAAACCTCACTAACTTGAAGCCCTCGCAATAGTACGTTAAAAACCATGACTGGATATATCAGTGGTAAAAACCTGAAAACCGAGGACCCACCCACAAGGATGACTATACCTGCAAAAACTGACCATGCGATTAAACAAATTATCAATGAAAAGGTTCTGCCAAACAAGACGGCTGAGGTGTTTATCCCGGTATTTCTATCAAATTCGATATCCGGGATCGCTGAGAATAGATGCATAGCGAATGAGTGAAGTCCCCCCGCTAACAGAATCAATGTTGGGGGGAGGGTTCCAGTAACCCAGTAGTAAGCAAATACTCCGGGTAAGATGTATAGTAGGTTTGAGGTTGAGTCTAGTACTGGTTTCTCCTTGAATCTCAGAGGCTTTGCGCTGTAAAAATAGCTTAGAAAGAGGAAGAGCAGGAATATCGCTCTTTCTCCATTATTCTTCATAAATGGTAGCAGTAATAGGCTGAGCCCTGCGATGGTCTTCAGGATTTGACCTAGTCTGTTTTTTTCACCGACTTGAACCCTATACTCTTTGTCCTCCTTTTTTGGGTTCAAGAGATCGGTCTCAAAATCCCAGAAATCATTTACACCATAAAGAAAGATATTCGCAGGAACCAGAAAATACACGAGATACACAAAGAACCAGATATTCAATAAGTCAAGGTATCGGGAAGCCCCATAGATACATCCAACTGTAAATGGACCTGTGAGATAAAACCAGAACCTGAACCTACTAACCTTGAATGCAAGACTAATGTTCTCATTTAGGCTCATGCGAATACCGCGTTTTTACCGATATTTGCGACGATCCTTTGTATACTTGGCTTTATCTTTCTGTCATAGACGATGAATGGGTCTTTCTCTATTACTCTAGCTGTCCATTTGTACATCTCACTCGCCGTTTTGATGGGAATAAGATATCTTTTAGGGATATACTTGAATCCCTTCTCTGCTTCGGCTTGCCACTCATTGAACCTAGCAAGCTGAGTCAGTACAAATCGCTTAAACCCCGTTGGATTTTTTATCGTATCTTGCTGTTCTAGACTCACTAAGTTGTTTTCGAGGAATTCTTTTCTCGGGAAATAATTTCTACCTAGCCAGAGGTCCTCGTTGATGTCTCTGATGAAGTTTACATACTGCATAGCTCGCCCAAGATGCATGGCTGAGTTATAGGATTCCTCGGGTAAATCCAGTACCCTTGCCATCATCAATCCTACGACTTCTGCAGAACCATAGAGGTATTTTCTTAGGCTCGTCATTGTCTCGTAGCTATTGATGTAGAGATCAGATTCCATACTATACAGGAACGCCTCAACCCAAGAGGTATCAAAACTTCTCCTTTCCACAAGCTCAGCGAAGCTATCAATCACGATGTTCCCAGATACTTCCCCCTCCAGAGCCCGCTCATATAGATCCTTGAAGCTATAAAATTCGGTTTTCTGCTGGGGAACAGAGTCTACATAATCATCGGCTTTCCGCACAAAGCTGTAGAGCTTGAAAACATCCTCTTTTACATTGGGAGGGAAGAAGAAACTGCTGTAATAATAGGTCTTGCTACCGTTTTTGAAGATCCTTTTGTGAATAGGATTCAAGTTAAGTAAGTTCTCCTTTGTGTCGTTTGACGATGGTCTTGGTAAGAACCTGACTGCTGATGAGGCACATGGGCATGCCTATTCCCGGGTGAGTGTAATGACCAGTATAGTACAGGTTGTCAAGTTTCTTGCTCTTGTGACTTGGCCTGAATATCGCGGTTTGAAGTAGGCTATGTGTTAATCCGAGGGCGGTACCCTTGTATGCGTTATAGTCTTTTTTGTAGTCATTAACTGCGTAAATATGTTTGACCACTTCATGACCCTTGATGGGCTCCCCGGCGAGTTCTTCGATGTGAGTCACTAATTTATCATAATATTTTTCCCTTATCTCCGGGGTGTCCACTAGGTCTGGTGCAAGCGGCACCAGTACAAATACGGATTCTCCTCCTTCTGGCGCCGTTGTCGGATCATATTTTGAAGTTATATTGATGTAGTAGCTCGGAGTCTCTGGCCAGCTGGCTTTCTTTGGATCGAATATGTTCTCAAAGCCCTTATCCCAGTCCTTCGTTAGGAAAAGATTATGATGCTCCATTTTTGGTAGCTTCTTATCAAGGCCAATGTACAAGACAAGAGCGCTAGGCGCCATAGTCTTTGAAGCCCAATACTTCTCATCATAAGTCCTATACTTGGGCTCTAGTAGGTTTAATTCAGTATGCGGATAATCCGCGTTCACAACAACCAAATCTGGAGTAAAGGTCTCATTGGCAGTTACGACCTTCTTGACGTTTTTCCCTTGTGCATCGAGCTTTGTGACCTCATGATCATACTTGATATCAACGCCATACTCTTCACATACCTTCACCAAGGCATCGACTACTCTGCCAATTCCGCCCTCTGCTGGATACCAGACTCCTAGTTTGAAGTCAACATGATTCATAATATAATACAGGGCTGGAGTGTTGTGAGGGCTACCTCCAATGAACCCGATGCTGTATTCTAGTATCTTTTTTGCTTTTGATGATTTGAACCACTTGCTCACATATCCGTCAATGTTGCTGAATAGGGGAAGTTTGAATCCTTCAAGGGCGAGTTTTCCGCTGAACATGTCCCAGATTCTGTCGTATTCCCTGTAGAGCATCTCATCCATGGCTAGCCTGTAATGGTGCTCAGCCTGCTCTAGGTATCTCCTGAGTTTATCGCCGCCTTCTTCTTCAAAGGAATCGAATAATTCATAGTTTTCTTGGAGGTCTGCGGAAACATCAGTTATCTGCTCCCCGTCGAAGAATATTCTGTAGCTTGGATCAATTCTTAGCAACTCGTAATAGTCTTCGGGTTTCTTATCGAATTCTTTGAAAAAGTTCTCGAAGACATCTGGCATTAGGTACCAGCTTGGACCCATATCGAAGCTAAAACCTTGGTCTCGTAGAACTCTGGCTCTTCCACCGGGTTGACTGTTCTTCTCTAATAGAGTAACATTGTATCCTTCTTTGGCTAATAATGCTGCTGCGGAGAGACCGCCAAACCCTGCACCTATTACGGTTACCGACATAATGTATTTTGAAAATGGCGCTTAAAATACCTTATTTGAAAGTATTCCAAATATTAAAAGGACAGAAATGTTTTACCAAAAAAGAACTGTTTTTTTGATAAGCGTTCTTTTTTTTGCCTCAAGTTTCTTTATGTCATTATTCAGTGATATCCCCTCTTTTACATCAATTAGCAGTATTTTCATCATCTTCTTCGCAATCCCATCATACAATTCCCTCGTCTCCCACTTGGGCTATAGAAAAGGACTGCTTGTCATAACCCTTCTCAGCATATTACCTGTACTAATAGAAGGATTTGCTGTTTGGACCGGGTTCCCTTACGGAGGATTTGAGTATGGTTCTAGATTGGGGTGGTTATTATTTGGGCTAGTTCCGCCAACGGTCTCGTTTGCCTACTTACCTATACTATTATCCAGTTTGTATATTGCCTCAAACTATACCAAGAATCTCGTCTCATTCAGCATAGTGGCAACGATATTCAATTTACTCGTTGATCTGGTTATTGACCCTGCTGCAGTTCACATCGGTTTCTGGTCATATACCGAAGGTGGAATCTATTTTGGGGTACCCCTTAGTAATTTCATTGGATGGTTAGTTACGGGTGCGATATATTCTGTTCTTTTCTATCTAATTTCTGGGAAAGATTCTCTCCCCTTACCAAGTGGAACTTCAGTAAGTCTCATATGGATACTATCCTTCTGGACTGGATATCTACTAATAGAAAAACTGTTTCTACCTGCAATAGTAGGGCTAACTCTCGTAACTTACCTTATTACAAAATACAGAAAAATCAGTAAAAAGAAAGAAGGTTAGAGACCGCATTTCTCCAAGAGAAGCTGCCAACGGAAGTCAACACCCTCTTGGATCGCATCAAGAAGCTCCTTGTTCTCCTCTGGTCTGAAGAGATGCCTGAACCTACCCTGCGTCTTCAGATACTCCTCAACAGGCTTCTTGGACGCTGGGCGCCTAGCTATAGCCGCGCTTGGACCACTAAGCTTGTACACTGGTCGACCATCGATCCTCTCCACATCGTAGAGAGGGAAGATGCATGTCTGTGTCGCTAACCGTGCTAGAGTCACTGTATCCGCAGTTGGATATCTCCAGCCCCTAGTACAGGGGATAATTGCGTGTAGGAATTTTGGTCCCTCCGTAGTGAAGGCTTTCCTGCATTTATCCAATACATCTTGTGGATACGCTGGACTTAATGTTGCCATATATGGGATATCGTGGGCAACCATGATATCATCAATAGGTTTCTTCCACTCCTGCTTACCGGGTATTACACTACCGGCTGGGCTAGTCGTTGTACTAGCAGCGAAAGGTGTTCCACCGCTTCTCTGGATTCCTGTATTCATGTAAGCCTCGTTATCCATCAAGACATAGGTGAAATGATGACCACGCTCAAGGGCGCCAGATAATGCTTGGAACCCGATATCATAGGTACCACCATCACCAGCATAAGCAATAACGTTTAGAGTCTCATACTTGGCCAATGGTCCCTTTCCGCTTCGTCTCTGGGCTCTCCACGCTGCCTCGATGCCACTTGCGTTAGCAGCTGCGTTCTCGAATGCGTTATGGAGCCATGGGACATTCCAGCTTGTGAATGGGAATATAGTTGTAGCAACCTCAAGACATCCTGTGGCGTTTGTGACTATAGTTGGCATATCTGCGGCTGCCTTCATTATCATCCTGCCAATTATTGGGTGGGCGCATCCGGCGCAGAGCCTGTGTCCACTCATTAATGTATCTTGGATTTTGGCTGCTTCTTTCATTGTTAATCTATCCGCCATTTTACTCACCTCTTACTCCTATGTAGGTCATGAGCTTCTCCACTTTTCCGGTATTCTTGCTCTTTAATAGGCTAGTATATGCCTCCCTGATCATATCTGGGGATACGTCTCTACCGCCTAGACCAACGACAAAGTTTGCCATCATAGGCTTCTCCTTATCTTGATAATAGGCTGTCATCAACTCCTCCATCAATGGGCTAGCCGGGGCTCCGAAGCTGATACACTTCTCCATAACACCCAGAACTGGCACGTTTCCTAATGCCTTCTTGATATGTTCCGTTGGGAATGGTCTGAATAGCCTTAGCTTTATCATCCCTGCTTTCATGCCCTCGCTCCGCAGCTCATCGACTACGTGTCTGATGGTTCCAACCATGGAGCCCATACCGATCAACGCTACTTCTGCGTCCTCCATCATGTATGGCTCAACATAGTCGTATTTTCTGCCGCTCAGGTCCGCCCACTCATCATCGATCTCTTTGATATGCTCAAGGGCGTCATTCAATGCCTCTACCTGATGCATCTTGTGCTCATAATAGAAATCCTGAAGGTCAAGTGGACCCATAGTCAGGGGCATATCAGGGTTCAACCTAAGCTCACCCTTACCGAGATGTCCTTCCACCTCGATGAATGGACGTTCACCGACAAAATCCTGTACCGCCTCATCTGGGAGAGTCTCTACGTTCTCCATTGTGTGGCTCAAAGTGAACCCGTCTAGACAGACCATGATAGGAAGCTGTATCTTAAGGTGCTCGGCGATCCTCCATGCCTGTATTGATGCATCATAGACCTCTTGGGCGTTCTCACAGTAGATCTGTATCCATCCACTGTCTCTGGCACCCATCCCGTCACTGTGATCATTGTGAATGTTGATGGGTCCGCTAAGCGCCCTATTAGCCAAAGCCATAACGATTGGCAGCCTCAGGCTTGAAGCGATGTAGACTATTTCCCACATCAAAGCCAAGCCGTTTGCAGCAGTAGCAGTGAAAGCTCTGGCGCCAGCTGCTGATGCTCCTACGCTACAGCTCATGGCGCTGTGCTCGGATTCGACTGCAACGAACTCTGTATCAACCTCGCCATCAGCAACGTATTCACTGAATCTCTCGACGATGATAGTCTGAGGTGTAATTGGATAGGCAGCCACTACGTCAGGGTTGACCTGTTTTGTCGCGTAGGCTACTGCCTCGTCTCCATTAAGTCCCATTAGTTTCTGTTTCGCCATTATTTTCTCACCATCTCTATACACTTCACTGGGCACTCCTTGGCGCAGATACCGCAGCCCTTACAATATTCAAGATCAGCCTCAGTGTAACCATCATCTCTAACATGAATAGCGCCTTCTGGGCAGTAAAAGTGACACAGCATACACTTTGTACACTTGCTATGATCGATCTTGGGTGCATCAACACCCCAATCACCAGTCTTGTAATCCATGCTGCTCTTATAACTCACAGCCCCCTTCGGGAGATCCTGCCATGCTCGCTTACTCATCCTTGTTTAACCTCCTCATACGCCTTCTTCACTAATTCCGCGTTAAGTTCACCGATCTTGCCCTCAAACCTCTCCTTGACAACCTGCGTGATGCTATCAAGCTTTACAACATCAGTCGCCTTAACAACCGAGCCCAGCATCGCGGTATTCGTAATCGGTCTACCTAACATATTTATAGCCAAAGTAGTTGCATCAACAGTCCAAGTCTCAATGTCCTTCAAACCAAGAACATCAAGAATCTCATTAACAGACTTGTCGGTGTTAACAATTAACTTGGTTTTTTCTTGAATTCCTTCAGCAACCGCTGGACCTAGCAAAGTAGGGTCCAATACGACTACGACATCGGGCTCGTAAATGCTTGAGTGTATCTGAATCTTGCTCTCGCTAATACGTGTAAACGCCGTGATAGGAGCACCTGCACGCTCAGGTCCGAAAGCAGGGAAGCTCTGAATATTCTTCTCTTCGTTTAATCCTGCCTGAGCGAGAAGAAGTGAGGCAGTCCAAGCTCCTTGGCCGCCTCGGCCGTGGAACCTTACCTCAAAGATCTTGTGGGTCAACCGTTTAAACCTCTCATATCCTTATCCTATGCTAATTTAAAGCTATACGGTTCATGATTTTCCCAGTTTTTTCCGAATGGCGTTCAACTCATCACGCTTTTTCTTAGCTATTTGCGCAGCTGCCTCAGCGTAACGCTCGAAACCAAGCCCAAGTGACTCAAAAGCAAAGTTGATACTCCTTGAGGATGAGACAATCAATCCCTCACCATTATTATTTGTACCATAACGTAGCGCAATCTCTGGGTCTCCACCTTGAGCCCCCAATCCAGGGGAAAGTATCAGGCTGTCTTCTCCGATGATCTCTCTTATCTCTTTGAGTTCCTCACTAGCGGTACAGCCTACAACATATCCATTAGAACCATGCTCAAAGGCATCACGAGCAAGACGTTTATAGAACTTTTCACCATCCATTTCCCGGCTCTGATAATCATTAGTACCGGGATTGCTCATCCTGCATAACGCAAAAATCCCTTTTTGTTTTTCCTCGCTCCACTTGTAAACTGCATCGACACCGTTCTCATACCCCGGGAAAGGACTGAAAGTAACAGCATCAAAACCAAGTCTATCAATCCAGTAGAGCCCCGCATCAATGGTACTACCGATATCACTCAACTTGATATCCAGCAAGGCAAGACTATCCCCTTCATGAATCTTATCCGCGATCTCCTTTAACCCCTCAAACCCCAGCGTATAAACCAAGAACTGAGCATTAGGCTTGATAATGGGCGCAAAAGGCGTCACTGCCTCAATAGTGTTTAAACAAAACTCCTTGAGCGCACCAGCCTCACCTTTTTCCTCGATAAAGTCCAGAGGAATAGTGAATTTGTCCCGCATATCAGCGGTAGCGGGATCAACTCCGACACATAGAAAACTATCCTTGCTTCTACTGAGCTCAAGATACTTATCCACGAATTTACGTCCTAACATCTTATTATATCAGATCACGTTATGCCTTTAAATCCCCTATCCATCTATCAATAAGAGGTATGCCTATGAGCGAGTATGATACAAAGAAGATCCTCAAGTTCAGAGAATCAATGGAACAACGCGTACAAGAACTACAAGCAGAAATAAACGACCTTCAGAAAGCCATGGAAGAATTAGACAAGCTCATAGTTAATACGGGATTCCGTACATTCACAACGGAAGATTCTCAACAGAGTGAAGAGAAAACTGAAGACGTTACTAAACCTGTTTCTAAGGATGTTATTGAACCTGTCACTGAAGATGCTACTAAGAATGTTACTGAGGTCGTTGAGGAAGTTGAATCAGAAGAGGAACAAATCAGCATCACAAGCAAGGACGGCACAGTACTTGGAACAATGAATGTCCAAGATCATACCATAATCTTCACCCCATCCACATCCTTCGATTTTAACCTAGACATACCACCACTCCAGAGTTTTCTTATTGAACGCGTACTCGATAATATGAGAAAAACAGACCAAGAGAGATCAACAAACGGGGAACTCGACCCAGGGGAAATACTGGAATACAAGGTACAAGAAGAAGACGGCAAGCTCACCCAATTATCTATCCACAATTATGGTGGAGAAAGAAGGCTCAGGGAAATCAACAGCAGCCTACGATGGACATTCGACAAGATGTATGACAAGATAACCCAAGGCTAACCTTTAATCCATAAAAAACCAAATAATGTACATGGCTGAGGAGTATAAAGAAAACCCATTATGGCTTATTCTACTAGAAACTGCTCAGACGCTCCCCATGTACAAGGCTCATTTGAACTATACTAAAGATACGATAATACTTGAGAACTCAAAAATTACTCCAGAAGAGTTGAGCCAAAGACTCGACATAACCCTGGGAGAGGCCCTAATAATATTATCAGAGATAAACCAAGATTAAACGACGTATCGATAGCCCTCGTATCGTCCAGCCGTCTCGCTCTTCTGAACTACCCGTAAAACATCCCCTGGAATAGCGCCCACAATAATACTGATAGGGTCAGTGGATTTTATCCAAGGAAACTTGTAAGGTTCGGCGTGATACTTCTCAGCAATTTGAGTTCGTTCCTCATTGCTAAGAATCTCGTGGAGGGGTACGAGAGCGTGTTCAAATATATCAAAGATCGGGAGACTCGATGGAATCAGCTCGATACGCATCTCTGGGGCGTTACTACGTGCACTATAGGTATACTTTCCATCAGCGACGATTATGCCGCCGGCGACTTCCTCCTCCTCGATCTTGTCCCTTAGTTCTCTAATATATGCGATGCCAATAGTCTTCAAGTTCAATAGAATGTGCATCAAATATTTCTCGTCACCCTTGCTGAGCCTATAGATTATCTTCGCCTCGTCCTTCTCGACAGAGTCTACCGCGAGATTACGATATTTTATGATTAATGCAGCCCGTTTCTCCTCAAGGGTTTTCGCTTTCTCTAGTGTGGCCATCTATCTCGCCTTTACCCGTTTAACTATTGGTGCCCGAACTTTTCTGAAAATCCTGTACCCACAATATGGGCACCTAAAACTGATGTATCGCTGTAGATCTTTGTGAGGTACCCTTCGCGCGCATTTTACACACTCGTATACTGGTCCCTCTGTGTTCATTGTTTCATTACCATCATCGGCGGACATGTTAACGACCCTAAGATAACTCTAAACCCTCTCATTTAAAGTTAATATTTTTTCCTCACTCTAGAACCGTCCCATAGACCATTCTATCACTCGCCACATCAATAACCCGTGTCAAAACAACATCTCCCGCCCCAAAATCATCGCCCCTCAACAACATAACAGGACCATGAAGCATAGGGTAAGCAACCCAGAACCTAGGATCCCTATCATATCGCTCAGCCACAACAACCTTCACCCTTTCACCCACCAAGTCTTCTTTTCTATTCATGTTTGCATTCTGCGCCGCATCATAGATTCTCTTACTCAATGGATCCTGAACCGCGGGGGGACCAGAAGGACACTGACTGAAAGTGGATGCGGGGAGACTCTGGAACCTATATAGGATCACCCGGTCCGCCCCCACCTCTATACTCTTATCGATCATCTCAACAGTCGCATCCACAGTTCCAGTATCCTGACCCGGCAACCCATGGATAAAATAAACATAAGGCTTCAAACCAGCCTCCTTGAGCCTCCTGAGGGAAACCAATGTCTCCGAGGGGGTATCAGGTCTCCCTAGCAACCTGCTATGGTTATCAGAGCCTGTCTCAAACCCGACGCTGACAGGCGTATCCTTGAGATATCGGCCAAGAATCACTGCTGCCCTCTCAGTAACCAAGCTTGCTTTCA
>Ga0272442_10004513_pt1 | contig 19044 bp, 11 predicted proteins | sample SSMForm2O_FD_200262 | JGI IMG/M metagenome (GOLD analysis project Ga0272442, IMG submission 200262) | Marine sediment archaeal communities from Little Sippewissett salt marsh, Falmouth, MA, United States - SSM-Form-2O | ecosystem: Environmental > Aquatic > Marine > Wetlands > Sediment ... | reverse complement strand
TACAGAGGCTAACCCGCGACTTGTCACGCCGTAGCTGAATGAAATGAAGTGAAGGAGGAAGAGTCTAGCTTAAGGGACAAAACAAAAAAAGTGCTATAACCTAGATTCTTCCGTCTACGTCAGAAAGAAAAGACTACGACGGGACAGGTCTATAGAGAAGCAGGAAGAATATCTCAGAATGACTTTAAGATTTTTTTATATTTAAAGTACTCACTCAAAAGTTTTCTCAAAAAGATTATAGTTTAGCAAAATAAAGATATTTGAACAGGAACTATATTTTTAAGAACACTTCTGAAAGTTTCTTCCTATTTTATCATGGCCAATATCTTGTTAGCTTTCTCAACAAAGGCATGCAACTCGTCACCGTTAAAACTCTTCTGTTCCAATAAAGCAAGTTCATGTACGAATTTTACCAATAACTCTAACTTTTCCTGTTTATTCTGTTCTTTAAATTCAAGTATCTTTTTTATCGTTTTATTATCTGGATTAACGATAATGGTATGATTTTTAAGCATATCGAAATCATCCTGTTGATAAAGATAATTCATTTCCTGAAATCTGCGCATGAATTCGTTGAACATGATCATCGCCGGGATGTTTTTCGCTTTCAGGTATTTGACCTCGGTCTTGATGTTAAGATGTGTTTTATCAAGTATCTCATGATAAGCATCCTTCCCGATCTTTTCCCTTACTGGTGGAGGAATATCGTAGGGTTTGATGTAAGTAAAATCATTCTCGGTTCTGATATATGAAGACAGAGAATTAATAGTTTCCGGATGTTTCTTGATGAACGAAGCATAATCATCTTTATTAAAAGAGGCTTCTATTTTTTCATTCAAAACTTTATCAAATATTTCTTTGATCTTTTCGGAAACTGTTCTATTGCTGGCATCAAGAAGTTCTTTTTTATCTTCTTCGATTAAATTTTCATTGATCTCAGAATCGATCCTTACGAACGATACATCCTTATTTTTCATCTCCAGATGCTGGAACAGATGGCTATCGATGATAGAATTTGCAAAAATCACCTCCAAGCCTTGTTCTTTCATTAATCGCAGATAAGAAACCTGAAGGTTTTCACTAGCAGCATAGTAGATTTTGGCCGGTTTTTCCTTGGATTTATTTCTGGTCTGATATTCCTTAAGAGTAACATAATCTCCATTATTAGTTTTAAAAACGATCATATCGAGCATCATTTCAGAAAATTTTTCCTCAGTTAGAATACCATATTTGATGAAATGATGTATATTTTCCCAGAGTTCTTCAAACTTTTTACGGTCGCTCTTAAAGATATCTTTCAAGCTGTCAGCAATTTTCTTTATGATATACTGGGTTATTTTTTGAACCTGTTGATCGCTTTGCAAAAAACTTCTGGATACATTCAGTGGTATATCCGGAATATCTATACCTCCTCTGAGCAGGAGTAGAAATTCAGGAATTATCTGTTTTAGATCATCTGCTACAAATACATTGTTGCAATACAATTTCACTTTTCCCTGATTAATGCTGAGTTGGTTTTTGATCTGCGGGAAATAAAGTATACCTTTGAGATTGAAAGGAAAATCCACATTGAGATGAATCCAGAATAAAGGATCAGTATATTCATGGAACAGACTTTTATAAAAATCCTTATATTCCTGATCACTGACATCTTTGGGTTTTCTCAACCATAGAGCTTCTTTCTGATTAATAATCTCTTTGTTAAATTCAATCGGGTAGGGCATGAAATTGCTGTAGCGTTCGATCAATTCCTTTATCTTAGCATCTTCCAGATATCCCCTACTGTCTTTATTCAGGAATACTGTAACAGTTGTTCCAGGCACTTTCCTTTTGCCTTCTTTCATTTCGTATTCAGTTTCTCCCTGACATTCCCAGTAAGCCGCTTTGGATCCTTTTCGATGAGAAAGCGAATCTATAGCTACTTTATCAGCTACCATAAAGGTGGAATAAAAACCAAGTCCAAAATGCCCGATGATGGATGTTTGTTTATCTCTATACTTATTGATAAAATCTTCAGCACCGGAAAATGCTATCTGATTGATATATTTCTTGATCTCGGTAGCAGACATTCCTATTCCGTAATCAACTACCTGTAGGGAATTCTTTTTCTTATTGACTTTGATCTCTATTTTAAGTTCTTTTTCAATTTCCGGATCGATCATTTTTCTTTTGTTCATAGCATCGATTGAATTCGAGATCAATTCTCTCAAAAAGATATCATGCTCGGAATATAGCCACTTTTTTATGATCGGAAAGATGTTCTCCGTATGTATTGAAAGCTTACCTGTTTTTGTTTGTGTATCTGGCATATACAACTCCTTAAAGTTTTATTTTTGGAGATAAAATAAATTTAAGCTTTGATTTGTCAAACTGATTTTTAGCACTCTTGTTAACGGATTGCTATATTATCTATTACAGTTTGGATATTAAAAGGAGTTTCAGGATTCTTTATGATCTTCTTTTGGATTTAATTCCCCGGATTCATCGGTTGAATCGCTTTTCATTAGCGCTGGATAATCATAAGCGGCTAAAATATCCTGAAGCTGATAAACTTTGATCTTGCCGGTTTTCCCTTTCAGGTTAACCTCATCCAGATATTCCGCTTTTATTCTGGTACCAGCAATTCTGAAAGTTGATTCGCTGATTATGATATTCATGGGTGTAACATAGGTTTTGTTCAGATTTTCGATCCGGGCTCCGGTATTCATTGTATCTCCAATAGCAGTGTAATCAAATATCTGCTGAGATCCCAAGTTTCCCACGATTGCGATCCCGCTGTTTATACCGATTCCCATTTCCAGAATATCTTTCTTTTCATCTTGCCACTTTTTCTGTAATCTCAAGAATTCTTCCCGCATGCGAAATCCTGCCCTGCAAGCCCAGTACGCGTGATTATCCAGCATTACAGGATCACCGAATATTGCAATTATCGAATCACCTACGAACTTGTCTATCGTACCCTTATTATCCTGAATTACCTTTACCATCGAGGTAAGATATTCATGCAAAATTGAGACTGTTTCATCAGGTGAATGGCTTTCAGCATAGGATGTAAAAGACCTCATATCTGCAAACAGGACTGATAATTCTCGCTGGGTACCTCCATATTCCAATCTCTTGGGATCCTTGATCAATTGATTTACAAGTTCCGGAGCCAGATAATGTTTAAAAGCCTGCTTGATGAACTTTCTTTCCCGGTAAGTTCTGATATACTGTACGATCAAGCCGGTAAAATAAAGGAAAAGCAGTAGCAAAGGTATTTCCAAAACCGGCAGGATGAGTTGTTCAAGACTGAACATAACATATACACAGACGAGGTATCCTGTTATTAAAATAACATTTATGATTATAGCCAATCCTGGCTTTAGTTTAATGTCCATCAGGAAAATAAGAAAAGAGACTATTAGAAAAATCAAAAGATAGATAGGGATTGGAAATACTCTGAGAAAGCTTTCAGCCAGTACCATTTCAATGAAATTGGCATGGATCTCTACTCCGGGGGTAAGCTCACCATTTTGAATTGAAAAAGGTGTATTATGAGAATCATGAAATTCTGCTGCAGTTGGACCGATCAATACAATCTTGTCCTTAAAAGTTTCATTATCAAGGAACAGCTCGAATGTATTGAGATCAAAATCATTGGGCATGGCAAATGTAGAATCATCCAGGACATCTGCAAAATCATAATACTTGAAAGTTCCTGAGGGCCCAAAAAAATTCAACAGACAACTCTTATCTGATACTTTGGGAATATATTTATTTCTAATCCTGAAAAAATCCTTCCTGTTTTCGATATCCTGTTGCCATAATTCTCGGCCATGAAGGGTTGCCAGACCAAGGATTCCAATAGAATAGTAATTTTCCTGAGCCATTTCTTGAAAAAGCTGGTATCTTCGTACAAAACCGTCAGAATCGAGAGATATATTAACCGTTCCCCATAAATGCCCTTCCTGAACAATTTCCTTTATAGGAGGTAGGATCTGCTGCTTACTGAAATCATGTTGTTTCTCTTTTATATGCTTCCCGGCAAAGATTATGTTATCATAGCGAGCTGCAACATTGGCCAGGATCTCATCCTCTTCCTGAGTGGATTGCTCGGTAAATTCGATATCCAATATTATCTGTTTAACTCCGGCCATTTCAAGATTCTCGATCACACTGGCATAAAAAACTCTCGGGAAAGGCCAGGTTTGGTTCAAAGAGTTGAATGTATTATCTCCTATTTCCAAAACGACAAGATCATTGGAAACCTCTTTCTCACCCCTCATTAAAAACAACAGATCGCGAATGCTATATTCGATCCGATTCCAGAAATTGGTTAAAAATAACAGTCTGAGAATTATAAATATGAAAAGGGGGATGATATAAATTCTTAGCTTTTTCAAAATAAACTCCAATATCCAGCTGTTATCAGCTAAATCTTTTAGCTTTAGAACCTGTAATTAAGTTTAAATCTCAAATTATATCTATTGTAATCCTGATCTTCCTGATCTTTATTCCTAAACAATTTAATCCCTGTTTCCAGGAAACAGAATAATCCCTGCATAACCTTATAAGAAGAGCCTAGATTAATCATCTGCAAATTTTGTCTATCGATATCTCCTGTATAAAAACTGTATTTAAAATCAAAAAAAGGTTTTAATCTTTCCTGAAGAAAATTGAATTCACAGCCAGCAAATAAGGAATTATATGCAGACTCTTCTTTCACCGGATTTACCCATGTCTGGAGAGAATCATCAAAGGTCCTGGTCTCGTTATCGTTAAGTGATACAGAGTAGGAAAGAAAAGCTTTCATTGGTATATCTCTGAAATCGCTTTTCATTGAGAAATTCAGGTGATTACGACGGTAATCAAAGCTCTCATTCTGATTATCTCTGTTGTAAGAATTATTATAGCCCAGGACTAAGTTCAGAGGTCCAAAGCCAATATTTTCAAATTCATAACCCAGATTAAAGTTAAAATTACCAGTTCCTATATCTAGAGCATAACTATTATCGTCTTCTTCTTCGTATCCGTTTTCGATATAATTACCATTATAACCGATCGAAAAATATGGTAAATCAACCGGTTGATAAAAACTCTGAACAAAGAAACCGGTATTTTTGGTGGTGGTGGATTTTTCGTCATAAACATTATCGGAGACATAATTGAAACCAAGATTGAAATTCAGGCGTCCGTTCATGAGGGCTAAATTATCTATCACAGATATTATCCGTGCATCTTTGGGAATATAACTTGCAGCCAGCGAATTATAACTTGCTCCGGTAGCCGAATAGGAAACATTTAGCAGATTACCTCTAAAAAAATACCTGATGTACGTCCTGTAAGCAAGATTGGATAGATTCGGAAGAATGGGTTCTACATTTTTATTGATAATGAAAATTGCTTCGAAATCCTGAGGATCAAAGTTGATATCGTGACCGAATTCAGCTTCCAGAGAATCCAGACTAATGGCGCCCCCGATAATATTACTGTTATACAGACTCATACCAACTTCCGCACCCCAGATCAATCTCTGCCTGAACAACGAAAGCCTGGTATCCATACTTAAGATAAGATTATCTTTAGGAGTAAATGAAGGTAAACTATCGGCAGCACTGATATAATATTTTCGGCTCAAGGAATTTAATTTATCTTTAGCTTTAACGATATTCAAAGCCCAGAAAAAGGTTCTCTCGGTACCAATCTGAGTCCGTAAATTAAATGTTTCCCGACGAAAACTCCCTACTTTATAGTCGGTAAACTCAGTTCCGGATTCGGTAGTATCTTGATACGCTTCACCCTTGATGCTTCTTTTGAGATTACCGTAAGATGCCATGAGTTTAAATTTATCAAATTCTAACAAGGTATGAATTCCCCGGATGTTTTTTCCTTTAGCGGTTAGGTCACTCAGATAAGGATTGTGATCACCTCCGATCAATTTAAAATGAGGTATTCCAACCCCAAGCTGATATCTGTTTACTGATTGATTATCTTTAGTCTCCAGTGAAGAAAGAAAAATCCTGGAATTGAAATCCATTATCTTGTAATCCCCTGAAAACCTTAAGTCAACATCTGCATATTTGTCTGTCTCATTATCATTTGCGTCCGTCTGAAAATCTGTTTTGGCATATTTTGAATTGAAAGTAACAGAGCCCCTATAATTAAGGAGAAAATCATAAGTTTTACCTTTCACAACAGTAGACCATTGTTTCGAATAAGCGGGAGAACCGTCTTTATATCTGGCTTTGATCTGAAAGTTATAATTTCCCGGTTTAGGATTAATTTCCTTGTAAACCAGCATATTACTGCCTATTTGCGTTGAAGTTGTTTTATCGTTTCCATTGATGACAAAGGTTATTGATTCCAGATCAATATCTTGAGTAATAGAAAAAAATGAGATCGCTATGATCAGGTCATCTCCCTCCTCCTCATAATCCTGATCCGGAGATAGCAGGATAAAATCACTGGTTTCAGCTGGAACCGATTTACCGGTGACTTTCAATGGATTCAATTCCGGTCTGATAGAAGGATAGCTTAACAGTAAGTTATCATCATAATCATATACTTCGAAATAATATTCCAGACCTGTAGGAAATGAGAGGAGATCAGAAAATGTCAGCGTCAGTTCTGGACGTGTTTCTGATCCTAGGCTCATCTCGAGTTGCGTATAGGAAATTTCCCCGGCTGCCCGATAAAAAAAACTTGCCCGGGCAACTTGGTCATATCCTTTTCTTACTTCAACGACAAACTCTACTTTTTTACTCTGATCAATGACCAGTGGAACCTGGTGGTAAAGTTCCACCTGAGCAGATAACAAAATGGGGAAAAGAATGAGTAAACACAATATAAATTTATTCATAAGCACCTCATTCCAGCTCGATTCTGATCTTCTTGACTTCACCTTCCTCGTTTTCAAGTTCGATCATCATTGTCTCTGAAGTTTCTTCCAGATATTCCTGTATTTCTTCATCAAGCTGATCCAGTTCGTAGGTCTGGACAAGGATTTCACCCTCTCCGCTACTAACCGCCATTTCTCCCGGATTAACTTCGGATCTGTTATCATCAAGCTTGTTAGCAATTTCAACTATTCCACTGAAGGCATAAAGAGTTGTATGACCACTTTCCTCAACAGATAACAGGAATTTAGTACCTTTAACCGAAACAACCGTTGTTGGGGTTTCAAGCTCAAAACTGCCAATCTGACCTGTAACTTTAGCCCACAACTCCCCCATTTTCAGGATACTTTTCTTATTAAGACCCTGCTCCTTTTTTTCTGCTTTAATTTCCAAGATGCTGTTAGGGAATAATTTCACCAGAGAATTACCATCTATGAACTTGATAGCAGCATAAGAATCCTCCTTGCTCTTTAGAACATCAAGATCGTATAGGGGTTCTCCCTGCGAAACTTTACTCTCATTGTTATCCCTGGTAAGGATTATATCTCCTTTGATCTTTATGGTTAAAGCAACGGATTCTTTGTCTTCTGCAATTAATGATCCAAATACCAAGAACAAGGTAATTATAAAAAGGAATAATTTATTCATCGGTAACTCCTATTCAATGATTACGCTTTTAATTTCTTTATCACCCGCAGAGATTTGCCTTAAAAGATCGTTGAGTCCTTCTACACCAAGTTCTTCTCCCATCCAGGTAATTTTATTGAGAGAGTAACCCTGTTTTAGCATCTGCAGAACTTCTTCAATTCCTTCAAAATTTATCTGTTGAAAAAAATTAATCAGTAGTTGTTTGAGAGGATCAGTTCCCTCCTGAAGTGAAATCCTGAATACATGAATGTTACTCTTAAGTTTTTCTTCTTTGGTCTGCATAGGTGTAACAACGTCAGCCAGAATCTGCCAGCCGTATATATTACCGTCCCTCAAAGGTGGTGCTTGTGGGGGATAAGAATAAACCAGATTATTGTATACAAAATCTTCATAATAGGGTTCATATTGAAGTTCAATATCTTCTGGATCTGTTATTTCCCGATCCAGTTCATAAAGCCTGAACTCATAATTGATCATATTAGAGAACCAGACAAAATAGGGATTACTGTCAGCTATGTTCGTTATACTAGGTCCAACCGGATTTCCCGGTGAGATCAGGGTAATGGAAGTCGGTGTTATAATCGTAAAGGTAAAGATAGCTGGTTGGGAAATTTCATATCCATTCTCATCGAATAACTGTACAGAAAAAATATAATCTCCGTCAGGGAAATATCCCAGTTCCAGCACCAGATCTTTGAATTCATCATTTGCATCGATCAACTCATCGAACTCGAATCCTTCCTCGATATAAAAATCACCTGTATCTTCAGCCAGGATTATATCCCTGCTACTCAAGCTAAAGGTTTCGTTAACTTCAAAAACATAATAGATCGAACCCGGTTGAGGTTTAATAATTGCATTATCTACCAGAAGAATATCTCGCCACTGAAAACCCAATCTTATCTCGTAGTTAGTGATATCTTCGTTACCTTCATTAATTGCGGTCAACCAGAAAAGGATCGGTTGAGCACCCGGATTTTCCGGATCTATATAGGATGGGTAGAAATAATTGTAGACTACATTATTCGGATTGATCTCGAGTGTTACGGCTGTAAATAGATCAAAAAAAGATAAAAAACCGATCAGAGTAATGAATAATATCCTTTTCATTATACCCCCTTAATTATCTAACTAATTCAATGATAGTCTTATGATTTCCTCTAATAACTGGGGAAATTCTATTCCATGATGGGCAGCAGCCATAGGTGTAAGGCTTAGTGGAGTCATCCCGGGCAGGGTGTTTACTTCCAGAAAATAAAGTTGATCCCCATCATAACGAAAATCAACCCTGGCATAAGCTTTGCATCCTAGAAGTTCATAAATCTCATAAGACTGCTTTTTGATCTCATCTCTCAGCTTTGAAGAGATCCTAGCGGGAATTATATATTCGGTATTGCCTGTGGTGTATTTATTTTTATAATCGTACCAGCCGTTTTTAGGGCTTATCTCTACCGGAGTTAACGCTTGGTCGCCAAGTATGGTAACAGTTAGCTCTGTGCCTTCGATAAATTCTTCGCAGAGGACTTTGTTAGAGTATTTGAACGCATCATGAAGAGCTATCCGTAAACTCTTAGCTTCAGTAACCAGGGTAATCCCCACCGAAGAACCGGAATTATTGGGTTTGATCACAAAAGGTAATTCCATTCCGGCAATGATCTCATCTTCATTCATACCAGGATCTGAGATGATGAATTTACGAGGTGTATTCATTCCTAGTTTTGAAGCTAAAAGGGCTGAAATGTGTTTATCCATAGCTATTGCACAAGAGCCATGGGGAGAACCGGTGAATTTGATCCCGTTCAGTTCCAATAAAGATTGTAACCTACCGTCTTCTCCTTCCGCACCGTGCAAGCCAATGAAGACGATATATGGTTGCAGTTTTTTGATCTCAATCATCAGTTCATTGTAAGACCGATAATCAACAGGATCCATCAAGATCGTTTCGTAACCAAGGATCTGCAAGGCTTTTCTAATTTCCTCTGCTGTTATCTGCGAAACTTCTTTCTCTTCAGAAAAACCTCCGGAAAGAATTACTACCCTGTTGTTAGGTTTCATGTCCTTTTTGTTAATTCTCAATATAATTATGTCAATGTTTTAATTATAGGGTAATTTGATTTTAATACTCCTCTTCCCCCCTAAACTCCTTTAAGCTTTCCGATATCTCTAATAAACTCCGGATATGATTTATTGATGCAATCCAGATCATCAATTTCTAAATCCGGATATAACAATTTCAGCAGATAGAATATCATAGCGAGCCTGTGATCGTGATCCGTTTTTAGGGTTACTTTAGCAGGTTTCTTTCTTAGTGGTTCCACACATAAATCTCCCATCTCGTACACTATTCTGGCTCCTAGTTTTTTGAACTCTCTGATTAGAACATCTATTCTGTTCGATTCCTTGTACTTGAGATGGCGGATATTCCTGATAGTCGTTGGAGAATCAGCAAATAAGGCCAGAAAGGCAAGGGTTGGAACCTGATCGGGCAAATTAGATAGGTCTGTTTTTATACCTTTCAGTTTTCCTTTCATAACTTTTATTGATTCTTCGGATATATTAATTTCGGCACCCATTTTTCCTAATATATCAAGAAATGCTATATCCGGCTGGAATGAATCCGGGGCTAAACCTTTCACTGAGATCTCACTGCCCGTAAGAGCTCCCAAAGCCCAGAAATAACAAGCAGAGGAAGCATCGGGTTCAATATCATAATTTGTTAGGTTTCGATATTTACTACCTGCTGGCACTAACCATTCTCCGTTTTTTTTAATTACGTTTATCCCAAATTCTTTCATAATTTCGCAGGTCAGTTGCAGATACAATCGAGAAACGGGAACCTGCTTTGGTATGATCCTAATTCCATTGTCGAACCAAGGCGAAGTAAGCAGGAAAGCCGATATGAATTGACTGCTAATACCAGCATCTATGCTGATTTCCTGGCAGTTGAATTTATGACCAATTATCTCTATCTTATTTTTACGTCTTGTTATCTCAGATCCGCATTTTTTGAGAACATTAAGCAGAGGATCAAGCGGTCTTCCAGCCAATTGCCGACTCATAGAGATAAAACTTTTTATTCCCGGATAAGTTGCTAACCTCACCACTAAAAAACGTAAAGCGGTAGCAGAATCCTTAATTTTAGCATTGATTATATTATTTAACCTTTCTGGTGGTTTTATGGTTATAAAATTTTTTCCCGGGATAACAATGCAACCCAAATCAACAAGACTTTCCTGCATCTTCGATACATCTTCACAGTCTGAAATACCTTTCAGGGTAATCGATCTGTCGAGAAATGTGGAAATTAACAATACCCGCTGAATAATCGATTTCGAGCCAGGCGGTGTAATTTCTCCCCGCAATTTGATTTCCTGAAATCTGAAGCTGTTCATAGCATTTAATCTGTTTTTTTCTTGTAAATAAGTCAATAAACTAATTTTTCTTTTGACAATTTAAATCAAGCTCAAAAATATCCTATTTTAGTTCTAGAAAAGGATCGTAAATGAATCCGCTTATCAAATTGAATGATATCAAGAAAGAATACAAGCTGGGCAAGATAACGGTTCCGGCTCTGAATGGAATAGATCTGGAAATATTTCGGAGTGACTTTCTGTCTATCATGGGACCGTCAGGCTCAGGTAAATCGACTCTTATGCATATCATGGGTTGTCTTGACACAGCCACTTCCGGTGATTACTATCTGAATCGGGAAGAAGTTAGTAAAATGAAGAAAACTAAACTGGCGGAAGTGAGAAACAACCAGATTGGGTTTGTTTTTCAGACCTTTAATCTTCTTCCTCACCTCAACATTCTCAAGAATGTAGAATTACCATTGATGTATGCTGGTTTTTCACCTCATAAACGAAGAAAAAGAGCCAAAGAAGTTCTCACCGAAGTAGGACTGGGAGACAGATTACGCCATAAACCAACCGAACTCTCCGGAGGTCAAAGACAACGGGTCGCAATCGCCAGGGCAATCGTGAACAATCCTTCTATCATCCTGGCCGATGAGCCCACCGGAAACCTTGATACAACCTCCGGAAACGATATCCTTTCCATATTTTCCCAGCTCCACGAACAGGGACATACAATCATCATTGTAACTCACGATCAAGCAGTTGCCAACCGTTCTAACAAGATAGTAAAAATCGTTGACGGACTCATTGAAAATGGCGATATCTCTTAAAGAAAGCTTAATCGTAGGTTTTTCCGATTTCTGGTCGAGAAAGATCAGAAGTTTTGTTACTATAACCGGCATTGTGCTCGGGACAATGTCTATAGTAGTTGTTCTGGCCATGGTAAACGGTATTAATCAGCAGACACTGCGTTGGATGATGGAACGGGGAGGATTGGCTAAGATCACGATAAGGCGAGATTGGGAATATGATCAAAAAACCAATCAGAAGAATTACTTCAGCTTGAAAGAAGTAAACCTTATAAGGTCGCTTGTTCCTGAAGCCAAGTATTTTAATCCCAGAATCAGAAAATATTTCAAGATCTCTTTTTCCAGCAATGAATATTGGGGAAATGTGAACGGTGTTTTACCGGATTTTGAACAGGTAGAAGAATGGGGAGTTGAATCAGGTAGATTTATTAACGATTACGATATTAATAATTCCAATGACGTTATCTGTATTGGAACGGATATAGTTAATGAACTTTTTGGTAATCGCGATCCTTTAAATGAATATATTACAGTCCATGGCAGGCGCCTGCAGGTTATTGGAGTTATGAAACACCGGTTCATGGAAGGCAACAAGAGTTTTGGTAATGAAAATGCCCTTTCTTATCTGAATCGACGCTCTTTTATTCCGATCAGTACAATGATCTATAAAATCGTCCGAGAAGATGTGATAAGCAGCCTGGAAATCAAAGCCGTAAGTCCAGAAGCAGCTCCCGAGCTCAGGATGAAACTGGAGGCAATTGTTTTAAACCTCAGACATGGCGAACCTTTGTTCAGGATCGAATCAGCTCAGGAAGAAGCTGTTGAAATGGAAGAAAATGCTCAGAAATTCCAGATCATATTTTTTCTGATCAGTGCGATCTCCCTGCTGGTAGGTGGTATTGTAATTGCCAATATCATGCTGGCTACAATTCAGGAAAGAACAAGGGAAATCGGTATCAGGATAGCTGTTGGTGCAAGAAGAATTGACGTTTTTACCCAATTCCTGGTCCAAACCGTTTTGGTAACTACCATTGGTGGTATTGTGGGTATCGTCCTGGGACTTTCGATCCTTTCCTTGGTAAGTGGTTATCTCAATATAAAAATGATTGCAGGTTTTAATATGATCTTTGTTGCTCTGATTGTTTCAGCGGGTGTTGGATTTATATTTGGGATCATACCTGCTATTATAGCCAGTAAATTAGACCCAGTAGAGGCATTGCGTTATGAGTAAATTTTTTAAAGTAATTAAACTGTTCCTTAATAAATTTAATAATGAAGGGATCTTTAAAGAGTCAGCAGCCTTAACTTTTGTTACCCTGCTTGGATTCGTTCCTTTCCTTATCTTTATTCTGTTTTTACTCCCCGAACTTCCTTTCCTTAAGATACAGGATCAATTTAAAGATTTCCTGATCACTGTTTTTCTGCCCAGTTCTGCTGAACAGATTTCCGAATACATAGCCCAGATCGTTAGTAAAAAAATTCCCTTCAATCTCTTCAACTTCATTATTCTGATCATAACCTCATATTCACTGTTCAAGATTATTAATGATTCTTTCGATCATATCCTCAATGTCCACGAACTCCGCAAACAGGATTTTCTTACTAATATCGTTAAATTTTTGGGTATGGTAATCTTTGGTGGACTCTTGATCCTGATCCTTTTTTCGGCCACTTCCATCCCACTGGTAACAAGATTCATCAGTATCCCGTTGTTACAGGGTTTTTCCCTGTATTTCACTCCATTTGTATTGCTTTTTATAATTTTTACCCTTGGTTTCATCTATATCCCAACGATCAAAGTCAAACTAAAATCCATAATCATTGGTTCAGCTTCCTCAGCTATTGTGTGGATTGTATTTAAATCACTCTTTAACTGGTATATTGCCACACTTACCAATATCGAGGTAATTTTTGGGGTTTTAGCATCTGTTCCTATTTTTCTATTCTGGATCTATGCCAATTGGATAATAATCCTGAGTGGGGTAATCATTGTCTCCATCCTGGAGAAAAGAACTGGCAGACGCAAGGCTTACAAGAACGGTGACAAAGTTGTAAAGGTAACATTCGAAAAGGTGATCGGTAAGAATTCCTATGAACACATTTCAGGTACAACACTGGCTCCCGAACAGATGAAAGAGATCCTCCAAGATATCCTGAACGAAAAAACCAAACCTAAAAAAGAAAAAACCTAAAAAAATTATTTACAGAATAGCAGGATCTTTATTTTTCTGCCTGCACCCAAGGAGACGTGTCCGAGTGGCTGAAGGAGCACGCTTGGAAAGCGTGTGTACGTATTCGCGTACCTAGGGTTCAAATCCCTACGTCTCCGCCATGTTTATATGCGCCCCGTTCGTCTAGTGGCCCAGGACTCAGGATTCTCATTCCTGCAACAGGGGTTCGATTCCCCTACGGGGTGCCAGAGTTTAAAAGGCAGGCTTCGGCCTGCCTTTTTTTATTTAACAGTAATGAGTTAGGAGCGGTTCAATAGCACTTCTTGTCGTATTTCAATCCCTCTGGGAATAAAATTGAGAGAAACTTGTGCTTGTCCCCTATATCAGCGTTTTCCCAGATGAATCTAAGGTTCGATAAATACTTTTTACAGAATACCATGACCTCATCAAAGTTGTTTATAGACTCTAAATGTGACAGCGAAATATTAATCTCCCTTATCTCTCTGTTCACTTTACCGATTTCAATTTAACAGGTAGCGGAATCGATATCATCGCTAATTCTTAGATCAGTAATCCTCTGTTTTCTTTTCTCAAGTATCTTCAGCTGTTTATTGAGTCTTCTTTTTTCTTGGATCTGTTGCTTATCTTCATCTCTGAGGTATTCTCGAAGTATACCTTCAATAGGCTTTAATATACCCAGATCAATTTCAATCTCACCCAGATATGCTCTGAATGCATCTTCAACATCATCACTCTTATAACTCTTGGTTTTTCCATTCATCCTGCATAAATAATATGGATATTTTTTCATGCGTCCTTTTGACCAGCATGTTGTAAGCCTTTCTCCTGTATCAAAATCTTTCAGATATCCTCTTAATGGGAAGTCAGGGTTTTTCTCATTCTTTTGATTAGATTTTTCTACTTATAGTTATTAACTTCTTCCCTACCTCAGTAAGATATCTCCTCCTGGGCTTCAGCGAAGAAGGATCAGAGGATTTATCCCGAAGCAAGAACAAGAGATACTGAATCAGATCGAGAGATCCCAGATAGGTAATTTGAGCTACTTGTCACCGGGAGTAAGATCAGAATCACTTTTTAATTCTAAAACTTCCATTCCTGCGAATCTCATCTTTTACTGCTCTTACATAATAAAATCGTTTCTCATTGATCGTTGACGTACTCCACGTCGTACCATCGAATGTTCCGGAACTATCTTCAGAAAAGCCTGTTATTGGGTTATCTGAAGAATAGACCTTGTATGAATTCGCATACGTCACTGCATCCCAGCTGAGATGAACATCTGTACCGATAATTTCTATCGTTAAATTTTGTGGTACATTGAGAGAACCGGTTATATAAAGAAGATATGGAGATGAAGGTGAACCTATAATAAGGTCATTCATAAATTGGAAAGATGTATCAGGATCGACAATTTCATCTGCAAATGAATCATAAACCATCAAGTCTATCTCTTCATTTTGAGTATTCGAATAAACGGTCAGGAAATATAACCAGGTATTCAAGACTTCGATCGGTGTTGCAGAACCTCTACACTCTTCTCCCACAAATGCACCGATCATATAATTTCCAGAAGCCGCAGGAGAGCTATTTACCTGGAGTTCTATCGTTAAATTTGCTGTATATTCAAAATTCTGGGGATTAACTGTCCAATCAGGTGCATCACGTAGAACGATCGGTATACATTCAGGGAAATTATCAAGATTTCTGCTGTCGTAGTCAGGATACTCGAAATCACCTGCATCAACAGATTGCAGCATAAAACCTTCACCCGGATTCATAAACAATAAAGAACCGATCCAGCCAATATCGGAATCAACATAAAAAGCATATCCTTCTTGGTTTTTGATAAAATCTCCCGGTTGATTAGCTCTGTTTTCCATAGCATAGTTTACACTCATACTCACGTGAGGGATATAACCTATCCAGTTCCAGCCTGTACTGTATGAAATTGTTGTTGTAAAAGGATCTATTAACTCACCTATAATTCCCAAACTCTGCGCATTTGCCATTTTGATCTTGTACATTGATACATTGTTCATTGTAGTTAAAGAACCAAGCCATTGATCTATGAAGTATTGAGCATATAGTTGTTGATTTTTGATGATATCATCATCAACTGGAGTTAATGAAGAGAGCACATTATTGGTTGAATCAGGAGCAAGCGTAAGATTTGTTGAGAACCAGGTCCAACCCTGTACGAGAGGGATATCTTGAATCAGATCTCCGACTGTTTCCAAATTTATCGGAACCAAGGGAGTTCCTATAACACTGTTTGCCAAATACATCAATGTTCCACCGAATACCGAATGATCTATCTGATAATATTCTTTGTTTTCGGAATTATCCCAAACTCTAAATCTAATCTCATCTTCAGCTCTTGTAGAGTCATCCAGATCACTGTAGATCGTGAGGAAAACCTGATACGGATGCGTTGGAACATACGGAACAGCTTCTAGATTTGCAACACCTCGGCAAATCCAATCCCCGCTTTCTTCCTGCATAAATGCTCCGATAATGTCGTTTGTATCTACAGAAAGTTCTCCTTCTATATTGAGTTCACCGATCACACTCATCGAACTCTGGAAGTTATTAAATTGCGTTATCGACCAGTCAGGAGGATTGGAAAGTACATCTACTTCAATTTCTATTGCTTCATTACCCATCGATGTATGAGCATAGATAATCGTTTCATAATTTCCAAATCCTATCTGATCACTGATCTCAAATTGAATTTCCTGTGTATCCAGAGGAATGAGCTGACCTGATATGGGAGTGATTAAAAGCCATTCCGGAGAGTGATATTGCAGTAAGGGATGATAAAGCGAATCTGCATAATCGGTGAAGACATAAGAATAATACTGTCCACCATTATTTTCAAGGTTGGCTGTCAAGGTCATAGATTCTCCCAGAGGTTTGATCACATCGAGTTTCGCAATATTCCATTTAACAGGATTGGCATTTACATAGAATTCCCAACTTATTGAACCTTCCATTGGATTACCATAGATGTCTCTCAATCCGGATACTTCAGCTTCCAGGGTTTCATTCTCAAGCCAGCAATTAGCAATATTGGGAATTATGGTTACTGTATTTTGATAGCAATCGATATCAACATCGACTGCCTGACTTGTACGCGTAATAGTTAGAGAAACATCACTCGGATTAATAGCATTAGGATCGATTTCTTCTACAAAAGATAAGGAAATAGCATCACCCGATTCCAGTATCCCATCTGCCGGTTCGGGATAACCAAGCACTTCCGGAGAATTTCTGTCGATGACTCCTGATAAAGCATCAGTATAATAATTTGCCTGCACACTGTCTGTAGTTGCAGCTCGAATTTCATAAAAACCGTCCGAAATTCCACTGACATCCCAGGGAACTTCTATGTATAACGGATGTGAGAGGAGGCTATCCCGGAAAACCTCAAAAGCCGGGAGCCAGTTTTCATCTTGAGGGTGTTTATATTGCAGTTTAATCGAGCGGAAATCGGGCTTATCCAGTTCATAATCGGTAAGCATCACGGTCATTGTATCATTTTTAGCCTGATTAATTATCCAGTCATCACTTGGTGAACCTATAGTAATTCGACTGTATGGAGCTTCCCAATAAATATCGAATGATCTGGAAACATTAAAATAGTGTCCTTCTGGTCCCGCATTTCCCCTGTCGCATTGTGAATAGAAGTCTATAGATAGATCCTCGTATTCATAAGCAAAAGGACCTTGGGCAACTGTCATTATAGCCTGAACTGTTTCACCAGCAGGAACATCGAACGCCATTTCATTTTCCAGCAGAACTCCATTGATTTTTACATTTGCACCACCGGGATTTGTGCCCTGAAGCACTGTGATAAAATACCTTCTGTCCTCATTGGTTTGGCTGGTATTACCGAGTTGTAAAATAAAGGCAGCTTCTTCACCTTCCAGAAGTCCTGAGGCTGTATATGTATTGGCTTGAAGCGACACACCCTCGCGGGGGATCGTATTCGGTTCCCAGGGACAGGATGAGCTACCGGAAACAAGATCAAATACAGGAGTTCCATACACAGGATCAACTTTCACATCGATTGTAAAATAATCAGCAAGATAATTTAGAGCTGAAATTTCATCATCGTCTCCCAGAATAAATGAAGTTTGACTGGTTGTTTCAAAACTTGAATTCTCAGAAGTGCCCAATGTAAAAGCACTTCTGAATGTGTAACCGGCTTCTCCTCCTACTCCATTGACCGTCGTTCCGATGAGTGCCCCAAATTCAGAACTTACAGTAGATTCAAATTCGATCGTTACTGATTCTGTAGTGGAAGTTTCCTCTTCATAAGCATATCCTGCTCCGGCATTGAAAGAAAGATTATCAGGATGATTCGGATTGGGTAAAGCATTCGCTTTATTGAGTTCATTATTATCCAGGAAAGTATTCCATAAAGCAACCGATGTTGTATCTCCTATTGTTTCCAAGTTAGGAATAACAGTGTTCCTGATCTGGTTGTCAGTATAAATATAAACTGTTGCAAATCCATCCGGAGTAACCATTAGGCTGGTATCGATAACAACAGTTTGAAAAGAATCATCCCAGGAAATTTCATTTGTTACACCCCAGATAAGATTCATTGCACCACCTACAAAAACATCTGCTCCGTCTCCAATAATCTGATCATCTTCCGATGTGCTATATTGCGAACTGGTTGTAAAAGTTAATTCCTGTTCCATACTTCGTGTTTGAGTTTTTTGCAGTGTAAGACCCAGATCGAAATCTGCAGTGATATCTATCTCAGTTTCTACACTGAAAAACGAGCATCCTGCTGAAACAGTTATATCGGGTCCCAGATGAATATTCATAAAGGTATTTAGTTCGTCGTCGATACATACAGAAGTTCCATAAGCAACAGAATGACTACTGCTCTGCCCGAATGTGGAACTACTGCCATCTCCGGGAGGATCGTGAATGATCATAACCGGAATTTCCGGAGATGTAGTTGCATAAGTGCTTTCCAGAGGTCTTACTCCTTCAGTAAGTACCCAGTCTGTTTGAGTAGCAAATCTATTCAAATCCGTATCCTGGACTGTGACTTCCAGCATGTTTTGATATTGCCTGTCATATCCCGAAAGAATGTTTGGTAAATAGGGAGCAAATGTATATACATAAACGTTCGTGTCTTGAA
>Ga0272442_10004511_pt1 | contig 19052 bp, 13 predicted proteins | sample SSMForm2O_FD_200262 | JGI IMG/M metagenome (GOLD analysis project Ga0272442, IMG submission 200262) | Marine sediment archaeal communities from Little Sippewissett salt marsh, Falmouth, MA, United States - SSM-Form-2O | ecosystem: Environmental > Aquatic > Marine > Wetlands > Sediment ... | reverse complement strand
CGTCGGCCTGGGCTGTACCAGCCGACGGCCCCGCAGTAGACGCCGCGCGGGGCTGGCTCGAGGTCGTGGATGATCTGCATGGTGCGCACCTTCGGGGCGCCCGTCACCGAGCCGGAAGGAAAGAGGGCGGCGAGGATCTCGGGCAATGGGGCGGAGGTCTTGGAGCGAATGGTGGAGGTCATCTGCCAGACGGTCTCGTAGCGTTCGACGTCGAACAGACTCGCGACGTGGACGGAGCCGGTGTCGCTGATGCGGCCCATATCGTTGCGGAGCAGGTCCACGATCATAACGTTCTCGGCGCGGTCCTTCTCACTGGCGGCCAGTTCTGCGGCCAGACGGCGATCTTCGTCGAACCAGCGGCCTCGTGGCCGGGTGCCCTTCATGGGGCGTGTTTCGAGCGTATCCCCCTCGAGGCGGAAGAACAGTTCCGGCGACGCGCTGAGGATCGTGAACGGCGCGGCGTCGATGAATGCGGCGTAGTCGGCCCGTTGGGCCCGTTCGAGGCGTCGAAACCAGCTCAAGGCATCCCCCTTGAACACGGCCTGCATCGGAAAGGTGTAGTTGACCTGGTACGTGTCGCCCGCGGCGATCAACTCCCGAATGCGGCGTATCGCGTCGAGGTAGTCCACCTCGCCCACCTCCGCGCTCCAGGGCCCGACGCTGAAGGGGGCCGCGGTCTGGCAGCAGGGTCCGGTTTCCGTCCTTTGTTGAAACAGGCCGAACCACACGAGGGGCAACGGGCCGGGGGCGTGGGTCCTGAGGTCGGAATTGAAGGCCGGCGCCGCCTCGTAGGCGATGAAGCCGGCGGCGTGCAGCCCGTCGGCCACGGCCGCCTCGACGCGGCTCACGCACGGGACCACCTGCTCGAGTGCGTGGGCGCACAGGACCTCGACCGGCTCGACGAAGCGCACCTCACGCGCCCGCGATACGAACCGTACGTCGCCTGGCCGCGCTGATCGATCCACCGACCACACTCCGATGACGAAGCCTTGAGCCGCACCGGCCACCATAACGGCACGCGCCTGGGATAGCAATTCCGGGGCGGCCGCGCTACTCGGCGCCCCTTCTCGGGACTACCGGTGCCTTCTCCAGAGCTAAGCGTGAAGCCAAGGATGAAGGATGACGGCTCACAGGAATGTCCCGTATCGAATGCTCAATGTTCAATGTCCAAGGGAATCCAGAGGCGGCTCGTTGAGCATTGGACGTTGAGCATTCGATATTGAGTGTTTCTTGATTTCATCCTTCATCCTTCGTTTTTCGGCTGGACGGTTACCTCCAGGCTTTGTCACCGGTCCTGGGGAAGAGTGTCCTTGGGTGCGTAGGCGAAGGAAGTCTGGAGCGGATACGCGCAGGTGCAGCCGGAGCTGGATTCGGGAATCAGCACGAGGCCGCCCGCAGGGAGGATGTTGACCCAGCAGCCGGAGCGGCTGACGCGGTTCAGTGGCAGGCGCCGGTCTTGGGGGAGGTCGAGCAGGATGGGATTTCCGCTGCGGTAGAACAGGCACGAGGCCGAGGCCGACAGCGTGCCGCAGCCGCCGCCGTTGCGTTTCAGGTTCCAGCCTTGCTTGGGCGCGCCCGTGTGCAGGTCATAGGCCAGAGGTTCGGCGTAGATGGTGTCGCCGACGATGACGGGGTGGCGGTGCTGTTCGCCGTGGCGGCCGCCGATGCCCCACCCGGTGTCGCCTTCCTGCTGCCAGCGTGGCGCGCCCGTGGCCGCATCGAAACCGTGAAGCACATGCTTCAATCGTGGGCCGACGTTCCTCGAGCCGGACGCCAGCAGCGTCTCGCCGGTGTAGCTGAGGAACAGCACCTGCTCGAAGGGGGTGAGGTCCGGGCGCTGCTCCCAGATCGGCTCGCCGGTGGCCACGTCGAGCGCGAGCATCCGGGCGTGGTTCTGCCCGCCGCCCATGTCGAGCAACTGCGCAAGACTGATCTTGCCGTCTGGATCCGCCGCGGCCTCCGGGGAGAGGCTTTCAACGAAGTAGATGCGCCCGCCACCGATAGCGATGGCTGGATTGATGATGACGCGCGCGCGGCGGGTCCAACGGAGCTCGCCGCTGTGCCGGTCCATGGCGAACAGGTATTCGCTGGTGACCATGCGGTTGAAGTCGGCCCACTGGTTGGCGTCGACGGCGTAGCTGATCTCCGTGTAGGGCGCTTCGGGCTTCTGGCCTGTGCCAAAGAGCAGATCTCCCACAATGGCCGTGTAGCCCCAGTTGCGGCGCGCGCCCTCGATGAGTTGCGGAACGGGCAAGGCCCGCCGTTCCCGCCCGCTCGAGGCATCGAAGACGCGGCAGGCCTCGCCCGCCGCGACATAGAGCAGGCCGTCTTCGGTGGCGACCATGTTCGAGGTATCGAAGGGTGCGCCGAGCCGCCTCGACCCAGGCACGTCGACTTGCCAGAGGGGAAAGCCGTTGTAGGCATCGATGCCGAGCAGCACCTGGTCGCCCAGCACAACGACCCGCCCGTCTCGGGCGAGCGGGGCCACGTTGCGGTGGTGGCGGTCGACCATGAGGCGCGGTCCGGGACGGCCAAACCACTGCAACTGCATCGAGCCGCCGACCCAAGGGTCGTTGCTGCAGCCCGTGTTGGCGGGATCGGCGTACAGATGTGTCCACATTCCCGCGTCCGGGACCGGGCCGCGCTCGACGACGCGCCCGCCCTCGACCGCGACGCCGCCGTAGGGGCGAAGGTGGCGGAACACGTCGTTGACCGTGACGGCGCGTCCGCCGGACGTTTCGAGGCCGTTGCACACGATGAGGTTTGCGAAGGCGTCCGGGCACGGCAGCCTGTCCGCGCCGGCTTCGCAGAGCTGGACCGCGACGCGAACGCCGTACAGTCCGGCCTCGTCCAGTGCACGCCGGGCGGCAGCTACCGCCTTCGTGTCCTGTTCAATGGCGAGGATACGGAGATCCGTGCGCGAGGCGAGTTCGCGCAAGAGTTGGCCTTGGCCGCATCCCAGCACGAGGGCGTAGCCCTGCCTGACGCCTGTCTCAGCGACAATGCGCTCGGCCGTGGCCGCGTAGCGCTCAGTGGCCGTAGGCGCGGATCGGGCGGCGGCGCGTTCCTTGGGCCGTCGCCGCGTGCGCTTGGTCCCGAAGCAGTGGATCACGCCTTGGTCGGTGCTGGCGTAGAGGCGTCCTTGGGCCACGGCCAGGCCGTAGGCGCGGCCAGACACCTTGCCGGTCCACACACGTTTCCCGTCCGAGCAGCGGTACGCGGCCACCTCGTCGTCGCCGCCGGCAAACAGCAGGTCGCCGGCCAGGATCAGCGCGTGGGTATGTGCGCAAGGGCGCTCCCAGGTGCGGCATGCGGCCAACTCCTTTGGCGCCTGGCGAAGGGCGACCTTCAGTTCCATCAGCTCCTTCTTCAGTGCTTGGGCTTCCGCCTCGGCCAGCGTTCGCCGCGTTTTGCGGAACCGATCCTCGAGTTGGTCGTGACGGGCCGAGAGCGCGGCCCGCTCCTTCTCCAAGGCCACGTACTCGCGCCGGTCCAGGGCCGCGAGCGTGGTCCGCCCGAGGAGGTAGGACATCGGCCCTTTGACGATCATGTGATTTCCGGGGAACGTGGCCAGGCGATCTTGCGGACGCGCCCCCACCAGGTTCAGGGCGCTCGTCGCACTCGGGCCGTAGACCAACGCGTCCTCGACCAACAGCGCATAGGCGCCCCCGTCCCCCTTGAAGGTGCTCTTGTACGCGTTTACCAGCGATCCGTCGGCGCGGTCGAACACGGCCGGCGCGATCCGGCCTCGCGGCACGTACAGCCGGGTCGGGGAAGCCAGGAGATAGCCTTGCGGCGACAGGTCGCCGGAGGTCGCGGTCCACAACTCCGTCCCGTCGCGCGCGTCGAGCGCCCCCATCACGACGCCCTCGATAGGGAACAGGCCGGCGGAGAAGTAGAGCGTGGGCCGCTCGCCCTCCGCGACGACCAGGCCGGTCCGCACCGGCATGACCGAGACGAGGCGGCCGTTGCCGATCACGAGGCGCGGGCGTGCGCCGCCGGGCAACGTGGGCGCGTAGTCCCAAAGGAGTCGGCCGCTGGCGGCGTCGAGGCAGTAGATCCGGCCGTCGTCCGAGCCGAAGTAGACCTTGTCGTCCCACAGGGCCGGGGCGAGGCGGACCGGGCCGCCGGTGAAGAACGACCACCGGTGCTCGCCGGTTGCGGCGTCCAGACAATAGACCTGGTCGTCGGCCGAAGAGCCGAAGTAGAGGGCGCCGCCCGCCGCGACGACGTGAAACGTGCGGTCATAGGTGACCATCGGATTGATGCTGTGGTTCTTGTGCCAGAGGTCGGCCTTGGCCGGCGCGGGCCACGCCGGGCGCGGCGCGTGCTGCGCCGTGTAGCGCCACAGTTCCGTCAGGGGCGCCTTGAGCCGCTCATCCGTGACGCCGCTGCGGCGGTTGTCGTGCTGGTACGTGGGCCAGTCGTCGCCGGCACTCGGCCCGCTCAGGATCAGGGCCGCCACAAGTGCCGCGAATAGGGCCACGTTGGCGCGCGCGATGGGACAGTACCTCATGAGACCTCTCTGAACTGCCTCCGGAGTATCGCGTTCCGCCGGGAAGGAGTCAACGCCTCGGGCCATTGACCCGGCGGCAGCTTGCAGGTTGACTCGCGTGTTCCGAGAAGCTAGGTTGTCTGCAAACCGGTGGACAATGGAAAGGAAGCATACCATGAATGGCACAAGGCGATTTCTGACGGCCGGGACCGTGCTTGCCGCATGTCTAGCGTACGCCCTGCCGGGTTGGGCAGGGCCTCAGCACGTGCAGGCCACACTCGAAAAGGACCACATCGCCGTCTCGGTCGACGCCAAGCCCTTCACGCAGTACAAGTTCGCGCATTCGCAGAAGTATCCCTACTTCTGGCCGGTGAACGGGCCCGCCTCGGGCGAGTCGGTCACCACGGAAAGCTCGGAGCCATATCCGCACCACCATTCGCTGTTCTTCGGCTGCGACCAGGTCAACGGCGGCAATTACTGGCAGGACGTCAACGCACGCGGCCAGATCCTCTCGGAAGGGCCGAAGATCGTCGAAGCGTCGGGTGAGCGGGTCGTGTTCACGGACGAGTGCCTGTGGAAACGGCCGGGCCACGAAGCCGTGATCCGCGACCGGCGCCAGGTCGTCATCACAGCGCCCAGCGCGTCGTTGCGGTTCATCGATTTCGAGATCACCTTGGAACCGCTCGAGGACGTCCACATCGGCAAGACGAACCACTCGCTGTTCTCGGCACGCGTCGTGCACGAGTTGTGCGTGAAGTCGGGCGGCACACTGGTCAACGCCGAGGGCAACACGAGCGAGAAGGGCACGTGGGGCGTTCCATCGCCCTGGTGCGACTACTACGGCACGCGGGACGGCCTCACCGAGGGGATCGCCATCTTGCAGGATCCGGGCAACCGCTGGTTCCCGGCCAAGTGGTTCACGCGCGATTACGGCTTCTTCTCGCCGACGCCCATGTTCTGGCCCGAGGGCGACGGCACGGACCTGCCCAAGGGCGAAGCGCTCACGCTCGAGTACCGGGTGGTCGTACATGCGGGCGACACGGAATCGGCCGGTATCGTCGGGCTGTTCAAGGCTTACCAGGAAGGCGCGAAATGACCCCGCGCGAGCGGTTCCTCGAGACGCTGCTGTTCGGCAAGCCGGACCGGATTCCGTTCACGCCCGGGGGGCCGCGCGAGTCGACACGGGCGGCGTGGCACGCGCAGGGCCTGCCCGAGGACCGCGACTACATGGACGTCGTGCGCGGGCTCGTAGACGCGCGGCGCGCGGACAAGGGCTTGCCGCCGGGCGATTACCATCCCAAGCAGCCGGTGACCGGCCCCGGCGTCTCGTTCCAGATGATTCCGACCTTCGAGGAGAAGGTGCTCGAGCACAAGGACGGCCACTACATCGTGCGAGACTGGATGGGGGCCGTCACCGAGATCTCCGACCAGTACGACTACACCTACATCCGCTCGGCCAAGGACTTCGTCACCCGCAAGTGGCACAAGTTCCCCGTCGAAAACTGGGACGACTGGGAGCACATGAAGTGGCGCTTCGACCCGAAGGATCCGAGGCGCTTCCCCGAGGACTTCGAGGCGCGCTGCGCCCAACTGCGCGAGCGCGACTACCCGCTGACCGTTCACTTCAATGGTCCGTTCTGGCAGTTGCGCGAGTTCTGCGGCATGGAGGGGCTGTGCACGATGATGCTCGAGCAGCCCGACCTCGTGCACGATATGGCCCGGTTCTGGACGGAGTTCTGCTCGGACGCCATGGCGCCCATCCTCGAGCGCGTCACCCCCGACATGCTGCATTTCTCCGAAGACATGTGCTTCAAGGAGCATCCCATGATCGGCCCGGACATGACGCGCGAGTTCTGCGCCCCCGGCTACCGCCGCTGGTTCGACGAGGCCAAGGCCGTCGGCACGCCGCTGTGCTCGATCGACTCCGACGGACGCGTCGACGAACTCGTGCCCGTATACATCGAGTGCGGCGTCAACTGCGTCGACCCGATGGAGGTCGCCGCCGGCAACGACATTAACGCCTTCCGTGAGCGTTTCGGGAAGAAGCTGTCCTTCCGCGGCGGCATCGACAAACGCGCCATCGCCGCTGGCGGCCCCGTGCTCGAGGCCGAGCTCGAACGCATCCGACCCGTCGTCCAAGACGGCGGCTATATCCCCGCCTGCGACCACGGCGTCCCCCCCGACATCTCGTGGGCGAACTTCCAGGACTACGCCCTGCAACTGGCCGAAATGACCGGATGGCTCGACTGAAGGAATCGGAGGAGAGACATGCTTGACGACATGGTAACTGCGTTATCGGACTACGACGTAATCCTAGAACCGGACCAGGACACGCCGGAGTGGTGGGCGGGGGCGCCGTCGGTGGCGCGGGCGGCGGACGGGGCGTTCTACTTGGCCGTGCGCATGCGGGAGGGCAACTCGCCGCGAGGGCTGCGCGGATACGAGGTGCGCATCCTCAAGAGCGCGGACGGGCGGCGCTTCGAGGTCGTCCACCGACTGAAGCGTGAGGACGTAGGCGTGCGGGGCTTCGAGCGGCCGGCGCTGGTCGTCGATCCCAGGACGGGCCTGTTCAAGCTCTACGGTTGTTCGTCTCTCGAGCAGGGGTGGGGAATCATCAAGTGGGACGACGCGGAGGACCCGGCGGCATTTGTGCCGCACTCGGCCAAGCGCGTGCTTGTGGCCGAGCACCGCGACGACGGCTTCGCGCGTGTGGATGGCTACAAGGACCCGTTCGTGTTCTGGGACAAGGATCGCTGGCGCATGTTCGTCATCGGTTTTGACCGAGTCGAGCGGATCTACCAGTTCGTCAGCGAAGACGGCGAGTCGTGGGTGCCGGCCGCGGACGGGCCGGTCCTGGACAACACGGGCTGGCACAATTTCTACACGCGGCCGGCGTGCGTGCTGCCGATGGCCGTGGGCTACCTGCTGGTGTACGAAGGGTCGAGCATCACGTGGCGCGACCCGGTCTACAACATCGCCACGGGCCTGGCCTATTCGGTGGATCTCGAGAGCTTCGTCGACCTGACGCCCGACCGGCCGCTCCTGAAGAGCACCACGCCGGGCGACTACCATACCTGGCGCTATTCCCATTGGATGACCGTCGGCGACGAGGTGTTCGCGTATTTCGAGGCCGCCCGGCCCAACAACACCAACGAGATCCGGCTCGGTGTCTTTGCCACGACCTCGGCCGATTGATGGCGTGTGTCAACGCGAGGGGCGTTCGCTAGGGAGGGGCCGTCTATGCAACTCATTGATCCGAAGTTCCGCAAGAACGAAGGCCGCTACGTCTTCCAGTCTTTCTTGGCGACGCTGGCCCTCGTGGTGGTGTTGGCGGTCCTGGACGCCATCTCCGACGCGGCCATTGTCGGCGCGCTCGGCGCGAGCTCCTTCATCGCCTTCACCATGCCATACAAGCACGTGTCCGAGGCGAGATACCTCGTCGGAGGATACGCCGTCGGCGTGATTAGCGGCGTGGCCAGCTACTATGCCTCCGTACTCGTCGGCCTGAGCTCGACTGCCGTGCTCGGGGCCTCGTCGTCCGTTGTCTTCGGCGCCCTCGCCGTGGGGTTGGCTATCTTCATCATGGTCGTCTCGAACCTCGAGCACCCGCCGGCCGCAGGCGTGGCGCTCGGGCTCGTGCTCAACCAATGCGACCCGCTGGCCATCATTGTCATTATCGTCGGTATTGTCGCGCTGGCGACTGTCAAGACCATGATGAAGCCACTGCTGATCGACTTGCTCTGAACGCACGCGCCAGCGTCGCCGAACCGGTGAAAGGAGACCTGTCGTGCCCGAGTTCCCCACTGTCTCCCTCGGCGGAAAGCGCGTCACGCGCCTCATCGTCGGCGGCAACCCGTTTCGCGGGAACTCGCACCGCTCAGAGGCGATGAGCCGCGACATGGAGGCGTACTTCACGGTCGAGCGGATCAAGCAGACGCTGTCAGCGTGCGAACGGGCGGGCATCAACACGGTCCAGGCCCGGGGCGATGTGCTAATCCTGGCATGCATCCGCGAGTACTGGGCCGAGGGCGGCACGATGCACTTCATCGTCCAGACCGCGTCGGAGCTGCGCGATCTGCTCGGCCACGTGCGGCGCCTAGCCGCCTTCGGCGCGCTGGGCGTCTACGTCCACGGCACATACACGGACCGGCATTACCTCGATGGCGACATGCGCGGCGTGGTCGACCTGGCCAAGGCTATCCGCGACACCGGCGTCGCGGTCGGCGTGGGCACGCACATCCCGGAAGTCATCGCGATGAGCGAGGAGCATGGCTGGGACGTGGACTTCTACATGGCCTGCCTGTACAACATCAACCGCGAGCGCCGCGAGAGCGCCCTGGTGAGCGGCCAGGCCGGCGACGAGGACCACCGGTTCGACCACAATGACCGATTCGCCATGCTCGAGACCATCCGCCAGACGCCCAAGACCTGCCTGGCCTTCAAGGTTCTCGGGGCGAGTCGCCTATGTGATACGCCCGACCAAGTGCGCGACGCCTTGCGGATTGCCTACGAAGGCATCAAACCGCAGGATGCCTGCGTTGTCGGCATGTTCCCGAAGTACCGGGACCAGATCACGGAGAACGTGGGTTTCGTGCGCGAGATCCTGGCCGGACTCGAAATAGATCCGCCCGCGGCACGTAGCGCAGGCTGACAGCCTGCCGAGGCCGGGCTGGAAACCGATGCAGGCTGACAGCCTGCGCTACGTCGTGCCGCCCGAAGGCGTTGATGTCACGACAGCTCCTTGCCGACGGGCGGGCCGAAGTCCACAGCGGCGTGGATATTGTGCTCGGTGACCTGCGCCAACACATCGGCGAGCGTCATCACCTCCTCGGGCGGTGCGGAGGGCGGCGTGTCGTCATCCTTCCTGTCGCGTTCTTGCATTGGCATTCCTCCACGCCGTCATTCTACCGCACTCACCCGCATTCCGTCCTCGAGGTCATTGCGGGGCTCGGCGACGATGGTGTCGCCTTCCTCGAGGCCGTCGAGGATCTCGGCCCATTCGTCGTTCTTGATGCCGATGGTGACGGGGGTGAGGACGGCGTTGCCGTTGCGGACGGCAAAGACGGACCATTGGTCGCTGCGGCGGAAGGTGGCGCGTTCGGGGACGGCGAGGGCGTCGGGGCGTTCGGCGGTGATGACGTGGACGTCGAGGCTGGTGCCGGGGCGTAGATGCAGTTCCGAGTTGTCGAAGCCGATGATGACCTTGACGCGCTGCTGTTCGATGCCCAACGCGGAGATCTTCCTGAATCCCGAGGGATAGATGCGGGTGACTTGGCCCATGACCGTCTGATTCTGCAACGCTTTGCCCGTGATCTCGACCGCATTGCCCACGCGGATCGGCCCGACCTCCTCGGACAGCACGTCGCTTTCGATCTCGACGTCGGCCAGCTTGCCGAGCAGCAGCAACGGTGTGCCAATCATGAGCACGCGGTCGCCTTCGACCAGCTTCTCGAGGATGACGCCGTGGACGGGCGCCTTCACGGCCGTCTTGGCCAGGTCGTTGTTCAAGGCGGCCAGACGGGCCTCGAGGCTCTCGATCTCCGCCTGGTACACCTCCCGCAGATAGTCGTTGTCGTCGACCGAATCGAGGAGGCTTTGCCCTTCGAGGTCGGCCGTCTCGCGCGCCTTGGCGGCCGCCTCGACGGCGAGCTTCAGCCGGTCGACGTCCTGGGCGAGGCTCTCGTAGGTCCGCTTGGCCGCGTCGTAGACGGACTGGCTGGTGATGCCGCCCTCGAGCAGGTTCGCAAGCCGCTCGTACTCCTTCTTGGCGTTATCGTAGTTGATGCGGGCGATGGCAAGTTGCTTGCGGGCGATGGCCTCGTTGTCGGCCATGCCGTTGACGCGGACGCGGGCCGCGTCGAGGTCCTCGGCCTTGGGCCGCATGTTGCCGACGCCCTCGATCTGGGCCTTGGCCTGGGTGATCATGGCCTTGACGCCGCGGATTTCCTGCTCGATCTCGAACGGGTCGATGCGGGCCAGGACCTCGCCCTCCTGCACCTCGTCGCCCGCCTCATGCGTGATGCGCTCGACCGTGCCGTTGACGGGCATGTCGACGATGTAGTTGGTGGGCAGGCGGGTCTTGGCGTCCTCGATGACGTACTCGCGCACGGTCCGGCGCGCGGCCTGGGTCATCTCGACGGGCGTGCCGCGCGGCCGAAGCACGAACGCGCCCCCGGCCACGAGGGCTACCAGCACCACGCCTATCACGATGCGTTTCACAGCGTCACCTCCTGACGTTCCCAACGGGCGCCCGCCCGTTTGAATCGACTATTCGCGCGCTTTGAGCACTTCCACCATGTCGAGCCGCAGCACCCGGCGGTGCGCGGCCAGGTTGGCCAACAGGACGAAGACGATGGAGAAGACAACGGTCAACACGAAGGTCCTGGGCTCGAGATGGAACGGGAACCGGTACAGGTCCGTGTCGTACGCCTCGACCATGGCCCGGCACAGGCCGACACCCACTGGTATCCCGAGTATCAAGCCGGCCGCCGACAACAGGAAGTTCTCGTTGTACATGATCCGGCCGACCTCGCTGGTCGTAAATCCCATCACGCGCAACGAGGCCAGTTCGCGCTGGCGCTCGACCAGCGACACGATGGTCGAGTTGTAGATAACGGCAAAGGCGATCACGCCGGAGAAAACCAGAACGACCACATTCATGATGCGCATCGATTCCGCCATCGTGTCCAGCAGGTTCTGGTACGAATCCTCCTTGATCTCGACGGTCGACACCGCAGCCACGTCTTTGAGGTCCTTGTTAAGCTGGCGCGCGCCGTCGCGCCCGGTCCGCAGCAGCACGGCATTCATCACGAACGACTCGTCCAGCACGCGGCTCAGGGCGTCCAGGTCCATGTAGGCGCCCATGCCGAGGTACTGGCGCACGACCTTGCTGACGGGCACGTGCCGTTCCCGCTTGATGCGCCCGAGGAGCGGCTTGAGCGTAACGACGTCGCCAGCCTGGGCCGCCAACTGCTCCGCGAGCTTCTCGCCGAGCACAAGGCCTGTCTCGCCGACGTCCACCGTGCGCCCTTGCGTGTCCATGAGGCGCAGCAACTCGCTGTCGCGGTGGATGCCCGTGATGGCGATGTCCTTCTTGCGCCACGCGTTGCGTGCCTCGAACGGATACAGGAGCAGGGGCTCGGCCCGGCGCACGTGGTCCATGCGCCGGAAATCGTGCCAGACCGACTTGCCGCGTTCGAGGGCGAGCATGACGCGGACGTCCTCGCGCTGGGTTTGCGTGAACTGGAACTCGAGGAGGTATTCCATCGCGTCCATGAGGAACCAACCCAAGAACAGGGTCGCCGCGGAAACGGTGACGCCCAACACGGTGATCGCGGCGCGGAACTTGTACCGGGACGTGTTGCGCACGATCATCTTCCAGGTGAACGACAGGCGGCCCCAGAGGGCCGCCATGCGCTCGAAGATGGTCCGGTGGCCCGAGCGCGGCGCCGGCGGCCGCATGGCCTCGGCCGGCTGGATTCGGGCGGCGCGCCGGGCCGCGCCTACGGCCCCGAGCGTGGCGAACACCATGGTCATGGCCACGGCCTGCAGCACGACGTTCGGGTAGACGCGCGATCGCAGCAGGGGGAACTCGAAGAAGTCGACGTACATGCGAATCATGCCGCGCGCCAAGAGCTGCCCCGTCAGGAATCCCCCCAGGCTGCCGACGATGCCGAGCACGAGCGCGAAACGCACGTAGTGCAGGGCCACGGTCCAGTTCGAGTAGCCGTAGGCCTTGAGCAGGCCGATCTGGGTGCGCTCCTGGCGGACCATTCGGTTGAGCAAGACCAGCAGCACCAAGGCCGCAATGCCGAGGAAGATGGTCGGCACGATCTTCGCCGTGACGCCGAGCCCCGTGATCTCGGAAGAAAGAAAGTTGTTCGAGATCTGGTCTTTGCGCTTGATCTTGGCGAACACGCCGTAGGGCTTGAGGATCTTGTCCGCCCGGTCGAGAATCTGCTCCAACTGCTCCGGGTCGTCCACCGCGCCGACGATATCGTTGCAGGCGCCCTCCATGTTGAAGGCCCGTTCGGCGAAGGTCTCGGCCACCCACAGGACGCCGAAGCGCTCCGGGCTGGGAATGAAGTCCTGCGCGCTGCGGATCATGTAGACGTACTCGGGCGACAAGGCCGTGCCCACCACCCGCAACGTGTGTTTCTTGTTGTTAATCGAGGCATCGAGCGAGTCGCCGATCTCGAGGCCGTTCTCGCGGGCGAAGGCCTGGCTGAGGATGACCTCGTTCGCGGTGCCCTTCTCGAAGTAGCGCCCGGACATCATGCAGATGTCGTTGAGAACAGGCTCGGGCCGATCGGGCATCGAGATGATGCGGCCGATGCGGGACTCGTCGAAGCCTTCGACGTCGAGGTTGACGTCCTTGACGACGCGCCCCCGTGCTTCGCGGACGCCCGGAATGGCCTCGAGCTTGAAAATGGCGGTGCGGGGTGCGCGCTCGAGCAGAATGAAGAAGTCGGCCAAACGGTACTGGGCGTAGTAGGTGTCGCGCGTCAGCAGCAGGTTGCGGTGGGCCGAGGCCACGCTCACGTAGCTGGCCACGCCGCAGAACACCACGGCCGCGACGGCCAAGGCCTGCCCCCAGCTCTTGTACATGTCGCGGGCGAGTTTCTTGGTCAGGACCTTCATCACCACTCCAGGGCGTCGACGGGCGTGCGGGCCTCATTCGCCTCGACGTGCCGCACGCGCCCGTCCATGATCCGGGCCACCCGGTCGGCCATTTGGCTGATGGTGGCGTTGTGGGTGATGATCACCACGGTCGTGCCCATGGTGCGGTTCACCTCGTCCAGCACCTGGAGCACGATCTTGCCGGTGGACACGTCCAGGGCGCCGGTCGGCTCGTCGCACAGCAGGATATCGGGGCGCTTGGCGACGGCCCGGGCGATGGCCACGCGCTGCTGCTCGCCGCCGGACAACTGGGAGGGGAAATGGTCTTGGCGGTCGCCGAGTTCGACTAGGCGGAGGGCTTCTGCGGCATCGAGGGGGGCATCTGAGATCTCGGTGGCCATCTCGACGTTCTCGCGGGCGGTGAGGTTGGGCATGAGGTTGTAGAACTGGAACACAAAGCCGATATGGTGGCGCCGGTAGCCGGTCAGTTGGGCCTCGGTGTAGTTGGTCAGTTCCTCGTCACGGAACAGGACGCGGCCGCCGGTGGGCTTGTCGATGCCGCCGATGATGTTGAGCAGGGTGCTCTTGCCCGACCCGCTCGGCCCCAGAATGACCATGAACTCGCCCGCGTACACCTTGAGATCCGCGTCGCGCAAGGCGGACACCACCACCTCGCCCATGTGGTAGTCCTTCTGCACGTGCTCGACGCGAAACACGACCTCGGGCGCCGTGGCGGTGCTCGCGTTCGACTGCTCTGTCATTTCTCACCCCCCGACCACCGTGAGGCCATTGTATCCTATACCGGCGACGCCTCCAAGAATTCGTGGGCGACCCTCGGCCACGCGTGGCGGCCAGGCCTAGTCGGGCAGTTCCTGTTGTCGGTCGAGGCTCGCGCGCAGAGGGAAGAGCACCCGAACCGTCGTGCCACGCCCGGGCTTGCTGTCGATCTGGATGGCCCCACGATGCCCCCTCATGATGCCCAGGACGACCGACATGCCCAGGCCGCGGCCTGTGAACTTCGTCGTGAAGAAGGGGTCGAAGATCTTCGCCTTGGTCTCGTCGTCCATGCCGCAGCCGGTGTCGCCGACTTCGAGGTACACGCACGCCTCTTCCGAATCCAGGTAGCTTGCCGTAAGGTCCCCGCAGGGCGGCTCGACGAGGCCGGTGGTCACGGTGATGGCGCCCACGCCGAGGCCGTGGGCCTCCGCAGCGTTGGTGATCAGGTTCATGATGACCTGGCGGACTTGGGTGGCGTCCACCTCGATCCGAGGCAGGTTCTCCGCGAGATCGCACTGTATGGCCGCCTTCTTGGCCGTGGCGACGCGGAGCAAGTGCAGTATTTCTTTGACGACGGCGTTCAGGTCGACGCGCTCGATGGCAAACCGGCCCTTGCCCGAATACGCCAACATCTGGCGGGACAGGTCCGAGGCCCGTTTCGCCGAAATGACGATGTCCTCGATACACTCGCGCACCGTCGAGGAGAGGGCGCCGTCGTCCATCGCCAGTTGCGCATTGCCCAACACGCCGGTCAGCAGGTTGTTGAAGTCATGGGCAACGCCCCCCGCAAGGGCCACGAGGCTCTCGAGCTTCTGCGTCTGCTGCATGTGCTCTTGCAGCCGTTGCCGTTCCTCGGCGGCGCGTTTGATCTCGGTGATGTCTTCGTAGAAGACGAACTGGTCGCCGCTGATCAACGTTACCGGCCGGAACTTGATGAGCTTCTGCGAACCGTCCTTGCACACCACCGGGTAGGTGCCGGGCCGGACCTCGCCATGACTGCGGCTTTTCAGGCGATCGACCCAGGCCGTTACGACCTGCGCGCGGCGGGCAGGATCGGGAAAGGCCCGGGCGAACCAATGCCGGCCCGTGGGGATATCTTCCAGCGTGTATCCCAACATACGGATGAAGCTTGGATTCAAGTATCTGTAGCGACCGTCCTTGTCGATGATCGAGACGCCCAACGGCAATTCCTCGGCAAGGACGCGATAGCGCTGCGCCTCGACGCGCCGCTCCTCTTCGGCCCATTTCTGCTCGGTCATGTCACTGGCGGTGCCAATCATACCCACTGCCCGCCCGTTCTCGTCGCGGAGCAGCGAGTTGTGCATGGCCGCGGGGAACGTGCTGCCGTCGCGCCGGATGTGCCAGATGTCGCCTTTGAACTCGCCGGTGGCCTTCGTCTGCCGGTTCGCGGCGTCCACGGCCGGCATCTGCTCGGGCGCATGGAAGATCTCGATGTGTCTACCGATCAGTTCGTCTGTCGTATAGCCGTGCATGGCGGCGAACGTGTTGTTGAGAAACAGCAGACACCCGTCGAGGTTAATCACCGCGATGCCTTCCGTGGCCTGTTCCACCGCCAGCGCCAGGAGGCGGCACTGCTCCTCACGACGCTTACGCGCCGTAATGTCGCGTATGACTCCTTGGATGGACTCCGGAGCCCCTCCGGACGAAGGAACGAGATAGGCGTCCAACAGCAGCCACTTGCTCGTGCCGCGGTGCGTCTTGACCTCGCATTCCACGTCGCGCGCCTGGCCGTGCTCGAGGAGCTGTTGGCGCAGGTCCTCTCTGTAAGGAACAACGACCCTGAGGTCTTGCAGGCGCCGCCCGGTCGCCTCGGACGGGTCGTCCAGATCGAATATCGCCGATGCCTGCGCATCCATGGACAGCACCGTGCCGTCGAGCCGACATCGGCACAGGCCGATGCCGGCGAACGCCATGCTCTCCTCGCCGATGCGTTCCGTGTCCGCATCCTGCGAATCGATTGTGGATCCCATGAGTACTCCTCCAACGGCCGGCGTCGAGGTAACTGTCGGCACGGATTGTACCGCGCAAGACGATTTGAGACAATCGGCGGACACAATCGGCGGGACGGGCGGCAGAATGGAGGGCACACGGACATGAGCACGAGCAAAGCCCAAGGCATCTCAAGACGGCAGTTTCTGGCGTGGGCCGGACTCGGGGCTGGGGCAGCCGTCGCGGGCCGCGCACGCGCGGAAGGCCCAGCGGCCGACGCCAGCCAGCCCAACATCATCATTGTCCTGGCGGACGACCTCGGCTATGCCGACTTGGGCGTCCATGGCTGCACGGACGTCCCGACGCCCCACATCGATTCGCTGGCCTGCAACGGCGTGCGCTTCACGGACGCCTACGTGTCGTGTCCGGTGTGCAGCCCGATGCGGGCCGGGCTGATGACGGGCCGCTATCAGCAGCGCTTCGGCTACTGGTACAATCCCGGCCCCGCGGACCGTGCCAGCGAACGGTTCGGCCTGCCGCTGAGCGAGACCACCCTTGCCGACGCCCTGAAGGCGCAGGGCTACGCGACCGGCCTCGTGGGCAAGTGGCACCTCGGCCTGACGCCGGAATTGCATCCGATGGCACGCGGATTCGACGAGTTCTTCGGCTTCGTGCACGGTAGCCACTCCTACATCGAAGCCAACGCGGACAAGGCCAACCTGATCCGGCGCGGCCACGAGCCCGTCGACGAACAGGAATACCTCACCGACGCGTTCACCCGCGAGGCCGTGGACTTCATCAACCGCCACCCGGAGGCGCCCTTCTTCCTCTACCTCGCCTACAACGCGGTCCACACGCCGCTGCAGGCCCCGCCGAAATATCTCGAGCGCTTCCCCGGCATCGAGGACCTCAAGCGCCAGCGGTATGCCGCTATGCTCAGCGCCCTGGACGACGGCGTGGGGGCCGTGCTCGAGGCCCTTCGCATGCAGGACATCGAGGACAACACGCTGGTCGTGTTCCTGAGCGACAACGGCGGCCCCCCCAGCGCAAACGCCTCCTGTAACGCGCCATTAAGGGGGGCCAAAGGAAGCATTCAGGAAGGCGGCATCCGTGTCCCGCTGCTCATGCAATGGCCGCGGCGGCTGCCCAAGGGCGAGGTCTACGAACGCCCCGTCATCTCGTTGGACCTGTTTCCCACAAGCGTGGCCGCGGCGGGTGGCAAGGCCAAAGGCGGCCTCGACGGCGTCGATCTCATCCCCTATGTGGCCGGCAAGAAGCGCGGCGCCCCTCACGACAGGCTGTTCTGGAAACGGGCTGCGAGCGGCGTCGTGCGCCAAGGCAAGTGGAAACTCGTCGCCGAGGACGACGGGGCCAAGGCGCTCTACGACCTGTCGGAGGACATCGAGGAGGCCCACGACCTCTCGGGCAAGCGACCGCGGACGGTCAAGGCGCTTAGCAAGGCCCTGGCGGAGTGGGAGGCGCAACTGAAACCGCCGTTGTGGAAACGGCCCGTCAGGGCGAAGCGGCGGGGCCGGACACGCGGCCCAAGGCCGCGGCGGCCCGAAACGAAGGCCGCTAGCCCTTGACTGCCTCACCGGCGTGGCGGACCACGGCGTGCGCACGGGGGACAACCAGGTCGGCCGGCTTCGGGTAGGTCATTTCGAGACGCGTCACACTCGGGTCGCGGCCGGCCAGATCGACGGTCGCGCCGGCCCCGTCGGCCACCGTGACCCCCACCTCCGTACGTGTTTCGACCGGTTCCGCCGGCGCTTCCCCGTCGTCTGAGACCAGGGCAGCGCCGTCGCCCGCGGCCTCTACGCCGACCAGCGACGCCACGCGGACGGTGTTGCCGCTACGGTTCTCCACGCTCAGCGCGTCGCCGGCGTGGGTGACGCTCAGCCCCGGCAACGGCTCGTGTGGTTCCGCAGCGCTCCACAGGAGCGACATCGGCCGCTGCACGTCGGCCAGCTCGATGAAATCGGCCGTGTAGTTCCGCAACAGCCCGACGTACTCGTCCTTGCGCTCGCCCTGCGTGACTTCGACGACCACGCGGTGGCTCAGGTAACGTTCGAGGATGGGCTCGTAGACGTTGCCGGCGTATCCGATCAGTTCGGACGACATGGTCTTCAGTTGGGCCTCCTGGCTCTTCAGCACCGTGCTCGAGGCGCCCGCCGCCACACGCCCAAGCAGCGCGTTCGCCGTCTGGAGAAACGCGTCGCGCAACGTGCCCATCACGTTGCGGCACCACCGCCAGGAGCGCACATAGAAGGGCGGGTGGGCCGTCCGCCTGATCCGCTTGGCCCGGCGGCGCCGCTCCTCTTCGGTCATCTTGTCCGGATACCGCCACAAGGCAAGGATCGACTCGAAGGACCTCTTGTAGAGGATGTAGCTGTACTTGTCGATGCCCGACGTGCCCGGGCTCGGCGCGTCGTAGAGCAACTCAATGCCGGTGGGATATACGCGAAGGCGGCCCCACACCGGATCCTGGTCCACCCGATCGAGCACCACGGGCGACTCGTCGAGACTGCGCAGACACCGGTCCCGCAACCGAGATCGCACGAACGGCCCGACGATGGCCGTCGCGAAAATGACGAGGATTGTCGTGTAAAAAACAAAGTCCATGATCCGCCCTCGCTCGGTTCAACCTCCGACAAGCCTACGTTGCGCAGGACGCCGCATGCAACCTCTGGAAAGCCAGCGAGAGTTGTCCTGAACGGGCGCTTCTCCCGTCAATGATGAGAATAATGGAGTGCTATCGTACCAGACTACCGCTTTCCCCGGTATCTTCTCTGGTGCAGCTACCGGTGCGTTACCATCAGGCGCGACCGGACCGTGCCAGCCGGTGACGGCTCGATCTCCCCCCTGACCTACGACACGAACACGTCGGCCACGAGCGAGCAAGATGCGTGCTAGGATGGTCGTGTCAACGGACATCCGTTGTCCCTTGACACGTGCACGACGAACACGACAGCGTTCGGACGTGGCGATGCGACGGGCATGACGTGACCGTGCAGTGCAAAGCACGAGGCCCCGGGAAAAAGCACAGAATGCCGGAGAAGAAGAAAAAGATATGTAGTCTGTCCTGAATGGCACTAACTTTTGCTTTTCTGGTATCGATTTCTGTGTTGGCTCTCCCTGAATAGTCTACGGGGCTTGTTGAGCAGTTGGTAGTTCTTGGGGCGTCGCTTCCTTGCGCGGGGTTCGGTTCGGT
>Ga0272442_10004510_pt1 | contig 19053 bp, 19 predicted proteins | sample SSMForm2O_FD_200262 | JGI IMG/M metagenome (GOLD analysis project Ga0272442, IMG submission 200262) | Marine sediment archaeal communities from Little Sippewissett salt marsh, Falmouth, MA, United States - SSM-Form-2O | ecosystem: Environmental > Aquatic > Marine > Wetlands > Sediment ... | reverse complement strand
CATTCCTCAACCTGAAAATAATCCATTCATCGATGACTTCTCCCAGGTTTCTGCGGCATTCTTCAAGGGTCTCGCCGGTAGCCCATACACCTTCAAGTTCGGGAACCTCCCCGTAATAGGGTTCCTCATCATCAATTATTTCGTATCCAGCTTTTTCAAGGGCTGCCTGGATATACTGGATAAGCATGATTACACCTGTCCGAAAATGCTATATTTAGTTTTATGCTGTTTAAATCTTATATAGATTCTGTGGATAAGAGAATTAAAGTATTTTAGTTGTCGATTTTTCAGGCTTCTTGAAATGGATTCGGGGTTGATCAAAGCAGCCCTCCAACCGAAAAAATATATTTTGATTGATAAGGGTCGAAAAAACTTTCCATTAAAACTTTCCATTATAATTCGAAAAAGCCACCCATGCCAAAAAACCGATTGGTGCTCTAAGATAGCCAGGATGAAGGTCTCTCGATCAGCTTAAACTGATCTGCCATGCAAAGCGCTACTTCCAACGCTGCAAAAGCTCAAGAGTTAAGAAAAAAAGTATTCGGATCTACGGAATATTTAGTAAGTGGAAAAAAATAAGTGTTGGTGTAAACTCAGTTACACAAATGACACTTAATACCTGTTTTCTCTGGGTTTCCTGTGGTTAGGAAGACACTCTCTGCAGTAAACCGGTCTTTCGGGGTCAGGTTTGAAAGGCACTTCGGTTTCAACACCGCAATCTGAACAGGTTGCTTTGTGCATTTCTCTGGGAGCGCCGAAATTATTTCCTCTGGATCTGTCATTAAACATTTTTGTTTCACCTTGGTTTTAGTTGTTAGTAAATAGTTTAAAAATAAGATTGTATAGAACTCTTTGATTAAAAACAAAAATTGGTTTTTAACAACAGATTATTATACTTCTCTTGATTTTCAACAAGCATACATTGCAGTCAAATTATATAAATATATCTATAATTTTTAGAAGTGCACTCTCTCAAATGAGAGAACTCTTTCCAGGCATGACTTGAATAGGAGATAACAACCCATTTTCTGGCAGGTCTGAAACCAGAATTGCTTGAAAAAACTACCACTATAATTTGAAAGCAGTCACCTCTCGCCAAAAAATATATTCCTTATCTAAAAAAAGTCCAAAAGGAGAACGATCGAGGATAAGGAGGGGAAAATGATCGATAGGGAAACTGCTGCTTTTAAATATGCGTTGCAGGGGGGGTTCGATCGCTTGAATTCGGACAGGCGGAGGCGGGGGGAAGGGCAGATTGGAGCAGCCCGTCAACCGAAAAAATATATTTATAAATAGATGGGAAAATAAGTAGCAACCTCAGCCGTTCCCCAATAAAATAGCTGCAAAAAGAGTAATTATCAAACAGACAAAAGTAAAGACAAGTGGAAGAATTTCTTTTCTCTCTTCTTCTTTCGATAGTTGTGCTGGCGTCCCATTTACATAGAGCAGATAAAGCAAAGGTAGCAAGCCTGGCAATACCCAGAAAAAATATTTGATATTAGCATATGAAACTACCTCCATTGCTGTCATCGCAATTAATGCAATTGATAACCATCCTATGGCAAGATAAATCCTGACTATTGTATTCTTTTTTAAGGACGGAAATAATTGAAAAATATGGAAATGTTCACTCATAAATTTCACCCGCTTTAACATCAATAAATACATTGCAGAAAACAAATCATGCAGCTTTCCCTGAGTGAGAGTCCGCAGTAGCCGCAAACAAGAGCATTGAAACCGTCATCAACATTAAGACGACAGTTCTTTCATTTATTGTACTTTTCAATATATTTCACATTCTACATATGATTTATGAGCAACCCTGAATGAAGTTTGATAAGGTTAATGTCTGAAAACCAAACTTCGATCTCCTGATCACCGCCTAATCTGAACAAGCGGGTCCAGGTTGATTAGATTGAAGCAGCCCGCCAACTGAGAAAATATATTTTAATTGATGATGGGTCGGAAAAATTCTCCACGGTCAACTACGGTGAATAATTCAACATATTCGGCGGTTTAAAATACCTCAATTCCCAATCTTCAAAGAAAGTTTGAGGATTGTGAATCATGCTGAAAAAAGAGAAATGGTTATTGATACGAGATTTACATTCACAAGGCTTGAACATTAGTGAAATCGCCAGAGAAACAGGTTATGATAGGAAAACTGTGGGAAAATATATCCGCCTTAAGAAGGCTCCTGAACTTCAGAAACGTCCAAATAGACAAAGCAAACTCGATCCGTACAAAGATTACATGATACGAAAGCTTAATGAGGGTCCCTATACCGCCGCTCGTCTCTTTCGCGAAATCAAGGAAATGGGTTTTGATGGTGGAAAGACCATCGTTAAAGACTTTGTGAGGACAGTCAGACTTCAACAGGAAATGTATGCAGTACTCCGCTATGATCGAGAAGAGCAAAACTGAGTAGATGTGAACTTCAGATTCTCATAAGTACAGACAGTTGGATTTTCGACCTCTAAAGCTCGGAAACAAGATTCCTGTGAATTAGATTGAAGCAGCCGCCAACTGAAAAAATATATTTTAACTAACATGTGATTTACGCAGCTTCTGAGCTGGTGGAAGGTTTTTCATCAACACCCACATACTCGGCAAAGGATTCCGATTTCGGAATTGGCAAATTGTCTTCAAGCAGGCCCTTGACATCCATTTTAATGGCTCCATGGATATTTATCTCTACCTCGACCCGGGTGGAGCCGGTAGCTACACAACCTGTTCAGTGATGGGTAGTTGACCTCCGATCAGGAAGTCTTTTTTTCTTTCAGGACTCTGGCTGTAATCTGCCTGTTCTTTTTTGCTTCCCGGAAATTGGGGTTTATTTCAAAAGCCCTGTTAAAGCATTCAAGAGCTTCCTCATACCTTTCCAGATCATACAAAACTGTTCCCTTGTTGTTCAGGGCAGAAAGATCATCAGGACGTATGGCAAGAAGCTTATCAAAACATTCGAGTGCTTTCTCGTATTCTTTGAGATACGAGTAAGTAACACCTTTTGCGTCCCATATATTCAGATTTTCAGGATCTAAAGTAAGGGCACGATCATAGTTTTCAAACGCTTCCTCATATTTTCCAAGATTCCGCAGGGAATATGCACGGTGGATTCGAGCCCTGGAAGTTTCAGAACCAAGGGCAAAAGCCATGTCAAAGGATTCTATTGCCTCTTCAAAGCGTCCTGAATAATTGGCCGCACACCCTTTCGAAATCCAGATTTCCGGGTCTTTCGGGCTGATGGCCAGAATTTTGTTGAAGGTCTGAAGAGCTCGCCTGTGCCTGCCAAGGAAATAGTTGGCGTCTCCTTTTATCTTGAGAGCCTCAAGGGACTTTGGAGAGCACTTCAGGGCAGCGTCGGCATAGTTGAGTGCGTCCTGAAACTTTGAATACCTCATTAGTATTCGGGCGCTGGATAGCAGGGAATAAAAGTTATCAGGCTCTATTTCAAGGGCTTTGTAATAAGCTTTAAGGGATTCAGAATCTCTTTTAAGTATCTGCAGCATATCTGCTTTTGAAATCCAGATATCTGCACATTTGGGATTCAATTTAAGGGCCTTTTCATAGGCTTCGAGAGCTTCTTCGTAGCTTTCAAGTTTCTGTAAAGCTGCCCCCTTCCCCGCCCAGGCTTCAAAGATTTTTTTGTTAAGGGCCAGGCCTCTATCATAGGCTTCTATGGCTTCCTTATTCCTGTCCAGTATATTCAATACCCCAGCTTTGGAAAACCAAGTTTCTGCAGCTTTGGGGTCAATTTCGAGAGCTCTGTTATAGCATTCAAGAGCTTTTTCATAGTATTCCAGCCTTGAAAAAGAATTTCCTCTATTAACCCACATCCAATCATTTTCCGGGTAAAGGATAACGGCCCGGGCATAGAGTTCAAGAGCTTCTTCATCCCTTCCATCTTCGAATAGAAAGGCTCCTTTATTCAGAAAAGCATTCTCAGAGTCCGGGTTAATGGCAAAGATCATATCAAATAATTCGAAAGCTTCATCTTTCTTCCCTGCCTGGAATAAAACTTCAGCCATTTGAAGCAGGAGATTTTCAAATTCAGGATTAAGTTTGTAGGCCCGTTTGAAACACTCAAGTTTTTTCTCCGGGTCACTGGCATCCATGCCCCGTTTGAACCAGACGCTCGGGCCATCCTCATCGAATTTCTTTGTTAGTTTAAAGAATTTATCTTTAGCCAGTTCTTCTCTGTTTCCTTTCTTATTTATTGATTTTCTTTTAGCCATTTTTGGCACACTCCAGAAGCCAGGTCAAATTTTTTAAAAATCCTGAAAATTCTAAAAATTAAATACACTGTATGAAGTACTTTGCCTTAGGGTATTTCGCTAATATCGATAGTCCTGACTATATATATTAGGCAGAATATATAAAAATAGCTGACGCTTTTCCAGGTAAACGAGTTCTTTCAAATATCCAGGCCCTCGAGATCTGAATACCTCTCAATGCATTCCTCGGCCTCCTCGAACCTTCCAGGTTCTTCCAGCACTTTTGCTTTCCGCCTCCAGGCCTCCCCGCACCTGCAGTTGAATTCAAGGGCCGTATCGTAAGCCCCTATGGCCTCTTCATATTCCTTAAGGCTCTCAAATGGGTTTCTTTTTCAGCCCAGGAGTTTTCATTTTCAAATCCCAGTTGCATTTCTTTATCAAAAGACTCCGGGGCTTCTACAAAAAACACAGAGCTTGGAATGTACGAATTCGGGATCAGATCGAAGCAGCCCGCCAACCGAAAAAATATATTTTAACTAAATTGAACATGGGGACTTATCTCTTCAATTTACAGTCCACTTTGAATGGCTCTACTGAAGAAAATCCGGGTGACGTTCTCCAAAAGATTCAATTTCATGAGATGTATAGCGATGTTTCTTATACAAGCAAGGAAAGTAAAAATTATGGACTTCACAGGGACATGGCACATTTATGAGATGGAAATGTGGGATGAAGACTATTTCAACATGGAAGTTCAGGCCTATATTATGATAAAGCCAGACAACCTGGGGCATTTTCAATTTGGTCTGGTTTATGGTTATATGGATGGCAGGATTGTTGATTATGCTGATGGCAAAAGGTTTGAATTCACCTGGGAAGGAAATGATGAGTGCGACCACGCTTTGGGTAGTGGTTGGGTCAGGATGAAAGAAAAAGATGTGCTGGAAGGCGAATTTAGAATTCATCTCGGAGACAGTTCTACCTTTTTAGCAAGGAGAGCAAAAGAATAAAATCGAGTGATCGGAAAAAATTATGCAAAGTGCTCATTCTAAAGTTGAAAAAATCACGGGTTTTTAGTTCTCTTTTCTTAACAAACGTATTCGGGGAATTAGATTGAAGCTGCCTGCGAACAGAAAAAATATATTTTAACAGAATCGGGCTGTAAAAAACTCTTCACTATAATTTTAGAAAACAACCCGGCTCAATACCGTTGCGATAGCTTCATTTTTTATAAGCAAAAAGTCAGCGCATTTGTTTAAAAAACAACTGGTTTAAGTTTATATATTAAAACAATAAGTATATAAGGAATTGCGTGTTAGTATTGTTAACAGGTAAAGCCAGTAAGGCAGTGTACCTTGAGGTGCACGACAAAGAGTCCTTATTGGTACTGTTAAATGATCTTATTTTTAGCCCCAGACGGGGTATACTTCTTTTTTTACGTTAAGCACATCCATGAATTCACTATTTTCATGCTCTACTTTCTGGAACTTCGACCATGCCAAAACATCCGCGAATTGCAGGCCATTCCAGGCATGTGAGTAACTATGATGTATCTCAATTTTTCTTAAATTGGAATTCTCATTAACCTTTCTTTCAAAATACCGGTTAAAGTCGTCCCTTAGCATCTGTTTACCTTTCGATTTATCAATCCTTACTAAAAGGTCTGCATCCTGCAGTATAACATGTTCTGCCAGCTTGCCGGCAACATAATTGTAAAGTTTATGTTTATCATTTAGCAGGTAGTTACTATAGAGTTTCTCTTTTTTCAAAACTATATAACACACCCTTGTTTCAGGAATAGCATTGAGTTGATTGAGCATGTACTTGATGATATCGGGGCTGGACTTGTTTGCTTTAATCTCTTGTGCATTTTTCAATTTTTTCTTAAACTTGTTTCTTCTCATATTCTTTATAATACGGTCTAACAGGGCAGGGTCCTTAACTATCAAAGCAGCAATCACGAAATGGTTGGATTGCTTGCCCAAATCTCCACTTTCGTCGATAAACATATGATACTGCACATTTTCACGGGCCCTGTCATTTGATTTTTGAGTTTAAGCTTTAAATAGGAAGTTTACAGGTTTCAATCCCAAAATTTAGTCCAGTTATTTGAAAAAGCCACTTATTCCACTTTTTCTATTTTGTCCCAGTAAGCATAATGCACTTGAACTTAATAATATTATTTAACATTAGTTTGGAATTAATCAAACTCATCCCCCCTGGAAGTTAGAAATACTACAACAGCAGATACTATAACATATCAAAAGGATACAAAACAGAGCCTGTAAAAATGCCAGAAAACCGAAAAGAAGCTGAAATCTACATCAAAAAGCTCCACGAAATGCTCCCTGAGCTTAAAGAAAAATACCATGTCAGTTACCCTGGGGTTTTCGGGTCCTACGTTCGGGGAGAACAGAAAGCAGAAAGTGACCTCGACGTGCTTGTGGAATTCAGCAAGACCCCTACTATTTTTAAATTTCTAAACCTCGAAAACTACCTTTCGGAAGCTCTGGGCGTTAAGGTAGACCTGGTTATAAAAGATGCTTTGAATCCGAACATAGGCAAACATATCCTTTATGAAGTTGAAGCGGTCTGAAGAATGATTAAAAAAGCAGACTGGAACCTGTTCATTCAACTTCAATATCCTCCGGTTCTTTGATCACATGGTCTCCAATCCCGGGAAATTCCAATCCATCCCTCAACCTGAAAATAATCCATTCATCGATGACTTCTTCCAGGTTCCTTCGACATCCCTCAAGGGTCTTTCCGGTAGCCCAAACCCCTTCAAGTCCAGGAACCTCTCCGTAGTAGGGCTCCTCATCACTGATTATTTCATACTGGGCTCTTTCCAGAGCCGCCTGGATATACTGGATGAGCATGACAGTACACCTCCAGAGCTGCTGAGTGCCTGAACCTATTCTTAAGCTTACGGGGAATTGTCTTCCAGCAGTCCCTGTACATGCATTTCAATAGCCTCATGGATATTTTTCTTTACCTCGGCCAGGGTGGAGCCGGTAGCTACAAAGCCTGGAAGGTCAGGGGGAATACGCTGAGTAATTGTTGTTTGCTTTTTTCGATCACGATAGGGAAACGGCACATGGTCAACTCTCCAGCTGGCGAAAAATATGGGTGTGGATAATGATATGGCATAATTACCGGCAGATTGAGATTTCAATCAACGGAACTGTTCCCAATACCGGGACGCCTTGATGTAGCTCTCCCAGAGTATGAAATCATCCCATTCTTCGAAATTTTCTTCTCCGACCCTCGAATGGATTCTTTTTTCAAAAGCAGAAAAATCCATACCATATTTCTGTTCCATTTCTGCTATCATTTTGCCGTAGTAATCCATTTTTTGTTCGGCCCGGTAATGCAAAAGCCGCATTGAGTTCACCCTTTCGTTAGATCTGTTTTTATTAATATGGCTGCAATGAATATAACTTTGAAGGCATTAGAACCTTAATTTGACAGATTTTGATAACTTGAACAGTGCAATGTTACAAAAAACGCCTTTCTTAGACGCAATATAATTTGAAAAAAATGCTAAGTCATGACTAACATAGAAACCCATATAAAATTTTAAATTGTATCTACAATTTTGATAGTATCCACTAATTCTCAGAGAATCATCCCTTAATTTTGAGCCAAAATGAGTTTGACAAATACTATCAATATATTAAAAAATATTATAAATTCTATGAAATTTCACTCATTCTTGTCACAATTAAGCTGTTGATCTTGTCAAAATTAGCAAAAATATGTCGTTTAACCCCATTTTTCAAGAAATTGACTGTAAGTGTCAAATTCGACAGGCTTTTTTTGATGAATTTTGTAGACCTATGTTTGATTTCCTCAAACTCATATCTCATCAACGATATGAATAATTGAGCAATAAAGCCGAGAATGATAGCTCCATAAACACTATCATCTGACCACACTCTCAATGGTTTAATCTGAATTTCGTTTTTCAACGAGTCGAATATTTTCTCGATAGAATCCTTTTTTCGGTATGTTTTCAATGCCCTCTTAAGTGTCAAATCTTTGTTTGATTTTAGGCAGAAAAATCCTTCTCTCCCACTAATCAGAGTACTTTTCAGGAATTCTATTGCTTCTTCCTCACTCATCTCATCAAGCTTGGTCGTAAATGAGTAGTTGACCTCAATCAATTCATTGTTGACTCTGAATTTCTTGGGAAGGGCTTTTTTGTTATCAATTACTTTTTGAATCTCTTTTGCTTCCTCTAGTTTCTTTATGACAGTTCTTGCTTTTGACTCAAGCTGTCTCTCCTGCAATGATTCAGAGAAATAAAAATACTTAGTGCTGCTTGGTTTAACGATTTTAATCCCATAGATACCTTTCTTAGGATCAACCACTTTAACATTATCCCTGTCATTCTTATCAAATTGGGCAATAATTTTGTCATGACTTTTGTTCAGCTTCATTGCAGTCAGATACTTCAGTTCATCTCCTTCTATAAGCTCAATATTTTCTTTGGTATTTGCTCCTTTATCGAAGACAATAAGAGAGCCTTTCTTAAGCTTACTTTTCACCTGGTTATACGTATCAGGGAAGTGCTGCAGGTCAAGAACATTTCCTTTGTGAACTGTGATTCCAATAGGTATGTTTATAGGGTCTGCAAGTTCGCTGACTCCAACTGTTATCTGGAGTTTATCGGGTCTATGGTCTCTGCTATACCCATATTTACCAAGTTTACATTTTTTGCCATGAAGAACGATACTCGTCCAGTCAAGGTTTGTGTCTGTGTGTTCAAAATCATTTCCCAAAAATATCCGATTTAGGAGATCACAGAGGATTTCTTCTCTGTTTCTTCCAATGGTTTCAAGGGTTCTGTAGAGGACTCTTTCATTGAAAGGATCAAGGCCTAAGATATTGAGAACTTCACCTTGATTCATCCATTTACCTGCTTCCCTGATACTCAAATTATCAGTGAACTTATAGCTCAGCAATCCGATCAATAAACTATTGATGTCATGGCCTTTACGTTTATACCTGCCAAAAATGTCGTAAAGATTGAGCTTCTCAAAGTAATATTGGACAACCACCATTGCTCCAATAGGAAGACATATATTCTTGTTAGGTATTGTAGGAAATGCTCTGAGTTTTATGTTTTTATTCATAGGTCCGAATAAAACAAAACAAAGAGCACCTATTTTTATTTAACTATTAAAATGAAAAAGAAAATAGTGAAGACTGTCAAAGTTAGGTTAGAAAAGAGAGTTAAACAGTATCGATTTTACTTTCACCTTCAGGAAAAAGAGGCGAAAACTAATAGAAATATTGAAATTTACGGATATCTTTGCAGGTCAGGTCAGATAAATAATTCACCCTTTGTCCAGAGTTCATCAAATTTTGCCTTGAATCGCTTTGCATATGATTCATCATGTATTCTTGTCATACCGAGGTTTCTACCCGTATTGAACTGGTCTTCAATATCGAGCAGGGTTATCTTAGAATCAATGATTACAAAATTGTATTCGGTTTCTAAAATTCTTACTTCCATCAGGTCCTTAATGTTGCGTTTAAATGACAGGTCTTCTATCGAATCAATAAGCTCATTTAAAGATGGCAGTAGATGTGATCCCGGGTCCAACATTTTAACTTTTACGCCGCGCTGTACCAAACTCAAATAAGCTTTGCTGAAGGTGGATACCGCGGAATCATATAGCTCCGATTTTCCGGGTCTGTACTTACTATGGATTACAACACATATTTCATGCTCGATTTTCTCAAAAGCCGAAGTCACCATTTCATTCAGTTCATTATTACGGAACCTGTCAGGCCAGAAGACAGTTTCAACATTTTGTGGTGAATTGTCGTTGCAAAGTTCCCTTTCGATTTCATCAAATGTTTCTTTAAGCATTTTGAGCTCATTGAGTGCTTCTTCCTCTTTTCTTTTGTACATTAATTTAAGTGCTCTTTCAGGATCAACCGCCCGGTATCTCTGTGGCCTTGACGGCTGGATTTCGACAAGCTCATAGTTTTTGAGGGCTTTGAGGACCTCGTAGATCTTTCCTACAGGGACTTTCGATGCATGTGATAATTTGCTTGCTTCCATAGAATCCTGTTTTAGAAGTGTCAGGTAAACTGAACTCTCATACCTGTTCAATCCAATTTTTGCAAGTAATTTTTCATCCATCTTTTCACTACTTTTCAGTTTATTGTAGAGTAAAACGGTTATCTTTCCGAACGATATTAAGACTACTGTTCAAGCATATGAAAGGTTCTAGCATATGAAAGTGAAGTTGTTAAGTTAAAGGTTACACCGACTGAATACATTAGTTCGAATAAAAGAACGATATGTGGCAAAGGTTACACTGAACCTGTAGAAGAATAACAAACAACTAACTCCATGAAATAATATGGAATAGATTAACTAAAAGTGGTCAAGATGACGTTTACAAAAAGTAACAGATACGATTTTGATTTTGTTAAAGAAAACATGATGGGACCAAACGCAATGAAGATTCTTGAGGAAGTGTCCGAATCTTTGAAGCTTGAGAAAGGCATGAGAATACTCGATCTTGGCTGTGGGAGAGGGCTGACCTCAATATTCCTGGCAAAAGAATATGATGTTACAGTTTTTGCAACTGATCTCTGGATAAGTGCAACAGATAACTATGAGAGAATCAAGTCAATGGGACTGGAAGATAAAATAATACCAATACACGCAGAAGCTCATGATCTACCGTTTGCAAATGAGTTTTTTGATGCTGCTATCAGTATAGATGCCTATCACTATTTCGGGGTTGAAAAAGATTATTTGACAAAGTATTTTGCTCCACTCGTAAAAAAAGGAGGGCAGATAGCAGTTGCAGTTCCGGGCTTGAAGCAGGAATTTACAAATGGAGTTCCGGCAGAATTAGTGCCATACTGGTGTGATGATATGACTTTAACTCTGCACTCATTTGATTGGTGGTATGATTTATGGAAAACTTCCGACCTGGTAACTATTCAGGAGTGTAAAGAGTTAAATTGTTTTGAAGAAGCCTGGAAAGACTGGCTTATGTGTGACAACGACTTTGCTCGCAGAGATATAGGAATGATGGAAGCTGAAGGTGGAAACTACTTTAATCTGGTTTCAATCATAGCCACAAAGTTATGATTTAAAACCTGTTGAGGAGCTCACGAGAGAAAACAGAATCACTTAATCTAAAGAAGCCCCGCAAAGTCCCCTTATAGGGCAGCAAAATAACGGGGTTTTCAATTTCAATTTCAATTTCACTTTTTTTATCCTTTTCTTAACAAATGTATCTGGGGAGATTTAAGCAGACCGCCGGCAGGAAAAATATATTTTTACAGAATTGGACCTGAAGGAAGATTTTCCATCTTCAATAACTTAATTTCGGATTCCATCCACGAAAATTAAAAGCACCAGAAATTAATTTCATTGGTCATCGGTTAAGGATTTGATTCCATCTTCCAATACTGTTTTTTCATTCAACCCATTCGTCTCTAAACCTTTTTCTGTTTACATGTGGATCTAAAGCCTGACTGTCATATACGCTCATCACAGTTTCGAAGGTTCTTTCGATTCCACAGTCGTGTAGTATCACTGTTAATAGGTCTGAAGCATTTTCTGCAAATATTGTGCTCCATCTTAACTGTGTATATCTTACCATTTTCCCAGGATTTGATGTTGAGTTTCTGACAAGAGTGTATATCCTTCTGCTAACGATTAAGGTCAACATTGCTGTCCAGATTAGAGCTTCAATTACCTGTACATTCTTTGTGTCCAGAACGTCAAGTGCATATTTACTTTTCAATTCCTTGAAAAGTAACTCTATGTCCCATCTTGCCCCATATAATGTTGCAATGTCTTTTGCACCTAAAACATCTTTCTGGATGTTTGTGATGTATATGTGGTAATTTTTCTCCTTAGTGTTATACATTGCAACAAGACGTACGTTCATCTCATCTTGTTTTTGTTTGCCTTTATATGCTCTTCTTTTAAATTTTATTTTCACAACAGCATCAAGATTTTTGCCGGAAAGTTGTTCAATACACTCACTAACTGGTTTCCCAGCAAACTTCTTACTTTTTGTCTTGGAAAGTCCCTCTTCAACAGAAACAACAATAGGATCCATATTCTTCTTAATTCTCGAGACGAAATATCCCCCATTTTCCTCAACTCTTGCAAACATTTGATTTTTGTAAAAACCAAGATCAACAAGAAGAATACGATCCTCGATCCAAGGGCCTATTTTCAATGTTTTTATCTCAGCTGTTTTTTCAGAATACAAAGCAACTGTTTTAGGTCCATTAGCAACTGCACTTACCATAACTCCTACTTTTACCCCAGCAGCAACTTTTCTTGTTCTTGCTGCTGGAAACTTGTCAGCTAAAGAGGAGTGAAGGCGAACAATTGTGCTGTCCTGAATGACAACATCCTGAAAGTTTTCAAGTTTCTTGCTAAGCTTCCTGCCAGGATCTTTTGCAAGCTCTTCTATGCCGTGAATAACACACTGATGAAGAAACTCAACAAGTTCAGGAGTGAATCGATCGTACCAGCTGCTGTCGCATATGGTTTTATTTGCTTCTTTTTCATATTCTCTTTTCAAACTGGCAAGTGTACGCTGTAAGCGTACACCAAAACCAAGAGTTAAAACCCAAAAGATGACAACAGGATCAATTTTACGTTCGCGTATTATAAGACCAGTTTCTTTGGCGGTTTGCCTTAACCACTCTTCGGGAAACATTTCCCGAAGAGAGTCTTCGAGAGTAGTTGCAAGATAGGGTGACATAAATATTAATATATAAATCGTTAGTATAAAAACGCATACAAGAGCAGTTTTTTAAGGCTTAACCGATGACGCATGAAATTAATTTAGGGTTTTTTTAAGATAACGCCAGGCAAATGATATGGGACGACCTATTTTTTACCCGCCTAATGTGATATCCTGGTCCTGATAAAATTCCAGTGCATTATACAGGTGCTCTGGCTTAAAATCCGGCCACATATCATCAACTACGTATATGTCCGAGTATACCGTCTAGATCGGGAGCATTCCGCTGAGCCTGCGTCGTCCTCCCCAGCGAATAAGTAAATCTATTCTTGGGATGTTTGCCGATGCGATGCTTTCTAGCAATTTTTTATTATCTGAAGAGTTATCAAATGCATATGCTAAATCCCAGTGCCAGCCATAATTTATCAAAAAATTTATCTTTATTCTACTCTTCCCGACTTTAGTTTTCTTTGTGTATGCAAGCAACTCTTCTGGAAAGATATCCGAACCGGTATTCCCTACTACAAGTATTTCGGCATCACGTTTGGCAATCTCCTGAACTGATTTGATACAGGCATCTACAAACGCTTTTCTTTGAACTTGAGGTCTTTTCGTGTTATCCTGGGTAAATCCGAAAAAAGTAACTTCATCTATTCCGACTTTCACGCATATATCATATACTTCCACGCCTGGAATTATTCCATACTTATATCCTTCATGTTTTTCCATCCCCCTGGTCAGAGCCCATCTTCTATTACCATCCGGTATTATGGCAATATGTTTCGGCAATCTTTTAAATTTTGGTATTTCCAGAAAATTCCCCCCATCCCTTTGCTCAAAAATGCTATAAATAATCTTCATTCGGATTCGGTAGACGAACTTTATGCAAAACATCTAATACCATTTACAGCAATTTCCGGCATAATTTTGAACCTCATAATGCCGATTATAAGGCTTTTTGCTTAAATTCCCCGGGTGGAAAAGTTCCGAATTTACATCCTGCTTAAGAGAATAATGAGAATTCACCCCACTCCCAAGAAAAGAATAGGACCCTGAAATAATCATTTAAAAAAGAAATGAGCATATAAAGGAGGATCAGACAAAAAACCGAATATTTAAAACGCAGATCCGGGATCACTCTTGCTTTCACTCTTAAGGAAGAAGTGAAAAGGAAGGAGTGAAAAGGAAGGAGTGAAAAGGAAGGAGTGAATGCCAGTTTCAGGAGGAGATAGAATATGCCAGCAAACCTGATGGAGTACTTCAACAAAATGTCCGGGCCCGGAGTTCTCAGCACGTCCGGGAAAGACGGAAGGGTCGATTCAGCCCTTTTCGCCTCGCCTCACATGACCGATGAGAAAACAGTTATAGTGTCAACGGCTAAGAACCGCACCTTTGCAAACCTTCTGGAGAATCCATACGCCGTGTTCATGATCCTGGAGCAATGTCCAGGCTCCCAAACCGCAGCGGAAATGCCTGAAGACCCGGAAAAGTATATAATGGGTTGGAAGGGCATCAGGGTTTACATGAAGATGAAAGAGCATGAGACATCGGGAAAAATGCTCGAAACGATCAGGAGCCAGGTCGCCGAGATTGTCGGCGAGGAAGGTGCAATGAGTATATACGCTGTGCTAACCTTTGAGGTCTATGAGGTCAGACCCCTTGTGGATATCGGACAGGGCTGGGAGAAATCGATCTGAAACTGCAGGCTTGGAACCCTGATAGCTCAATTGGGCGATCGCTTCAAAATCCTTTTTCGGGAAGTGACTGGACTTGCCTTCCAGGTTCAGCAAAACCCTACTATTTTTGAATACACGCTTGAATTCCAGGACAGAAAGTTCAAAGCTGGCAACATCAAACTTAAATGTCTTTGTCTAAAATGCCTTTGTCCATTTACTTTTTTGGAAAAGCCGGTCTCGCAGGCTCGACCGGTGAGAGCCCGGGGACCTGAAAACCGATTGTTCAAAGGTTGCTTCGGGGAGTAAAGCAAAATGAACAAAACTCAATGCCATAAAATATTCAAATATATCGGATTACTCAAAATTTTGCCGATACCGATACTCAGACGATCCAGGCAAAACTTCCGGACCTTACAGTTAAATTGCATAATCGCTGCCGATGCCAATTCCAAAAAAAGTATACTTCCATTATATCGGGAAAGAAATCCTAATATCGGATTACTCAAAAAAATGCCAATACCGATATATAGTTTAGAGCCAATATCGGATACGTAAAATTATGTCCGATACAGATACTACCCTGATTCAGGAAGAACTTCTTGCACGTATAGATGAAAAAATGAAGCGGCTCAACTCCATGCGCCCCCTTCCAGCGGATGCTTTGGGAAGGCTGCATGAAGAGATAAAACTGGTTCACACATACCATTCCAATGCTATAGAAGGAAATACACTCACACTTCAGGAGACAAAACTTGTCCTGGAAGAAGGGCTGACCATCGGTGGAAAATCGATCAGGGAGCACCTTGAAGCGGTCAATAACGCAAAAGCTTTCGACAGGATGGAAGAGCTTGCAAAGAATAAGAAGGCAATAAACCACGTTACAATCCAGGAAATCCATGAAATTGTGACCAGATGCATACTCGATAATGCCGGAAGATACCGCACAACAAACGTAAGGATAAGCGGAGCGATAAAGAGCCTGCCTGATTGGTCAAAGACAGTAAAACTGATGGATGAGCTGATTGAGAGCATAAACAAAATCAAAAGACACCCCATTGAAACAGCTTCCCTCCTGCACCACAGATTTGTTGAAATCCATCCATTTACCGACGGAAACGGCAGGGTTGCCAGGCTCCTTACAAACCTGTATTTGGTAGCAAGTAACTATCCGCCCATAGTGCTCAAAAAGGAAGATAGAGGAAAATACTACAAAGCCCTCAGAGCCGCAGATTCCGGAAACCTCAGCCCTTTTGCCAGTTTCATTGCAAAAGCCGTGGATGAAAGCCTGACCCTCTACCTTTCCATCTCCGGCGGATCCGATGAACTGCTGCCCCTTAAAGAACTTGCCCCTAAAACTCCATATTCCCAGGAATATCTCAGCCTTCGGGCAAGGCAGGGGCTCCTGGACGCGGTAAAAATAGGAAAAAGCTGGCATAGTTCAAAACGTGCTGTCGAAAAATATCAATCCGAACATGGAAAGAAGGGTGCTTGATTTAGGGTTTGATTTAGGGTTTGATTTAGGGTTTGATTTCTGTTTTATCTTTTAATATTCCGGATTCTCACCGCTCTTACCGATATTGAGACAAAAAATCCAGGTTTTAAATGCCACGAAAGTCCAAAAGTAATAATTAAGCCAGTTGCCTGCAAAAAAGGCAATAAAAAAGAAATTAAATGAAATTTTCCTTATGGTTTCGCCGGCACTTCCAGACATTCCTTAAAGTACTGGTTTATAATCTGCATATACATGTCCCTTGGCATGAGTTCTCTGCTAACGGTGTCGAGTGTTTCCTGCGACATGGGCTGTCCTTTTGCAAGTTGTCTGCCTGCTTCTTTTGCTGCTTCGAAAATATCAGCTATCGGTTTCCCCATTCCAAGCATGATAGCCATCGCTTCCCCATGAGGGCGCAGAAGGGCTCCTGCAAACTCGGTAGATGCATTCTTGCAAAAGGCTTTCATATGTACAAGCATGGGATCGAAATTGTCCTTTTCCCAGAAACCGCAGTTTGAAACCAGTACGAATTTCAGGGCTTTCGGCCCCCCGCGAACGGGATGGCGGCAGTGGCCGTCGCGGATCTCAAAATAAGGTTCTACCCTGGGAAGCATCCTGTCAATCAGGTTCTTCATCGGGCCCGTGACCCCGTCCACATAAACCGGACTTGCAAAGACTATAACATCCACCTCATCGATTTTGGGATACAGGATGTTCATGTCGTCATTCTGGTAACATTTGCCCGGTGTCTTCAACCAGCAGTTAAGCTCTTCCATGCAGGGATTGATGTTGAGCTTCTTCGTATAGAAGAGTTCTACCTCTGCCCCTTCCTCTTTCATCCCTTCGAGAAAAGGGTTCAATATCATGGCAGTGTTGCCTTTATCCATTTTGGAACTTGAGTTTATTGCCAGAACTTTCATGCGTAATTTCCTCCAACTTACCTGAAACACTCTAAATAAGGAAAGGATAAGGGAACAGGCTGATGTCTTTTCACATCAAAACACAATCATTCCAGGCGTCCCACATTACGGATCTCCCCTGCGGATCTAACTGAAATGAAAAAAGCCCCCATTTAAAATATTACATTAAAATATAAAGACATTTTTTATATGTAAATGTTAAATGTCGGATTACATAAACTCTTCAAAGAGAAATTACAGAAAGAAAGGACGATACAGCCAGAACAAAACAATGCAGTCAGCATAAAACATGCAGTCAGCATAAAAAGATGCAGTCAGCATAAAAAGATGCAGTCAGCATAAAAAGATCCAACCGGAATAAGAAGATCCAGCCAGAATAAAATCTGCCTTTACCTCCGCCGCCTTTAGCTCACTGATTCCTGAAAGAGGCTTCAACTGCGCAGCTCATGTATATTGCTGAACCGGATAGCGAATTTGCTTCCGTGCTTCCTTTTGAGTTCTATGCAGCCGTCTATCTGTTCAACAAGAATATTTACCAGCTGAAGCCCCAGGGAATCCGCATTCTGGAAATCTATTTCATCAGGTATGCCTTTTCCGTTATCCTCTACTGTGAGTACGTAAGTGAAGTCCTCTTCATCTGTACAGGACGGACCCGGACCGGCACTGTCATAGTTCGCGGCAAAACTTCCATTTTTGGAGAGCTTTACGTGTATTTCGCCTCCGCTGCCGGCAGGGAAAGCATGCTTCAGGGCGTTTGAAAGCAGTTCGTTTACGATGATTCCGAGAGGTATTGCAGTATCCATGCCAAGATAGACCTGCTCAAGGTCCAGTTTCAGTTCGATTTCGCCGCTCCCCAATTTGTATGAATGGAAAAGGTCTGCGGTCAGCTTCCGAAGATAGGCTGCAAAATCAAGGGCATCCGTGGATTCCCCTTTGTAGAGCTCTTCATGAATCAGAGCCATTGAAAACACACGGTTCTGGCTCTCCCTGAAGGCTTCGAGCACGTCCCTGTCCCTGAAGGTTTCTGCCTGGAGGCTGAGCAGGGAGGAAATTACCTGCAGGTTATTCTTGATCCTGTGGTGGATTTCTTTTATCCGGAATTTCTCCATTTTCTCCATGGCTTCTTCAGCCATTTTGCGCTCGGTAATGTCCTGAACTATTCCCTTAACCTGGATAGGGATATTTTCTTCATAGAAAATAACTTCCGCTTCTGTGTGGAGTATGCGCTCCTCCCCATCAGCCGGGATAATTCGGAATTCAACATCATAGGGTCTCCCGTTCAGGCCCTCATTAATTGCATTAAGCAGGCGGTCCAGGTCTTCGGGGTGTACATAAGTTAAAAACAAATCATAAGTTACTTTGAATTCTTGAGGCTTTAGTCCGAAGATACGATAAACCTCATCGGACCAGAACAATTCATTAGTTTTAATATTCCAGCTCCAGTTACCGATATGAGCCATTCTTTGAGCTTCAGCCAGGCCTTTTTCACTTTCCTTCAGTGACTTATAAGCCTGTTCAAGCTCCGTTGTCCGTTCTTCAACCAGTTCTTCCAGGTTGTCGAGGGTTTCTTTCAACCTGGCTTCCGCTTCTTTTTTGCCCGTAATATCCCGGGAAATAGCAAGAACGGAGGAAACTTCCCCATCAACAAACTCCGGCACTATCCGCGTATTAAAGTAGTATTCCTTCCCCCGGGGTGTTGTATACTGGAATTCCACTGTTTCGGATTTTCCTGTGGCAAAAACATTCCGGTGATGCACTTCCCAGAACTTCGCAATCTCCGGATCTGCTCCCAGTTCACTATAGGTCTTCCCGATGATTTCTTCCTGAGGATAGCCAGAAATTTCCTCAGCGGCAGGATTGACATACATATGGCGGCTTTGTCTATCATAACGCTTGCTTTCGGCAGGTTAACGAATAATTAAATATCTTGAGCACAATCTTTCCTTTTAGTGACATCCGAATTTTCAAAAAACAGCAACAAAAGATCGAATGCCATAATAAAACGTACTA
>Ga0272442_10004509_pt1 | contig 19058 bp, 15 predicted proteins | sample SSMForm2O_FD_200262 | JGI IMG/M metagenome (GOLD analysis project Ga0272442, IMG submission 200262) | Marine sediment archaeal communities from Little Sippewissett salt marsh, Falmouth, MA, United States - SSM-Form-2O | ecosystem: Environmental > Aquatic > Marine > Wetlands > Sediment ... | reverse complement strand
CGAAGCGGCAAATGGAAACTACATTTCCCGCACGGCTATCGTACACTCTCCGGCCGCCCCGGCGGCACGGGAGGCCGACCGGCCAAATACGACCAGACCCGTATTGGCCTGTCACTTTTCGACCTCGAGAAAGATATTTCCGAGCAGCACGATGTATCCGCCCAATACCCTGATGTTGTTAAAAGGCTTATGAAATTAGCCGACCGGATGCGCGAAGACATCGGTGATTCGGCAAAGAAAATGACCGGAAAAAATAGAAGACCCCCCGGACATATATAATAAACCGCCGCAGGCGTAGCTAAAGCTACGTTGAGGACGATTTTGAATCGACAACGCAGGCATCGGACTTTGCAGCCGGCCGCAATGGAGCCGGTTTTGGGATAGGCTCGAAAGCCACATTTACCCCGTTTCTTGAAAAAATCCGCCTTTTATCAGCCTTTTTTATTGATATTTTCCTCTTAACAGGATATATTGTATTCAGAGAATAGTGGTGCGGGAACTATGCACTTTTGGCTGCCAGCTGGATTTCCCTCTGTGCTATCGCTCTTTATTGCAAAAGAAAGCGTTTTTTGAAGGAGGCAGAGACGATGAAAAGACAAATACCTTTTGTCCTGCTAATTTCAGCATTTTTGCTTGCGATAGTATCCACCGCTACAGGAGAAATCATCTACGTTGATGCCGATGCACCTGGAAACAATGATGGTTCAAGTTGGGAAAATGCCTTTAACTACCCGCGGGATGCCCTGACTGCTGCCCAGTCCGGCGACGAAATATGGGTTGCTCAGGGCACCTACACACCGGATGTAAGTTTAGCAAACCCCGGCGGTACCGGCAACCGTGAAGCTACCTTCCAACTTAAAAATGGCGTGGCTGTCAGGGGTGGTTATGACGGTTATGGTGAGGCGGACCCAAATGCGCGAGATATAGAACTGTACGAAACTATCCTCACCGGAGATCTAAACGGCGACGACGGACCGGACTTCGCTAACAACAATGAGAATAGCTACCATGTTATAACCGGCGGTGGAACGGGCGAGACAACCGTTCTGGACGGCTTCACCATCACAGCCGGAAATGCCAACGGCTCCAATGCATACAAGTACAACAAAGGCGGCGGAATGCATAACCCCAGAAACCGCAATCTAACGCTAAACAAATGCACATTCAGCCGCAACTGGGCAGTCGCCGGAGGTGGAATGCACATCTATGATTCCAGACCAACGCTCAACGATTGCATTTTCAATGAAAACATGGCAAGTTGGGGGGGAGGTGCAATCTATAACCAAGAGTATGACTATGGCTGCAGTCCAAAATTCAACAACTGTACCTTCACCAGTAACTCGTCCAACCGAAGAGGTGGCGGCCTATACAATGGGGAAGACTCAAAACCGAAACTCAACAACTGTACCTTCAGCACAAACTCAGCGGCCTATGGTGGCGGTGTATACAATGGGGAAGACTCAAAACCCACACTTATCGAATGCACATTCACCAGTAACTCGGCCAGCGAAAGTGGTGGCGGCCTGTACAATGAAGATTGCCGCGCAACTTTGTTAAACTGCACATTCACCAGCAACTCAGCCAGTGCAAGTGGTGGCGGAGTATACAATGATGAAGATTCCGATTCGACTATCAACAACTGTACATTCACCAGTAATTCCACCGGAGAAAATGGCGGCGGGATATACAACTACGATTCAAGTCCAACTATCAAGGATTGCATAATAATGGGCAACTATGCCGGCTGGTCAGGAGGGGCAATTTTCTGCCAGGATAAAGACGCTGAAATCGTTAACTGTACAATAACCGAAAACTTCTGTGAGGCAAGCGGGGCCGGAATCTGCGGAGTGGCAGGCTTCCCCGTTATAAAAAATTGCCTCATAACCAAAAATGACGGCTATTTCAGTGGAGCAGCGGCTTCCGTATATGGCTGCTATATGACAATTATAAACTGTACTGTTGCTGATAATAATGCCAGACACACGTATCTTGCTACCGGCGGAATTTACTGCTGGCAAGGCGATGCTAAAATAATAAATACCATCGTGTGGAATAACAACAGCTCGCCAAATAATCAAATAGAATTTTTCGACGGTTACGAGACCTGCACGATTACTTATAGCGACATTCAGATTGAAGACAGTAACCTGGTATGGGAGGGAACCGGAAACCTGAACGATGACCCTCTCTTTGCCGCACCTGAATCTGGCGATTATCATCTCAAGTCCACTGCCGGGCGATGGGAACAAATCCTTGACTCAACCGCAGACCTCAAAGATGACGATGTTGTAAACTGGCTCGATTTGGAAATATTCATCGATTACTGGCTCTATGCCGGAGCTGAAATAGACATCGACCTTTATCGTGAAGAGTCGATTGATTTCAAAGATTTTGTTGTCCTTGCTTCCAATTGGCTCGAAGCTGGTCTGCTTGACGCAGACTTTGATGAGAGCAGCTTCGTGGACTGCAATGACCTCGGAATATTCACTCAATACTGGTTGGATACCGGCCGGGAAATACCGGTCGATTTATACTATGAGGCGTTGATAAACTTCAAGGACTACGCAGTTCTCGCTTTGGATTGGCTCCATACCGGCTGGATATACTCAGATACAGAAACCAGCCCCTGTATTGATGCAGGCAGCCCGGTTTACGATTACACTGTAGAGCCTGAACCCAACGGTGACAGAATCAATATGGGCACTTACGGAAATACAAAATACGCCAGCAAATCACCGTATTAATTTGAAATTTACCTTCGGTCCGGTACCGGCTTCAAGGATACTGTTTTCCAACTTCTTGGTAAAACTTAACTTGTTTAAATTAAAATAATGGCTGTGAACTTAAAAACCTCCCGGCTTTTTTGCATCTGCTGTTCAACTACTCCACTCTATGCTTCGTCCAACCTCCAGTGCGACGTATGATATATTTTGTTCAGCAAAATCTCATACTGCCCATCACTCCTTTCAACAGCATCAGCAACAACCTGTCAATTAGCTGGCGAAAAAAGACTTCTCACAGGCACTGACCAAGCAGTCAAACCGACGAGAATGGGTCTATAAAAAACTTGTCGGTGGTGGTTTGACTGTGGCCAGTGCCCGCCAAACTATCTGCTAAAAACCATTTGCCATAAGCTACAATTTACCACGCACCCCACACCTCGCCAACACCAGAAACAACCAACCATCCACCCGGCCCCCCCATCATCCAACAGCATCACACCCCCCTGACTTCAATCCCCACTACATCCCAAAGTCTTTCCTTCCTACCTCTGTCTCCGACTTTTTCTATCCAATATATCCACTCCACCAATAACCTCAACTTCCCCCTTTCCCACTTTTCCCATCTTCTCCATTTTAACATTTTACTCAACCTCATTTTGAGAAGGAAATTTTACCCCAAATAAAGTTACCCATTTTAACATTAAACGAGGCATTTGTATCGGGTGTGCAATTTTGTACGTTTTTTTGCGTCTTTTTGTCAATTTTTTGTTTTTTCCCCCCTTTTTTTTAACTTTTTTGAATTTTTTGTCGTTTTTTTTTCAAAAAATCGTCTTTTTTTTCTACCCCACCCTTGATTTTAGCCCAAAAACAAGGCTGCCCAAAAAACAACCATACAAAACCACCCTCATTTTCAGCCCAAAATCAAGGATTATAAAAATCCACAAACCCCCATTTTTGACCCAAAAATTGGCTTCACCTGGAATGAATAAGTTGACAATTTCACCGCTCAGATTATCATTGACCTTCTCAAAGTTTGTTTGTGAAACAATTATTTACAGGAGCAGAATATGAATAAAAATAAAAAAGTCTTGACGGCTCTCTTTTTAATGTTGGCCATTAACACAACCAGCTGGACACAGGAGAATCTAAAAGTCTTACCCGAAACAATAGATGGTTTTAAACCGAGTGAAATGATGAATAACTACCTGCTGCGACAGGTCTTACAGGAATTCGAGAACTGGAAAGGCGAATACGAACGACGCAAAACGCCGGAGCAAATCGCCGAGTACCAAAAGCGCCTCCACACTAGGTTCATCGAGGCAATAGGCGGCCTGCCCAAGCGAACTCCACTGAATCCACAGGTTACAGGCGTGATTTATCGCGATGGCTACAGTGTTGAAAAGGTGATTTTCGAGAGCCAGCCGAAGCACTATGTAACGGGCGTGTTGTTTTTACCGGAGGATGGTAAACATCAAAAACCTTATCCGGCAGTACTGATTCCCTGCGGCCACAGTCACAATGGCAAGGCCGCTGATTCATATCAGACAATGGGAGCCCTGCTGGCACTGAACGGCATTGCAGCGCTGGTTTTTGACCCCATCGACCAGGGTGAACGCATTCAGGTGCCCGGACGTCAGCCACAGTTGTGGGGTACGATGGCCCACACGATGATTGGTGTCGGCAGTATTCTACTCGGTCGCAATACCGCCAGGTTCGAAATATGGGATGGAATGCGGGCAATAGACTACCTGCAATCCCGCCCGGAGGTGGATGCCGGCCGTATCGGCTGTACGGGTAACAGCGGCGGAGGCACGCAGACATCGTACATGATGGCGCTGGATGAGCGAATCATAGCTGCAGCGCCGAGCTGTTACATCACCAGCTTCGACCGGCTGCTAAACACCATTGGCCCGCAGGATGCAGAGCAGGATATTTACGGCCAGCTTGCCTTCGGGATGGACCACGCCGACTACCTGATGATGCGAGCGCCAACGCCGATACTTGTCTGCGCAGCAACAGGCGACTTCTTTGACATCCAGGGAACCTGGAGTTCGTTCCGCTATGCCAAGCGTTTGTATACCCGTCTGGGTTTTGCCGAACGAGTTGACCTGCTCGAAAACGACGCGAGGCACAACTACAATCGCACTCAGCGCCAAGGTGCCCTGCGATGGATGGCGCGGTGGCTGCTGAAGAAAGACACACCGATAACCGAACCTGCAATTAAGCTGCTAAGCGAAGAGGAAATTCAATGCTCGCCGGCCGGACAGGTTATGCTAATCGATGGGGCAAGGTCGGTGTATGATTTGAACCGGGATTTTGAAAGGCAGCTGGTTGAGCATCGCCGAAAATTATGGAGCAATAAGAGAAAGGCCAAGCTTTTGGGTCGTGTGCGCAGCCTCGCGGGAATTCGGGAACTGGCAGCTCTGCCGAGTCCAAAGGTAGAGAAGGTCGGGACGGTGCAGCGTCCCGGTTATAGAATCGAAAAGTTGATTCTCAAGCCTGAATTTGGCATCTATCTACCGGCTTTGCTGTTCACACCTAAGCAGGCAGATATACAAGATGTAGTTTTGTATATTCACGAAGAAGGCAAAATCGCTGATGCAAATGAGGACGGACCGATAGAAGAATTGGTAAATAGCGCCAATATCGTGCTGGCTGTTGATATTCGCGGCATCGGTGAAACGAAGCAGTCGAGCCAAAAGTATGGTAAACCGTACTTTGGAAGTGACAGTCAGGATGTTTTTATGGCATATCTTCTTGGACGCTCTTATGTTGGGATGCGGGCAGAAGATATTCTCATATGTGCCCGATGGTTGGCTGAAAATAAGGAAATTTCCCGGCTCGGCAAAATACGCCTCGTTGCAGCAGGCAATGTAGGTATACCCGCCCTGCACGCCGCGGCGCTCGAGCCGGATATGTTCCGCAGTGTTGTGCTGAGAGGTTCGCTGATTTCCTGGTCGAACCTGATAGGAATGGGCTTATCAAAAAACCATCTGGTCAACACTGTCCACGCTGCCCTGACGACCTATGACCTTGATAACCTTGCGGCAACCCTGGGAGATAGACTGAGTATCGAACAGCCTGTGGATTCAATGGGTGAGCCGCTAAAGGCAGAATAAAAACAGCAACAAGTAAAACATCAAAGAAAAAAACCGGGGCGATCGACTGATTTTGGGTTTCTATTTTGTTACCTCAAAATCCTTAAGATCGTCTCGCTCCGGCTTTTTCTTACAAACTCTTTTTTAAGAACAACTATTTTAAGGAGTCAAGAATCGTTTGTTTTTTCTTCTATTTTTAACTTTTTCGTTACTGGTCTTTTGCCTCGAATTCGGCATCGATTACATCGTCGCCGCCTTTTTTCCTTTTTACTTCGCTCTCACCTTCCTGAGGCGGCGGCGGTGCCTGTTCAGCCTGTCCGGCCTGGGCTGAAGCTGCCTGCTTTTTTGCTGCCTCTTCATAAAGCACCTTACCCAGCTCCTGACTGGTGGTTGCAAGGTTTTCGGTGGCTTTTTTTATCGCATCGGCATCCTCGCCTTTTACAGTTTCCTTAAGGTTGTTGACTGCATTTTCAATATTGCTGCGGGTTTCGGCTGATACCTTATCGCCGTGCTCTTTGAGCGTTTTTTCCGTCGAATAAATCAACTGGTCCGCCTGGTTCTTTAAGTCAACAACTTCTCTTTTTTTCTTGTCATCCTCGGCGTGGCTTTCGGCTTCCTGTGCCATTTTTTCAATTTCTTCCTGGGTCAGTCCTGAACTGGATTTAATCTCGATTGACTGCTGCTTTCCGGTACCGAGGTCCTTGGCTGAGACGTTCAAAATTCCGTTGGCGTCGATGTCGAATGCGACTTCAATTTGCGGAATGCCCCGCGGGGCCGGTGCGAGATCGGCAAGCTGGAACCTGCCGAGCGTGCGGTTGTCCCTGGCAAATTCCCTCTCGCCCTGCAGCACGTGGATGTCAACGGTGGTCTGGTTGTCCGCAGCGGTCGAGAAAATCTCCTTCCTGCTGGTGGGGATGGTCTTGTTACGCTCAATCAGTTTTGTCATAACTCCACCTAAAGTCTCAACTCCCAGCGAAAGCGGAGTTACGTCCAGAAGCAGGATGTCTTTCACGCCGGCGTCACCTGCAATGATGGCGCCCTGGATTGCCGCCCCGAGAGCTACGACCTCGTCTGGGTTGATGCCTTTGTTGGGTTCTTTTGAGAAAATGTCTTTGGCGATTTCCTGGACTTTCGGGATTCTTGTCGAGCCGCCGACCAACAGGATTTCGGCGATGTCACCGCCGGTAAGTTTGGCGTCTTCCAGTGCCTGGTAACAGGGTTTTTTGAGCCTTTCAAAAACAGGCTCAGCCAGTGATTCGAACTTGCTTCGACTGACAGTAATCTGCAAATGTTTCGGGCCTGAAGAGTCGGCGGTTATGAAAGGCAGATTGACCGTGGATTCAAGCTGTGAGCTCAGTTCACATTTTGCCTTTTCGGCGGCCTCTTTTAACCGCTGATGTGCCATCGGGTCCTGGCGAAGGTCGATTCCTTCTGTCTTTTTGAATTCGTCAGCCAGGTGATTTATAATAACTTCATCCAGGTCATCGCCGCCGAGATGACCGTCGCCGTTAGTGCTCAAAACTTCAACGACGTCATCGCCGATATCCAGAATGGATATATCAAAGGTGCCGCCGCCGAAGTCAAATACTGCGATTTTTTCGTTCTTTTTCTTCTCCAGTCCATAAGCCAGTGCCGCTGCGGTTGGCTCATTGATAATGCGCTCTACGGTCAGTCCTGCGATTTTTCCGGCGTCTTTGGTCGCCTGACGCTGTGAGTCGTTAAAATAAGCCGGCACGGTGATAACGGCGTTGGTGATTTTTTCACCCAGATAATCCTCCGCGGTTTTTTTCAAATCCTGCAGTATCATCGCAGAAATTTCCGGCGGAGTGTATTGCTTCCCGCGTACGTCGACCTTGACCAGCTCTTCAGGATTACCGGTAATTTTATAAGGCACGATTTTTTCTTCCGAAGATACTTCATTGTGCCGTCTGCCCATAAAACGCTTGATTGAAAATACCGTATTCTCCGGATTGGTTACCTGCTGATGTCGCGCTATCTGGCCGATGAGTCTTTCTCCTTTATCGGTAAAACCGACCACCGAAGGTGTCAGTCGGGAACCTGAAGAATTGATTAGGACCTTCGGCGAGGAACCTTCCATCACGGCAACAACAGAGTTTGTTGTCCCTAAATCTATTCCAATTATCTTAGCCATAACTAACTTCCTTTCGCTATTTATCGCTTGTTATCTACAAGTAAAAATACCGGAGGAATTAAATGTGCAAAAGCCGTGCCAGTTGCGCCCGAGAACGAACCTGAAAGACGTAAGTCTTTATAATAAAGGTTGTTAAGTTTTACGCCGCACGTTTGTTTATTTCCGGCCAGAAATTTATTGTGCCATTTTGGCAGAAATAGATGGCACGGAATTTAAGAGGTGTTGATATCTCAGAAGCTGCTCAGTTACTTATCCTGGTTTAGTGCAGAGCGGATGATTTTGGCTCTAAGTGCGTCTCTGTGAGTGGAATCGAGTGATTTTCCGTGGTTTAACTGCAGATGTGCCGGCAGAGTCAGCATAAATAGCCGATTAATCGTGGTAATGGAAAGACCGCCGGTTTTATCTACATCGCCGCTAGTTTTCCGGAGCGAGCAAAGGTGCTTTATTGCAGGGGTTGACGCCCCGAGATGGTCGTGCATATTAAGGCCCAGACGCAGGTGGCTCAGCAAAAAAAGTGCTTCCTGTGAACTTATCAGATGAGCGTTTTTCAAAAGAGCCATTGCCCGGGAAATCTTGTCGTCAAGAATATCTATGTTCTTCGAGAGCAGTTGCTTGCGAGCTGCGTTTTCATATTCTACAATTTCAGGTATGACAGCCTTTTCAAATTGCGCAACGATATCGGCCTCGGAGACCCCGAGCGTTATCTGATTTGAAAGCTGATAGAAGTCACCTGCAGCTTCGGTTCCTTCGCCGAACAGCCCCCTCACAGCCAGGTTCATAGCCCTTGTGGCGTTTAGAAATTTCTCTATCTGGCTGGTCATCTTCAATGCCGGAAGATGCAGCATCACAGAAACCCTTATGCCTGTTCCCAGGTTGGTCGGACAGGCTGTCAGGTATCCATAGCGGAGATTAAAGGCATACTCGACCCTGGCCTCAATCATATCATCTATATGATTTATCTGCCGGGCACATTCGGACAACTGCATGCCGCCTTTGAGTACCTGAATTCTCAGATGGTCTTCTTCGTTAATCATAGCGGTAAAGAATTCCCTCTGGGATACAACAACGCCCCTTGGGCCCTTGCCAAAAGCATGATGGCGACTAATCAGGTGTCGTTCGACAAGGAAATTTTTGCTCAAAGACGGTGCGTTATCTATGCTTATATAGAAGGTTTTGTCGCCGAGGTTTAACGACAATAAGGCTTCTTTGAGCTTTTCGAGTATTAAGGATTTTTCAGTTTTTGAGCAGCGACTGAGAAACTTGTGACCCGCCAGATTTCTGGCCAGACGAATCCGCGAAGATATAACGATATCCGCTAAAGGCCCGGAGCCGTCAAACCATTCGTTTATATTGTTGCTTATATCAGTTAGCTTCATAAAAATACTTCTTCGATGCTACCCCGCACTTAATCGTCAATCATTGCAACAGCGCAGCAACAAAGCGAACTATTTAGTTTTACTCTCCGCTATTTTGTCCCGCAGTTTGGCAGCCGTTTCATAATCTTCGTTTTGTACGGCTATATCCAGTTGCTGCTGCAGGTTTAAGCGTTCTATTTGCTTTTTTGCATCCTGAGGTATTTTTGAAGGAACCTTGCCGCAATGTTTTGTTTTGCCGTCGTGTGCTCTTTTGATAAGCGGTGACAGTTTCTTTTCAAAGACCTCGTAATCATAAGGGCAGCCCAGAACTGCTTCTTCACGAAATCGGTCGAGTGTAAAACCACAGTGCGGGCAGACAAGCTGCTTGTCCGAAGAACCGAATATTTCCTCGTCTGTCGGCTGGACAGAAAGTAAATTGCTCAAAAGTTCATTTATAGGCACGTGACTTTTGACGGCTACGCCCTGTTCAACTGCGCAATGCTCACAAAGATGCATCTCCGAGCGTACTCCTTCTGTAATCTCGGTCAGGTGAATAGTCGCTTCATTTTTTTTGCAAATTTCGCATTGCATATCATTATATCCTTACCCTGTATTATACCAAAATTCCGCTGAAAGTATCGACAATTTTATGAACCAGCTATAGATTAGTATAGGTTTATTTTCACTGTTGCAGAACCTGATAACATCCAACAGCCAAAAAGAGCCTTAGGCCCACCCCTGCAGCCGATACAAACGGTAATACAGTCCAAATATCATAACTTCAAGGCCCACTCCGAAATGCGCCTAATGCGGCAAAAATAAAGATTTCTAATGGGATTTACTAAATTTCGCCGAACATCCCGGCTGTTCAACAACCTTGACGGCCTCAAGTTCGACACCTTCGGGCAATTTGGCTGAAAGTTCTTCATATATATATTTAGCTACTGATTCGGCCGATGAACTGTTCTGCCGAAAATAATCCTTGTCGTCTAAGCGGCAGCCTTCAAAATCAGCAACGATATTATCCATCATCGCCTTGAGCTGATGAAAATCCATAACAAGTCCCATACTATTGAGCTCTTTACCACTGACATCGGCGGTAACCAGCCAATCATGCCTGTGCAGAGGCTCTTTTGAACCGTCGGGAAAAGCCAACTGGTGCAATGCCTGAAAATGCGTTTCGACACTAATCGTAAACAAAATAAAATCCTGGAATATTAACAGCGTTTAGCAGTCAGCGAAAAGGGTATATTTTTTATTTTATTTTTGATGTATTTTTAAGGCGTTTCTGCAGGTGATTATAGATTGTTTTCGGAATCAGGTTCGAAACATCACCGCCTAAAGAGGCCGCTTCACGTATCAAGGTCGAACTGGTGAAACCATATTCGGCGCTTGTCATAATAAAAACGGTTTCAATCCCAGCCACCGCTCGGTTAGTCATAGCAAGTTTAAATTCATATTGTACGTCGGTAAGGCTTCGCATGCCTCGCAGAATGACGTCCGCCTTTTTTCTAAGGGCATACTCAACCATCAAGCCATCAAAGCTCTCGACTGAAACCCGCGGCATATCAGCCACCAACTCAGTTATCATCTCCACCCGTTCCTCGGGGGTAAACAGGGGATTTTTAATGGGGCTTCGCCCGACCGCAATGATAAGCTGGTCAAAAAGCTTTATGCCCCGCTGGACGACATCCAGATGGCCATTTGTTATAGGGTCAAACGAACCGGGGAAAACCGCCCTTACAAATTTTTTCTTCATTATTGCACCTTTGTTATGTCAAATAGCTATTATACTCCAACCTCCTCAAAGGTCAAATGAGTTAGCATATAAATACTCCATACTTAATGCAGACCTTGATTTAATTAATGCGGGCTAACTTGGCGGGGGCAGAACACAAAAAAAAGCTGGAGTCACCAAAAACTCCAGCTTTTTGCGAGACAGTTCAAAAAATAAATTCCAAACTTATATAATAATCTACAACTGTCTCACCGAAACCAAAACGTTGTAAGAAGAAAAGACCTTTTTTCTATATGCAATTATATCCTCCTGAGCGACCTTTGCAAGGATTTTTTTCTAAATTTTCAAGTTTTTTTAAAAAATTTTGCTCATTTTGCTCATTTTACCCATTTTTAACGCCCTCAGGGCCGATTTCAGCAAGAAAAAATTTAGCTCGCCGCCTCCCAAAATGCCTGATTTACCTGTTTGAGTCGTCAATAATATCTCCCAGGCTGTGTCCAGCCATCTGGTTTTTGTCTACTTTGATATTTGAAGCATGGTTTCCGATATATATACCACCTTTCTGAAAGGCTTTTCCCGTATCACGAATAGTGTTGTTTTCAATGGTAATATTCTGGGTAACTCCGTTGATGTAAAAACCATAGCTGCCCTGTTTGTTGCCGTTGTTTTCTATTACATTATTGTAAAAAGTATTGCGGTGACCGCCGTTCTGTTCGTTTTCATTGCGGAAGAAGACACCGTGCCGGGCGTTTTCATAAACACGATTGTTCTCAAAGATATTGTCGGTGTCCTTGTGGCCAATAGAAATTCCATATCGGCTATTGCTGTATACGGTGTTGTTTCTAAAACTACCGTTCTGTACCCGCCAGCATAGAAAAATACCGTCTGCTCCATTATGGTGTGAGATGCACCCCTCAATAGTCGTGTTATCCGAGCCTGTACCGGGATGGTATCCAAGGCCGGTGCAGTGATGAACCTCGCAGTTCCGCACGTTGATATCTTCGGTAATTTGCCAGCTAATGCCGTCGCCGTTGAAGTTTCTAACCTCAACACCTTCTACGATGCACCGTCCGGCCTTATGCAGATAGACGCCGCCACCTCGGCATCCATTGAGTTGCTCCTTGTTTTTAGCCTTGTTACCGTCCACTACAAAATCAGCTATTCGAACATCTTCGGCCTCCACCGCCTCTACGAGTGAACAGGCGTTAGAAACCATGCCCTGACGGTCTGAACGGTAATCCCTGACCAGATAGTTATCAATATAAAGCACATTGTTTTCGATAGCCGTGATTTTGGCGGTAGTAACGGCCCAGCCGTTGTTATTGCTGCTGTCATAGGCCATCACGCCCATACCCGGCCTAAAGCCGGTGACGTCCTGGACGGTTAATTTCAACATCCCATAATCACCGTCTATCACAAATGGGCTGCTATAGCCGTCCACCTTGCGCAGGATGGTTTCCCTGCCGGCACCTATCAGGGAAATACCACTGGTCAGACGTATAGGTGCCATTATTTGGTAAGTGCCCGGTTCCAGGCGCACTATACCGCCGCGTCCCTCAAGGGCATCGGCGGCAATTTGAACCGCCTCACCTGTATAACCGGAAATATCAGCCTCGGAACCGCCAACAATGATGACCTGCTTTGCAGCCTTCGGGGTAACCAACGCCCGTTTCTGTAGTGAACTGGTAGACCCTACTGGCGTGGGTCCGCTCTGTCCATAAAGTTTCGCAGCATTCGGTACGATTCCTGTAAACAAAATAATTAAGACAACTGTAATAAAAAGACAGGAACGGTTTTTTGACATAACACACCTCCTTAATTAAACTATTACCTCAGTGGAGAGTAAATTTATTTCGGTACAAGCAACAACGTCATTCGTCTTCCGGCCATTCTGCTCGGCCTTTCGATTTTCGCCAAATCCTGCATCTCCTCAGCGATTTCGCTAAGCATTTCATGACCTCGGTCCTTATGCAGCATCTGCCGTCCACGGAAGAACATTGTAAATTGCACCTTATGGCCTTTTTCCAGAAACTCATGGGCGTGTCTTAGTTTGATTTCCAAATCGTGCTTGTCGGTTTCAGGTCGAAGCCTGATTTCCTTCAGTGTAGCACTATGGTGCAGGCTTTTTTTGCGACTCTCCCTTAACTTGCGTTTTTGCTCGTACAGCCATTTGCCGTAATCCATTATTCTACACACCGGCGGGTCGCTGTTAGGTGCCACTTCCACAAGGTCCAAACCAGCTTCGCGGGCCTTGCCCATCGCCACATATCGTTCTACTATCCCCACTTGATTGTCTGCTTCGTCAATTAGGCGAACCCTCTCGGCCCGAATTCCCCCGTTTACCCTTAATCCCTTTTTATCGATTTTATATCACCTTGCCCTTTCTAAATTAATGTCAGTGGTACAGCTAAAACACTAATTCTGCACTCTTATCTGTGTTTTTTCCCTTAGCCATAGTAATAAATTCGTCAATACTAACCGTTTTGTTCTCTTTTATTCCTCGAATTCTTACATTAACAGTATAAGCCTGGGCCTCTCTCGGCCCGACTACCAGCATATAGGGCAATTTTTCGCTGTGAGCCCGGGCGATTTTGGAACCTATTTTTTCGTCCGACAAATCACAACCAACCCTCAAGTGAGCATCTTTTAGCCTGTTCTGAACCTTTTTTGCATAATCATTGGTCTTTTCGCTTATCGGAAGAATCCTGACCTGTTCAGGTGCAAGCCAGAGAGGAAAATTTGCCCCATAGTGTTCTATAAGAATCCCAATAAAGCGCTCAAAAGAGCCCAAAACCGCCCTGTGAATCATAACGGGAGACTTCTCGGTATTGTCCCTGTCGGTATAGACCAGCCCGAAGCGTTGAGGCATTGAAAAATCCAACTGAATTGTACCGAGCTGCCAGGACCTCTTCAGGCAGTCCCTTATGTGAAAATCAATCTTTGGGCCGTAAAATGCTCCATCTCCGGGATTGATTTTGTATTCAATTTTTTTGTACTCCAGGGCTCCTTTGAGGGCATTGGTGGCAATCTCCCAAATCTCGTCGGAACCTATGTGTTTTTGAGGTTTAGTCGAAAGCTCAATGTGGATATCTTCAAAGCCAAAAGTCTTATATATCTCTAAAGTAAGTTCAATAACCCCAATAATCTCAGCCTCTATCTGGTCGGGTGTACAGAAGATATGGGCATCATCCTGAGTGAACTGTCGTACCCTGAAAAGGCCATGCATAACACCACTGGCCTCGTGGCGATGAACAAGACCAAGCTCGGCAACGCGCATCGGAAACTCGCGATAAGAGTGCTTGCTGGAATTATAAACAAGACAGCCGCCGGGACAATTCATCGGTTTTATCGCATAGCCGATGCCGTCAATCTCACTAAAATACATGTTCTCTTTGTAGTTGTCCCAGTGGCCGCTTTTGTGCCAAAGCTCTTCGTTGAGAATAATCGGCGTTTTGATTTCCTGATAGCCGTATTTGTTATGGACACTTCGCCAGAAGTCCACTATGGCATTCCAGACAATCATCCCTTTGGCGTGCATAAACGCAAAGCCCGGGCCGGCATCGTGAAAACTGAACAAATCCAACTGTCTGCCTAAAAGCCGATGGTCACGCTTTTTCGCTTCCTCCAGTCTATGCAGGTAATCATCAAGCTGTTTTTTTGTCGGCCAGGTGGTGCCGTAAACTCTCTGGAGCATCTTTTGCGTCGGGTCACCGTGCCAATATGCACCGGCCACCGACATAATCTTGAAACTTCCGGCTCTGCCTGTACTTGGTACATGCGGTCCTCGGCACAAGTCCTCAAAACCATCCCCATGAGAATAAAAAGTGATAATGTCACCGTCTGCGCGGCTTACATTATCGGTTTTATATTTGTCGGAAGCTAATTTTGCCAGGGCCTCGGAACGGGACATTTGCGTTCTAATAAACGTGCTGTCAGCTTTGACAATTTCCCGCATTTTCTCCTCTATGCGGTCAAAATCAGTTGGGCGAATCGGTTCATCAAGGTCTATATCATAGTAAAATCCGTCCTCGACGGTAGGGCCATAGACCAGTTTTGTTTCCGGCCAAATAGAGCATATCGCCTCAGCCATTACGTGGGCGCAGCTATGCCGCATTATTTCAAGTCCCTGCTCGTCTTTGTCGGTGATAATTTGAACTTCTGCCCCATCTGTCAGAGACATGGATAAATCAACTAATTGACCGTCTATTCTCGCCGCCAATGCCGCTTTTGCAAGAGCCGGGCCTATCTGCTCGGCTAATTGTAATGCCGTTGTACCGTCAGTAACTTCCAATGCGCTGCCGTCGAGCAGTGTTACTTTTGCCATAGATTTTCCCGGTATTACTTATCTTCCTTAATTAGTGTATAGCCCAAATGCCATTACTATACACCACCATTTTCGGCATAAAGCTAAGTAAATTTAACCTTAATCGGGAAGCTCTGTCAATATTATTTATACACGCTATTTTCAGAACTTCTAATGATAGGCAGACAGGCTAATAACAAAAGATTCGCCGCCGGCAGCCTATGTCATTTTGGTTGGCACTTCCAGACCATGCTCGGCCATCAAAAATGAATCTGACATGATTTTTTTAGCGTCACCATCGGCGATTATGCGGCCGTCATCGAGCAAAACCACCCTGTCAGCGAGAGAAGCTGCAAAATTCATATCACAGGTCGTTATTATCAGCGTCTGAGGCAGACTGGTCAGCAATGTTACAAGATTGTTTCGGTTTCTCGGGTCCAAACTGCCGTCGGGCTCATCGAGCGTTATTATTTTCGGGGCCATGGACAGTATGGTTGCTATTGCGGCGGCTCGTTTTTGACCGGCTGAGAGATGATGGGGGGCTTTGTCGGCCATTTCAGCCAGGCCGACAGTTTTCAGCGCATCGGTCACACGTGATTTTACCTGCTCACCTTCGAGACCCATATTAAGCGGGCCAAATGCCACATCATCGAACAGGGTGGGCATAAACAACTGGTCATCCGGGTTTTCCAGGCAACAGCCGAGAGAAGTACGAATCTTCTTCAGATTTTTCCTGTTTATTTCCAGGCCCTCAATTAATACCTTTCCGGTGCCTTTTACAAAGCCCGCCATTGCAAGAAGCAATGTGGATTTACCCGCCCCATTCGGACCTATGATAGCAACTCTCTGGCCGTGCTCGATGCTTAAGCTTATATCGCTGAGTGCGGCTGTGCCGTCGGGATACTTATACGAGAAATTTTCTATTTCGATTGCTTTCGGCATCCAGGGGCTCCGCTATAAAACAGGCTTTACAAAAAAGTACAGACCCAGCATAAAAAATATTGCTATAAGGGCGAAGAGCAGATCACAGCGGCGAATTTGCAATTTTGACAGGCTGTGCCACGTGCGGTCAAATCCACGGGCCTGCATCGCAATATTTATACGCTCGGCGGTGTCAATACTGCGGATTAGCAATGAACCAACCATAGCGGCTGCGATTTTAAGTTCTCTTTTAAACCCAAGATTCTTGAGCCTTCGCACGTTCCTTGCACGCAATATGTGATGGACTTTATCGATAAGAACAAATATGTACCGGTATAAGAAACCAAGCTGAATAATCAGCAGTTTTGGCATCCACAGCTTTTGTAAACCGGTAAGTAAATCGCCGAATCGCGTGGTAGAAACAAGGCCGATTAGTGCCAGCATTGTAACGACGAACTTTCCCAGAATCACAAAACAACGCATCCAGCCAACCGTAGTAGGCCAAAAAAAAGGCCCAAAAGCGACTTTCACAGGTGTTTTATCGTACAGCGGACAGCTCAACGCCAAAACCAAAACAAACGGGCTGACCAGTAATATTTGTTTGAAGACGAACCTGAGCGGAATTTTTGCTATGACCAGAACAGCAACCGGTCCGACGGCATAACAAAACAGAATACTCAGTGATGTGCGCGGCAAAGAAACTACCACGGCCGTAAAAAACACCAAAACTATAAATTTTGCCCTGCTGTCAAGCCGGTGTATGGGCGAATCCTGATAGGCAAATTTGTCTATATATGCGTGGTGCATTGTTAATGTCTCTTGTTCTGTATCTCGGCCAAAAAATATTCTCTATGCCTTGGCAGGCTGTTTTTTTCTCAATAACCAGGCTGTCGCCCAGATGGCCGCCATTGTTATGAGAGAACCGACGACGCCCGCAAAACTGGTCCAGCCTGCATGAGAGGACACTTCATCCCCAGTGGTTTCTCCTGCTTCCGACGGCCTGATAGAATAATCCGGCAGTGGAGAATATTTAGAATGGAAATCATCAACTGCGGCAATTGTAGAATCGTCGTTGAAAACAAAGGCCTTAAAATCCGGCTGGTCCGGTCTTTCGGCATAACTCCATTCAAGGCCGTCCGGCTTGTCCGATGCAAGTAGCGAAAGTCCTGCACCAATAATAAAGGTAAAAACTGCAAGACTTACAAGTACTGCTTTTCCGCTTAATCTGACTTTGCCCGGCAGCCGATTCGCAACAATATCGGGTTTGACCTGCTGCAGGTATCCTAATACCGCAACGGTAATCAGGCCCTCAACAAAACCAACTAAAAAATGAACCCCCAGCATTGTTATCAAAAATGTTGAAAATGGTACTGCTAATACGCCGGAAAGGGCAGCCTGTACCGGAACAAGAATCGCCCCCGCTTCAATCGCGCTCACGCATGCTAACATGGCTCCGATATATATCTTTAAGCTGCTAAGGCGACCAGCCGTGACGGCCCTGTATAGAAAGTAACCGAGGTAACTGGGCACAAGGGCCATATTGATAATATTGCATCCAAGAGCCAGCAGCCCACCATCCTGGAATATAAGACATTGAATAACAACCACCGAGGATATGACTATTGCACCGGCCTGAGGACCTAATATTATAGCCAGAAGCACAGCTCCGACCATATGCCCGCTCGTTCCCGGCATCGCCGGAAGCTGGAAATTTACCATTTGTGCAGCAAAGATGAAAGCCCCCAGAATACCCATCAGGGCAAGTCTGTCTGAGGTGATAATGTGCTTTACTTTCCGGCAGATAAGACCCAGACCAGCCACAGCTATTGTAAGCGTGCCCGCAGCAACCTGAACCGATAGTAACTCATTGGCCATATGCATAAAAACATCTTCCTAAACATTCTTTCAGTCAACTTTACTGTTTTTTTCGTTCCCAGTCGAGTAAATAAAAGAATTTAGAAAACCATTCCTACACACACTCCCAAAACCCAGGCAGCGCAAGCTCACAGGCGAACTGAATAGACCCACTCGTCGTGATTTACAACCGCCAACTGAGATAAAACCAGTAAATAAAAAGCACTTGTCAGCTTTTAAGGTCCAGCACCGGAGAATTGTGAAAAGCATCTATTTTGTCTATTTCAATGACATTTTCCTTGACGGAAATTATCTTACACCGACTGATTGCAATCAAGTTCGGACGTACCGGCGAATGAGTAGCAAAAACACCGGTGAGTGGATTATTTTTGTTGCCACGAGGATGGACCTGTAATATTGAGCGCTTTTCCGGAGTGTCATTGCGGTCAAACCAGTACAATACCGTAACATGAGAAAGTTTATCGAATCTCTTAAGCCCGGGCAGATACTTCTTGTCGAGGACAATCATAGTTCGGTCACCCTGCTTTACAACCTTGCCAATTGGATAAAGTATAAATTGCTTCGCTGAAACCTGGCCTTTATCTGCACTAAATGGTTGCACACACCCGACGCCGCAGAGGCTCGCCACCGCAAGCAAAACTGCCGTACTTAAGAAAATCACTTTGCTAATCATATCTAATCCTTTCTTTGCAACAAAAGTAAGCATTCACAGTGCGCATAAATATGATATATTCGTGCTACGCCGTCAATAAAATTGTTGACAAAACAAGGGAATCGTTTTTAATGCACCGTTTTGATACTGAAAAAAACGTTTTCAAGGAGACTAAACGATGCCATCGGAAAAAACTCTCGTTATGGATTTGAACGATAAATGCGAATATCAAAGACTTTTT
>Ga0272442_10004508_pt1 | contig 19064 bp, 16 predicted proteins | sample SSMForm2O_FD_200262 | JGI IMG/M metagenome (GOLD analysis project Ga0272442, IMG submission 200262) | Marine sediment archaeal communities from Little Sippewissett salt marsh, Falmouth, MA, United States - SSM-Form-2O | ecosystem: Environmental > Aquatic > Marine > Wetlands > Sediment ... | reverse complement strand
CTGATTGTAGCTAGCTAAAAAAGACAGATCAAGCAAAATCTCGCCACGACGAATCAGCTTCTCGTCATAATTTGTCCAATTCATGATGGGATAAAATACTGAAGACTACAAAATGGATGGGTTAATCTACAAAGCATCGTTAAACACTATAATTACCCTAAATATGATGAGCATGTGGATAAGCTCTAAAAGGGAACAAATAACTCTCTACTTTGCATATTTCAATTTATGTAGACGTAATAGATTATTGACGAAACAAACTTACGAAGAAAAATGAGGGGAACAAAACCCCTCTTAAAGAGTATAGTTTCTAAGATTTCGTGACTATACATTATTCATGACTGATTTCGTAAACGCTTTAGGCAACAGTTCCGTCACTTTGGCCACGACGACTTTGCCCTCCGTGTTGGCCATTATAACCGTTACATCTTCGCCGAATTCAATCAAGGTCTGTCTACAGATTCCACATGGGGCGACAGGTTCCTTCGAATCACCACAAATGGCCAATGCCTGAAATTCAGCCTCGCCTTCAGATATCGCTTTTGATATAGCAGCACGTTCTGCACATATGCTGGCACTGCTTGATGCGTTCTCCACATTTCCTCCAGTATAAACGTTCCCGCTTTTGCAAAGAAGTGCAGCACCCACCTTGAAGTCAGAATAAGGTGCATAAGACCTCAACATGGCCTTTTTAGCTTCCGCGATGAGATCGTCATATCCTCCTGTGTAAGGATGTGGTCCTCTTTTTAATGAGCCTACGTACATACATTCATCAGGAGCGATGCTCGGAATTTTCACCATCTCTGGATCGTTGTCATCGACCAATTTGACTGGGGCACCCCTGATTATAACAGCAGGAATTCCTTCATCACCCTCCCCCATCACGATTTGGGCGGCGGATGTTAAGTTGTCGGCCACCGCCTTTCGAGTAATTTCCAAAGTTTTTCCATAAAGGTCTTTTTGGCCCCTGGCATCCTCCACGGGAATTAATCCCTCACATGCCAAGGCTACGCCCACACAACCTAAGCGGAGGGGATGTGTACGACTATCGCCAATTATTATTCCAATTTTCGTATTATATATTTCGTTTAGCTTCGTCTTTATGATAGAAGCCGATCGCTGAGGGTCCTCTGGAAAGAGCACTACATGGCCGGAGGGGGCATTGGAATGATCGATTCCTGCATTGGGATAAAGAAAACCATCTTTAATGGTCAATACCACCCCTGGTATCCCGCCCATAATGTGATCAGATTCTCGTATGATCAATTGCATTTCCCTCGGATCTTTGTCATATTTACGGGCCAGTTTCATGGCCAGCGTTCCTGGAACGACATCTGAAAGCTTCACCACACGCCCTTCCCATGTGGCCACTGCCGATTCTGCCAACACCAGAACGTCTCCATCTTCTAAGGCCAAACCGGCGTTTTCCAAACCCGCCAGGATCATCTCCACCAGATCGTCACCAGTTTTCATCAACTTGGTCTTTATTCCCAAAACTTCCAAAGATGCTCACCTGTAATTTAGGGGATCCTCAATTTTCTCCAACGCCATGCTTATGGCGTCACCCACCAATGGCAAGTTAAATGGCTGACTTTTCAGATTTTTAATCAAACCTTTTATCTGAGCAACAGTCCCTAAAACTAACACTTCCATGTTACCGGGATCACAGCGTAACGCCCCCATTGGGATGGCAGCATCACCACCTCGGGTCAGCATCTCTTGCTTGATAATCACCGATTCCATGGATGTTATTCCCTGCACAGAAAGCAACCTGTAAGAGCCCTTGCCGCTCAACGCTTTAGAGCCACCATCTCCAACCATGATACGATTGAAGCTCTGTTTCAGATCTTGGGGATGGTTAAGATGCTCACAGACCTCCACAGTTATTTCGCCCATCTGAGCCAAGCAAGGTCTAGCTCTGACGGCTTCAGCAATTCTTATAACATCTTGGCTAGACGACACGTCGTGAGTGCGCACGATGTGGGCACCATTGTATACAGCAATCGCCGTGGCAGCCAAAGAACCTGCCAGTCGTTCTTCAGGGTATATTTTATTTAAAAGAGACCCTATGAAGGACTTTCGTGATATTGCCCCCAAAACTGGCCTGTTCAGCACCCTCAACCGTCTAAGTCCATCCAAGAGGGCCAAATCGTAATGTGGCAATTTTTCCGATATCCAGTGCCCGATCCCCGGATCAACGATGATCTTTTTGGGGAAAATTCCTGCATCTTCTGCCAGTTTCAACCGAGTTCCCAGGACCTCTATGGCCTCATCCATGGTCAAAAGATCGCCAGGCAGATTGCCCGAGGCCATGATTATAATTGATCGATCATGATCTGCAACTACATCTGCCATCGAGGGGTCCAGCAAACCTGATACGTCGTTAACGCAAGAGGCCCCCATAGATAAGGCCAGATCTGCTATGCCAGCTCGATAAGTGTCAACAGATACTTGCACGTCTAAGTTCTCCAAGACATCTTTCAAGGCAGGAATTAGCCTTATACGTTCTTCTTCTTCTGATATTGGGGGTGAACCGGGTGCAGTGGATACGGCGCCAATGTCCAAGATTTCCGCGCCCTCATCAACCAAAGCCTGAGCTCGTTTAAGCACTTGGTTTACGCCCACAATTGACCCTTTGTAAAAAGATTCTCGACCGAGGTTGATCACTGCCATCGTCCTCACCGGGTAGAGGTCACCTACCTTAACGTCGCCCAATAATCCCTCAATAGTCAATTTCAACGCCTCGTTGCAGAAGAAGGGGCAACTTTAAAACGTTAATCCAAAGAGATCCCGTTAATAAATTTATATTAATCATTGAATTTATTTAAAAGGCCATTTTGGCAGTTTCAACGTTCGACGTTTGCGGAGCGATTTTACGCGTCTGGGGCGCCTAAGCCTATCAAACAAATGTGGTAGTTTGTCAAAAATTATTGTGGAATTACGCACAGCGCTTAAAGGCCTTATAAACGCGGCCACAACCACCAAAATGCCTACAAGAAGAACAAAAATAAAAGGTCCTACCAAATTATCCAATTTGTTGGGTCCTTTTACCATTACGGGCACAATCCAGAAACTAGTATCTTGATCATATAATATTTCGCATTGAAGTTGATATTCCTGGTCTGTAACTCCTTCATCTATAGTCAAGTTGAAATTGATCAATTTCATCTCTTTGGGCCCAATATCTCCCAGGAAAACGTGATCCCCACCATCTTCTAAAAATAAAGGTGGATCAACTGCAAGCCAGATAACACAATTAGATGCTATGGCACCACCGTCATTTCTTATGGCCAATACTAAAGATCCCTCTTCGCCGGAATGTAGTTCGGATTTGGTTGCTGCCACATTTAAGTCTGCGTTGTCGCCCACTACCTCTACTTCGATCTCTGACATCTGTTGAATGGGAATGTAAAGTGGGGATAAATATCCACCACCGCTTATGATGACGTCGATCTGATGTTCGTATTCTAAGTCTAGCAGCAAATTATAAACGCCCTCTGCACCGTTTCCAATGATCAAATCAAACTCCAACGTTGCTGTATCCCCGGATACAAGCGATTCCAGTCGAACGGGATCTGAAAGAACATCTATGGGCCCTTGGGAACGAAGTTGAGCCACCAAATTGATGGCGTTAACGCAATCGAACTCGGCGATCATCTCTTGGGCGGCTTCTACATCGCTTCCAGGGGATAAATCGCTTGGAACAAGCTCGTCCACCGTTCCGCCATTTGCCAAGATTAATTTCATTTTGGTGTTCTCCCCAGCATGGAATTGGGAGTTCACCGGCATGACCTCGATGTCAGGTGACCCCTTAACCTTATAGTGGTCGCCTGCAAAATATACCTCCTCTGAGGCAGAGGAGGCAAAAGCTAGGGATGCAAATAGGAGTGCCAAGATGCCAAAAATACCGCCGAGCTGATATTGCCGCATATTGCTTTATGTGGTTATTTATGCTCTTGTATAAGTTTTTGTGTTGATAAACCATTTGTTGAAAGGATTATGCTGGCGAAGAAGGCAACGGCCGCTGTTAAAATTATGGTTGCTCCTGATGGCACATCAAAGTAGTAGGAGATCATAAGCCCAATAAATACAAAAATTATTCCAAGTATAATTGACAAGAACATGATTCTTGGGACCGTCTTGGCATATTGCCGCCCGATTGCACTAGGAATGGTGAGCAGGGCAATTACCAGTATTATTCCAACAATTTTTATCAATACAACTACGCTTAGGGCCACCATGCACAAGAGAAGCAAATGCAAGCTTTGAACTGGTAGACCTATGGCCTCGCCGTATAAAGAATCGAACGATAATATCATCAGCTCTTTGTAAAGAAGAAATACCACCACTAACGTGGCCATGGTCAATCCCAAAATTAGCTTGATATCATCAGGAGAGACCGCCAATATGTTTCCGAAAAGGTAGTCGAAAAGATCGGGCGCATAACCTCTGCTCAGACTTACAAAAAGTATTCCAAGCGACATGCCCGCAGCCCAAAATACCCCTATGGCCGTATCTTGAGATATTCTGGATTTAACGTTGCTGATAATTCCGATCCCCATAGCGGCGACAACAGAAAACAAAACTGCGAATATAAGTGGGTCTTTTCCCAAAAAGTAACCTAGCCCGATTCCTCCAAAGGCTGTGTGGGCAATTCCTCCGCTGATGAAGACTATTTTGTTCAATATTACATATACGCCAATGATACCACAGAGTGTAGCTGCCACAACCCCTGCAGCCAAGGCGTTTCGCATGAACTCATACTGGAAGACCTCAAACATGTTTATCAAGTCCTTTTGTAGTTTTCAATTGAGAGGGCATTGCGGGCTCAATGTTCTCTTAAAACTCTATGAGGAATTCCGTGGGCGATCATATCCACAGGACATTTGTATGCCTCTTCGATATCTTCAGCCGCCAGCTCTTTGGATTGGTGATGGTAAAGTCTCTTGTTTACACATGCGATCTCTTTCACGTACTTGGATACCGCGCTTATGTCGTGAGATACCATTACTATTGTAATTTCGTTGTTCAAGTCATGCAAGAGTTCGTAGAATTCTTTTTGCTGAGCAGAATCGATTCCTGTGGTGGGTTCATCCAGGAGTAACAGATCTGGCTTGGAGGCCAAGGCTCTAGACACCAGGATTCGTTGCTGTTGGCCACCAGATAAGGATCCAATTTCCCTATCTGCGTACATTTTCATGTCCACATAATCCAAAGCGTCTAGTGCGACGTTGCGATCATGGAGGGAATAACGCCGAAAGATACCTCTTTTACCGTAACGCCCCATCAACACCACTTCAAGGGCGGTGATAGGAAAATTCTGGTCAAAATGACTTTTTTGAGGTAAATATCCGATGCGCTTGCGAACTGAGGTGGGGGACGCTCCAAATACCATTATCTTACCACGAGATGGCTTTATAAGGCCTAAAATAGCCTTAAGCAAGGTGGTTTTGCCCCCTCCATTGGGACCTATCATGCCCAAGAAATCCCTTTCCCTTATTTCCAGATTTACGTCTTCCAGGATCACTTGGTCCCCAAAGTTAACCCAAAGGTCCTCAATTGATATTATGCTCTTCATGATTTTTGGCCCATAACAGATTTATACATATTATATGTTTTTAAATATCGTCTAAACCAAATCAATCTTTTGTTGAATTATAGTCGAGAACCAGTTAGATGAAATTAATTGGTTCTCGACTATAATCCAAAAGGTATCGTTAAACACTATACGTCGAAACTAACCCTTTTTTTTTCGAAGGAAATCTCCTTTAACTCTTTTCCTACATATTTGCTGCGTGTTTTGCCACCTTCTTTCCAATAGGCATACCAGTAAGGCCCATGAGGACATTTGCTACATTCTTTACCACAGCGAACCCATTCCTGTCTGTAAGTTACAGATATCTTGTTTTCGCCTCTCGAAATCATTTTGCTTTTAATTTTTTCCTCATGAGGCTTGTAGGATGTCTTTTGATCAAAATCTTCGCCCAGCACTAACTTCTTTCCTATGTATTTGGAACGGGTCTTGCCGTCTTCTTTCCAATAAGCGTACCAATAGGGTCCATGAGGACATTTATTGCACTCCTTACCGCAATAGATCCATTCCTGCTGGTAGGTAACTGCCATACGTTCTCGTTTTCCGAATTCGCTTTGGAGGAGAAACGTATTTTCAGAACTATAGTCCAAATTGGATTTCTCCTCTAAATCGGATATCAACAGGTCGACGTAATCTTTCACATCATGCAAAACAGATACGTTTTGTGCAGAAAGTGCTTCAAATATATCTCTTGGTATCAACGACAATTCTTATGTAACCAACTAAAATTTAAAGTTGTCGTTTTTACATAAGAACATGTGAAGATAACGAGGAGCTCAATTGAAGTACATTTTGGGATATGGCCTAACTAGGACTCCAGGCTGATTGCTATTTCATTGGCCACCTGATTGAAGTTATCCAGGTAATTTTCAGCTAGAGGGTTCAACGCCACCACTTGCCCGTCGATTTCGTTGGCGATAATCTCTGCCGACTTGGGATTAAAGTTTGGGTCCACGAAAATCGTGATAATGTCCTTATCCCTTGCGGTGTCGACTATTGTAGCTAAATACCTAGGACCAGGTTCCTTTTCGGTCAACAAAATGGGAATTTCTATCAAACCGTAATCCCTGGCCAAGTAGCTCCAAGCAGGATGTAATACGACGAACTCTTTCCGATCCACGTCATCAAAGGTTTTTTCGAGCTTTGAATCTAGATATTCAAGCTCGGCGATGAATTCGTCTTTGTTTTGCAGATAATGTGCCTTATTTTTTGGATCGACTTCTATCAAACCATCACAGATGTTATCCACCATTATGGCAGCATTTCGCAGTGAAAGCCAGATGTGAGGATTTGTGGTGAGGATGTTTTCATGCACTTCCTCTGAATTTGCGCTTTCTATCAGCTCCACGTCCACTGATGAATCTACGACCAACATTTCACTGTTGATATCTATTATGTCCCCCATCCAGCTTTCCAACCCCGCTCCATTCTTAATGTAAATATCGACATCTTCAATGGTTGCAATCTGAGAGGGCCTGGGCTCAAAAGTGTGAGGGTTGGCGCCAGGCGGTACCAAAACATCGACGTTTACTTTGTCGTCACCCACTATCTCCACGAAATAGCCCAAAGGAACAGTGGTGGCCATCACGTTTATTTTATCATCTGCAAAGGTGCAACCAATAACTGAAACCGACATCAACACGACCAAACAAGCAATTTCAATATATTTTTCCCTGGTTTCAAATCCGCTCATTTGACATCACCTCAATCGTATGACCTAATTTTAAAACATATTATGATGTTAGATTGATGTTTCTTATGTAACTAAACTAGTTATATCTGTTGGTTAGTTACATAAGAAATATCTTGGTATACGACGATTGGCAACTTATAGTCGAAAACCAATTATTCGCCAGAATAGTGCTTAACGATACGAATAGGCCAAATCCCAAACTCACGAGAGTTCGGGATGAATCCAAAAGATATCGTTAAACACTATAAATATCAGAAAAAATGGCGAAAATCGATCGTTAGAATTGACCGTCGCCATTAAAATAAAGGAGGAAGCAAGGAAATGGCGTTTTTGTCACTTTTTGGGGTACCTGTCAACATCTCCGCTCAGGCCACTCCCGCAAATAGCTTATCCTTGTCTGTCTCAACCTTGCTGGGCTTCGCTTTTTTGAGAGCTTCTTCGAAATGCTTCTTCTGTACCTTATATTTCTTAATCTCTCCTTCTTCCTGAGGTTTATCGCTGAGCACATACTCTCTTATGGCCAACATGACCGCCTCGTCACAGACAGCAGCCAGCTCGGCACCGGAATATCCATCCGTCCGTTTTGCCAGATCCAATAAATCGACATCTTCGGCTAGAGGGCTCTTTAAAGCGTGAATCTTCAGGATCGCCTCACGAGCATCTTTATCGGGCATACCAACCTCGATCAATCGATCGAAACGGCCCGGACGCAACAAGGCAGGATCAATTATGTCTGGCCTGTTGGTTGCGGCGATAACCATCACGTTATGCAATGCTTCCAGGCCATCCATCTCCGAAAGAATCTGGCTGATCATCCTCTCTGTGACGTGCGAATCTCCCAAACCACTTCCTCGAACCGGTGCGATGGAGTCCATCTCGTCAAAGAACAGGATAGTTGGTGCCGCTTGTCTGGCCTTTTTAAAGATTTTTCTAACAGCGTGCTCGGATTCGCCAACCCATTTGCTGAGGAATTCAGGGCCTTTAACGGAGATGAAGTTAGCCTGGCTTTCAGTAGCAACAGCTTTGGCAATCAACGTCTTTCCAGTACCGGGCGGTCCGTATAGCAATATGCCTTTGGGAGGATTTGCTGCCATGTGTTTGAACAGTTCAGGATAGATCATGGGCCATTCTATCGCTTCCCTGAGTTCCTGTTTAACGTTCTCCAATCCACCTATCTCTTCCCACTTGACGTTAGGTGATTCTATGAACACCTCTCGCATGGCGCTTGGCTCCAACTCTCGAAGGGCATCCAGGAAGTCTTCATTGACCACTTCGATCTTGTTAAGGATCTCAGCTGGGATACATTCCACATCCAAGTCCAGTTCTGGCAGGACTCTCCTCAGCGATCTTATGCCAGCTTCTCTGGCTAAAGCCGCCAGATCTGCACCTACAAAACCATGGGTTATATCTGCCAACTTTTTCGTGTCGACATCTTCGGCCAGAGGCATCCCTCTGGTGTGAATCTGAATGACTTCTAACCTGGCATCCTTGCTGGGAACACCAATTTCGATCTCTCTGTCGAATCTGCCCGGCCTTCGCAAGGCAGGATCCAAAGCATCGGGTCTGTTGGTCGCACCTATAACCACTACCTTGCCCCTGGATTCCAAACCATCCATCAGGGCCAATAGTTGTGCTACCACCCTACGTTCTACTTCGCCTGTGACTTCCTCTCGCTTGGGCGCAATGGAATCTATCTCGTCGATGAATATGATGCTTGGGGCATCTTCTTCAGCTTGATTGAAGAGCTCTCTCAACTTGCCCTCGGATTCACCATAGTACTTGGACATAATCTCCGGACCGCTCAAAGTCTGGAAGTTGGCGTTGGTCTCAGAGGCCAATGCCCTGACCAAGAGGGTCTTTCCGGTCCCGGGTGGTCCATGAAGAAGGACGCCTTTGGGGGCTTCCACGCCTAAGCGCTGGAAGAGCTCCGGATGTTTCATAGGCAGCTCGATCATCTCTCTGACCTTCTTTATTTCCGGACCGAGTCCTCCAATGTCCTCATACGTGACTCTGGGCAGAACTTTCTCCTCTTTTACCGGCTTTTCACTAATCTGAATATCGGTGCCACCGCCGATTATCACAGCATCGGCACTTGGTAAAATCTTAGTTGCCACCAGATCGATCTTTCTGCCCATGACGCTGATCTCAATCACGTCACCCCTTGTCAGAACGCGACCCTCCAAATACCGTCTCAAGTAAGCTTCTCCACCAGTTATTCTCAACGGAACCGTGGGCGCGAAAATGATTTTCTCTGCAGGTGACGACTTGATCAACTTGACTGGCACTTTATCATCTATACCTACACCGGAATTTCGCCTGGTGTTTCCGTCCAAGCGAATGATCCCCGTGCCGGTATCTTCGGGATATCCCGGCAAGAGCAATGCCGCAGTTTTCTTCTTGCCCTCAATACCCAAGACGTCCCCCGGTTGCCATCCTGCTTTGTACAGTATTGACTGGTCAACTCTTACAATACCGCGCCCCACATCGGAGGGGCGAGCTTCACTTACCTTAAGAGGGTACTCATCAGCCATATCAATCCTCACTCAACGTTGTTCCTTTAACACAGACTTACCCATTTTATTTACGACACCATACTTAATATGTCTTTTCAACATTTGATATCCTCGGAGTGTTTTTTGATCTCATATCCCGCCGCAAATTCCAATCTACAGGATACCACATAACCAAAATTCACGCCAGATATCCTTCAGATACTAACCTGTAGTTAGTGATAAAGCAAAATCTAATATATATACTTATCGTCCGTTTCGTCCAGAAAGTCATTGTAAATTCGGATTCCGTCTTACCTTTTGGGAGCAAATGAGTCTCAAATGGGGCAACAATGATCAAGAGATCATCGTTACTTCAGGTGTCATTGATCTTCGAATGTCTTCTTACCAACAGTTATATGATTTATAAAAAGTCTTTTGAAGAAGTATATCTATTAATTTTTATGAACTCCATCGTTAGAATATCTGAGTTGAGCCTTTACCTTCGATGTCCGAGGTTAGTGTACTTTGATTCTATGGGTCGTTCAATTTGGGAGGGCTGTGAACGGCCTTTCAACTTGCTTCTTCGCGAACTGGCGCTTTCACTTTCAGATTTAAAAGGCGAAATTGAATCAAAAACAAAATTAGAATTTGAAACAACAACTGATGCAAATATAGATCTTGAGATTTGGCTTAGAAAGGAATTATCCCGGGCAGGAGCTGAATTTCCCGTAATATACGGAAAACAAATCGATTACCAAGATCTCGCCCACTCTATGAAGGAATTAGGGGGCATCATCCCTCAAATGGCAAAAGGTTTAGTTTCAAAATTGGACCTAATTTTGCCCAGCGATGTGGAAGTAGAACTGCGATCAAGCCGACTGAAGCTTTCGGGCATATTAGATCGGCTTGTATACAAAGAACCGCTCATGCCTTCGGTTATAAGGACCGGTTCACCTCCAAAGAGAGGGATCTGGCGTGACGATCGGATTCGTCTGACAGGATATGCTCTTTTGTTGGAAGAAAAGTTCGACCAGAACCTGACTCGTGGTCTGGTAGAATATCCCCTTGAAGGGGAAATTCGAGAGGCAGAAATCAGGCTCGTAGATAGGAGGCGTACGCTTAGAATCCGAGATCGCATCTTGCAGATAAAGGGAGGACGACTGCCTGACCGGCCCAAAGACGCTCCTTGTAACAGATGCCCACTCGAAGGTGAGTGTCAGATTCGCCGTTCACTAGCATCCAAGTTCTTCTAAATTATAGTCGAGAACCAATTAGATTAATCTAATTGGTTCTCTACAGCTTTCAGAAACGTTATATTCCAAACCGATAAAGAGAGATCCATGTTTAAGAAGAGGCACGTGCTCTCCATGCGAGAGTTCTCGCGGGACGAAATCGATTCGGTTCTGGACCTTGCCGAATCTCTGGAACCTTATGCCCGCAGCGGAAAGTGCGACCTCCTCTCCGGAAAGATATTGGCTTTGCTTTTCTTCGAGCCCAGCACTCGTACCAGACTATCCTTTGAAACGGCCATGATGCGCTTGGGTGGCAAGACACTGAATTTAGGTCCCACGGAGGGAAGCGCCATTGCCAAGGGAGAGTCACTGGCCGACACCATACGAGTACTAGGAGGATATGCCGATGCCCTGGTGATTAGGCATCCTATGGAGGGGTCGGCCCGTCTGGCCTCTCAGTTCTCTCCGGTTCCTGTTTTGAATGCGGGTGACGGTGCGGGTCACCACCCTACCCAGACTCTGTTGGACCTGTACACCATTCGAAAAGAGAGTCACTTGGAAAACCTCAGCATCGCGTTGGTCGGGGATTTAAAGTATGGCAGAACGGTTCACTCACTGGCTTATGCGCTGGCCCTATACGGGGCAGACATAACCTTGGTATCCCCCCCCAACTTGGTGATGCCAACGGCCATCAAGGCGGACTTGGCCGCCAAAGGCACTTCCGTTCGCGAAACCCATGATATTGACCAGGTGATAGGAGAAGTAGATGTCCTTTACGTCACCAGGATTCAGAGGGAGAGGTTCCCCGATCCACTGGAGTACCAGAAGGTGGCCAAAAGTTACAGAATATCCACTGAGAGCCTAAGCATCGCCAGAGACAACTTAATAATCATGCATCCTTTGCCCAGGGTCAACGAGATCGCTCCTGAAGTAGACGAAACGAAACACGCTCTGTACTTCAAACAGTCCTTTTACGGCGTTCCAATCAGGATGGCTCTTCTGAAGATGTTGGTCGGTGATGAAAATGACTGAGATGAAATTGAGGGTAACTCCTCTAGAAAATGGTACGGTCATTGATCATATACCTGCAGGTCAGGCACTTAACGTATTAAAGATTTTAGGAATTTATAAGACCACTAATGTCACCATCAGCTTGCTTATGAACGTTTCAAGTAGGCGATCTGGCAAAAAGGACATCTTCAAAGTGGAAAATCGAGAGTTAAAAGAGGACGAAGTAAACAAGATCGCCTTAATAGCTCCTGGTGCTACCATAAACATCATTCGAAATTGTGAAGTGGTGGAAAAGTACTGTGTGGACATGCCGGATATGATATCTGGAGTTATGAGGTGCCCCAACCCCAATTGTATCTCTAATACTGATGAGCCCATTAAGTCCCAATTTTTGGTTAAAAGCAAAAATCCGGTGGTTCTTAGATGCCTCTACTGTGAACAGCCCATATTTGAAAACATAGCAGACTACTTAATCTAGAACCGGTACCTATGTGCAACACTTAGACGATTGCAAAGTTTGCGTTCAAGGATGGATCCAATATGACCATAGAAAATGAGGACTTCATCAAAGTAGATTATACTGAAACCGTAGATGGCTTTGTCATATCCACCACAAACAAGGATGTGGCCCTGGAAAACGACATATATGATGAGAAGGTGGAATATGGCCCCCAATTGATCATCCTGGGATCTGGAGATCTAGTGGAAGGGTTCAAAGAAGAGTTGATCGGAAAGGAAATTGGAGATTCAGGAAGCGTGGAGGCCCCCCCAGAAAAGGCCTTTGGAACGCGTGATCCAAATAACGTGGAACTCATCCCTTTAAACAAGTTCAAACAAGAGAAACCAGAACTCGGAATGAGGGTGTCCATAGAAGGCAAAATGGGTACAATTACCCGAGTCGTTGGACGTAAGGTCAGGGTGGACTACAATCATCCTCTGGCAGACAAGACCATCAATTACGATTATTCCATTGTTGAAAAGATCGAAGATCGGCAAAAAAAACTCGAAAGTTTGGTGAGCCTTTTTGCCAAGGTGGATCTGGAGGTAGGAATAACCGATGAAGACGTGGCCGAAATCAGTAGTCCCTGGGAGCTTAGTTACTACAAAGAGTGGCCTATGATCAAGCGTGGCGTGGCGGAAATGGCCATGCGTCTCTTGAATCTCAAGGAGGTTCGCTATATAGAGAAGCACACTCTGGAACCTAGAGTAACCTCTCAAGTGGTCTCACCGCCTCCGAAACCGGAGATCCCTGAAGACAAAGATATAAACGCTGTTGCTGAAGAATCAAAATCTGAAGGCCTTGAAACGGCGGACGAACAAACCGAATAAACCACAGGTTAAAATGCAGTGTTGAGGATGAGGGGAAAGTGCTAATTGACCTGCCCTTCTGGGCAGAATCCTTCTTTTCTAGTAAATTTTTTAGTATTTCATAATTATAGTGTTTAACGATACTTTTCGGACAAATATCGAACTCTTGTGAGTTAGAGATTTGCCCTATTCGTATCGTTAAACACTATTCTGGCGAAAACCAATTAGTATCATCTAATTGGTTTTCGATTATAATTGGTTCTCGACTATAGTTGAGCCATGTAAAATTGGTTATAGTGCCTTTTCTACAAACCTGTAATGTATAGAGTCTGTGATTTAAAACATAAATATTATAAAAATTTATTCATGATATGTACCATCAGAAAGGTATAAAATCAGGACGATTTGTATCTCGAATGATGCTGATGGACCCATATGGTCGTAAAGTTACAGGCCTCAGAATTGCCCTCACACCCAGGTGCAACATGAATTGCATCTATTGTCATCACGAAGGTGAGCTTTTCCGGGAAAAGGAGATCTCCAAAGACGTGGTTATAAAGTTGATCAAAGCAGGATTTGATTTGGGCATAAGAAGCGTCAAGTTCACCGGGGGCGAGCCATTGATGCGCCCGGATCTAGAAGAAATAATAGCCCAGTTGCCGTCTGGCCTTGACCTCTCCATTACCACCAATGGCGTCTTTCTAGCACAGCGGGCAAAATCGCTAATGAAAGCAGGTCTTGATCGAGTCAACGTTAGTCTAGATTCCTTGAATCCCAAAACGTATTCTAAAATAACTGGTGGAAGCAAAGAAGATTTGGATCGAATTTTAGAGGGCATAGATGAAGCCATAAATGCAGGCTTAACACCCGTTAAGCTGAACATGGTGGTTCTAAAAGAGAACGAGAACGAAGTTTGGGACATGATAGATTTCTCCAGAAAGAAAGGTGCTGTCCTTCAGCTCATAGAGTTACTTGATCTCGAAGGTCAAGGCATGGGTGGAGATTTATTGAAGATAGAAAGGGAGTTGGAGTCAAAAGCCGACAAGATCATTACCAGAGAAATGCACCGAAGAAAAAGGTATTTCATAAAAGGAACTGAGGTGGAAGTGGTACGTCCCATAGACAACACCGAATTTTGTGCCAACTGCAGTCGGCTTAGGGTGACTTCCGACGGTAAGCTTAAACCCTGTCTGCTCAGAAATGATAACCTGGTGGATATCACGTCAACCAATCCAGAAGACATCAAGCAGCTTTTAAAAAAGGCCACCTATCGCAGAAAACCTTACTTCGTGAAAAGTTCTAATTTTGAGCACTCTACTCAACAATGAATCATGTGTTCATATCCTCTTGGTTCTATGGGCCTTTTCGCCCCCATTGACTCGGCCCAAATTCCATTGCTTATCACCCTGCCGATCACCTCGAATTGACAGGCGTTTTTGGCCAGATCAAGCATATCCGGCTTTAGTGTGAATATTAGCCCGAAATCGCCTCCTGAGTGAAATGCCAATTCCATCCAATCGTCTCTGCTATCCGCTAATTCTCTGACCAATGGATCGATGGGAATTTTATCTTCTTGAACTAAAAAGCCCACGCCACTGGCCCGGGATAAGTCAAACAGAGACAGCGCCAATCCATCGCTGTTGTCCATCATGGAAGTTATGCTCTTCGTTTTGGCCAAAGCATTTCCCTCATTCAAGCAAGGTTCTGGTTCCAGGAGCTTTCGAACCAGAGGGCTTTTGCAATCGTCCTCTTCAAGGGCCCGCTTGAGACCTGCTCCTGCCGATCCCAAATATCCCGTGGTACAGAGCAGATCGCCAAATTGGGCGCCACGTCTACGAAGAATGAGATCTTTTTCCACCCACCCCAAAGCGGTAGCGCTTAAGGTAAGTTCGTGGTGCGAATCGACATCACCTCCGAGAACTTGAGTACCATATTTTCTGGTGCAGTCTCTCATACCAGAGAACATATCCACCACAAAATCGACTTCCGAATCTGGGGGTATTCCTATGGCTACTAACATCCCAAAGGGTTTTGCACCCATGGCCGCCAGATCGCTGAGGTTCACTGCAGATGTCATCCATCCCATCTGCCAGGGTGTGGCCACTTGAGGAAAGTCTGTTTCTCGATGCAACATGTCTGTAGTCCACACCAAATATTTGTCACCTAAATCCAATATGGCACAATCGTCCTTTTCCTCGATTTTCAAAACATCGGTGATTATGTTTATGAGCTGCCTTTCGCCAATGTCTTCACATTTTCGGCTCATCGTAATTGATTGTTATAACCATAGAACAATAACTTTCTTTCCGTTTCAAACGGTGCTAGTGCACAACGGCCTGAATATGTGAAGGCTAGTTGCGGACATTAAAATATCATTTTTTGACCACTGAGAATAAATATCTCATCGCCTAAATAAGGAAAAGTAGGGAAACTTCCCACATAGAGATGATTATTTGAGCACGCCCTGGCATTCCCTTAGCATTTCAGAAACTATGGAACGGTTGTACTCCAAAGAAGAAGGACTCTCTCAAGAAGAGGTTTTGAGGAGGCAAACGGAGTACGGACCCAATCAATTAATTGAGATTTACAAGCCTTCACAAATGCGAATATTCCTTCGCCAGTTTGAAAACTATTTGATCATCGTGCTGATTGCTGCATCCATCATCTCTTGGATATCAGGTGAAACCACAAGCGCGTACGTAATTTTGGGCATAATATTTTTTATCTCGATTTTGGGATTTTTTCAAGAATACAAAGCTGAACGAGCCATGGAAGCCCTGCGGGAAATGGTGTCTCCTGAAACCAACGTAATAAGATGCGCAAAGACTAGCCGCATACCGGTCAGGGACTTAGTTCCAGGGGACGTGATCTTCTTGGAGGCAGGGGACAAAGTCCCCGCCGACGCCCGCATAATAGAGCAAACCGTATTGGACGTTGTAGAGTCTTCATTGACCGGCGAATCTGTTCCAGAAACGAAAGATCCTGCACAGGTAGATGAATACACTCCTTTGGCAGATAGGACCAACATGCTTTACATGGGAACCATTGTGGTCTACGGTAACTGCAAGGCAGTGGTGGTATCTACCGGCCAGAACACCGAACTTGGTAGGATATCGGGATTAATCCAAAAAAAGCCCGAAGATCCACCGCTCAAGATAAAGTTCCAGCAGTTGGCCAAACAATTAGCAATGGTGGTCTTGTCAGCCTGCATAATCATATTTTTAGTAGAGGTGTTCCTTAGAGGATCGCCTTGGGTGCCAACCTTAATTATCGCCGCGGCATTGGCGGTGGCCGGAATTCCTGAATCTTTGCCTTTTGTGGTGACCATAACTCTGGCCTATGGCACCCAAATCATGGCCCGAAATAACGCCATAATAAGAAGACTTCCTGCGGTGGAAACCTTGGGCTCCACTACGGTTATATGTACAGATAAAACCGGCACCTTGACCAAGGGCGAGATGACCGTTAGGTCCATCCACACTGATCAGGATTTTGAAATTACGGGATCTGGTTACGATCCTCAAGGCGATTTTCACTTCCAAGGAGAGATGCTGAACCCTCAAGAAAACAGCGGTTTAAAATCTCTGCTTTCTGCAGGAGTTCTCTGTAACAACTCCTATCTGGAATATTCCGACGACGGTGTCTGGTTGATAATTGGTGACCCCACCGAAGGGGCTCTGATCGTGGTTGCCCATAAGGCTGGGCTTCTGGAATGGATGGACGAGTATTACGGTGAAGAGATCAAAGAGTTCCCCTTCGACTCAGAAATGAGGAGAATGACCACTGTTCACAAGTCGTCCCAAGGCTTGACGGTTTCCATGAAAGGTGCACCAGAAACCGTTCTCGAGTTCAGTTCCAAAATAGAGACGGTTGATGGCCAACGATCCATCACCCCAAAAGACCAAGAAGAGATTTTGGAATCTTCAGATAGAATGGCTGAAAAGGGACTACGAGTTTTGGCTTTGGCCTGGAAAGAGACAAAAGCTTCGTCACTAGAGCGCGAAGAGGTGGAAGAAGAACTCATATTTTTGGGACTGGTGGGCATGATGGATCCCCCCAGAGAAGAAGCAAAAGAAGCCATAGCGACCTGCAAAGGTGCAGGCATAAAGACGGTGATGATAACAGGCGACCACCGCCTAACTGCAGCTACAATCGGAAGAGAGCTTGGCATCCTGAACGAAACGGAGCCTATACTGGAAGGATCCGACTTAGAAAACATGGATGATGAAGAGCTATCAGAGGTTATAGATCAGGTAGTGGTCTTCGCCCGCACCACTGCTGAGCATAAGGTTCGAATTGTGGAAGCCCTGCGGAAAAAGGGTCACGTTGTGGCCATGACTGGTGATGGAGTAAACGATGCACCTGCTTTGAGGGCGGCGGATATTGGTGTGGCCATGGGAAAAACTGGTACCGAGGTTAGCAAAGAGGCCTCTGACATGATTATAACCGATGATAACTTTGCCACCATAGTTCGAGCGGTGGAGGAGGGGAGACGAGTTTATGATAACATACGCAAGGCTTCGTCGTACCTTCTTTCTTGCAATTTTGCAGAAGTAATGACCATTTTTCTGGGAGTTATGTTGGGGCTTCCCGTGCCTCTCTTGGCTTTGCAGATACTGTGGATAAACTTGATAACAGATGAATTTCCAGCCATTGGCCTTAGCGTAGAGCCGTCTCATTCTGAACTCATGCAGAGAAAGCCCCGTAATCCCCAAGAATCCATCCTCACCAGAAGCCTTTTCCTTTACACATTGGGCATATCTGTTGTAATATTCTCTGGAACGTTGGGACTTTACGTTTTGGCGTTGAGCAATGATCAACCACTGGATCAAGCCAGAACCACTGTCTTTGCCGCGTTGGTCATATTCGAACTGTACAACGCCTATAACAGTCGTTCTCTCCATGGTTCCGTACTGAAAATGGACCCCCGAACCAACAAGAAACTCATCGCAGGTTTGGCCGGATCGGTCGCCGCCCTGTTAGTGGCCATATATCTTCCATTAATGCAGACTCTGTTCCATACCACACCCCTCCCCCTTGAGAACTGGGTGGCCATTCTGGTAACCTCATTTGCAGTGGTAATCGCAGCCGAATTATTCAAAAAATGGGGGGGCGCACAACGGCCAAAAATCAAACGGCATAAAGAGATTATAGATAGGTTTTCTGGCACGTAAGTGAATGGGGTACAAGTTTTGGTGCTACCAAACTATAGTCGAGAACCAATTATAGTCAAGCACCTAATATTTCGGACTTATATTATCCTATTAAAAATTTTTAAATTCAACTCTTTGCGAAGCTGATGCGTGAGGCATACTTCAAGAAATTTACCCGTATTAGCCTTTTCATATGATTCTGACTTTTGATAAAATTCTTGGATATAGTTCGTTTAATACTTTTCCAAATATACTCTATTGGATTCAAATGAGGTGAATATACTGGCAGATAAACCAACTCAATATCACATTTTTTGGCTTTTTCCCTCACATCATTTGCTTTATGTGATGTAAAATTATCCAAAATGACTACGATGTATTTTTCAGGATTATTAGCCATTATTTTCTCAATAAATATACATATAGATTCTTTTTTCGAATTTTTTAAGAGTTGTGCAGTTGACCGAAAGTATCTTAGGTGATTCTGTATGCATCGACGTCCATTTTGAATCCACCTAAATGTTGTAACTTAGATTATATCAACTTTCTAATAGCTGCATCTAACGTTTTTACATGTACAGA
>Ga0272442_10004507_pt1 | contig 19065 bp, 21 predicted proteins | sample SSMForm2O_FD_200262 | JGI IMG/M metagenome (GOLD analysis project Ga0272442, IMG submission 200262) | Marine sediment archaeal communities from Little Sippewissett salt marsh, Falmouth, MA, United States - SSM-Form-2O | ecosystem: Environmental > Aquatic > Marine > Wetlands > Sediment ... | reverse complement strand
TTACGATGCCTTGCGAATCGCTGCAATAGACGCATGGCAGAAAACTTGTTTGGATAAGAAAAAAATCAAATCAATTTGCAGAGCAAAATATGTTGAAAGCGAATTTATTTAAGGCCGTTGGTATAAGTCAAGCCCGAACGGTTTCTGCTAAAGTATACTTAGGTTTAGAAATCTCACAGCCGTTATCAGTCAAAATTTTGTGTAAATTTTCGATGGCCGGACTCTTAGGTTTCCCCTCTGAACTGAAAAACATTGCAATTTTTACATAAGTGGCGAGATTGTCGCTATCGGCCAAAGCTTTTATGTTCGGAGCATAAATAACAAGACAGTCATATTGGTCTTGCTGATTTGAAATTACAGCCTTTAAGGTTGTTTTTTCACCTTCTCTATAGTTGCGTATTGGCTGGATCCAAAGATTCTTAATACAGGTTGAAATTGCATTTGTTTGTGTGTTATTGCTGTCAATATCGAAAACCTTTGATATTGCATTTCTTTTTTGGTCGAAGTCTATCAACAAGCACTTCCGACCTTTTTGTGCCAGACGTATTGCTATATTTACAGGTACCGTAACACCGAGTTCATTAAAACTCTCGGCAGCCATCAATATTGTTTTTGCTTGCGAATTTTTCTGTCTCAGTCGGCTTTCAATTAATTCAGTAATGGCCTTATAACCGTAATTATTTTTGATTTCCTGCCAATCCCACAGGTAAAAATTTTCTTGTTCATCGAATACTTCTTCGCCGACCCATTTTGCCTCTTTAGTAATCACTTTTTCACTGGTAAAATACTCAGTTGATTCGACATAATCTCTGGGTTTATAATACCTTGGCTGTGGTTCTTGAGGAGGCCGTATTTTACTGGAAACTACTTTGACTTTCTTTATTGCGGTATATTTTGATTCGGCCGGCTCATTATTGCCCGAAGAATGAGCGAGACTTTTTCGAACCAGATATCCGGAGGCTAAAGCAGCAAATAATGCTGATGCTTGTATTAATGTTCCGGCCCCAACGGTCAAAATCGCATAAGATTCTATCGGTATTGATGTTGTTGTTTCACTCATTACTCCGAAAGACATTGAAGCAATGGTATTGACAAAGATAATCGCAAGTTCGATAACAGCAGTGCAGACTATAAATCTGGCGGTACCGGACATAGCAATGAAAAAGCTGGCCTCGCAGGTAATTTTTTCCCGCAGCCTGTCGGCTTGTTCACTGCTGATGACTCCGGCATTAGAGTCGCTGTTAATAAGGATTTGTCTGGTGGGAACAATGTTGCCGGTGAACTCTGATGCGCTGAGCTTAATTCCTTTGGCCGCTTTAAAAATAACTGCAAAGACAACCACAGAAAACATTCCAAAGAACAATGTTGTCATTCCAGGTGTGGTTGGATTGTTTCTAATGATAATGCTGCCGAAAAAGTTGATAACAGTCCCCGCATCGCTCTGTGAGAACATCAACTTAGTAGAGGCAATGCCAAGTGCTGTGCGCAGCATTGTAACCAACACAATTAACAAAGGAAATCCCTGAACCTGTAAAGCCTGTTTCGCTGAGAAGGTAATTATCAGTGTCGCAACTGTTAAGCATATGCTAAAGGTTAAAAGCATGTCGAGCAGAGGAGCCGACAGTGGAAATAAGAACCCAGCCATTATCGCAATTACAGCCGCTGCAAAAAGAAAATCGTTTCGACTTATGATTTTTAGACCACTATTATTGTGTCGTAAATCACAGTAGCCGCTCAGGTCATAGGACCTGTTTGAATTTGCTTCACAACAAACAGACATTTTTCTGGATCTCAATTAAAATCAAATAACAGCATATTATTTTCTGTGCCGCAGCCTATATATCATAGCCAGTACCTCTGCCACAGCCACATACAAACTTTGTGGTATAGGGCTATCGAGTTTTACTGTTGAATATATTGTTCTTGCCAACTCCGGTCTTCTCAGAATGGGCACGCCGTAAGCACGAGCAATTTCTCTAATCTTTTCTGCAAGATGGTCTGCTCCTTTGGCTGTAACAACCGGAGATTCCATCATTTTTATATCGTAACGAATTGCTACAGCCACATGTGTTGGATTAACAAGAACCACATCGGCTTTGGGTACTTCCTGCAGCATACGTTTGTTGCTCATCGCAATCTGAATTCTTCGTATTCGGCTTTTAGTCTCGGGTGAACCATCTGTATCTTTGCGCTCCAGTTTTACTTCCTGTCTTGTCATTTTCAGGTTCTGGATGTATTTCCATTTCTGAAAAAAAACATCAAAAACTGCTAAAACTACAAGTGCAATACAAACACGTATCAGCATTCCTAATATTGTTTTTGCGATAACAGCCATTATCTGTGCAGACCAGGCCCACCGGAGGGTTGCAAGTGTTTCAAGTTGGTTTTGAAGGTACACCCATACGATAATTGAAATAAAGACCAGTTTTGCTATGGATATGCAGAGTTTTACAAGAGATTTTACATCGACAAGCCTTTTTGCTCCTTCTATCGGATTTATTGCTTCAGGTCTTAGTCTTAAAGATTCCGGTGCAAAATTAAATCCGCTGACGGCGACACAGGCCAAGACAGAGCCTGCAAAAAGTGCCGCAAAAACAGGACAAATAACAAGCATCGAATTAGTAATCTTTGTATTGAAGAAGTTTATAAAGGCTTTGTTATTGGCAAAAACAGTATTTTGACACGACATTCCTTGCTTCATTTGTACAGCAAACCACTGCAGCAGATTTGACCCTAAGAAAGCCAGTATCATTACCAAAACCACAATTGAGACCGCTGCAGGCAGTTCCTGACTCTGTGGGATTTGTCCCTTTTCTCTGGCCTTCTTCAGTTTTCTCGGTGTTGGCTGTTCTGTTTTTTCGGTCGCTGGCTTTTCTGGCATACTTTGTCCTTACAAGGGCAGCAATTTACCCATCCATTCGGCGAATTCGGATGTAAATCCGTTAATAAAAGGCAGGAACATTCCTGTCATTAGTAATCCAAGACCTACCCGTAGCGGCATACTAATAAATAGAATGTTCATATCAGGCATTATGCGTGCGAAAACGGCTAATATCACCAGCAATAACAAAAATGCCGCCATCATCGGTGCAGCCAGTCTGAGACCCGCCACAAACATTGTGGATCCGGCCTTAATTACTCCACTAACCAAAACTGGTATTGTCGGAATACTTCCGGCTGGGAATGTTTCGTAACTTCGTGAGATAATTAATAAAAACAAATGATGACCGTTGGCACTAAGAAACAGAAATATGAATATTATTTCAAGGAGCATACCCATCGGCTGGCCTCTTTCGTCGGTCAGGGGATCCAATGTCTCTGCCAAAGCCAAACCCATTTCTCGTTCAATAATCCGCCCGCTGAGTTTAACCGCTGAAAATATGAGGACAACAACTAATCCGAGGGCAAAACCATAGAGGCTTTCATTCACTATCAGTAGCATTGACTCTAATGTTGAAGCCTCTTTGAGGTAGGCGCCAGAAGGGGATATCATTGAAAAAAAAATAGTCATCAGTAAAACAAGCGCAATTTTGATTCTGACTGGAATAGTTTTCCAGCTAAAAACCGGTATTATAAGAAAAAATGACGATATTCTTGTCAGTATCAATATAAAACCCAGCAGTTTTTCTATCATAAGTTCCATAAGTTAGTGTCCGATGTTCTGAATATGGGCGAAAATCTGGTTGACGAATTTAAGCAGCATTCCCAATACCCAGCTGCCACTGAGCAAAGTAACGAAACCCACAGCTATAAGTTTAGGCACTACCGTTAGCGACATATCGCGTATAGAAGTAACCGCCTGAAATAATGTCACCAATACTCCAACAACAACACAGGTAAGTAAAATCGGAGTGGCCACAAGCAATGCGGTTTCAAGTGTGTATCGACCAAGATAAAGAGCGAAGTTGCTGTCCATAAGTTAACTTCCTGAGATAAAGCTCGCAACTGACAAATTTGTCTATATTCCCGTTTTTATTCAATTAAACCCAAGACTAAGGCTTTTTGCCAACATTCCCCATCCGTCAACAAGAATAAACAATATCAGCTTGAAAGGCAGGGAAATCATTACTGGCGGCAGCATCATCATACCGGCACTCAGCAAAACACTGGCAATTACCATATCTATCAGCAAAAAAGGTATAAACAAAAGACAGCCTATCTCAAAGGCCGTTCGGAATTCGCTGATAATAAACGCTGGTATTACCACATGTAGACTAATATCCATTGCTTTTTCCGGAGGCTCTATATTAGCCATCCGGACAAATAGAGCTAAATCAGTTTCACGAACCTGCCGGAGCATAAACTCTTTAATACTATTGCCGGCCAGAAGACCGGCGGTTTCAAGGTCAATCTCTTCGGCAAGGTAAGGTTGAATAGCATTGGCGTTGATTTGAGAAAAGGTAGGAGACATTGTAAACAATGTCAGAAACAACGCCAGACCTATAATGGCAATGGTGGGGGGTATTGTTTGAGTGGCCAGTGCACGACGAACAAAAGCCAGAACAATGACTATTCGTGTAAATGATGTCATCATTACCAAAAGACTTGGTAAAATCGCCAGGCCGCTGAAAATAATGACTAATTTGACAGGTGTTGACCAGTCTTTGCCTTCTGATTTCTCTGTTGCGGCCTTGTCTATAATGGTCATTAAATCGCCGATACTTGGAACTGTATTTGGTGTTTGATTAATTGAGGAACTATCTTCGGTTTGACCAAATGACAGACAGGCCGGTGCAGAAATGATGAATAACAAAAAAATTACCTTAATAAATTTATTGGGCATTTATATCCTCAAATTGTCATCTGTTTTTGTTGTCCCTGAGTCCAGTTCAGACAATATATCAGTTACATCGGCCAACTTCGTGATGCTCTCGGTTGTGCTGCCTATTAGAAGGCCTTGGTTGCCTATTTTGAGTAGATGTACAGTTTTGCGTGGTCCAAGGCTGACTGTCTCGATAACGTGAATTTTTTTGCCGGGAAGGTTAACGATTCTGGAGCCAAACTTTTTTGAAACATAAATTGCTCCTGTGCCCAGAACAACGATAAACAAAACTGATAACATCATCTTAAAAAACAACTCGCCGGTAGTGGGGATATCATCTGGTTGGGGGGCGACGTTAGAGTCGTTTTCAAGAGTAAGAGATAAATTATCAAATTTTTGTTTCTGCTGTTCGGATGGAGTTGAACTACCTGAGCAGACCACTAACACTGTGGTTCCCAGCGCAACCACTATCAAACACGTAACGAATTTTTTCTTATATGTCGCCACGCTAAAAGTACACCAATTAAACCTATATAGTGATTTAGTCAGCAAATAATGTGCCGAAATGCTGAAAACACCCCTGATATGCTTTTTAGAACGATTTTGGCACAAAATTAACCGGAGAATAGAGCAGATTGTACAAAATCTAAACGTTACTCTTAAATCTAATTGTTTTCTCTCAGGACTGAGATTAATATCTGTGATTGCTCAGAGACGGGACTGCTTTGGTTTACCCAGACGCCTCCGGGACCTGCTCCCCATGAATAAATGGGGCAATTTACCTTCTGTAAGGACAATTTTAAAAAATCCGCAGCCGCCTGTGCGCGTTTGGCTGAAATTGTCCATTGCTCTTTTTCTGTTGATACATCATTGGCTAAACCAAGCACACAAAGTTTAATTGCCTTAGAGTTTGGCTCTTGTTGTAAACCTAAGCAAAATTCAGTTAAATATTTCTTCGCAGACTCATTTAGCATCGCATCTCCCTGTGCGAAATGAATGTTGGTCACTGAGAAGTTAGTTGTTTTTGCAGCTATTTGTGAAGGCAAAGTTGACATGGAACGGCTGACTTTTTTGAAAATCCGGCGAGTTTCTTCCCGTTTTGCATCAATGGTTCTAAATCCCAAAATATTCTCAGGATTACTTATGTAATATCTAATTTTAGTTTGGCCGAAATCAGGTGATTGGGTTCTGCCAAAAAGCATTCCGAGTCCGTAGTTCTCTATTGATTCCACAAAGGAATCACGCCCTACATTAAAAAGTTCCGGGTCCTGAACACTTGACAAACTCAGCAGCATCACAAAGAATGTCAGCAATAGTGTGACCATATCCGAGAAGGTAACGATATATGCTGGGACATGTGTGCCACCATCCCCTCTTGCTGGGCGTTTGCGTGTCAATTGTAAATACTCCGTTCCAATAAAACAATTTCAAGTAGCCGTTTGGATTTTGTTTCGGGGCTGCTCAGTTCAATATTTTTAAGATTATCTTGTGTTAAAGTGCTCATTGCAGAGATACTAAAATGTTTCTTGTCAAGACCATTTTTTTCTATAAGATACTTCATCACCGCCCATGCTCGTGGCAAACCAAGCTGCTCATTGTTTTTTTTATCTTTGAATCCGTTTTCGCTTATAACCACTCGATTTGGTGCTTCTATTAGGAGCGCGGCCATAGCGGAAAGAGTTTTGCGCCCGCGATACGAAATGATGGTTCCATTGCCCAAAAATATCTTGTCCGATGAAATGTAAAATACTTTCTGGTTATAAAAATCAGATGGTTCTGTTTCTTCTTTCAGGTTGCTTTCCTTTCCCCTTTTTAAAGTGGGTTTTTCACTTCCTTTATTAACCTCTTTTAAAGTTTGAAGCCGAGTCGCCGGTGTAAAGGCGTCTCTGTTTTTCTTGACTGCCTTGCTGACAGTTGATAGAGACTCGGAAAAAATTGACCTCAATCTTCGAAAAACATTTATGTCAAATGATGAGAAACTCAGCAAAAGTACAAAAAACGTTAGCAGAAGTGTCATACAATCGCTGAATGTTACCATCCATTCCGGTGCTCCTGCAGCCTCATCAGATTCAGTTTTGTTTTTACGTTTAACCATTATATTGTAGCTTTTACTTCTTCTCGTCTGCTTTTTGAGACGAAAGCATGCAGTTTTTCACGAACAATGGTCGGATTTTCACCTTGTGCAATGGCACAGATACCTTCTATAATCATTTCCATTATGGTGCTTTCTTTTTGCGAGTAAATCCCGAGCTTTCCTGCCAGTGGGATGAAAATTAGATTTGCGGCAAACGCTCCATAGAACGTAGTAAGCAAAGCTGTAGCCATCCCGGTGCCAATCGAACTGGGGTCTTCCAAATTCGCAAGCATCTGAACCAGGCCGATGAGTGTGCCTATCATCCCAAAAGCTGGCGCTGATGCTCCCATAAACTCCAGAATCTTTTTGCCGGTCGAATGTCTTTCCTGAAGGTATTGAATCTCCATTGACATAAGCTCTCGAATGTTCTCGGATTCCTGTCCATCCACGAGCATTTGCAGGCCCTTGATGAAAAACAAATCGCTTACTTTGTCAATTTCCTGTTCTAAAGCCAATGCCCCGTCCCGCCTGTTGATAGCGGCATAGTTGACCATTTGTTGAATCAATTCCGGTTCGGAGGGTATCTTGGCAACAATTGTTTTCTTGACAATTGAAAATATCCCTAAAAACTGCGGCAGAGAAAAATGTATAAGGGTAGCACATATCATTCCCCCTATAGTTATGGCAAGCGAAGGAAGATTGAAAAATAGTCCTGCGCCCGTGCCGCCGGAAAGTATGGCACCGATAATCACTACCAGGCCGAATAATATCCCTATTATTGTTGCGATATCCATCCCGATATATTCCTTTTTACTCTTATCGGGTTTATTCTTCGACTATTTGTTTTAACTTTTGACACAGGGCTGCTGCAAGTGTAGGTTCGGAAGTGGATAATTCAGCCAGCAGTTTTGCTTTGGTCCTTTCAGTCATATAGTACAAAATCTTTACAGCGTCCCCCATACTGCCTCCGGGAATGGGGGAACTTGTATTCTGCGTTTGGCCCGTACACATATTAACTAATATTTTGCTTGCACTGTTTGCCTGCATCTTGTCATAAAAGGCCGCTATTTTCATCAGGTTGGCCTTTTCGTTCTGGGCAATCTGAACCCTGCTTTGAATAAGTTTATCTCGTTGCTCTTTAAGACCGGCGATGGCTGAGGCAAGTTCGACTCGCAGATTGTTTAGTTCTTTGATGTCCTCTTTAATCATGTTATGGGCGGTTTGTAATCTCTCTTCCCGCATCTGTAGACTTTGCAGCTTATTGTCATATTCTTGTATTTTTTCACGAATTTCATAAATAAGACTCCTTAGTTGTTTTTCTGTCATTTCTTTTTTCAGTTTGTTGTCGATAATTGTTGTTACTTCTGCTTCCGACAGGTTCAAATGTGTTTGGGATTGCTCAAGGTTCGATAAGTTTTCCTGGGATTGTTTGGTAGTCTGGATTTCTGGAGTGGCTTTGTTTGTAAACAGGGCAAGAGCAAACATCCCTCCGAAACTCACAAGTCCCGACGCTGCTGTAATTATTATTAGTTTCTTATTCACTTGTTTATCTCCTACTTTTATATTGATGTCCCGGTCCTGCCGAAACTCTAACAATATCAACTTATTCCAGTCTGTTGCAGTTTTCTTCGAACAAAACGGATTGTTGCGCCTTCGTCTAACTCTTTCTGTTCAAGTTTTTCTTGTTGCTTTATAAATTGTATTTTGGTCTCAGCTCGCAGTTTCTCCAAACCTTCTTTATACCTTCTGGCTTTTAGAACTTCGGCTATCTTTTCCTGTTGTTGTAATTCCAGTTCTTTTATTCTGTTTCTGAGTTTTTTAATTTGGTCGTTGTTTATAGCTGAATGTCTCAGAAAAAATTCCTGACTACCTAACCTTTTCCGAGGTTTTTGGTTTTTCAAATCATCGATTATATCTTGAAGTATTCTCTGTTCCATCAGTAGTTCGCTCCGTGTTCCGGTCAGCATTTCTGTCAGTTTGAGCAATTCTGCTCTTTTCGTTCGTTCCTCTTTTGTTTTTACGTCAAGAACGCGCTGTAATCGCCATACGAAACGTTTCATTTATTAACCGTCAATCGGTATTCAAAAGCTTATCCCACGAATGTATTATGGCGGTCAGTTGTTTTATTGTTTCTTCGAAAGAGGTTCTTTCTCGGATAGATTGCACGAGAAAACTGGTTATTTTGTCGATTAAAGCAACTGCTCCATCGATGCGTCGGTTGCTGCCCGGAGAGAATGCACCGATATTTATTAAATCTTCAGCATCGGCATAGATTGCATATATTTCCTTGAGTTTTTGAGCAGCTGCCTTGTGTTCATTGTTGACTACTGCGGGCATCAACCTGCTGATGCTTTGTAGGATATCCACAGCCGGGTAATGTCCACGCTCGGCCAGTTTTCTTGACAGTACTATATGACCGTCAAGCAGACTCCTGGCACTGTCGGCCACAGGGTCGGCTAAATCGTCGTTTTCAACCAGAACAGTCAACATTCCTGTAATGCTTCCATTTTCAGAGCATCCCAGACGTTCAATAAGTCTTGGCATTAGTGAAAAAACGCTGGGACAGTAGCCTTTTGTCGCTGGCGGCTCACCTGCAGCAAGACCTATTTCACGCTGGGCCTGGGCAAAGCGTGTAAGTGAGTCCATCATAAACAGAACATTTCTACCCTTATCTCTGAAATATTCTGCAATTGAAACAGCCACAAAAGCCGCTTTTACCCGCTGAATAGGAGGCGAATCGGATGAAGCAATTACTACCACGCTGTGAGCCAGACCCTTAGGCCCAAGGTCAGTTTCGAGAAACTCACGGACCTCTCGGCCGCGCTCGCCTATCAATGCCACTATATTGACATCTGCCTCACTCGAATTGGCAATATCACCGAGAAGTACACTCTTACCAATGCCACTCCCGGAAAAAATACCTATTCGTTGTCCTTTGCCGCAGGTCAGTAGCCCGTCTATCGACCTAATTCCTAGGGCCAAAGGCTCGGTAATTTTTTGTCGGCTTAACGCTGGTGGACTGGTTGCATCTAAGGCTTTTTTATCGGTTCCGGCTAACGGTTCTTTACTATCGATAGGCTCACCCAGTCCGTTTATAACTCTACCAAGAATATTATCACTTAGAGTAATATAGCGAGGGGTGGTTCGAGCAGTTACCGCATCCCCCGGTGATATACCTTCTATGTGTTCTAATGGAAGAAGAATTAGTCTGTCCTTTTGAAAACCGACCACTTCGGCAAGTACCCGTCGGCCGTCACGGAGATGTATTCCGCAAAGTTCATGCAAACCCAGTGTTGGGCCGTTGGATTCGACAATCAGGCCGGATACTCTTACCACAGAACCTTGACATTTTAATAAGTTCACTGCTCGAAGTGCCGAGTGAAATTTATCAAAATCAATCGCATTGACCGGATGTTCGGACAATTGTTCATTTTCTCTCTTCAAGGTTTTATCATACAATTGTGTCACTGCTGACTCGCTTGCATTGTGAAATTAATCTGCATTTTCAAGGGCTTTACCAATCTGCTCCAGGTGTTTCTCTATTAGTGACTCGATTGCTCCTTTCGGTGTCTCAAGCAGGCATTCTGCTCGACCGATAACGGGATCCGGGATAAATTTTAAACCATCCAGAGAAACTCCGGTGTCGTTTTGCTTTAGCTTTTCGAATTGAGCAAAGTCTTCAGGATTCAAATGCACCACTATATCCTTACGTGTAGGAGCATTCTCAAGTGCTTCTTTTATGATAGATTCAATTTTATAATCCTCTTCCCGGATTTTTTGCATTAGTACCTTTCTGCTGATTTCCACAGATAGTTTGGCAATTTGCTCTTTATGTTCCTGGAATAACCTCTCTTGGTAATCATTTACTTTATTAACAGCATCCTGCAATGCCTGATAAACGTCTGTAAGGGTTTTTAGTTCAGCCTGTTGATTTTCAGGTGATGTCTCCTTAGTGTTCTCCTCCTTGTCGAGTGCTTTTGTATACACCGGAGAATCCCCCAATAACGTTACCGATGAAATCGGGTTTTTAACTTTAATTGTTGTTGTTTGTGACATTTTACTTCCGTTGTGCACGTCTTAGCGTGCCCTCTTCATTTGCTTCTCGTAAAGGCCTGACAATCTCTTCCCTCGCATCGAGAATTTCTTTTTGCAGTGGCTCCTGCATTAGTGAGCTTTCTTCGTCAAGCATAACAGCCAACCGCTCAGAGATGTTTGCGCGAATTTTTTGTATAAGTTCTTCCTCTGCACCATAAAGTGCTACCGCCAATTTCTTAGCATCGACTTTTCGAAGAGCTTCTTGCAGTGACCTATCCGCGATTGTCGGAATATCTTCCCAGGTTATCATCAAAATCTTTACCATTTTGCAGCTTTCTTCGTCAAACTTGTTGATCTCATCAAGTAGGCGGTTTCGAAGGTCATTCTCAAGACCACTTAGTATAATGGCTAATTTCCGTAAAACTTGCTCAGGTTTTTGTGCAAGGGTCTCGCCCTTGAAGGATTTCAGTCGTTCACTGACCATAAATGCTATTCGTTCCTTCACTCCGCTCCTGATCCTCTCCATGTTTGTCATCTTGCACACGGCTTTGAGACGTGTCTCATCATTCAAATGCGAAAGAACTTCTTGGCTTTTGTTCGGAGCTAACTCCGACAGCACCACTGCTACTGTCTGGGGGTGTTCACCTTCAAGTGCGAGAACCAGTTCGTCTGTGCTGGCTGAGCGAATAGAAGCAAACAGGTCTTTCTTTCCCGTCACTTTTCTAATTTGCTCTTGAATTTGTTCAGTCTTTTCTTTGCCAATTATGCTAACAAGCATTTCGTTAAGAAAACCTTTTATACTGAATGCCTGATTTTGATTTTTTTGAAGTGAGTTATAAAACTCTTTGATAACCTTCGCTTCATTCTTTTTATCACGCTGACCGGATGCATCAAGCTGAGCAAGTTCCATTGCAATTTCTTGGATGTTCTCGGCGGGAGATCCTTTGAGCAGTTCAGCGGCGGTTTGGGGATCGAGTGTCGTTAGTAGCATCGCAGCTTTTTGTTTACCCGTTAATGCCATTTTTCTATTGAGTCACACGTAATTTGTAATTCATATTATGATTTATGGTCATCCTATACCTTTTCTTCGAGCCAACTGGCAAATAGTTGTTTCACCTGCTCAGGGTTACTTTGCAGGGTATTGGCTATTTGTTTACGCAGCACTAATGGTTCGGAACTCCCAGGCGCTTCGCTGGCTGGAAGAAGGCCGGCAGTTTCTCCGCCTCCTGGCAATTGTCCGACTGATTCAGCTGTCGCTGTTGCTTTTTTCTTGGCGCCGTTAAATACCTTGAGAACAAGCAAGGCGCAAATTGCCATAATACCCAAAGATGCTTTTTCTGTTATGGACATGATAAAATCAAGTCCACTTGGGCCTTCTTCCTCCGCCAGTGATTCAAGAGGACGGTAAAACGGTACATCGACTACCTTGATTCCTGTTGAATCCTTAAGACCGAGAGCATTTCTGATAATTTCTTCAACATCGGCCTCCGTCATTATCTTTGCCGCCGCTCCACCAGCCCCACCTTCATTGGCATCAGCAACTGATAAATCCACAAGGGCTGCTACCTGCAGGGATTTTATTTCACCCGGAAGGTCGACTCTTTGCTCAACAGTTTTGCTTACCTTGAATTCGGTAACGGTTGTCTCATCTGTTTTTTTGCTGCCTGGTATGGGTTCCTGACCTTCTGCCGGTGCAGTGCTGGCGCCGGTTTCGGAACCAGTTTTAATTTCTTCTTTTGAAATCACTTTTGCGATTGGGTCATAAGTTTCTTTAACAGTACTGATACTGTTCATATCAACAATTGCACTGACCGTTACTGCTGCTCGACCCGGCCCTAAAACAGCGGTCAGCATTTCTTCTACCCTGTCTGCGAGGTTCTGTTCCACTCTTTCCTTGTAATCGGCGACATTGCCTGCGCCATTGGCCACCGTCTGGTCTGATTTGTTGGAAAGAAGCCGTCCCTGACTGTCTACCACCGTCACGTTTTCTGATTTAAGCCCTTCTACGGCTCCTGCCACAAGGTGCGTAATCGCTGCTATGCTGACCGAACTTAATCTAAAGCCGGCTCTTAATCGAAGAACTACTGAAGCGGTGGTCTGCTGAGCCTGAGAGCTGAAAAGCGTTTGCTTGGTATTTACTATATGAACCCGCGCATGAGTCACACCTTCTATCATTTGAATACTCTTGGCAAGTTCTTCCTGCAGCGCTCGTTTTAGATTAACATTTTGAACAAAGGGGCTTAATCCGATTTTTTCATCATCAAATATTTTGTAGCCGCCCTGTGAGCCCGAAGGAAGCCCCTCTTTTGCCATATCCAATCGAAGTTGTGATATCTCTTGTTTAGGTACGTAAATAGTTGTTCCGCCGTTCCGCAACTCGTAAGCGATATTCTTTTCGCTGATTTTTTCTGCAATCTTACCGGCATCTTCAGGCTCTAGGCTTGAATACAACACACCCATGTCAGGCCTGCTCACCCAGCGGGTAAGAAGGAAACCGGCTATAATAAATGTCAAAGCAATCGCTGTTAGCAAAGCACGCTGAACCAGGCTGACATTTTGCCAAATTGCATTTATTTTCTGCAAAAAATCCATCGAATCCCTTATCGATTAGTTATTTTAACTTCTTCTACAGCAATTATTTACAACGGCATGTTCATAGTTTGTTTATAAGCCTCGATTAACTTATTTCTAACGCCCACAAGAAGTTTGAAACTCATATCAGCCTTGGCCACCGCCGAGACCACGGAAGTTATATCTTCATTTTTTCCGGATAATAAATCCTTTATGGACATGTCCGATGACTGTTGAAGGTCGTCAACTTTAGATAGATATTTACCCACGGCGTTGACAGTATCAGAAAAATCCGACTTTTGTTTTTCCCCGCTAACTTCCGATGCCTTGGCGCCTGTACCGCTTGAGCTTGGGCTGTGGTCCAAAATCCCTTTGATTGAGCTTATACTGCCGCTTACATTGTTATTTATGTTAATCATCAGGTTTTCCTCGCTTATCGAAGTAATTCGAGTGTGGTTTCCACCATTTTCTGATAACGTTTTAATATAGCTACGTTAGCCTGATATGCCCGAGTTGCGGACTTTAGATTTATCATCTCTGTCGCTAAATCCACGTTGGGCATCATCACATATCCGTTCTCATCTGCATCGGGGTGGCCCGGTTTCAGCACCTTGTGAAAATCACTCGTGTCTTTTGCTATCTTATCCAAACTAACTCCGCTGATGTCGTCGTCATCGTTTTTGAATATTGCTTCGACTCTGCGGTAAGGCTCGCCGCGCCCGTTGTCGGTCGTATGAATGTTGACCGCATTCGAGGTAATTGCCTCCATCTGTTTATTCTGGGCTCGCATACCGGAAATCGCTATATCTATAGGCCCGAAAGTATTGCTGACTTCCATTTGCTATATTCCTTTTCTGACTCTTTTAAGTTATTGCACTGTTTATTTAATAAAGGCAGCAGATTCCTATTTTACATCCATTGCCATTTCCATTTGTCGGTACTTTTTATTAATCAGCCGGATATATGTCGTGTGCAGGAGGTTGTTTTTAACCATTTTGCCAACCTCGGCTTCAAGGTTGACATCGTTGCCGTTTGAGTTTAGCGGTGTTTGTTTTGGCAGATAAATCTGTGCTTCGATTTCACTAAGGTCAACCCTTCCCTTTGAATCAAGTGCCTTGGCAAGTAATTCTTTGAATTTGACATCGATACTGCGGTAGCCAGGGGTTTCAAGATTGGCGACATTATTGGCGATAGCCTTCTGCCGGAGGCTTTCCGCTCTCAGACCAGCCTCGAGGAAATCCACTATATTGGTTGTTTTGGGCATATATCGTACCCCAATATGTCCGTAAAAACACGTCTTTCTTCATATCTGTGCAATAAGCGTGCCAAATACGCAAAACAGGCCATTTTCAATTTTCAATCACCTAAGTTATGCTAAAAACTCACTAAACCACAAAAAATCGATAAATATCTGTACTAAGTTGACTACTGTTGTGTAAGGATTCTATACAGCAGAATTGGTTTTTATGGCCGTAAAAAATGCTTTTTAGAGGGAGGATTTAGTGTTAGACTGCACAAGTTATATCGCTAAAAGCTGCCAAATAAAAGACGTGCCGATGCCAGCCGGAAATTCTTTCCCATACTCTTAGGAATATTACTCCGAAAATCCACATGAAGCAAACGGTTTTTAATTAATTCTGAAGGTTCTAATGTTCATAAGTGCTTGTGCTAAAAGGCTTTACCGTAACTTAAAAGCCTCCGCCTAAATTCTGGCACATTACTTGCACTCTATTCAGCTATGAATATCAGTATGTTGGAAAATATGTTTGGAGCTAATGTCAATGCTGGCTTGGGTATTGCCAATCAAGTGGCGGTAAAAAGTACCAATCGTAATGTAACAATTGATACTCCTCCTACAACAACGACCGATAATAACACAATATTAGCCCGGAAAAACGGCGATAACGAACTTTCACATAGTTTTGCTCAGGATGAAAATGTTCGTGAACTTCCGTATAAGTTTCGCAGTGCACTTGGCGAACAAATTAACCAACAAAAAACTCAAAAGAATCAAAAAAATCAGAATAAAATAAAAATTGGCCAAAAAATTTCAAATTTTAATGACGTTTCATGTGCAAATCAGGCACAGATTATATCGGCCCAGGAAACAATAACTTCACCTGTAGCTATTGCGGCAAATATCAATAATCAGGTTCAACACAGAATAGAGTCAGAAAGTTATGCCGAGACTAATCAGTCCGATAATGTTTCAGAGACTTTGCAGTTGTCTGTTCCTTTTGCCCAAACTCCCAATCCCGGCGTTGGTCAGGTAACTTCTGCAAAATCAGGCAAGACAGTATCCGTGACGACGGGTCAGATGGTATCTGCAGTGTCACAAACAGAAAATAAATCAGGCCAAATAATAACCGAGCAAAATCAGGTTAATTCCAGGTTTGGTTTAACAAATGCCTCCGTTGCTGAATTTGCTGCTGATACCGACCAACCGCAGGGCAAAACAATTCTGTCCGTAAATGGGGACGGCAATCAGCACAGCGGTACAGAATTAATTACTGAGGAAGTTGCAGCTGGTGGCGCTACAGCGACTACTGGTGAAAAACCGCCTGTTACGAATATTCCTATTGTTCCCGATGGTCCTAAAAAACCATTGTTAAATGATAAATTGTCCGAAACTGACTCAAAACTTTCTGATACAATTGTCGGAAAACCAAACAATAGCAACAGCGACACCGAAGCCTTGCAGGCCGGGCAGATACTTTCACAGTTCTCAGATGCTGATAACAACCAGCCTCGACAACCACAAGCTAATCCCTCAGCCCACGCTGCCCTGAAAGATTCGAACCCCACGCAGGTACAGATATCCGGCAGTCAGACAAAAGGCAGCGGCAACTCGACCTCTGAGAACAATTCTGATTCGGATGCAGGCCATTTTAACTGGATGATTTCTTCTGACGACCTTCAGCCTCCCACCACAGAGCAAACCTCTTTTTCCAACCAGCAGGCAAATACCTCCTCTTATCTTTCTTCCGGTGTTGGAGAGCAGATTCGTGAATCTGTCAAAACTTCTTTAAGCCAGGGAGACCAGCAAATTACCATACGCCTCAATCCCCCGGAACTTGGGAAGGTTTTCATAAAATTCCAGCAGCACGACGGCTCAATTACAGGAATATTGGAAGTCAGCAGGCAGCAAACCAGATATGAAGTTGAACAGGCCCTCCCGGAGGTAATTCGAAATCTTGCCGATTCCGGCATAGGGATAACAAAACTCGAAGTCGTTACGACAAATACCGAACATTTCCAGCACCAGGCTGGCAAAGACCAGTCGCTGTCATCCGGGCAGAACAGCTGGTTCAGCCAGAACAGCTCGGCGGATTCAGATGCACAGCCGGAAAACTCTGATACCAACGAGACTAACCAATGGTTTGCAAACACCTACGAAAATACCGAATTCACAGAATTGCAGTCTATGGTCGTTACCGGCGAATCCATAAATATGCTGGTTTAGTCCCAATTTACTAAATTAAGTTAGCCGCTTACGTCAAATTTTTTTGACTTTTTTTATCATTTCCCCTCCCTCAATCCCTATATCAGTATCGTCAGTGAGGATTTTACGGGTCCAACCGTTTTGAGGCTATTTACGACGTAAAAATTCCTTAAGTCTCTCTGATATCGGCCGATAATGTACCTTAGGAAAGAGAATATCGTGTGGTGCTCGTTGCACTCTCGATTTTTTAAAATAAAGGGGGCTTGAAAGAGCCAAAAAATAAACGTTTGTTTTTTTAAGGAGTCAAGAAGATGTTATCAATTAAGAACAACATGATGGCAAGTAATGCCGCAAGACACTTGGGCAGGGCTTATGATAACTTGTCCAAATCTGTCGAAAGGCTGTCGTCCGGCCTGCGCATTAACAGCGCGAAGGACGACGCTGCCGGCCTGGCTGTGCGAGAGTTGATTCGTGCGGATGTCGCAGTCCTGCAGCAGGGTTCACGAAATGCATTGGATGGCACTAGTCTGTTACAGACAATGGAAGGTGCAATGGGAGTTATTGATGATAACTTAATCCGTATGCTGGAACTGGCCGAGCAGGCCTCCACAGGGGCATATTCTGCCGCTCAGCGGGCAGTTATGAACGCTGAGTTCGGAGAAATGGCCGATGAAATCGACCGTGTTGCCGAATCAGCAACGTTTAACGACATCACTCTGTTGAACAGCAGTACAGGTTCTATTTCGATTCACGTCGGAACAGAAACAACTATCGATGTCGACAAAGTCAATATGACCAAAGCTGGTCTTGAAATCGAAACGGGCGTTGAGGTCGATGAAGCGGTTTGGAAGGCGGTAATGGATGATACGGATTCCAGCGCCTTCATTACAACTAGTGCTGACGATAGTATAACGATGACTATCCAGTTTACAGATGGCGTCACTCCGGAGGACATGATTACAATTAACCTGGCGGCGGATGACACCTATACAATTGCTGAGCTTGTTTCAATGGTTAATGCCGAGTCGCAGGACCTTGGTTGGGCCCCGGACGGCACGGAAAAGAATTATGATATGGCCTCTGTTGTTGAAAACGATGATGGCACGTTCCAACTCAAGTTTTCTTCGAGGCTTGAGGCCGCTCTTGGTGTAGAAATATATGTGTACAGTGACACAGCCGGGGATGCCGGTGACATTACCTTCGGTGGAACTGGCGGAACTAACCTGCCTGATATTCTTACCGCTGGTGTGCTCCTTGATAGTACAGATGACTTCGATGAAGCCGTGGTTCAAGGTGGTCTTAATATTTTAACCGCCGCTGACGCTTTGGCTTCAATGGACATAATTACAGCCGCTATCAACACCAAGGATGAGGCACGAGCGTCTTTCGGTTATAAGATGAAGCGTCTCGAGAGCACAATCGCAATTCTGGACATTCAGGCCGAAAACCTGAGGGCCGCTGAATCCCGAATTTCAGACGTCGATGTTGCCACCGAAATGACTGAACTTACCAGAACTCAGGTGCTTGCGCAGGCAGGTATCTCTATGTTGACTCAGGCCAACGCCATGCCCCAGATGGCGCTTTCACTGCTCAGATAAGCAATTCCTGAACTATGAAGGACCTTTAGGGGAGACGGCTGGTACCAGCCGTCTCCCCATAACTTGAACTTGCTATTATATATCTGCGAAATACTATCATAAGGAAGCATTCTGATGGAAAAGTTCGGAGCGTACCAGGATACGGCGGTTACCACCCAGAGCAAAGGCCGTCTCATTGTGATGCTTTATGATGGCGCTATAAAATTTCTCAAGCTTGCAATCGAAGAGATTGAAAAGAAAAACCCCGAGGCGAAGGGAAAATACATAATAAAGGCAAAAGATATAATCAACGAACTGAACATGGTTTTGGATATGGAGGCCGGCGGCGAAATAGCCCAAAATCTTCGAAGGTTGTACTTGTTTATGAATCGGCACTTGAGTGAGGCTAATATAAAACAGGACCCTCAAAAAATTCGTGAGGTAATAAAACTCCTCGAAGAGCTGAATCAAAGCTGGAAGGCAATCGCCAATTGAAAATTCATACCTCTTCCTGCCGTCTCGACTTTGTTATTTTTCCATTTGTCCGCAGGCCCGAATCCTTTCTTAAACTTAAATAGTATTGAAATGAGCCCCTCCAAATATC
>Ga0272442_10004506_pt1 | contig 19067 bp, 13 predicted proteins | sample SSMForm2O_FD_200262 | JGI IMG/M metagenome (GOLD analysis project Ga0272442, IMG submission 200262) | Marine sediment archaeal communities from Little Sippewissett salt marsh, Falmouth, MA, United States - SSM-Form-2O | ecosystem: Environmental > Aquatic > Marine > Wetlands > Sediment ... | reverse complement strand
GGAAATCACTCATCCGATTGGATCTGTTGTCCACCAGCAGCGCCGCTCTGGGATTGGCCATGATATTGGCGTATTTGCGTGTCGTACGCGGTGTTGCAAAGATAAAATTTGTGAAGTCGTCTGTCGCGGCAAAAGCCACAAGGCTCGCATATGGCCGACTCCTTTTTTGTGTCGACAAAACCCCAATGGGTTGTTTGTCAAACAGCGTCTTAAGCTTTTTTCTTAAGTCCTTCTGTGATTCCACCGTCAATGACTCCTATCCGGCGATTAAAACCCCTTCTTTTCTGTTTTACGGTTGGTTTGTTTTTCTTCTCATTTCCTCTTGGCGCATCGGCATACGATCGATCAGGTCGAACAGATCGCTTGATGGGACTGCCTGCTTCGCCCTTAACTTGACAGTACCGTCCTTACCAATAAGCACAAAACGATACACCTCGGCGGGAACCTCGAATTTGTGGCGTAGGTATGATTGCTGCTCATTCGTGAGCGACTTTTCACCCATCATCGACGGGCCAATCTCAATCAACTTAAAGACGATGATATCACGATCATTCAGTTCATCTTCTTTTTCTTCAAACTCATCTTCTTGTTTCAAATAAGAACGATCTGTGATGGACGGGGCGAAGACAAAAACAAGACGGTGTTTCCACCGAAAAGTATCCAAATCCAATGCAGTTGCTTCATGATCCATTGGCACCTCTTTTTTTTCCCGCCTTTCACAAGACGGCACAATAACGATGCAAGCCATTATTAGAAATGAAGATACCAAAAATATGAGATTGCCAAAGATCGGTTCTGTAGTCTGTGACCGTTTATCTTCGTGTTTAAGCCTATGTAGCATCGCATTTATCCCGCCTCTTTTTTAACATTCGATCTCGCTTATTTGGATACCATGCGCCTCCATATACATCCGCATCCGCCTTTCATGATCTTCATCATACGCATCTATCTTTTCGGATACTTCAGCGCGATGCGAACCAGCGTCATTCTCCATGCATTGTTGAAAATGGATTTCTCCTGCTAATTTCTCATTCATGAGAGCGGTGTCAAAGGCATTCTTCAGTATTCGATAAAGATCAGCGTTGTAAAAGCAATTTGTGCCACCAGGCACGCAATAAGAATCAAATCGCGAATATCATTCCTATAACGCAACAGGTTCGCAAAGATTCTTTTCACTCTTGGCGGTGCGGCCACAATTTTGACACCTATATTGTGCGTCCTGGACCATTTCTTTGTAAGCATCCTTATTCTTGTAGTGAAATCCCTCGCACATTAGAAAACACAGATGCTCATTGTGTACATCACTCGTGCAGCTTTCGTTGTGTGCCGATTTTTCTTCTGCCATTGTCATCATCTCCTTACTTTCTGATTAACAAAGGACTCTCACTCGCTTATTCAAGCGAATATAAACAACGGACGAAATATTGCTTTTCCCAAACACTCGAACTCGCTATTCAAGATTACATGGAGCGATCTACGCAGCCATTCTACGACATGTCAGCGTTTGCTGCAAGTCTCTTGACCTTTTTGGCAGAAAAACAATTTCTGGATAGGATAGAGGCTGCGGCAACAAGAACCAGATCGTGGTTGCCCATTTGAGAAGGACTATATACCTATCATCAGTCATATGAACTCGCTTTCCTCTCAGGTTTGATGCGCCGCCTGAAAAGAATATGCAAACAAGACCCTATGTCAGTGCATCGAATTATGTCAGGAAAATGGGTGATTTCAAGACGGGACCCTGGTGCGGGATACGGGATGCTTTTTTTCGGCGTTTTATCCAAAATCACGAAAGAGTATTTACACAAAACCTCTGAATGCGTGTGATGACTTTCCAACTTCGGGGAATGGGTAAGCAGAAAACAAGAGTGTTTGTTAAAACGGCGGGGCATTTTTTTTATCGCTTATTTGCCTGAGTTACCAAATGTTGCACTGGAAGCTTCCCTTGGCTTTTACCAGCACATCTTCATATTGCGCACACTTGTAATTGTAAGGATGATCATAAAAAAGTGAATGAAATACCTGCGTGCACTGGACTTTTAAGATCGTTTCGGTTATTCTAGGGTTCAAATGAAGTTGCTTTAGGGTCTTTTATGAAATGAGGTTTTTATGAGTATTCGTTTTAATATTGATGAAATACTGGAAATGGCGATACGGATTGAGGTGAACGGGAGAGCGTTCTATCTTCACGCGGCTGAAATCGAGTCAGATAAGGAGATGGTTAGCTTCTTCAACAAACTCGCCGCCATGGAGGAACAGCATATAAAGACATTTGAGCGATTCCGCGAGGATCTTTCCGACACGGATAAAGAAGGCCAGGTATATGATCCCGACGGGCAGGCCTCGATGTACCTTTCCGTTATGGCCGACACGCATGGCGGAGAAGGAGATCCTCAGGTTGCCAAAACATTAACGGGAAAAGAGAGTCTTCAGGAAATTCTCAATATCGCTCTGGGCCTTGAGAAAGAGTCCATTTTATTCTACGTTGGCCTCAAGGATCTCGTCCGCCAGAAACACGGCAAGGATAAAGTGGACGCCATCATTGACGAAGAGAAACAGCATATTGCCCAACTCTCGGAGATTCTGCGAAACGCTCAAGGATCGTAGAACGGATAATCGTTTAGCTCGGACGCAATCCGGAACCGAGAAAATCTGCGCACGACTAACTCAAAAATCGCCCTGTCATGAAACCGACATAACTCACAGCGGCAGCTAAGATGGCCCCCCAGCACATGTCAATAACCGTCACAATCCAGGGCCACTCTTTGACAAGAGCAAGATTCGTCAGATCATAGGTCCCATAGGTAACCAGACCGAAAAAAGCCCCAAGCAGGAGTACTCTTCTTGCAGAATTTGCGTTAAGGCCGGGCAAAACCACGAAGACCAGTACGCCGGCCACAAATAACAAGTAAAAAAGGATGGCTGCTGACCATATTGGCTTGGCGCTGAGCAAGAAGCCAATATGTTTTGCATAAAATCCGCGGGCTATCAAACCCAGCCAAATCATGTCGATGACCAGAAAGGTAACCAAAGTAGCTAAATAGAGTTTAATATAGTATATAACCATAGCTTGGAACTCCTATTCTCATATATTAATCAGGTTTCCAATTTGAGACACATCTTAAGCTCCTCCATAATCCAAACCGGAAAAGGCCGGGATCCTATGAATTATACCACTCTCTTAGCTGCATCATTGTACATTTTTTTCGCTTTGACTGACAATGCGAACTCGAAGCCAACCTTCAGTTGGCATCGTGTCGATCGCCTGACGTAAGACAGGCCCTACATTTGTATATATTCTATTCGTTAGATCTGCTGAAGAACGCTCCAGCGACCGCTGTATCACAACCGTTGAAACGCCATTCCGGGCAAGCACCGAACCCAAGGTCGTTCACAGTGACTTAGGGGGAGAACTGTCTCATCAGGCGTAGGTTGCACATTTATTGAGAAATATTTATTTTTTGCCTTGACGAGTATGTCCATTTGGACATATACTGCCGTAGAACTTATTAAGGGGCCATATGGAGCCGCTAACCGAAAAACAAAAACAGGTGCTTCAGTTCGTTGAAGATCGGCTACGCGTCGGAAAAGCTCCAAGCCAGCGAGAAATGGCCAAACACTTCGGTTTGGCCAGAAACGCCATCTGCCAGCTTTTGGACTACCTGAAGAAAAAGGATTACCTGGAAGATTCGGGTGGCCATCGAGGACTCAGGTTATCGAAAGAATATCTTGCGATGAAGAAGGCAACAGAAGGTATTCCTGTCGTAGGTAGAGTCGCCGCGGGTGAGCCCATATTAGCGGTTGAGAATATCGAAGAATATGTGGACTTGAAAGAACTCTTTCAACCCTCTGAGAAAGCATTTATTCTGAAAGTCACCGGCGATAGTATGGTTGATGAAGGCATTATGGACGGTGACCTTGTCGTGGTTGAGCCGACTTCAAGCATTGAAAACGGCCAAATTGGCGTTGTGCTATTGGATGATGAAGTCACGGTTAAGAAGATATATCTCCAGACCAGCAAGATAGCGCTCAAATCCGCCAACCGGGCGATGGGTTACAAAACGATATACATCAAAAAGCGAGGCGGCAAGAATGCCCGTTTAATTGGCAAAGTCAAGGGCTGCCTCCGAGTACTATGAAATCAGGATAAGAATAGCAGGTCAGATTCGCATCGGCATCGCAGGTCGGTCGTATCCGGACTGGCAAGGTATTGCTCTCGATGTGTCATTTTAATTCACACGCAGTGTGGGGACGGAGTAGGTATGCGCATCGCCGCACTTGGTTGCAGAAGTGTCTATAGTCTTTTGAGAGGTTCAGTCTCGGTGCAGCGATGGGTAAATAAGGCCAGGGAATACGGCTACGGCGCTATTGCATTGACGGATGTCAATTCCATGTACGGGGCGGTGGATTTGTGTAAGTCCGCCGAGCAGGCGGATATTAAACCTATCCTCGGCGTTCAGATTCTTACGGATACCCAGAGCGCTGTTTTGCTTGCCGAAAACAGCGCCGGGTATAAAAACCTTTGCAGAATAACCACCGCGAGGAACCTGGATCCGGACTTTGATTTAATAAAGCATTTACGAAACCACAGCAGGGGGCTTATCTGCATCTGTGACCAGGCGCCATTTTTGAGGGCACTCCAAAAACTCTTTCGTAAAGGCAATCTGTTTTTCGGTTGTCACAGCTTAGCCGAAGCCACATGGGCCACCGCGAATAAGATAAAACCTATTCCCTATACTCATTTTAACTGTTTGGAAGAGGGCGACATCGCGATCATTAAGCTTTTGGACAAAATAAGACAGCTCAGTGTGGCGGGGCCAGGGCCGCAAGATCACCATGTTTTAAAGCCGCTCATTCCCGAAGAGCAGCTTAAACAAGCGTTTTGGAATCATCCTGAAGCAGTAAGAAATGCCGAGCAAGTCGTCCGGCGATGCAACTTCCATTTGCTCAACGGACGCTATCACCTGCCTAAAGTCAAGTTGCCCCAGGGCAAGAGTGTTGATATCGAACTGGCCAGACGATGTCATTGGGGGCTGGCGAGGAAATACAATCCCGTAAGTGCCGAGGTCGTCAAGCGCCTGGAGCATGAATTAGCTGTGATTCGAAAAAACAAGTTCAACGACTATTTTCTGGTCGTCCACCAGATCATCAACTTTGCTAAACAAAGGCGCATCCCGGTGGAAGTGCGAGGATCTGCCGCGGGTTCCCTTGTCTCCTATGTCCTGGGTTTCACGCGTGTGTGCCCTATAGAGAATAACCTCTACTTCGAACGTTTTATGAATCCCGGCAGAAAAGACTGTCCGGATATCGATATCGATCTCTGTTGGAGAAGGCGAGATGACGTTATAAGGTTTTGTTATGACAATTGGGGGGCAGATTATGTTGCGATGGTCTCGAACATCAATAGATACAGACGCAGAAGTGCGATTCGTGATGTTGCCAGGGCCTTTGGTGTGGAACCGTCTAAAATCAATCAGTTCGTTAAACAGAAAAGAGCACATGCAGATTCCGACATATATAGGCTGGCCGAAAAAATCATCGGCATTCCCAGGCACTTGGGCGTTCACTGCGGAGGAATTGTCATTACCCCTCACCCGGTAAGAGAGATTGCACCGCTGGAACTCGCAACAAAAGGCGTGGTGGTCACACAGTATGATAAGGATGCCGCGGAAGCGGTAGGCTTAATTAAGATCGACCTTCTTGGGAATCGAGCCCTGTCAACGGTGAATGAGGCCGTGCATATCATAAACAGCCGTTCATCTGATCTGAACATCGATACCGTCAATTCCACAGACGAAAAGACGGCAAACATGTTGATCGCGGGTGATAGTCTGGGCGTATTTCAGTGCGAATCGCCAGGCATGAGACAGCTTCTTAGGGGATTGAAAGTCAAGAGTAAACGGGATGTCGCTATTGCCTTATCGTTGATCAGGCCCGGTCCGGCTTCCGGGGGGATGAAAACAGAATTCATCGAACGCTCTCTCCGGGGAAAACCATTTACCTATTTACATCCGAAGATGAAAGAAGTGCTGGGAGATACCTATGGTGTGATGCTTTATCAGGAAGATGTGATGCGGATCGCGGTGGAAGTGGCCGGTTATAGCATTGGTGATGCCGATCGATTTAGATCGGACGTATCGAAAAGAGTCTCCGCGTCGCGTTTACAAAAACAGTATGAGGATTTTGTGTATTCGCGGGCGGATGGCGTTGGAATGGATCGCCATGCGGCGGAGGCGATATGGGAGCACATCCTGAGGTTTGCCGCTTATTCATACTGCAAGGCCCACGCGACCGTTTATGCCAACATTGCCTGGCAGACAGCCTTCCTGAAGGCCAACTATGCCCAGCAGTTCTATACGTCGCTCTTGAACAATCACCTCGGGATGTATCCATTGAGAATCTATGTCTGGGATGCCATCAGACACGGCATAAGGATATTGCCGCCGCATGTGAATAGAAGCGATGTGGAATGGACAGCAGAGGGCAAAGCAATTAGGGCAGGACTAAATATTATCAAGGGTCTAAGCTTCACAACTGTAAATGCACTACTCGAGCAAAGGAGGATAAGACCGTTTGTCGATATTGACGACCTTCGCAGACGTGTCAGGTTCCGCAAGCCTGAATTACCCAATCTCATTCAGGTCGGCGCTTGCGATGGACTCGGTCAAAGCCGCCCTGCGATGTTGGGACAATTATATTTAACGCCCGTCAATCCAGACCAAATGTTACTCTTTGATATATATAGAAATCTTTCTCAATTACCGGAATACAACCGCGTTGAAAAACTCAGCGCTGAGATCGATGTGACGGGTATTCCCCTGAGCCTCCATCCGACTGTTCTATTCCGCTCAGGATTTACGTCTGCCGCCACGTTGGACAGGTTCATCAATAAAGAGGTTACGGTCGCAGGTTTCGTCGCCACAGCCCGAAGAGCAAAAACTAATGATGGCAGACTCATCGGTTTTGTGACGTTAGAAGACTCTTCCGGCCTGGCAGAGGTCACCTTTTTCCCGGACCAGATCGAGAAGTATAACGGGATTTGCAACGCTTCGGGACCTGTCTGGGTCACAGGCAAGGTAACTGAGCATTTGTCATCCGTTGCCCTCGAATGCCACAATTGCGGAAGAGCTGCATGAAAAAAGCTAACGGCGAAAGGACTTTTGTGCTATCCTACGCCCTGAGCATTCAGGCTCAATAATTGAACGAGCAAAGCAATTTGTTTCACGGCCCAAGAAATGATAAGAACATTCGCCTTAAAATCAAGGACGGCTGCGGACGGAATCGATTTCTCCGCGGATTTGAACGAGGAACAACTTGCGGTGGCCACCGCCCCGGGCGGCCCCATGCTGGTCATCGCGGGAGCGGGAAGCGGCAAGACACGGGCCTTAACCTACCGGCTTGCCTGGCTCGTCAAGAACGGAATCGATCCATCACGAATCATGCTCGTTACATTTACGAACCGTGCCGCGCGCGAAATGCTCAGCCGGATCGAGACATTGGTGCAGCAGAAGACCCGAGATATTTGGGGAGGGACCTTTCACCACATTGCAAACCGAATCCTCCGCGAATATGGCTCAAAGCTCGACATTTCACCCGATTTCACAATTCTCGACAGAGAAGACGCCAAAGACCTAATAGCCTCCTGCATCCACGATGCTGGTGTTGATATTCATAAACGACGATTCCCCCAGAAATCTGTTCTGGTCTCCATCTCCAGTTTTATACAGAATACCCTCGATCCCCTTGAAGCTGTTTTAACCAAGCGATATCCTATGTTTCTCCAGGAGATACAAGAGATTGAACAAGTCCTGATTTCATACAACGCCAAAAAGAGACAAAGGCAGCTTTTAGACTTCGATGATCTGCTCAGTGCCTGGTTGCGGCTTCTCATGGAACATCAGGACATTCGAGACGTATTGGCCAGACAATTTCTGCATATTCTTGTCGATGAATATCAGGATACCAACGCCATTCAGGGCGCTATCGTTGATCTGCTGGCCGAGCGCCACCGTAACGTTGCCGTCGTCGGGGATGATTCCCAGGCGATTTACAGTTTCAGAGGGGCCAGCTTTCAGAATATCATTTCCTTCAGAGAACGATATCCGGAGGCCATAGAATACCGACTCGAAATAAATTACAGATCGACTCCGGAGATTTTAACACTGGCGAACGCCAATATAGCCTGCAACACCCAACGGCTTCCAAAAGAATTAAAGGCAATCAGATCCTCGGGACTCAAACCGACGATTGTTCCGTGCCACGATCATTTCGTGCAATCACGCTTTATCGCCGAGTACATTCTACATCTTCTGGATGAAGGCCGGAGTCTAAACGATATTGCCGTTCTCTATCGCAGCCACTGGCATTCCCTCGAGATCCAGCTTGAACTGCAGCGAAGGAATATTCCCTTCCATGTACGGGGAGGACTGCGTTTCTTCGAGCAAGCCCACATGAAGGATGTCTTGTGCTACATGCGTATCATCCATAATGCCAATGATGAGCTTGCCTGGTTACGCGTGTTGAAGATTTTGCCTCGCGTGGGAACGGCCCTCTCAAACAGGGCATGGCAACTTATTAGTCAGGCAGATAATCCACTGGATGAAGCAGGCGAATCCGATGCCGCCCAATTATTTCCATCCGGCGCGAGGGACTTCTATCGAGATTTCACTAAGCTTCTGCGAGATTTAAGGCAAATCAGTACCCCCGCCGAGATGATCGACGCGATCATGGCCTCTGCCTATGAAGGCTATCTGGTTAGCCACTATGACGGTGCCGATCTTCGCAAAGAAGATATCAAAGGCCTGGCCAACTTTGCCGCTCAATACGATACACTGGAAGCCTTCCTGGCGGATGTGGCGCTCGCCGGCGAATTGTCGGGAGAGACCGTTGTCACCGGACCCGTCGAACAGGAATTCGCTACACTGAGCACGATCCATCAGGCCAAAGGTTTGGAATGGGCCGTTGTCTTTATCCCGTGGCTGGCGGACGGAAGATTTCCTACGGACTTTGCCATCAATACCCGGGACGACCTGGAAGAGGAAAGGCGCGTGCTGCATGTGGCGGTGACGCGGGCCAGGGATGAGATCTATCTGATCACCCCGCAGTTCTACCGCAACCGTTCCCAGACCCTGATCATGATGAAACCAAGTCGTTTTCTCATGGAATTGTCCGATGAATTGACAGAGCCTATGGAACTTGAGGAAGGACTACCTCACCTGCAGGGAGGCATCGCGCCACAAGCTTTGCCTGAAGCATGAAGATGCCAACGCCGCCAGCGCCAAACGGGAGGGATCATTGGCACCATGGTCACTGGCGAAATGACGTCATTCCACTGGCCGCAAGCGTTGACGTTGTCATCACAATAAGGTAAACTGGTGTTGATCTGCATGTTCAACTCGGAGTAAAAGAACACAGGGGAAAATAATGGAACGAATCAATACTAAGGCAAGTCATTTCGCGGGATACCTGTTCTTTGTTCTCACGGCCTCACCAGCTTGTCCACTGTGGTCGCAAGGGCAAAAGCCCCTTGAGGTGAAGACCCTCTTCGAAGTCAAGTATCAGGTGATCGATGGGTTTGGAGCTTCCGACGCCTGGCGTGCACAGTTTGTCGGCAAGAACTGGCCGGTTGCGAAAAAAAACAGGATCGCCGATCTGTTGTTTAGCCGGGAAGACGATGACGCAGGCAATCCAAAAGGTATCGGCCTTTCCATCTGGCGGTTTTACCTTTCCTCGGGAACCGCCGAACAGGGAGACTCCTCCGACATCGGCAACCCGTGGCGCAGGGGTGAATGCTTCCTGAATGCCGACGGCACCTATGACTGGAGCAAGCATGAAGGTCAACGTTGGTTTTTGCAGGCCGCTAAGGAACGGGGGGTGGAAAGATTCCTGGCGTTTGGCAATGCCGCCCCGGTGCATCTGAGCAAAAACGGCAAAGGCTACGCGACCAAAGGCGACATCCATTTCAACGTCAAACCGGGCTGCATGGATGACTATGCGAAATACCTGGTGGACGTTATGGAGCATTTCAGTCGAAACGGTATATCTTTTGATTATCTGAGTCCCATCAATGAGCCGCAATGGAATTGGGACGGCCCGGGTCAGGAGGGGACCCCCGCGTTGAATGAGGAGATCTACGCCTTTGTCCGGTATTTATCTCACGAGTTGTCTATCAGAGGTTTGAAAACGAAAATCGTCATCGGCGAGGCGGGGACCATCGGACACGCATCCATAAGCATGGCTTCAGTAGGCATGAGAAGTAACGGACGGGACGATCAGGCCCGGTTCTTTTTCAGCGAGCAGTCGCCTTTCTACATCGGAGACCTGCCCAATGTGGAAAAGACCATCTCCGCCCACAGCTACCACTCAGTCTGGCCTCTGGACAAGCAGGTGCAGTACCGGAACATGGTCCACCGGGCCCTGAACGCTGCCAATCCCGAGCTTGGCTACTGGATGAGTGAATATTGCATTCTGCAACGCAATGGGGAAATCCGCAGTGGCGGCCAGCGAGATCTCGGGATGAACACTGCCCTCTACGTCGCCCGCATCATCCACCACGATCTGACGCTGTGCCATGCGAAATCATGGCAATGGTGGACCGCCATAACCCAGTGCGATTTCAAGGACGGGTTGGTTTATCTGGACGATGGTTCCAACGCCGATACGGGAAAGATGGGCGGTCATGTTGAAAGCCTGCAACATGACGGTGTGGTCCGCGAAAGCAAACTACTCTGGGTCTTGGGTAACTACGCGCGTTTTGTCCGTCCGGGTATGATACGGATAGAATGCTCGCTTTCGGAGGAACAGTCCGCCGAAGACGGGTTGCTGATTTCGGCGTACCAAGATGTGAAGAAAGGACGTGTGGTCTATGTGTTCACAAACTTGTCCGTACAGGAAAGGCAAGTCGGTGTCGGACCGGGCAAACAAGTCAAAACATATACAACCGACAAGAAGGATAATCTGCGATTCTCATTGCAGTCTCTGGACGACGTCAGAATACCTGAAAGATCAGTAGTCACCGTCGTGAATTAAGGATGAGCGCCCTACCATTGAGTCATGGGTGGTCTTTTCAAAGGAATCAGGTTATGATCAGCGGGCTCTCTCGGTGTGTCTTAGTGAAGTTAACCTGTGTTATCCTTGTGCTTGGTCTGGCTCTGTCAGATACAACCATCGCACAACCGGCGAACCTCTATGCCCGCTGGCCGCTCGACGAAGGTGAGGGCGAGATGGTATTTGACATGTCCGGCAACGACTGGCACGGGATCATTCAAAATGCCGGCCATGGCCTTGGACTGGATGGCTCCGTTTGGGTTGACGATGCGATCCGCGGCACCGTCATTAGTTTTAACGGTACGGCTGAAAGTGCTTTTGTCCGCGCCGGCGAAATTCCTCAAATGACGCTGGCCAACGACTTTACATGGGCCTTTTGGGCGAAACAAAACGCTGAAAACACGGCGAGCAACGATATTATTCTCGGTAATCGGAAGGACGATAACGCGGTCGATTTTGTGCCGCGACAGTTTATTAAGTTCACTCCGACGAAATTCGAGTGGCACATGAACGCCAACGGCAACGACAATCTGGACTATGATGACATTCCCGCCGATGTCTGGCTCCACCATGCGGTCGTGAAAACAGCAGATCAGTTGACCTATTACCGCAACGGCGTCGCATCCAGCTCAGGGACGTTCACACAACCCCTGGACGTTCCTCAACCCCTTTTCTTTGGCGGTGACAACGAGGGTGCTGCCGGAGAGAATTGGAGCGGATTGATGAGCGATGTGCAGCTCTATACCCGTGCACTCACCGCAGATGAGGTTCTCCAGGTTATGGCTTTAGAAGTGGGACCTGCGATCAGAACCCGCTCCTATAGGGAAATGCCTTCAAATAAGGCAATAGATGTATCCATAGATACCGATCTGAGCTGGACTGCGGGCGATTACGCCGATACCCACGATGTGTACTTCAGCACAGTGTTCGAGGACGTCAACGAGGCCGACAGAGCCAATTTGCCGGATGCACTGATTAGCCAGGATCAGGAGCCTAATATGTATGACCTGGACACGCTTGATTACGGCCGGACCTACTATTGGCGAATCGATGATGTCAATGCGCCTCTGACGAGTTCGACAGTCTTCAAGGGCAAGACCTGGCAATTTATGACCGAGTTGTTCAGTTATGCGATTCCTGGCGACAGGATAGCCGCAACAGCTTCAAGCCGGTCCGAGGAGAGCGGTGGCCCTGAGAACACTATCGACGGCTCGGGTTTGACGAGTGTTACGCACCCGATTGATACTCGGGATGATACACACTCCACTATAATTTCAGATATGTGGATCAGCAGCGAAACTGATATGACACCGTGGATTCAGTATAACTTCGACAAGCCGTATAAGCTGGACAGTATGTTGGTGTGGAACTTCAACGGCACTACTATCTGGCACATGCTCGGCCTAAAGGCTGTCAATGTTGACTATTCAACAAACGGTGGAGCAACCTGGCGATCCCTGAGCCATGTACCAGAATTTGCCGAGGCGACCGGTACGAAGGGTTATCAAGCCAACACCGTCGTTCCATTTGACAACCTGGTCGTAAATGCTGTCAAACTCACCCCAGCCGGCAATTGGTCGGGAGGCATCTCTTCCCGCTGCGGTCTGAGCGAGATTGATTTCCTGGCCATACCTACATACGCCTCCGCGCCTTATCCGCAGAACGGAGCGACACATGTCGCTGTGGATGCAACCCTATACTGGAAAGCAGGCAGAGAAGCCGCTCAGCATAGGCTTTATTTGGATACCGACAAGGCGGCTGTGGACCAGGGTACGGCAACGCCAACGATTTTGAGCCGGGTTGGCTATAAACTGAATTCACAAGAAATTGCTATGGGCTCGACCTACTATTGGCGTATTGATGAGGTCAATGACGCCGAACCTGTATCAACGTATAGCGGCGATACATGGGGCTTTGAAATCGAGGACTATCTTGTTGTGGATGACTTCGCGACATACCTCAGTAATGTCGAAAACCGCACCATAGGATGTGACAGGATCGCCGCAACCGGTGGCGAGGGCCCAATGCTCCTTGACGACCTTCATCTTGACCGTCGTCCTCAAGAATGAGATAAAATCTACCTTGACTTGAAAGATGTTCTTAGCTTCTGTTACTTGATGGTCATTGAGAGAGCACCAATTGAACAGTATCCGTACCAAGGATATTACCCTGGGAATCATACGCCTTCAGAGTACAAGTGCCGGGTACCTGCTCGGTGTTGATGTCGCCATACCAGTGCGTCAGTTCATCCCAGGTCGCATCCAGAATTGTCCCCGTCTCAACAATTCGAATCCGGCGAACGTTGATCCAACCCCGACCTTCTACTCGAACCTGGCCGTTTCTGCCGATAGCTGCAGAGACCCCTGATATTTCAAAGGGAATCTCCGGCGGCACGACCTGCTGCAATTGCCGTTGCACGTCGCTATGCCGATTGCCAATGTAGTTGAGCCAGTCAGACCATGACTGTTCCGGCAATAAGCTTTTGTAGTGGTCCGCCCAATATGACATATACTCCCGATTGAAGCTGGTCTGGAGAAAGTCATAGATATAGCCGTAGAAAATATGGTTCCAGTGTGGATTCGCGGTTATTTTTCGTAAAATCGAATTGCTCTTGATTGATGCGGAGACTCTGGTGTAGTCCAGGTCATGTAAAAAGAACAGAATCTTATCATCCGTCGGTCGATGGTAAAACAGCGCATTGTGCGCCGAACCGGTAATCCAATTATCGGATGGTCCGTAAGTTGAACCCACGGCAAAGGCACGCATCCACTCATCGACATCGAGTGCCTGTTCAATGGCCGAGACAAACTCAGAGCCGCTCCGGCTCAACGCGTATGTCATGTTCATGATCGGCTCGTAGTTATCTTCGTCCCTGTTGTTCTTAATGAGAAGATGCCAGCGATAGTCTTCTTTGTCCTGACCCAGATACGTATTGATTGAAAGCCCATCCACCCCACCGGCTTCTTGGGGATACTTCAATCCCTCCGGGCTGTTGCCAACGGTTTGGGTCAAGGGATAGACCAGTTCATACTCATAAAGGGCGCCGCTGCCGCCTTGATTACCATAAGACTCTTCACAGAATAACCTGTTGAATCGGGCTATTTGAACCTCTACTCCGCTGCTGTGAGCGGGGTCTGGCGCCATCAGGTAGCCTAAGTCGTGATACTTGCTCGGCCCGCCGAAGCGATTCATGGCTGCATGCAAAAGCATCTCCTGCTGACCCACGTTCTGCCCGTTCGAGCGGTCGAAGGCCAGTTTGTTGTGCACGCCCCGGAACAGATTTTGCGCTTCAAAACGCAAGCTGAAACCGATCCTGCCCGCCTGCTTGTTCGGGGGACGACCGTGCTCGCTGCTTTTGAGCCTGATGCCGATGTTGTAGTAGATATCCCTTTCATTAACAATGAGTGCCGCTCCGAGATATTCATTGCTCATCAAATTTGTGAGTTCGTACAGCTTCTCCTTCTGGTCGTTCCGCATGACAACTCGGTAGTTATGCACCCCTGTGTCACGCGGCCTCTGACCTAAGACCTCGTACTGGGCAAAACTCACCGGGCCGGCGGCAGGATAACAGCTCCCGGCCATTAAATTGTCGCAACCTTCGACATAGAACTGTACCGTTGTTCCGCCTCGATAACCTTGTATCGAGCCCTTATACAGGAAACCATCGTCGGTAGTCATTACAACGCGCTGCCAGTGCCCTCCATCCTGCCGATAGCGAAGGGCCATTCCCGTTTCTAAAATACCGTCAGGGTCCTCGGCCTGAACAGTAACGTTCACTGGTTCATACGGTCCAGGGACAGCAGGGGTATGAATCAGTGATGAAAATGTTGGGCCAATGTTTGACACGGCCCTTGAATTCACCGTACCCGGAGTGCCGCTGCTCTCAGGCACATCCAAATGTGTGGTATATGCAACACGGTTAAAGAAAAGGCGAGTATTCAATAAGGGTGTCCCTGCCACCCAGCGAGCTCGGAAACGAACCTCATAGACCCGTCCGTTGTTTACCCGACGACCATTAGCCAAAGTAGTCTCGGCATGGTTCGACATATGCTCGGTTGGCCCGGTGGCAACCAGAAGGAGTACCGGATTAGAGGCGTCTTCAGGGTCGGGGACAACGACCGATGTGGAGTGATTGCCGATGATGCGCCATTTGTTCGCGTCTGTGGAAAAGTCGCCATTCTGCAACAATTGCTCGGCAGCCCCGTCAGGATCCTCAATGACCTCAATATCATCGATAAGAATCTCTCCCTGATCTAACAGGCCCATGACAAATTCGCTATAGAGGTGATCCTGTCCGACCGGGCTTGAGGTTGCGACTGCACGATAGACATAATTCTGCCATGACGAGCGTCCTAATTCGTTACTGGCGGCCCAAGCCTCGGCCCGGTTGTTGTTGGCCCATGGTTCAATCAGTTCCAAACTACAGCCGCCCCCGTCTGCATATTCAGGCCAGGTTCCGTCGTCAAAATAGCGAACCCTATCTGCGGGATTGCCGTGTTGGTCAGATAGAACCAACTTCTCGCCTCCGTTAGACAAGTTTCCAGTGAAATCACCGATGATATGTGCATTGCCAAACCGGTTGCTCAGCCATGCCGCATCGTGAGCCACGACGAGATATGCTCCCGGTTGCATCGTTGTATCTGGAGGAAAATCATAACCAATCCCTTTGGTAAAAGACCAGTTAGACATATCCACAGTCTCCGTACCTCGGTTGTAGAGTTCGACCCAAGTGTTAGATTCCTCTCCTTCCAATTGCACCATAGGGTGGTACATGATTTCGTTAATGACTATGTCCTGGCAGATTACGAAGACGTTGGGCGCTCCCCAGGTAGCCGCCGCAGGATAAAGCCACTGGCCCGTGCCATCCGGATAACGACCGCGCAGTCTATCATCGGCAAGCACGGCATCTAACAGGCGCCCATCTGCGGACCAGAGGAAGATACGGTCGCCCTCGCCGGGAATGAATCCCATATCCGCTTCACTGAGCCAGCAGGGTTTGCCCGATTCCAACATCATGTCTGAACATTTATAAGTGGCTTCGACGCTCCCCTGGACCTCAATATGTAAATCGTTTAGATTTAAGGTTGTCTCACCGATATTTACCAGTTCGAGATAAAATACATCATCGGTAACGGAAGCCATCTCATTAAAACGAACGAGCCGAATCGGTGCCTTGCTTGAAGGAAAGTTTTCAGCACCCGGAGAGCCTCCCGCCTGCTCGCTCCAGGTCCAATGGGTGGGATTATCACTTTCCCGGTCCGGATTGAGCTTCGCCAGACTTACTCCCGCACCGTCGGGTGCCACGGGCCAGTCACCGGAATCTCTGTAACGCATTTCAGTTAGCAGCCGCCCACTGTTATTGACTAAATACAGGGTCTCACCGCTGTTTGAGAGCTTACCGGTAAATGGACCGAACACTAATGCACCCAACGGCGCCTGATTTAGCAACCGTTCCGGCGCGGAGGCGACCACCATATACTCGGCGGCACCGATGATTGTGTCTTCCGGGAACCAATATTCTATACCTCCTTGAAGTGACCAGCCGGACATGTCGATATCTATGCCCATCTGGTTGTATAGCTCAATCCACTCTACATTGTCCCCCGTCCGAGGGTGGTACATGATCTCATTGAACACTACCACAGAATCGGCCGCTGCCCCTGGAGCCAGCAGCATGATGCAAAGAAAGGAAAGCTGAACTTTGTGTTTCAACGTCTTTAACATAACATTCAATCCCTGCTATGGACAATGGAGAATGCAACCTTCTAATGGCTACCCATGAAACTCCTCGGTAATATAATAACCAGTTTTACATCCAATGTCGAAGGTAAAGATGTAAGGCTGGCGTCGTACAGTGCAATGGGACGCAGGTTTATGACGGTAAGCATGGACTGCGACAACCCGAATAGAGGAATGAGCCGGCCTGTAGTCGCTTCTCCAGGCGTTGATAGTTCGCCCTTCATTGTCCATCAGGTAGGTCGTCGTCGAATCAATGGGAGCAAACAACGTATAGCCTTTGAAGGCTCCTTCTTCATTGATAATCACGCCGGTTGGCTGCTCCCGGGACTCCCTGCTTTGCATGACGCTGGGGCCCTGCAGCATCCTGTTACCCGGGCCTGAGCGTTCTCCCATCCGCTGAGGGCGCTTCGGTACTTGCCTCATCCGGATTTCCGGCCCGCTGGTGCGGGGTTCTGCTGCGCCGCCACGTACGCAACGGACAAAGTTGTCAATTCGTATCACGTCACCTTGCGGGCCGCGGCCGTACGGAAATCTCGACGGGTCGCCTGATTTGGGGTCGCTGCGCTGCGAGCCGGCGCCGTGGACATCCATCAGCATATACTGGCCGGTGCGTCTGTTCGGCATCCAGCCGAATGACCTGCCGAACGCGACGTAGGCCGCAGTACTCGCCCTCGACAGACCGGCATGAGTCGTCCCGCTCCAGTAGCAGGGATAGTCCTCCCGGCCACCCTCGGCAGCAAACGACGTCGCCTCAAAGACCGGATCGATCGCCGCTGAATTCGTGGTTGCAGGCGAACGTGTGTAGTCCACGATGCTTTGGAGTTCCTTAACGTTGGGCAGCCGCCAGTCCGAATAGCCCGCGTATTCCAGACTCTCGGCCCATGCAAGTGCCTCCTGCCAGTTGAGCTTTCCGTCTTTCTTTCTGCCTGCCTTGAGCACGCCACTGTCAACTTTCATCCACATGAGGCCGGTAGCCCGGTCCGTCACTGTGCCGTTGCCGTTGTCTTTGAAGTCATTCTTTCCGTAGCTCGCATTGCCGCGTACATACAGGACATAAAAGGTCTTATCTGTAGCCGTACGGGGGCTTCTCATGCCGTAACCTTTGATCCGACCGTCGGCAAAATTCACGCCGAACACAGTCTGGTCACCACGCATCGTGGTGCTGACGTACTCTGTACAGGTCGCAAACTGTGAATCGATGATCCGCTCGCCTCTGGCTGCGTCGCCGTACCGGAACTTGAAGTACCTGGTGTCAATGAAGGGCTTTTGCCTTGAGGAATCGCGGCTCATCGGATCGGGGTCGGTGCCGCTGAAGAGAATAAGCGAGTAAAGCTCCTTGATAGTCGGCAGGCGCCAATCTGTGTAGCCGGCCTCCCTGCATTTGGGCGCGCCGGCAACGGCTTGCTTGAAGGTCATTTTTTCGCCGGGATCACTCTGCCACATCAAGCCCGTATTCAGATCCGTCACTGTGCCGTCGCCGTTGTCTTTGTAGGCGGGCTCATTGCCGATATACTGCGCATCCTGACCGAAAAAGTCGGCATTGGGCGTGGGATATTCCATTTCCGCGTTGTTGTCGTAGCACCTGACCTGGGCCGTGTCGACGATTTCATACGAGAGTCTTCCGCCCGAGGCCTCGGCTGCCGACACACTTGCGATCAGGAAGGCCATAGTCGTACACAGGAATACAGTCCGATGCGAACGGAGCCGTGCTTTTTCTTCAGTCGTGTTTTGTGGAAGCTTAATCATCGGAGTTCTCTAATCCTTATTCTATTGAGCCGGCTTTACTCCAGCACCCACCGGAAACCTGCTTCATTATACACCAGCGTGCCGGTGTCGAGTATTTCCTGCATGTCATACAGCAGACTTTTGGCTTCAACGGCTTGTTTCTGTCCTGCGTCTGCAGCAACACAAAGCAGCAATGCGATGCTTGTAAGCAATTCTCTCATCGTTTCATCTCCTCTGTTAGATGATAGGAGTTTCAATGCTTCAGCTAAAACAGTAATTATACCTCCGGAGAAGAGATCTATCACCCTGCAATATCAAAGACAGTTGCAAGACGTGTTAGATCAGATTCTCAACGAGAGCGCGTGAAAGGCATCCTGCGTATAAAAAATAGCGCGTCATCGTCATCCGGAAATGTCTTTTCAAGCCATTCACAATCTCTTGTGTTTGTGTTGGAATTTTGACTGGAGGTACTGCCCTCGGACCTTATTCCGTACTATAGTTAATTTCAAGCTTTTGAGCCAAGCGGCTTGCAACTACGAGTACGAGAAGCGTCAAAA
>Ga0272442_10004504_pt1 | contig 19079 bp, 17 predicted proteins | sample SSMForm2O_FD_200262 | JGI IMG/M metagenome (GOLD analysis project Ga0272442, IMG submission 200262) | Marine sediment archaeal communities from Little Sippewissett salt marsh, Falmouth, MA, United States - SSM-Form-2O | ecosystem: Environmental > Aquatic > Marine > Wetlands > Sediment ... | reverse complement strand
AATCATGGCCGGAAGACCATGAACCGGCACAAGATGAGGCGCAAGACCTCTCAGCAGAGGATCAATTGGAGAAAGACAGGCTGCAGGTGTTTCGCGAATACATTTCTGATGCAGATTGGCGGGATGATCAGAATCCGAAAGAATGAACCCGGTTTTCCGGTTCTTTTGACGCAATAACGAACTGCCTCGCGTTAGGGTAGATTAATCAGGAAATACGCTGATAGACATTGCTTTTCCCCGCTGTCCATCTTAAACTGATGTTGCTTGTAAATCAGATTACCCTGCAGCAGATACTGCGGGGATCCAACAACATTATACGCGGCCTCCGGCGTTTGTGCCGAAAGCCGCGCAGGAGGATATCCATGCTAGTTACAACGAAGGAACTCTTTAAACTTGCATATGGAAAGTATGCAATCGGAGCGTTTAATATCAATAACGCTGAGCAGGCTGTCGGTCTGTTCCGAGGTGCCCAGGAGGCGAAGGCTCCGATCATTGTGCAGATTTCACGCGGTTCACGGAAATACATTGGTGTGAACATGGTACAGCACATGATCGAAGCTGCTGCTGAGATGTTCCCGGACGTTATCTTTGCAGTGCATATCGATCACGGAGATGAGGAAACCTGCTATGATGCTGTCGATTCGGGTTTCTACAGCTCTGTGATGATCGATGCTTCTCACGAGCCATTCGATGAGAACGTTGCCATTACCAAGCGCGTTGTCGATCGGGCGCATGCAAAAGGCCTTGTGGTTGAAGCTGAGCTCGGAAAACTTGGCGGTGTGGAAGAAGACATTTCCGTGGAAGAGAAAGATGCCAAGCTGACAGATCCGGAAGACGCCAGACGTTTTGTCGAACTGACCGGGTGTGACTCACTGGCTGTAGCTATCGGCACCAGCCACGGGGCATACAAGTTTTCCGGCACGCAGGGGCTTCACTTCGGCCGACTTGCAGAAATCCAGGAAGCACTCCCCGGATACCCGCTCGTGATGCATGGCTCTTCATCCGTACCCGAGGAAGAAGTCAAGCGGATTAACGCAGCCGGCGGAGCGATGGATCCATCAGCCAAGGGTGTCGATGAAGATGAATTTGCCAAAGCAACACCGCTGGGTGTGACCAAGGTCAACATTGACACAGACGGCCGTCTTGTATGGACCCGTGTCCATCGTGAATTTTTCCGGGATGAACCAGCTGTATTCGACTTCCGAAAACCCGGGACGATTTTTATGGATGAATATGCCAGCTTTATCGTTCACAAAATCAAGAAACTGGGGAGCTACGGTGTTTTGCCGGAGGTAGAGGCAGCACTGAAGTAGCTGCAGTTTCTGTTAGTAAACCAAGGCCGCTCCTGGAGCGGCCTTTTTATATAACACGCAGTATATACAGCCTGCTCTATCCGGCCTGTTACAGGGTTCGTTTTGTTTGAAGCGGGGGAGGTTTCACAGTTAGTGAATCAATGCTAGGATTGCAGGTACAGCGATCAATCCCAGAGATATGCTCATGGCAGGAAAACCAGCTCAGACTCCAACAATTAGAAGAACACTGAAGGCAATGGTGCGCGATTTTTTGGTGCTGCTCAATGAATCGAGAATTGCCTTGATCGTGTTTCTGTTCACACTGGCTGCTGGAACACTCTTTTTTCATCACATCTATGTCAATCCCGAGACCGGGCAGCAGCCGGAGCTGAGCGAAGCGTTTTATACCGCGTTTGCATTGATATTTTTTGAACTGCATCTGCCGTATCCTGTACATGGATGGATGCAGGCCGTGTATTTTATTGTGCCTGTGCTTGGATTAACATCGGCTGCAAGCGGTGTAGTCAGTTTTATGGAAGCCCTGATCAGTAAACGAGCTCGCGGGCAGAAATGGCAGGTAGCAATGGCTTCGACATATCGGAATCATGTGATTGTGTGTGGGGTAGGAAGAGTCGGGTACCGCGTAATCCTGGAACTCCTGAAACTGGGTAGAAAAGTGGTTGCAATCGAACCCAACCAGGATGCACGCTTTGTCGGAAAAGTGAAAGAACTCGGTGTGCCAGTCATAGCGGCAGATGCACGCCGGAGCGAGACAATTCTATCAGCCGGTGTAAAAGAGGCAGATGTAATTATTCCCTGTACGGATAACGAGCTTGCCAACCTGGATATTGCTCTGGATGCCCGTGAAATCAAACCCGAAATCAAAGTGGTCATGCGCATGTTCGACCATGACCTCGGACGGAGAATCGAGAAGGGTTTCGGCATCCATACCGCCTACAGCACCTCTGCACTGGCAGCCCCTATATTTGCGGCTGCAGCAATGCGTGTGAATGTGCGGCATTCGTTCTACGTAGATGAACAGCTGCTGAATCTGAGCGAGGTAGGCATCAATCCTGGAGCAGAAATTAGCGGCTGGAGCATTGAAGAGCTCGAAAAGGAATTCGACCTGTCCGTAGTCTACTACTGTGGGAGCGGTAAAACGGATCTGCACCCATCTCCCGATCTGAAAATTTGCTCGGGCGATACGATGCTGGTGCTGGCATCACTGCCGGCGCTGCGCCGATTTGCTGAGTATAATCCCAAATCCTGATTTCCCCCTCCGGATAGATAAAACAGCACCCTGGATGAGGGGTTTAGCCGTCCGGGCTGATATGCTCCGCGAGGTCCTTAATAAAAATCTCTGGAATACGTACCGGCCTGCCTGAGTGCATGTCTATAGTGACAAAAAGGGTATGCCCTTCGGCAAGCAGCAGCCCGTCGGCGACACGGTGGATCCTGTACTGTCTCAGTGCAGTAGACCGCCGCACCCGGGCCAGCCAGGTGGTAACCAGGATCTGGTCGCTGAGGCCGGCAGAGGCCAGATAAGCCAGCCACTGCTTCTTTGCAACAAAGACAAACCCCACTTCGTGCAGTCGTTCCCATGTCCAGTTGTATGTTGTGCCGGCCTGCATGGCGGCATTTACCATCGTATCCATATAGCGGGCGCTGTAAATGACCTGTTCCTGGCTGATATCGCACCAGCCAACCGGGACCTGGTGCTGGATGACTCCAGTTGGAGGGGTTGTGAGCGCGTGCGGTTCAGGCACATGGGATTCGAATGGTGGTGAAGCCTTTTCCTGTGAAGTTCTTTGGGCCTCTTTTGCTGGAGACGGATCCTGCAGGCGCCAGTTAATGCTTCCATTGGTTGTAACGGTGCCATCTTGCCTTCGGAATGTGTAATCAAATGACAAATAGTTTTCAGCAGAGCTTACCGGCAGGACTTCGATGTCGATCTCTTCTCCCTGATGCAGCGGTAGGTTCATATCGAAATAGGTGAGCGCGGGAATCCAGACCTTGTTTTGATCCTGCATTTTCATACCGGAAGCCTGGAATGCTTCGACAGAGGCCTCATTCATAAGCCTCAGGTAGCTGCCGGTGTAGACGTGTTGTAAGGGGTCGCATTCACCATGTCGGATAGTATAGCGGGTGGTGTGTGGAGTTATTTCCATGATCGCAGTCCTGTGCATCAGTTCTATATCGCTGATCAAGTATCTCAAAGTTTCTTAAGAGGGACTCATGAGAGAATTCACATCAATTTGGTGAGCCGGCACAGCTGTTTGGTGCCGGATATGAGCGTACTATAACACAGCGGAAAGGTATCTGCTGATACTGTATTCAGTTGCGAGGAGCGGTGTATGGAAAGAAGCAAGCAGTTATGGAAAAGAGGGCTTCAGAAACTCATTAAGGTGCTTGGAACAGGATATATACTGTTCCACTTTTCTGAGCTGGTTTTCTGGGCGAGGATTCAGCCGGATGATTCGCTTCAGGGGTTGATATTCACCTGGCTGGTCTATTCTTTTGCTGCCTGGATTACGCTGGCAGTGATGGAGCATTTCAGAGTGAGTACTTTTCCCGGCGTGTTTCTGGCAGGGGCATTTTTTGGCTGGCTTGTAGAGGGGGTGATTGTGCAGACAGTGTACGAGGATCTCCCGCTGAGTATCTCCTTTACAGGATTGGCGTGGCACGCGCTCATCAGTGTATGCGGCGGGTGGCTGCTGCTGAGGCGTATGCTGCGCAAGCCGCCGGCACAAATGGCGCTGCTGTCAGTTGCGTACGGCCTTGCATATGGTTTGTGGGCGATAAGCTGGTGGGTCCAGGAACCAGGGGCTATCTTTCCGGCGGGTGACTTTGCCCTGTACGCCTTTGGTGGCACGCTGGTGCTGATCGTCTCCTACCGGGCCCTGGAATGGGTTGCTCATGTTCCATTGGAGATGCGCCGCTGGCAGGCGTGGATGGCTGGAGTGCTGCTGTTGGTTCTGTTTGCCCTTGGCTCTGCCGCTGCAGAACCCGTATCGATTTTGGTTTTTCCGCTGCTGATGCTCGCTGTTTTTCTGCCGTTGAGAAAAAACCGTGCTGCGGCAGATACCCGGAGGCCAGTTGATCTGTTTACTGGTAAAGTACGAGCAGTAAATTACTGGCTGATTATCCTGATACCGGTGACTGCAATGCTGGTCTACTGGTTGGCATGGATTATTCACCTGCGTATTCCAACGCATTGGATTTTTTACCTGATTACAACACCGGCAGGTTTTTTGCTTTTTATCAGGTCGGTATGGAAAACCTCTATGAAAAAACCATCCGGAATAACGATTGCTGAAGGGAACAAAGCTGGTGAAGATACACTGAGGTAAAATGGGGCCTGACCTACGCTGCGCGGCAGTGGTAAAAATCGCCGAGCCGGATTTATCAGGAGAGTGACAGGATGCTCAATGTGGCCGTTGGATCAACAAATCAGGTAAAGCTTGGAGCGGTTCAGGATGCTTTTCATCAGATATTCCCTGGTATAGAAGTGAGTATCGAGGGATTGCAGGTGAATTCGGGTGTATCTGACCAGCCGATGACGGATTGGGAGACCTATCGGGGTGCTGTGCAGCGCGCTCGTGCAGTCCAGGAGCAGGCGCCGGCATGTGATATTGCTGTTGGCATTGAAGGCGGCATCGAGAAGCTGGGCTCCGATCTGGCGGCGTTTGCCTGGGCGGTGTTGATCGGGCGTGAATGTTTCGGAAAGGCGAGGAGTGGATTGTTTGTGCTTCCGCCTGAGGTAACAGACCTGGTGCGCGCGGGCAAAGAGCTCGGCGATGCGGATGATATTGTCTTTGATCGCAGCGATTCCAAAAGGAAAAATGGTGCGGTAGGGCTGCTTACAAACAATGTGATCGACCGGCGCTCCTACTATGAGCATATGCTCATTCTCGGGTTGGTTCCGTTCCTGCAAACGGAACACTACCCTCCGGTTCGAACAGAAAGAGTTTTCCACCTGGCAAGCATGGCTGATTTTGAGCTGTACAAAGAAGCGGGCTTTTACCGCTGCCCGTCGCTGGAGGATGAAGGATTTATCCACTGTTCCACACAGAAACAGGTGGAAGATGTGGCAAACCAATTTTACAACGGTGGGTCTGGAATGATGCTGTTGGAGCTGGAGCCGCTGTTTCTGGATATGCCGATTCGTTATGAACAGGCACCGGATGCTGCTGATACCTTCCCGCATGTGTATGGGCCGATTCAAGGCCGGGCGATTACATGCTCTGCTCCAGTGGCTCCAGGAAACGATGGGAAGTTTGTATTCCCGGAACTGATGCTGCAGGGCTGAGTTGGAGCATTTTATTGTCTTTCATCAGGAAGCGGATATACTTATCCTCGTGAGATACCCGCGGCGTCTATGAAGTGAACTGCAGGGTGCCAGTTGGCACCCGTGATTTCCGCCTTATGGGCGTGCGTTTTCGCGTCGCTTGCAGGACTGCCGTCAGGGTATCTGGCGGCGTTTTTTTATTACCATAATTGAGCCGGGCACAACCGGGCTTTGTTAGGTTCTCAGCCAGTGTATACCGCTGTCATGGAACATGTTTAAACAGGGGTTTACGCAGGTTATTAATGGCAAGTCTTTTTCAGGAGGTGCCTGATGACGCGGGAAGAAATACGCCTCACCACGCTGACAACGGCGGCAGGTTGAGCTGCCAAAATGGGTCCTGAGACCCTGACGCAGGTTCTGCGTCCATTACAGAATGTCTTCAATGCGGCGGATTACCCGGACCTGCTGGTAGGTCTGGAAGTCAGCGATGATGCTGCCGTATACCGCATCAATGACACGACGGCGGTTATTCTCACCACCGATTTTTTCACGCCGGTGGTGGATGATCCATATGATTACGGCGCGGCTGCAGCGGCCAATGCCATGAGTGATGTCTATGCAATGGGCGGCGAGGTGCTGATGGCGTTGAACATATGTGGTTTCCCGCCGGATCTGCCCCCCGAGGTGATTTCCGAGATTCTCCGCGGCGGTGCAGAGAAACTGCGGGAAGGCGGTGGTGTATTGGCGGGCGGGCATACCGTCGATGACAAGGAGCCCAAGTACGGCATGGCTGTTATGGGAATCATCCATCCTGACCAGGTGATGACCAAGGCCAACGCGAGGCCGGGAGATGTGCTTGTCCTTACCAAGCCGCTGGGCGTGGGTATTATTACGACGGCCTTGAAGCGCGGCTCAGCTGCACCGGAGCATATTGACGCCGCGATTGTCTCCATGACGAAACTTAACCGGGACGCAGCACACATCCTGCGCGGCCTGGGTGTTTCTGCTGTGACCGACATTACCGGCTTCGCACTCCTGGGACACGGTTATGAAATGGCAGAGAAAAGCGGGGTGCAGCTGGCCTTCGACTATAAGAGTCTTCCGTTTCTTGATGGCGCTAAGGAGTATGCGGATCTGGAGTGTTTCCCCGGTGGGGCTTGTAATAACCGGGACTGCTACATGGCAGGTGTACATTTTCCGGAAGATTTATCCGAAAACCAGCGATTGCTGCTGTTCACGCCGGAGACGTCTGGAGGGCTGCTCGCTGCAGTAGAGCCGGAGCGGATGGTGGAGTTGGCGGAACGTTTCGAGAAAGCTGGACATCCGTACTGGGTCGTGGGCGAGGTTCGTCCAGGCGAAGGAATCGTAGTGGAGTAAGAAGCGGTCTGACGAAAGGATTCAGAGCGGAAAGTTTGTGATGATGCAATCTATGGTGTACCCGGTGGCTTACTGCCGGTTTGACTGATTTGTTGAAGGAAAAAACCCGCATGCATATTTCCGGGAAAGAAAGCATGCGGGTTCGATTTTAACTGCTTTGCTGCTTACTTGAACGGCATTCCAAGTTTGAACAGCTCCTCTTTGACTTCATCATACATCTTCTGCCATTCCTCTTTTGGTTTGAGTGTATGAAGATCGTACACCTCCGGGAAATTTTTCCCGTACGGCTCCTTATCGAGGAAGTCTTTGTACTTGGCAACAACTTCCTTGACAATCTCGTTTGCCTGCTCGCGGCTTATACCTGCTGCAGCATGGCCGACTTCGCCGTTGAACCGTGCTTCCAGACCAGAAACATGCCCGCTGATCTTGCCAACAGCAGAGCGGACACCGATAAGTCGTGCCGCACCAGAGACCGTGGATGTGGCTGCCACTGCTGCGCATTCGTAGAGCAGCGTCTTGGTCCCCGGGCCGCCCACAGGTGAGGTGAGAACATCGAGCATGAATGGAGTGTTCCGGCTCATTGCCTGCACCGACATCCCGATGCTCCAGATAATGGGTGGTGCAGTATTGCTGAGATGGAAGGGGTGGGTAGGGCACTGCGAGTGCGTTGTTGTCATGTATGCCATTTGCAGCATGATCAAAGCTGCTACGGTAATTACGGCGAGTCCTTCTGCGCCGCCAGCCAGCCCGCCAAAGATCGGGTTGGCAAAGGAGTGAACGATAGAATCCGTCTTGACCAGGTGGGTAAGCTTATTGAGCAGCTGGAAGTCGGTTTTCAATTCACTGATCATGGCGATATGGTGCCAGTCTGTCGGGCGGTATCCGCCGTAGGAACTTGCTGAAAGCTCCGGCAGATCACTGTTTGCACTTTCCACACAGCCGATCGCGATGCTTTCCCGCCCGGCACGTTTGGCGGCCGTCATGGTCAGTTCCACCTCATGCCAGCCCGCCATAATCTCCCATGGGGATTTCGTGCGGATCTCCCGGCCGTATACTGAATCAAGTGTTCCGGCTATCACCGTATCCGTGATTGGCTCCTGGATATAGCTTTGCATGATCGGGATGACAAGCTCTTCCTGCATGGTGGTGCCGATCGGTCCGCTGACGATTGTAGGGGGGCGGGGATCTTCCACATCGCGCCGGTACTCAACATGTTCATCGTGGCCGCTTCCGATTTTGACTTCCGGGGGCGCCCACTTGATTACATCCAGGATTTCCTGCTTGCTCCACAGCATACGCCGGCTGTTGGTCTGGCAGTACACACCGGCTAGTTCAGCCATTTCCAGGCCCGCTTCAAACAGCCGGTCTGCCATGGCATCATCGGTGTTGACCAGATTTTCACCATCGAATTTTATTTCGTACTTCTTGACTAATTTGGGGACATTGGCTGCGATAACCTTCATGTCATATTCGTTCTCAACCATGATGGGGCCGTTTTCCATCCTGTCAAGAATATCCACAAGTCTGGCTGCGTTTCGCATTCTTCAATCTCCTCTCAAGCTTTGATTAAGGCAGTATAAGTTCATTTCTTCTGTGTTCAATTTCTGCGGATTTCAGCAGCATAATTGTCAGTCATCATACAGATTAGCATATTTTTAACCTAATTACAGCCGACATTGGTCACTTCCAAAACTGCCGACCTTCAAAACCATGTAATGTAAGCGGTTTCTATTTGTGTTTACTCATAATCTTGTCGAAACGGCTGTCCATGCAAACACTGATATCCGTGGTTACAAATTCGCCATCCAGGAACAGTGAAAAAATCGTGGCTGGAGTAGGTGCTGCCTGAGCGGCTTCCATGGTTTCCAGTTTGATAATCTTCAAGGGCAGGCCGCGCTTTTCTGCCGTCTCTATCAGGGAATTCTGCACATGGTATTCAGAATAAGGGCAGCGATTGGCGTAATATGCTGCCAGCCCTTTTTTCTCCGGACATTCGCCGCTTTTTACTGAATCCTTAAAAACCGGTTTCGGGGAATTTTCCTTCAGGCTTTTTGATATCAGGCAGAAACCAGCCGGTGTTGTTTCCTGTATTTCAAAACCCTGCCGCAGTAGCCACTTTGTATCACTCATAAAATGGAATTTTTTCTTTCCAACCACCGTAAACAGGCCTGCTTTATTCTGCTTTTCTGCAGCACTCAGGGCTGCCTGCAGGAGCGCTTTTCCATGTCCATGTTTTTTATATTTTCCGGATACCCAGAAACATCCAATCATCAGGTAGTTCGGCGCGCGGATGGGCACCCAGGCAGTCTCTGCCGGCCCAAACTCGATAAACACTTTTGCGCGTGCATCGAGCCGCCGGAAGACGTATCCTTTTTCGAACTCTCCAGTCAGCCAATCCTTCTTTAGCTGGTAGCTTTCAGCCGTTTTCTTGTCGGAAATGGCACAGCAGATGTGCTCACTGGCAATGTTATCCACAGTCAGGTTTATGTATTCCATCGGGTTCGTATCTCCTTGTTCCCATGTTCATAATCAGGTTTTGGGATTGTGCTCCAGTTTAGGACGTAAAGGAGAGGCAGTTTCGGCCAGGCGAGTGAATATGTCTTCATTCAGCTCAAAATGCAGCACCTGTGACAGGTGCTGAGTCCAGCCGTGCAGGAAGTACAACCAGCCATCCTCCACTACAAGGCTGCGCTCCTGTTCCTGGGCTTTTGCCTGGTGCCAGAAATCCAGTTCGCCCCGGTAATTGATTTCCCAGGCCACACCATTCCGGGGAAACATACCGCTGTCTGTCAGCGGTGAACCGGGACGGTCCTTTCCCATCCCGGTAGCATTGACCACCAGGCTTCCCGGAGGAAGCTTTTCCATGATGGAATCATTTACCGCCGGATCCTGATTGGCAACCAAATCGAATTGAATATCGGTTTCCAGGGATTCAAGCATGGCTTCCAGTTTTTTCAGCCTTCCCGAAGACCTGTTGACCAGCACCATCCTTGAAGGCCGGTCAGCGGCATCCTGTTTGCCGCAAAAATGCAGGGCCATTGCTGTGCCCGATCCGCCGGCGCCCAGACAAAACACCTCGCCGCCGGTGCGGCTGAAATACCCCTTCCCGAGAAGTGCATCCAGGCTGAGCCCTGCACTGACAGGATCTATTGCATACCCTTCCAGAGCGCCGCTCTCCGGATTTTTCGCAATACATGAAATCTCGCCGGTAAGCTGGGCATATTTGTCTGTCCAGCCGAACAAATCTCCTGCAGCTTCTGCAATATCGATTTTGTGGGTAGTTACGAGTCCGCCGACACACTGTGGATCTTCCCTGATACGTGTGATTGTTTTCCGATAGGCTTCCCGGCTGTCATGCAATTTGTGGTCGATTCCCCTGATCTGCACATCCGTCAAGCCAAGAACTTCCATCCAGCGAGGAAACACCTTCATGATGGAAGAACTGCCTGTTGTAACACCGATAAAATAAAAAAATCGTTTCGAATTGGTCTGTTTTGGCCGGGGTTGTTTCTTAATTGGCATAGTTCATCTCCAGAGGGTTCCAGGTAGAGTCCGGGCGATGCAGAAGCTGTTTGACTCAACTGCTGTTTCGGGATTTGTTAACTGCTGCAACAAAATCTCTTGCCCGTTTTGTAATCTCGTCAAATCGGCCATCTTCCGCCAGGGCAGCAGGGCACAATGCGCTGCCTGCTCCGACAGCCACTGCTCCTGCCGCAAACCATTCCCCGACATTCGATACCTTTACGCCGCCGGTAGGCATCATGGGGATGTTCGGGAATGGGCCCCGAAGCGATTTCATATAAGCAGGGCCGCCCAGGGAACCGGGGAAGATTTTAACAGCATCTGCTCCCCACTTCACAACGCGGACAACTTCCGATGGGGTGAGTGCTCCCATCATAAAAGGCAGCTTCGACTTCCGCATGGCCTTCGCCAGCTTGCGTTCGCCATGGGGGCTGACGAGGAACTGCGCACCGGCTTCCAGGGCTTCTTCCACCTGCCGGACTTTCGTAACCGTTCCCATCCCCAAGAGGATCCTGTCTCCGCAGATCTCTTTAAGTTGTGTAACAACAGCCGCTGCCTCAGGTGTGGAATAGGTAATCTCGATTCCCGTTACACCACCATCGACCAGAGCCCGGACCATCTGGACAGTCAATTCTGTTGAAGGGCCGCGCAGGACTGCCAGCAGGCCAAGTTTGTGAATCCTGGCAAGTATTTTCTTTTTCTCACCCATGAAAAACTCTCCTTCAAGGCGTTACACGGTTGGGCGGATTCAAGCCCCGCAAGACAGCAAGACAATTCTCTATTGCCATTCTCCCCATATTGTTCACTGCACCATCGGTGTGGGCGCCCAGATGCGGTGTCACCAGTACAGCCGGATGCGAAAGCAGCGGGGAAGCCGGATCGGGCGGTTCTTTGTAAAAAACGTCCATAGCTGCTCCACGTATCAAACCCTGATTCAGTGCCTGCAGCAGTGCATGTTCATCAACAAGGCCGCTGCGGGCGGTGTTGATCAGAAAAACGCCGGGTTTGAGGAACTGCATGGTCTGTGTATTCAGAAATCCCCGGGTTTCGTCTATGAGGGGCATGTGCAGGGAAAGGAAACCGGCTTCTTCCAGAACTTCCTGAGGAGAACACAGGCGTACGCCCAGTTCGAGGGCGGCAGCCTCCACAGGTGCCGGATCATATGCCAGGATGGCCATGCCGAACCCCGCGGCCCGTCGGGCCATCTCCTGCCCGACGGCTCCAAACCCCATAAGGCCCAGAACATGTCCTTCCAGTGTAAAACCATCCAAATGCGGCCAGTTCCCGGCTTTTGTGGCGGCTGCGGCTTCCGGAATTTGGCGCGCCAGTGCCAGCATCAACCCGAAGGCAAGCTCGGCTACAGCAGCAGCGTTGGCACCAGGTGTGTTTGTTACGACGATGCTCCGATCCAGTGCGGCCTGGATGTCCACCTGATCGACACCGGTTCCGTGGCGGGCAATGACACGCAGCCTGTCTGCCATGTTCAACACCTTCTCATCGATTACATCGACACCGGCGATCAGGCCGTCCATTCCAGGCAGATATTGTTCAAATTCTTCGCAGGAGAATGGGCGGCCGAAGGGATTGTAGACAACTTCGCCCACAGCTTCTTCCAGATACGGTTTCAGAGCAGGATCCGCTGTTCCAAAGGAGCGTGCTGTCACCAGCACCCGGCAGCTGCTGATATCCTTCATTCAGATTTTCCTGCGGACCAGCGAGGGTTGTCGACTACAATTACTTCGCCGTCCCGATAGAGGACAAGTTTGCGGAAACCCTGGCTTTCGATCGTCCCGTAATCATGTCCGGAATGTGCGGGGTAGATAAAGAGAAAAACAAGCTTCTCTTCGAGGCTGGTATTTACAGCTCTGTGTGCCCATCGCGGGGGAATGTACAGGATGCTGCCCTCTGGCATGGGTACAACCTCACAGTCACCTTCCGGGTTTTCCATCACCATGGCGCCTTCACCCTGCAGGCAATAGTAGCATTCGGCTGTTTCCAGCACTTCGTGGAAATGTCCCTTTGTCATGACAAATTCCTCACCGATGAGGCCCGGGTAAATTACCGAGACACCGGTTAGCAGTTCTCCCGGCGTATGCGGCCGGGACAGTTCAAATACTTCATACAGCATACGGTTTTCCCCGGCAAGAGCTGCTTCATAGGCTTCTTGATTGGAAAATTGTCCATGAAGGTCTGTAAGTCTGCGTTGAATATGGTTGTCATACTGTTCGGGGATCCCGGTTTCCGGGGAGAGCAGTACACTGAAAGGGAAATCTGGCATGTTTTCTCCATGCTTCTGGACGTCTGCTGGATTATGGAATCGAAAAAATGTAAGTCAGGCAGGCGCCTGTTTTGTTTGTATCCAGTGTACCCTGACCGGCGGTTGAGTCCAAGTCATTAAGGTTGCCGGCAAAATCCTGGCAAGACTGGAGTTCCTGTCTGCTGCTGGATGGTATGGCAAATTTCTGTGAGAAGACATAATTGTTACGGGTCAGGCCCGGATAGCCCCGGATAAACCCGGATAAACCCGGACAGCCCCGGATAGCCCCGGATAAACCCGGATAAACCCGGACAGCCCCGGCTAGTCCCGGATAAGCCCGGATAGCCCCGGATAAGCCCGGATAGCCCCGGATAAACCCGGATAAGCCGGGGCAAATTATGTTGACACTTTAGTGGGTATCTGGATTGTTCCTCCCATCCAGGAAAAGAGAGAAAAACCGTTGTCCTGATTCTCGTGTCGTCTGTGGCGATGAATGTAGGGGGGCTGCAATAAACTTGAAATGGTTAAATACTCCGGATCCGCTACCAGGTTGCCAGTTTCAGCTTTACGAAATCCGCCCGAACGGTTCTTCTTTCAGCTTGAGATCAAGGTATCAGCAGTATCCGTTCCCAGGAATGCTTTCCAGGGGCGACGCGTTTCCTGCTGTGCTGATAACTGGAGCAAGCTGGCTTGTTGCCGCAGGAAGGGTACAATGGAATACACTACACAGGCTGGCAGGAGGATTCCAGAATAATGGATAAAACTAAATCTGAGTGGGCTGTACCTGGCCTGTTGACAGAATTGAAAATCGAACCGGCAATGCTCGATCAGCTTCCAGGGGAACTGCCAGAACTGTGCAAACTGGTGCAAGGTTTGTTGTCGAATGTTTTCTGGATGGAAGAACTGGATGATGATTTTGACGAAACGCGGCTGCAGGATGTGGACCTGCGCAGTGCACACGAGATTCTGTCGCGTGTTATCGAATTGGATCCACGCCCGCTCCATTTCCAACGTCCTTCCGATAAAAAGGTAGTCTCAAACGCCAGAAGTTATGGGCTTTTACTCACGGCACTCCTCCGAAAACAGGGTGTCCCCGCTCGGCTTCGCTGCGGCTTCAGTACCTATTTCAAACCCGGGCTTTACATTGAACACTGGGGAGTCGAAGTATGGCTGCCGGAAGAAAACCGCTGGGTGCTTGTGGACCCGCAGCTGGACGCGGAACAGCAGGAGAACTTCAGTATCAATTTCTCGCCGTACGATGTTCCTGGGGATGCGTTTATAAAAGCGCCGGAGGCATGGCAGCTTTGCCGTGCTGATGAGCAGGATCCGGATATTTTTGGCTTGTATGAGTACACGGGCATGTGGTTCATTCGCGGCAGCCTGATCCGCGATTTCCTGGCGCTCCGGAAAATCGAGCTTCTTCCTTGGGACAGCTTCGGTTTGATCGCCAAGGAAGAGGAGGAACTGGAGGAGGAAGACCTGGCACTGCTGGATGGGATCGCGCGAATCACGGTGGATGAAGATTTAAGATTTCCGGAAGTAAGCTTTGTTTATGACAAGAATCAGGTCCTTCAGCCACCAGCTGGCATGTAGGGTATGTGAATCAACGGATGCTTTTCAACAGGGTGGGTTTCGCGGATTATGCATAGAGAAACAGGATCTGAAATCGTAAGGCCTGATATGAGAGATATTTTCAGCCTCATACGTACGGTTATTCGGATATCACCCATTGATACGCTGCGTTTTTACTCCTACACAAATGATATGTGGGCTGGCGCCAATCAGACTTTCTTCTTGCTCTATTTTGCCAATAATCTCAAGCAGGAACTCACGATTGTCTTCAATAAGCCAATTTTTATTAAAATCTTTCATCATGTAGCTTATCCCTTCAACCGCAAACAAGCCTTCTACCTCAAACCCCGAGTTGGTAACTTCTGCTTTTAATTCTTCCGGGTGATGAAAAAATGTATCCATGAAATATGCAGGATGCCTGGTTGGATTTCGATGCTGACCGGTTTCCAAATCACCCTGCATAATCTTCCGGAATTCCGGATCAAGAAAGTATCCTGAGGCAAGGCCATCAATTGTTGAAGAAAATCGGGATATCCCAACAGAAAACACATGCCCGCCCTTTTTTAATACTCGATAGGCTTCCGACAATGAGCGATGCCGATCTTGTGAATCGATCAGATGATAAAGAGGGCCGAGAAGCAGAACAATATCGGCTGTTTCATTATCGAATTCCAGCTGGCGCGCATCCCCAAGAGTACAGCTGGCTAGCGGCGCCAGGGGTTGAGCATCCGACGCCGCCTGTGCCTGCTCGATGTGTAAAGGTACAGGGTCTATCAAGTGGACTTCATGGCCTTCTTCAGCCAGCCAGCACGAATACCGGCCTGCAGCACCACCAACGTCAAGTATTACCAATGGCGCTTTGTCTAAATAACGGGCGATGATCGTTTGGGTTCTCAGGAACTCAATTTGTCCCCAATTATTTGATAACCGTGATTGTTCGTCAAAGTTGTTGTAATACTTGATAACCTCATCTTTGTTTTTCGATTGATTCACAGATTTATCCTTGATTTGTTGTCTCTGCCAGCATCGCGATTCGCATGCTGGTGCCGGCTGCTCCTGCGAAACGCGGGAAAGTTCCTTCCATGCAGAATTTAATTAATATGAAAAGCTTTAGAGATCAGTCCTCACTTTCTTAATGTCTGTGACAAGCATTTCTGCCTGCTGGGCTGCATCCGTGGGTAAAACTCCGGTAACTATCCCTCCGCCGCCTTTCATAAAGATCTGGAGACTCTGCCGACCTTTCCTGCCTGATACGATGCCTGCTTTGTCGATATTTTCGACATGATACCGGCTTGCGATCTGGCCTTGAGGAAACCCTTCCAGGACACGTCCATCAAATGCGATATCGTGTTTTCCAGATGCAGCTCAATCTTGATTTTATCCTCCAGTTTAATGATTCAGTTGTCTGGATGAATTATATAGTTGATTGGTGGCAACTGCTCTGCTTTGTTTTGTACGCGATTTATAACAATACAGGAATCCCGGCAGTTGGAGCTTGTTCTTCAATGGTTGGACCCTTCTCCTGGCAGTATTTAGGGCGGAGTCCGGGGAGTCCGGGGTCTATAGTTGACACCCGGAAAATACCCGCTATAATGGTTTCATCAATCTGAAAGGAGGCGCACTATGGACAAAGAAAGACGACATGTTCAGATGCTCAGCATCGATTTCGGCGGAAGCAGTATTTTTCCTTTTCGCAGTGCGCCACGATTAGGTTGACATAATACGTCACCAGACAGGCCGTGGGCGACTGCGAACCCCACGGCCTTTTTCTTTTCCAGAAAGACCTCCTGCCATACAGAGGGCCGTGGAACCAGCTTCACGGCCTTTTTTGTTTGGTGGATTATTTTTTTACAGGAGAAGAAGAATGCTTGCTAACAACGTTGTAGATCTTATGGATAGGTTCCAGGTACCGAATATTCCTGGCTTGCAATTTCGCGGGTACCAGGGTGAATCAGATTTCCCGGGTATGGTGGCCGCGCGCGACGCATGCAGGAAGGCTGACGGTCTGGAACGTGTGTGGACAGTGGAAGATTACGAACGCCGCTTCCGCCATCTCGTGAACTGTGACCCGGCCACGGATAAACTCATTGTTGAAATGGACGGTGAAATGATCGGCCATACCCGGGTGTGGTGGGAAGAGGAAAGTGACGGCAGGGTGATCCTGTACAACTCCTCACTGCTTGTTCCGGAGTGGCGCGGCAAGGGTATCTATCCTTTGATGATTCAGTGGAATGAGGAGCGGCTGCGTGAAATCAGTTCACAGTTCCCTGCAGAACAGCACAAGGTATATCGCGCATGGGCGGGAGAAAAGGAAACATTCTTAATAGACCTGCTCACAGAGTTGGGGTATGAACCGTCTCGCTATTTCTTTTCAATGGTGTGCCCCAACCTGGAGAACATTCCGGATCTGCAGATCCCGGACGGCCTCATCGTCCGGCCGCCGGAAGGCAGAGACGAGTACTGGAAAGTATTCAAGGCGGAGGAAACAATCTTCCAGGACCACTGGGGAGCGACGGATTGGAAAGAAGAATGGTTCGAAGAATGGCAGGAGGAACCGACCTTCAACCCGTCCATCTTCCAGGTAGCCTGGGATGGCGAGGAAGTTGTGGGAATGGTGCTCAATTTCATTGACGAACGCGAGAATGAGGACCACAACCGCAAGCGCGGTTACACGGAGGATATCGGTGTACGCCGGGAATACCGCCGCCGCGGGCTTGCAAAGGCGCTAATCGCCCGCAGCCTGAAGGTGCTCAAGGAAAAGGGCATGGAAGAAGCTGCGCTGGGTGTCGATGTGGAAAATCCCAGCGGTGCACTCGGCCTGTACGAGAGTATGGGATATAGGACGATCAAGAAAGAAACGGTTTTCGAGAAGCCGCTGCAGGAGTGAGCAGCGCTGAAGAGATGGCTCAAAGAGCAGCTACAGCAGCCGCATAAAAACTGCCCGGAAAATCTTCCGGGCAGTTTTGCTGCTGTCTTTCAAAGCGGGTTATTCCGGGTGGAATTGGTCGATCAACATCTAATCTACAGGATCTGCTGTGAAGACTGGAAGGCCTGGCAACGGTTGGTTTGACGAGCCCGTTTAACCCAGGAATGAATTAATATATTTGTGTGATGAAATGGCGAGGAAAGGGGTTCAAAATTCAGCCAGGGGGGAAGAGAAGGCCGGAATAGTTTCGCAGAATAATCGGGATATGATGAACGAAGACCACACATCTTCAGCCATTAAATCAGCATTCTGGGATGTGGACTACAGGGCCATTTCCCGGGATTCGCATCGGGACTTTATCATCCGGCGGATACTAAACACTGGCTCCATTGATATGCTTCATTGGCTGCATAGGACTGTTGGAAAACAAACTCTGGCAGCATGGCCGATAGAGAAACAGGGTGCAGGGTTGTCTCCTCGTCGACTCAGATTCTGGCAGCTGATTCTGGATTTGCCCGTAGAAGAAGTAAATAATTGGGTTGAAAACCAGCGCCGGTCTATCTGGCAGAGGAGGGGGGCATGAATTCCTTTCTTCCCAGCAATCAACAATCTCTTCTGAAATGCTTTAGCATCCCCATGCATGACCTTGGATAAGCCCTTGTGTGTGGAATGGCTATTCTTCCGAATAACCGCAGAGTGCGAGGGCTCTGGGGCCTGTGTTGATGCCAAGCACAGGACCTGTAATATTGCTGATGATTTCTGTGGGGTTCAGGTCCTTCTTCACACGTTCGATCAGTTCCTGTGCTTCGTCGCTTACATTACCATGCAGCACGGCAACACGCTTGACAGGGCCGTCCCCAATCCGCTTGAGGAACTCCTGGTAGAAAGCTTCAACAGCTTTGGTCCGGGTGCGGACCTTGAGCAGCGACTCCACCAGTCCTGTCTCATGATTGATCTGGATAACCGGCTTGATTTTCAGCGCAGAGGAAAGCAGGTTTGTGGCCATTCCGATCCGCCCGCCCTTGTACAGGTATTCGATCGAGTCCATAAATACCAGTTGGACAAGCTTCTTGCGGACCTGGTCAATCCGGTCGAGGACTGCCTTGACGGGTTTACCTGCTTCTAGAGCACGGGCTGCAGCCAGCACCTGCCAGCCGAGGGTCATTGTCGGCCCTCTTGAATCGACAACGTGGACAGGAATATCAACCATCGAGGAGGCCTGGATGGCCGTATCATAGGTGGCGCTCATCGCACCACTGACAGTCAATACGAGGATATCTTCGGCTCCTTCTGATTTCAACCTGGTGAAGGTCTGTACGAAATCATCCGGGGTCGGGCAGGAGGATGAAGGATAGACAGGGTCGCTTGCCAGGCGTTCATAAAATTCTACCGGCTGGATGTCGATCCGGTCGCGCATGACCTCATCACCCCAGACAACATACGTGGGTACCACGGTGATGTTGTACTGGCTGACGTAGACTTCGGGGAGGTCACAGGTGCTGTCGGTAACGATGGCGGTTTTCGACTCAGGCATTTACCTATCCATTTCTGACCGGGTTTTCTCGATCTGCATTCAGGTGTATCTCGGGATGGAACCGATATTAATATTTGAAAATCCCTGGCTGGTCCATACAGGATTTGAGCATTAGCATACCATAATTTTGGAAATCCCATAGCTGGTTGACTTCCCTGCCGGCGGGATTATGATACAGTTCAGAAAATCATCAATGGAGTATTTCAATGGACCAGAACTGGAAAGAGGTATTGCAAGGGATTGAGACGGGGGAAGCAGCTTTAAAAATATTCGAAAAGGGGTATCACTGCTCGGAAGCAATCGCACGGGCA